>Ga0207705_10002270_pt1 | contig 14872 bp, 11 predicted proteins | sample KBSC13metaG_FD_184314 | JGI IMG/M metagenome (GOLD analysis project Ga0207705, IMG submission 184314) | Corn rhizosphere microbial communities from Kellogg Biological Station, Michigan, USA - KBS C1-3 metaG (SPAdes) (version 2) | ecosystem: Host-associated > Plants > Roots > Rhizosphere > Soil ...
GGGGCGCCGGGCGCGGCGCTGGAGAAGGGATTTACCTACGCATTGACGGCGGGACAGGCGACGGCGTTTATCAACGCGGTGGCGAACAACACGAAGTCCAACGTCCTCAGCACACCGCGTATCCTCACCAGCAACAACGCCACGGCGCAGATCAATATCAGTGAGAGCGTGCCGTACATCAGCAGTCAGACGACCGACACTAACGGCACGACGATCTCGAACACGAGCTTCCTGAACGTCGGTGTCATTTTGACCGTCACGCCGCGGATTACGTCGAACGGCTACGTCATGATGGATGTCAGCCAGACGGCAAACACACTGCTGAGTTTCATCAATGGAGCGCCTGAGGTCAATCAGCGGGAGTCGCAGTCCACGGTCAGCATTAAGGACGGTGAGACGATCGTTCTGGGCGGCATCATCCAGAACAACATTAGCGATATCGTCAACAAGGTGCCGATCTTGGGCGACCTTCCGATCATCGGTAATCTGTTCCGGTCGTCGAATAAGACCAAGGGCAAGACGGAACTGCTCGTCTTCCTGACGCCGCATGTGGTCCGCACTCCGGAAGACGCTCGCGCCTTGCGGCAGATGACGACCGATCAGATGGACAAACAGATCCGCGACCAGGTGACCGAAACGATTCACGACCAGCCGGCAACTCCTTCGGCGCCATCCACGGTGCCGGCTCCGTCGACGAAGCCGGCGGCGGATATGTCACCCTCCGACAACGGCGGCGCGCCGGTATCGGTGCCCATGAATGTGACGACGACCGTGCTGACGCCCGGTCAGATTCCGTCGACAATGCCGGTGACAACGCCCGGGCCGACAATCACCACGCCGCAAGGCCAAGCGCCTCCTGGCCCTGCCCCCGTGGCCCAGCCGATTACTCCACAGGTGCCGGCTCAGGCGGCTCCGGGAGCCGCGGGTGGCGCGCCGGTGATTGTTCCTCCGGTCAACCAGGCTCCGCCCGCGCAGCCGGCTCCCGTTCAACCACAGCAGAACGCGCCCGCCGCGCAGTAGTCATGACACAAGGAAAGGCCGGCCGTCGATTTTGTCGACGGCCGGCTTTCTTGCATATGAGCGGATCAAAAGCCAGCATGCGCTGCGCCCGTGTTTGTCTAAGGCATCCGCTCTTCTCGCGCCGGACGCTCCAACGCTAGTTGGTCGACTTAGTACGGATACCAGCCCTGGCCGTGCATGACGGCGGAGCGGCCAATCGGCGTGTAGACGTTCTTAAACCAGTCGATCTTGCCTTTGGCCAACGCCTTTGCGTGGCCGTCAAAGAAGATGACGTTGCAGGTACCGTTGTGTCGATAGCGCGGCATGGTATTGCAGCGTCCCCAGAGGTTCCAGGTATTGGGCGATGTGATTGGGTAGTCGCAGTCGTGCGGGGCACTCCAGTCGCCGGACATTGCGCCGGTCTGGTCGAGGTCCCAGTGGGCGAAGGCGCGCTGTGGATTGCCATTGGCATCCGGGTTGATCCAGTCGGTCCAGTACCACTCCCAGTTAGTCCACGTCAGGAAGCCACCGTTTTCGTCGTTCTGGCCGCATTCCATGATATAGATCTTGTCCGAGACATCGTCGATCTGCGACTCGTGAACGAGCGGATAGTTGGTAGAATCCCACTTGCCGGACCAGGGCGTGTCGCCATCCGGAGCCGAATCGTAGCTCGGCTTGATCTGAACGCTTTGGTTGCTTGGGAACGACGGGCAGCTCCACACGGCGCCGGAACTTGCCTGGCGTACATAGGGCATGAACATGTCCTGCCACGTCGTCTGCTTGTTATTGGCGTCGTAATACTGATCGAACGGATACGTCTCGTCGTTGTCCTGGATATACTGCATGGCCGCCATGCCGATTTGTTTTTCGTTGGACAAGCAGGAGATGGAACGGGCTTTTTCGCGGACCTGAGCAAAAACAGGGAACAGAATCGCCGACAAAACGGCGATGATCCCGATGACAACTAAGAGCTCGATCAACGTAAACCCTCTCTTAGACTTGATCATTTCAAAAATTACCTTTCGACAGAAATCTACAATCTTTATCTCTTCTATCTTCGGATGCATGGTTTAGCGAGTAGACCCGTACGATTACCAGGATTCCCAGGTTCGGCAATACTGATATATCTACTGCGTTGTAGGAGGGTCCGTGCGAGGTGACCATCTACCGCGTTTGGCCGTGGAGGCAGTGGTATCGCCAGGTGTCGAACCCGGTTTCTTGAAGCCATAGGGGCAGTTGCGGCAGCCGTTTTGGCAGCAGTACCCGCGCTGGAGGAGGAACTCGCGAGTGAGTGCGCCGTCTTCGTCGAAGATGTCGATTGCGTCTGGATCGTTGGACATTGTGGGATAATACTTCGAAAGCGTAACCAATTATGACAGGCCTTATCGACGAAGCAACATGGATAATGCAAACAAACTAATATGCCCGCAATGCACCGGTCCGAATAGCTGCCGCATCGGGTCGACGGAGCCGTGTTGGTGTTCGGGGCGTCCGGTGTCGAAGGAGGCGCTGGAGTCGGCGCTCGGCCCGTTTGGCCTCGACAAGACGTGCTTGTGCGCTTCTTGTTTGGCGAGATTTGAAAATGTTGACTCGACGACGCGGGCGTCTCAGGACTGAAGTCCTGGCTGTCGGGGAGATCGTTCTCCGGACGGAAAGGTCAAGGTGAGCGGGACGATGAAGTCACTCGATAAGTATGTAAGCGATCAGATCGATGCGCTGAAGACTGCAGGCGTCTATCGACATTTGCGTATTCTGTATGGGCCGCAGACACCCCGCTCGGTCGTGGATGAGCGCGATGTCATCAATCTGTCGAGCAATAACTATCTGGGGCTGGCGACTCATCCGAAGCTGATCGCCGCGGCTGTGGAGGCGGTGCAGAAGTATGGGGCCGGTAGCGGGGCGGTACGCACGATTGTCGGGACGTTGGAGATTCACGAGGAGCTTGAGCGCAAGCTGGCGGCGTTCAAGGGAACGGAGGCGGTGCTCGTCTTCACCAGCGGTTTTACCGCCAATCAGGCGGTTCTTGGGACGGTGCTCGAGGAGGGTGACCTGGTCATCAGCGACGCCCTCAACCACGCCAGCATTATCGATGGCGTACGGCTGACGAAGGCCTCGCGCGCGATCTACCAGCACAACGATATGGACGATCTCGCCCGCGTGCTTGAGGAGGCGAAGGGCAAGTATAAGAAGACTTTGATCGTCACCGATGGCGTCTTCTCGATGGACGGCGACATTGCCCCACTCGACAAGATCGCGGACCTTGCTGAGCAGTACGGCGCGGCGACGATGGTCGACGATGCACATGGGTCGGGGGTTCTCGGCGACCATGGACGCGGCACGGTCAACCACTTCAAGATTGCGCACGATCGATGGGACATCACGATGGGGACGCTGTCGAAGGCGGTGGGGGTGTTGGGCGGGTATGTGGCCTGCTCGCACGGTCTGCGTGAACTCATGGAGCACAAGGCGCGTCCGTTTCTGTTCAGTACGTCGCACCCGCCGGCTGTCACCGCAGCCGTCATCGCGGCCATCGAGATTATGGCCTCGGAAGAAGGTGACCGCCTGCACCATCTGCTCTGGGTGAATACAAATTTCTTTAAGGACGGCCTGCGCAAACTGGGCTTCGACATTGGGATCTCGTCGACGCCGATCACGCCGGTGATCATCGGCGATGAGGCGAAGGCGATGGTCTTTTCGAAGGCGCTATTCGAGGCGGGAGTCCTGGCGACGGGCATCGTCTATCCGACCGTTGCCAAGGACAAGGCCCGCGTGCGCACGATTGTCACGGCTGCGCACACGATGGACGACTTGCAGGAGGCGCTCGATATATTCGCGAAGGTCGGGAAGTCGATGGGTGTTGTTTAGAGCCTCAGCGTTCGAGTAAGCCGGGTCGAGACAAGCTCGACGCCCTACTGTAAATTTGACCGCAGAGTATGTTGGCGGCTCATTCGGACTTTTGACTCGTTCCGGCGCACTCCCGAACTAATTGAGTCAAACTAATTCCGTTGAAAAAGAACTCCAAAACATCCGAAGCGTACGCCGAGCTTGGGCGACTGGGGCGAGAGCCGATGACGCCGGAGGTCGTCGCCACTCTGCGCAAGACGATCGGCGGGAAGACCAGTCTCCTCGTGTCCCGCGCTGTCGATATCGCCGCGCGGAATGGGCTCGTCGAGCTAATGCCTGAGATGATCGATGCTTTCGGCCGGTTCGTCGAGAACGGCGCCACCGTAGACAAGGGGTGCCGGGCGAAGACTTCGGTCGTAAAGGCGTTGAACACGTTCGAATACCTGGGCGCCACGATCTATCTCGCGGGCGCTTACTACGTTCAGATGGAGCCGTCATTTGGACCGCCGGAGGACACGGCCGTGGAATTGCGGTCGAGTTGCGCGCTGGCGCTGGCCAGGATCGTTCATCCGGAGGCGCATTTCGTCCTGGCCGACCTGCTGGTCGACAGCAGCCTGTCGGTGAGGACGGCGGCGGTCAAGGCGCTCACGTACCTGGGCGATCTTGAAGGGGAGGCACTGCTGCGGCTCAAGGTGCTTACGGGAGATAGGGCTGATGTGGTCGGCGAGTGCTTCCTCGGTCTGATGACGATGGCGCCGACGAGGTCGCTGGACTTCGTCGCCCGCTATCTGAACGTTGTGGACCTGCGGTCCGAATCCCAGCAAGATCTCATGGAGAACGCGGCGCTGGCTATCGGCGCGTCGCACCTCCCCGAAGCGCTCGAAAAACTGCTGACGGCCTATCGCCACGCGCCGTCGACGGCCCGGCGTGCTCTTCTCCTCCCAATCGCCCTCATCCGTAGCGACGAGGCGTTCGACCATCTGCTGTCCGTGCTTCGCGACGCTAATCCCTCACTCGCCGTCGAAGCCATCGTCCCGCTTCATCTCTATACCGGAGACAAATACGTGGATCAGGTCCGCGAGGCCGTCTCTCAGCGGGCCGCACCCGCAATTTCGCTTCGCTTCTCCGAGGAATTCGGCGAATGAATCCGGCAATCACGACGTAACCTTCCTACGACGAGATATCTCCTCACCATCTGGGTACATATCCTCATCGACCCAAGGAGGAGCGATCCTATGCCCGACATCGCGAGACGCTTTGACACCAACCCGATCCTAAGGCCCGCTGACGTCAAGCCGAGCCGCGACGGCCTCATTGTCGAATGCCTCCTCAACCCCGGCGCCTTTCGGTACAACGGGCGCACGGGGCTTTTGCTGCGCGTGGCCGAGCGTCCCCACCAGACGGAGACGACGGTGTCTACGCCGATTATCGATCCGCTCGAACCGTCGGGTGTCGCGATTCTGGAGTTCAAGAAGGACGATCCGGGTCTTGTCTATACTGACCCGCGCGCCTTCTCGCACAATGGCCGGCCGTATCTGACGACGCTTTCCCACCTGCGCCTCGCTTGGAGCGACGACGGCGTCCACTTTCAGGCTGATGAAAAACCGACTCTGATGGGGCTTGGCGATCTCGAAGGGTTTGGTATGGAAGACGCACGCGTGACCGAGCTCGAGGGGCAGTACCACATCACCTACACGCAGTGTTCGGCGAGCGGCATCGGGGTGGGGTATATCACGACGCGTGACTGGAAGAGCTTCGAGCGCCACGGCATGATATTCCCGCCGACCAATAAGGACAGCGCGATCTTTCCGGCGAAGGTTGGCGACGAGTACGTGGCGCTGCATCGACCGGCGGCCATCTACCTGGGCGGGCCGTATATCTGGGTCAGCTTCTCGAAGGACCTGCGCTACTGGGGTCGACATGCCTGTATCGCCCACACGCGGCTTGGCATGTGGGACGAGCAGCGCATTGGGGCGGGAGCTGCGCCGATTTGGACGCCGAAGGGGTGGCTCGGAATCTACCACGGCGCAAACGACAAGTCGCGGTACTGCCTCGGGGCGCTTCTCCTCGACCTTGCCGACCCGACGAAAGTGATTGCCAGGTCTCACGATCCGATCATGGAGCCGATTGCCGAGTACGAGAAGACGGGCTTCTTCGGCAATGTCGTGTTTACGAACGGCCACGTGGTTGACGGGGACACGATCACGATGTACTACGGCGCGAGCGACGAGATCGTCTGCGGCGCGAGGCTTTCTATTGAAGAGATCCTGGCGTCTCTAGACATACGATAAGGTCGTCTCCCTCGGTATCCAGGCGCCAGTATCGCCAGGCGATGGCGCCGGCGAGGACTTGAACAGCGACGATTAGGGCGACGCAGCCCGGCCAGCCGAACCGGTTCCAGAGCTCACCGGGCACAACGGCTCCCGCACTGCCGCCGACGTAGTAGAACGCGACGTACAATCCGGCCGCCGCGGAACGCGCCGTGGTTGCTGCCGTGCCGACGAAACTGCTGGCGGCGGCCTGGCAGATGAAGACGCCCGAGGAACAGATGGCGAGACCGGCGACGATCAGCCAGAGCGGACCGGCAAGGGTCAAGAGCACGCCGAGGCTGGCGGTGAGTACAGCGATCGACAGCATTCGGCGTTGACCGAGCCGGTGCATCCATGGACCGGCGGCCGGTGTCACTACCAATCCGAGCAAGTAGACGAAGAAGAGCGCGCCCTGGCCGACGGGGCCGAGTCGATAGGGCGCGCTCGCCAGGTGGAACGTGATGTAGGTGAATGTCGCCACCAGCGAGAAGAGCACGCTGAAGCCGACGGCGTAGGTGGCAAGCAGGACAGGATTGCGCAGGTGGTCGCGAAAACAGCTGATGCCCATGTCCTCGTTGTTGCCACGCACATGGCCCTTCGACGCGGGTAGCCAGCGTGCGACCCCGATTGCCCCGATCAACGTCAGCGCGCCCAGGGTCGACAATGCCAGTCGCCATCCCCCATGCTCCGCAAGAATTCCCGTCAACATTCTCCCGATGAACCCGCCAAGGACCGTTCCCGTAACATAGAGTGTGACGGCCCTTGCGGCGTCGCGCCCAGACCATTCCTCAGCGATGTACGCAAGTGTCGACGCGATGATGCCCGGCATGAAGAGACCGGCAACGAAGCGCCACGCGATAAGTGCGGGCAATGTCGACACGGCGCCCGCCATCATTGATGGGATCGCGAGGCCGAAGAGGGAGGCCAGGATGACGGGGCGTCGACCGAATCGATCGGAGGCGAGTCCTGCAAACGGCGCGCTGATGGCCACCGCCAGAGTTGTGGCGCTGATCGTCCATCCGATCTGCCCAGCGCTGGTGTGAAAGAGGGTGCGCAGCATCGGCAGCAGGGGCTGCGGCGCGTAGAGGGCGAGGAAGGCGCACACACCCGCGAGGGCGACTGCGGCTAGCCTGGTTCTTTGAGAGGCCACATCGTCTGAGCGGCCTAATATCGGCGTCGAGGACGTCAATGTCCGCAACGGTTCCACTTGTTCCATGACTTGATTATGGGTTGTGTGTTAATACTTGTCCAATACATTGTTGGCATAAACTAATACTAATAAGGTATTAATATGCGATGGAGCTTAGACACATTCGTTATTTTGTGGCTGTGGCGGAGGATTTGCACTTCGGTCGGGCGGCCGAACGTCTGCACATTGCGCAACCGCCGCTGAGCCGTCAGATCATGCAGCTGGAGCAGGAGATGCGGGTGACGCTCCTGGAGCGGACGAAGCGCCACGTCAAGTTGACGCCCGCCGGCGCGGTGTTCCTGGGCAAAGCGCGGGAACTGCTGGCGCTGGCCGACGAGTCCGTGGTCGCCGCGCAGCGGGTGGCGTCGGGGCAGGCGGGGTCGCTCACCCTGTCGTTTGTCGGTTCGGCTATGTTCTCGATCCTGCCGGGCATCCTCCGTTCCGCGCGGGAGCGCTTTCCCGACGTCGAGCTCTCTGTGCACGAGATGACCACTGGTCAACAGGTGAGCGCGCTGCTGGCGGGGCGGATGCAGGTGGCCTTCGTTCGTCCACGCGTCGTGCATCCGGAGATCGTCAGCGAGGTGGTCTTTCGGGAGGATCTGGTGGCGGCGGTGCCCGAGGGGCATCGATTTGCCGGGCGCAATGTATTGGCGCTGGGCGACCTTGCGGCCGAGCCGTTCATCTTGTTTTCGCGGAATGTCAGCCCTAGTTTTGGGGATCAGGTCATGAGCCTGTGTATCGCCGCCGGCTTCGCCCCGATCTTCGTGCAGGAGGCGCTGGAGATGCAGACCGCCCTGGGCCTCGTCGCGGCGAACCTGGGTGTCTCCCTGCTTCCTGGTTCCGTCCGCCGGATCGCGTGGCCCGGTGTCGTCCTGATTCCGCTGGCCGAGCCCGTGCCACAGACGGAACTCTCGGTGGCGTATCGGGCCGATGAAACATCGGCGATACTGCCGCACTTCCTCGACATCGTCCGCAACAATACCGGGGATTCAGAAATCGGAGCGTAGTGTGAGATCTGGGGCGTCAAAAGAAATGCCCGACCGGAATGATCCGGTCGGGCGGAGGGTAGCTAAAAGTTACAACGCGGCCCGTCGACCCGTGATCAGGTTGAACAGGAACACAATGACCGCCGCGACCAGCAATATGTGAATCAGGCCGCCGCCGACGTGCATTACGAAACCGATAAGCCACAGTACGAAGAGTACTGAGATAATTGTCCAAAGCATTTTCATATCCTCCGTGATTGAATATCCTGATGACTCTAATATCCCCGTTTGTGCGCCCAGTTTAACCATCGATCCCGTACCACCCGGCCGCCCCGAGATGAGGAGGTACAATAGAGGCCATGGAACTACGCAAGCTGGTTATCGCGCCCTTAGGCTCCGACACATATGGAGACGACATCCTCCTCTTCGAGCATGGGCTGCTCTTTGGATTGGAGATGGCGATTGAGGCGGTGGGGGGATTTAGTTTTGCCGACGTTCACGATCAGCTTGGCGGTGGGGACAAGCGCGATCGACCGCTGCCGGCGTTGACGGAGACCGAGGTGCGCACGCTGGCGTCGAAGGCGGACTGCGACACCTTTATCGACGGCATGCTGATCTGCGGTCGCGACGAAGAGACGGAGGCGCTCGCCGAGGTCGGTGTGGCATTGCGGTTTTATTCGCCGTCCGCGGGTGAGTTTGCCGTGCCGGACACGCTGGTGTTCCGGGCGTTTTCGACCGCCGACGAAGGCTCGCGGTCCGGGTCGACGCTGGCCCTCGATTTCGACCGCTACCTCGACTTGCAGTTCCAGGTCTGTGTCGAGGTCTTCGATGCCCTCGAAGCGGAGCTGCCGGACAGTTTCACGGTCGACAACCTGCGGATCACGTCGAACTGGGAAGCGTACGCGCTGTTCATCAAGGGGAAGCGTGCGACGTCGATTGCGGAGAACAAGCTCGGCTACTACGAGCAGGCCATCAAGAAGGACCCGGATTTCTTCCTGGCGTTGTACAACACGGCCATGCTGTACAAGACTCAGACCGACTACAGCAGCGCCCGCACGCGGCTAATGAAGGCGGCGGCGGCGACCGAAGATCCCAAGTTGCTGGCCGACGTCTACTTCGAGCTAGGGCTGACGTCGATCTATCTCGGCGACACCAAAACCGCGCGCAACTTTTGGGAGCGGGCGATCGAGTATGGCGGCGACAATCCGTCGCTGCTGGTCAACATGGCCGGCACATACGAGCAGGAAGAGAACTGGAACGAGGCCAAGCGGATTAACCAGCTTGTGGTCGACCGTTTCCCGGATTACCACAAGGCGATTGTCAACCTGGCGCGGCTGCACGCTATGTTCGGCCACCTCGAACTCGCCATACCATTGTATGAACGTGCTCTCGAACTCCAGCCGGGCGACGCGTTGCGGCACTCGGTCCTTGGCGGCTGCTACCTTGCTGACGGCCGCATCGACGACGCCCGCGCCCAGTTCGAGCGGGCCGTCGACATCGACCCGGATGGCGACCCCGGCAAGTACGCGGCGCAGGAGTTAGCCAAAATGAAACCCGCAGCCTCCGGCCCTGACGACGACGAGACGAAAAAGAAGAAGCGCTGGGGGCTGTGGTGACCACCTCGGTGTCTGCGTAGACCACAGGACGGGCAGGAACGCCCATCCCTGGCTAGGAGTGGCAGTTGCGGGTGTAGAACCGGGCAGCCGTTGGCAGGCACTCATATTTGGGATATAATAGACGCGTCACGGTTCATCCATGAGCGTCATTACCAACAACATCGTTTTACTCTTCTATCAAGACTACGAGCGGGACACGTTTTTTAGAAACGACCGCTACCTCAAGCGGGTCGTCCGCCCTCTCTACCACGCCGTCACCAGGAAACAGAAGGTGAGCGGCTTTCTCGTATGGTATCGACTGCTGGCCCAGGCGCTCAGGCAGGCCGGCTACGATGTCCGTGAGAACGACTACCGTTTTGCGCGCAAACATTCCGAGCATCCGGTTGGCCTCGTCGGCTATCCCAGTCTTCTTGACGGTTGGAATCTGTCCAATCCCGCCGTGCTCGGCCCCGCCCTCTTCGACCACCCCGCGCAACGTCCGGCGCTTATGACCGACCCGCGCTTTGTGTCCTACCTGGTCACCTGCCACTGGATGGGCAATCTCTTCGAGCCGGTCTATGGCGCGGGCAAGTGCCGGATGTGGCACGCAGGCATCGACACACAGCGGTGGGTCGACACGAAGGCCGATGCCAAGACTGTCGACTTTCTCATCTACGACAAGGTTAGATGGGACCACGACGCTTACGACGTCAACCTCATTCAGCCTATTCTTCGACGACTGCGGGACAAGGGGCTGACGTATGAGGTCATCCGCTACAAGTTTTACGACTATGGGGCCTATCAGGCGCTGCTGAGGCGGTCAAGGGCGATGATTTTCCTGTGCGAGCACGAGACGCAGGGGATGGCGTACCAGGAATGCCTCGCGTCGAATGTCCCCATCCTCGCCTGGGACAATGGCTACTGGCTCGACCCGAACCGGACTCAGTATACAGATGCAATGGTCCCGGCATCATCCGTGCCGTATTTCTCACCGGAGTGCGGTGAGCGGTTTGTGGGCATCGATGATTTTGACGGGGCGCTCGACAGGTTTCTGGGCGGTTTCGACACCTACATGCCGCGGGCCTATGTCGAGCGCGAGCTGAGTTTTGCCGGGTCGGCCAAGCTCTACATGGACGCGTACGAGGAGGCGGGCCGTCGATGAAGACACTGCTCATCATCACCGCCGTGGCCAAGCCGCCACCGTCGCCGGACGAGGTGACGCCGAGGATGGACTATCACGCGCTGGTGGACAGCTTGCGAGCTTCTGGGACGGCGGATATTGTCGACTACGCGGCGGTCGACAGAGAGCGTAACTTAGGTGTCAGGATCGCGCGCGCACTCGGCGGACGCTGCGCCGGCCTCGCCGTCATGGCATTCCAGCGTCGAGCACAGTACGATTCGATCTTCAGCAATGGCGAGAACGTGGCGATACCCTTGGCCCTGCTGTTCAAGCTGGTGCGGCGTCGACCCGGGCACATCACGATTTGCCATCGAATGTCTGCGGCGAAAAAGCGTCCTTTCTTTACGCTCCTGAAGGCGCATCGACAGATCGACCGGATCATCTTCAACGCCAGCAGCCAGATGGAGTTCGCCCGTACGAAGCTAGGAATTTCCGAGGATCGGCTGTGGCTCACGACGTTCATGGCGGACGATCGGTTCTTTCGTCCGATGCCATGGCCCCCTAACCCCCAATCCTGGGGGGACCGGACCGATAGTTCCGATTCGGTTTTGAGTGCCTCAAGCCCTGCGATCATTTCGTCGGCGGGCCTTGAGTGGCGGGACTATCCGACCCTGGTTGCCGCGGTGCGGGACATGACGAATGTTCAGGTCAAGCTGGCTGCGGCGTCGCCGTGGTCGAAGAAGGTCAACGAGACGGCGGCGATGGATCTGCCGGCCCATGTCGATGCCCGCCGGTACGACTATGCCGGCCTGCGCGATCTGTATGCGTCGTCGACGATGATCGTAGTCCCTGTGTACGAAACGGACTTTCAGGCAGGCATGACGACCATTCTCGAAGCCATGGCGATGGGCAAGCCGCTGATCGCCACGCGGACGACCGGCCAGTCGGACTGGGTCATCGACGGCGTCAACGGCCTGTGCGTACCGCCCGGCGATGTCGAGGCTCTGCGCCGGGCCATCGAACGGCTGCTTGGCGATCCGCAGTTGAGGGAGAAGCTGGGCGAGGGCGCGCGTGCGTGGCTCATGGCGAATGCCACCCTCGACAACTGGGTCGCGAATGTCACTCGGGCGTTGACCGAGTCGGCGGCCAGGCAGGCTGCGTAGTGCAAACGCCTGGCCTCCGGATCGGGCAACGGCAGGAACACTTACGCGCTTCGACGAATAGCGGCTCGATGAATACATTCGCAGCGTGGCGTACGCTTAATCGAGATCAGAAAAACGCGTTTATGGCCGCCTTCCTCGGGTGGGCGCTCGACGCGTTCGACTATTTCCTTGTCGTCTTCGTCATCAGTGAGGTCGGTAAGGAGTTCAAGGCCACCGAGTACACGGTGTCGCTCGCGACTTTCCTCACCCTCGCGTTCCGTCCCGTGGGCGCACTCATCTTCGGCGCGCTTGGCGACCGGTTTGGTCGACGTGTGCCGTTGATGGTCGACATCATCCTCTACTCCTTCCTCGAACTCATCACAGGATTCGCGCCGAATATGACGGCGTTCTTAGTCATCCGCGCTATGTTTGGCATCGGCATGGGCGGCGAATGGGGGCTGGGGTCGGCCCTGGCGCTGGAGTCGCTGCCGTCGAACTTGCGCGGCATGTTTTCAGGTTTGCTTCAGGAGGGGTACGCGTTCGGATATCTGCTGGCCAGCGTGGTCTACGGCATTGCGTTTCCCTATGTCGGGTGGCGCGGACTGTTCGTCATCGGGGCGCTGCCGGCGCTGGTGTCACTCTTCATCCGGGCCAAGGTAAAGGAATCGGCGGCGTGGGAAGCGGGTATCAAGAAAGAGCCAAGCGTCTCAGTTGGCAAGGTGATCGCGGCGAATTGGAAGGTGTTCGTGTATGTGGTGCTGCTGATGACGGCGTTCAACTTCATGTCGCACGGCACGCAGGACGTCTATCCGCTGTTCCTCAAGAAGCAGCATAAGTTCGACCCGCACACAGTCAGCCTCATCAGCATCACCTACAATATTGGGGCGATCCTGGGGGGGTGGTTCTTCGGCAGTATTTCCCAAAAGATCGGCCGACGCCGAGCGATCATTTGCGCCGCGCTGCTTGGCATTCCGATGATCCCAATGTGGGCATTCTCGCACACCGCCGTCATGCTCGCCATCGGCGCGTTCTGCCTTCAGTTCATGGTGCAGGGCGCGTGGGGCGTTATTCCGGCGCATCTGTCCGAACTTGCTCCGGCCCTCGCTCGCGGCACATTCATTGGCCTCGCCTATCAGACGGGCAATCTCATTGCGTCGGTCAATCTTCCGCTCGAAATCAAACTCAAGGACCATTTCCACGGCAACTTCGGCATGGCCATCGCCTGCGTGGTCTTTGTGGTTTTCATCGCGGTGGCGACGATCACCAGCCTCGGCGTCGAGATGCGCGAGGTAGAGTTTGTCGATGGGGAACGCACTTAACGAGATCTCGGACGGTACCATACCACGACGATAAACGTCATGACTCTTCCGACTTTGGCGAGACGTCCGTCCCGGGAGTACGGAAAGAGTTTAGGATCATTCCCAGTCATTAAGATGCTCACGGATGCGTCGACCGAGTTGGAGGACTTCTTCGCGGCGCTTTTCGAAGTAGAGGGCGCTGCCGATGATAAGTGCGCCGAGAAGGGTGGCGTAGATCGACCAGTGAATTCGCGTTGCGGAGCCCAGTGCCTGCAGGCAGACGAGACCGATCAAGAACCCGGTTCCGGTCACCGCGAATGCTTTTCGACGCATCATGATCCCGGCGAATACGAACCCTGCAGCTTCCGACGCCACCGCCACGGAGTGAAGAAAGGCGTGCGCTCCCGCGTATGCCCCGATTCCAGACGACGTGAGGATCATCAGCGCGCCAAGCCAATCAATCGTCAGGGATTGGCCCGTCACCTTATTACGACGGCGCTCCAATACGGATATATACAGCACATACACCCCCGCCGGAAACACGAATATGTCTGCATTGTCGACACTCCACGGTCCGAGCGTCTGCCACAGATAGACTGCATAGGCGAGGAGGAACGACCACAGTCCCACGTGGTGTAGTCGCTCCTCACTGAGTGCCAGACTGCTTGTGAAGAGTGAGCAGCCGGTGACGATCAGGGTCCCCACGAGGTAGATGTCGAGACCGCTGCCCATTGACATCGCCGCCGCGAAGATCGAGCTGATTACGGCGGTGGCAAAGAGCGTCTTGCGGGCGAATGCGGCTCGGTCCGTGCGGCCCGCGACGATTGCTGCCGGCAACCAGACGAGAGACAGCAGGTCGAACCGTAGAGCGAGTACGCTCTGCGGTGTCCCCGCGGTCGAGAGTTGGTGTACGAGTTGCCACCCGTCGATGGCGAAGGCGAACGAGGCGACGGCGACGTACCGGGTGTCCTCATGCAGCGCTCCCACAAGTCCCACAAGTACACCGTAGGCGGCCAGCACCGTTATCTGCATTGGCTGTCCGCCTTGCCACACGACCGCCGCTATCGACAATATCGATATGCCAAAGGCGGCGCGCCGGAGAGGGGTTTGCCACAGGGCGTCCGCCCGCCATATTGACACGGCGAATAGCGCTACGGCGATGGGCAAGAAGTAGAGCGCCATTGTGGGCAGGTCCGGTTCCGCCAGGGTGTGAACGCAGTGGCCGTAGCCGAGTAGCAGCGCAATGATCGTCCCGTAAACCATGTCCACCCGGCGTAGGACCCATACGGTCGCAGACATCATGAGGGCGCCGATGAGTAGGACGATCGACATCGTAATCTCCGTCGCCACGGCCGACGCCATCCCGTTGTGGAAGTGGGCCAGGTCGAGG
>Ga0207705_10002272_pt1 | contig 14871 bp, 12 predicted proteins | sample KBSC13metaG_FD_184314 | JGI IMG/M metagenome (GOLD analysis project Ga0207705, IMG submission 184314) | Corn rhizosphere microbial communities from Kellogg Biological Station, Michigan, USA - KBS C1-3 metaG (SPAdes) (version 2) | ecosystem: Host-associated > Plants > Roots > Rhizosphere > Soil ...
CTTGCCGCCATCCTTGCTTGTCGCCATATCGATCTCCTTGTGCCTGAACAATCAAACCGAGCGTCCATGGATGCGCTCGTGCTTTTAGAGAGGCAGGGGATGAAATGGTTCCGGCGGCGTGCGTCTGCAAGGTCCTCGGGGGTTACGCCGTCGCGTCGCTTATCTTCAGCACCAGTTTCCCGAAGTTCTTCCCTTCGAACAGCATCGTCAACGTGTCGGGGAACTGGTCGAAACCTTCGACCACGTGTTCGCGGCTCTGGATCGCGCCTGCCCGCAGCCAGGCGCCGAGGCGCTGCACGCCCTCCGGATAGCGCGCGGCGTAGTCGAACACGATCATGCCTTCCATGCGCGCCCGGTTCACGAGCAGCGAGAGGTAGTTCGCCGGCCCGCGCACGGGTGTCGTGTTGTTGTACTGCGAGATGGCGCCGCAGATCACGATGCGCGCCTTCAGGTTGATGCGTGCCAGCACGGCGTCGAGGATCTCGCCGCCCACGTTGTCGAAATAGACGTCCACACCCTGCGGGCACTGTTCCGTCAGGCCGGCGGCGACCGGGCCGGCCTTGTAGTCGATGCAGGCGTCGAAGCCGAGCGTGTCGACGACGTAGCGGCATTTGTCCGGCCCGCCCGCGATGCCGACCACGCGGCAGCCCAGTTGCTTCGCCACCTGGCCCACCGTCATGCCGACGGCCCCCGCGGCGGCCGACACGACGACCGTTTCCCCGGCCTTGGGCTGGCCGATGTCGGTCAGGCCGAAATACGCCGTCATGCCCGGCATGCCCAGCACGTTCAGCCAGGCGGGCAGCGGGGCGAGGGCGGGATTGATCTTCGTCGCGGCAGCAGTCCTTGCGTCGACGGGGCCGGTCCAGTATTCCTGCACGCCGAAGCTGCCGGTCAGATAATCGCCCACGGCAACGTGCGGCGTATTCGACGCCTCGACCACGCCGACTGCGCCGGCGCGCATCACTTCGCCGATGGCGACAGGCTTGATGTACGATTTACCTTCGTTCATCCAGCCGCGCATGGCCGGGTCGAGCGAGACATACAACACGCGGACGCGCACCTCGCCGGCGCCCGGCGCGCGCAAGGGTTCTTCGGTCAATTGCCAGTCGGAAGCTTTCGGCAGGCCGACGGGGCGGGCAGCGAGGCGGAACTGCCGGTTCATCGGGGCAGGCTGCGTCATACTGTCTCCTTTGTGGTGTGGTAAAAAAATGCCGGATTGGCAATCCATGCGACAATGGCCGGGCTTATTACCTCAACCATTCTGATTCGTTAGCAATGTATCCAGAATATATCCTGACCCTGTCCTGCCTGGACCACCGCGGCATCGTGCTGCGCGTCTCGGGCTTCCTGGCCGAACACGGCTGCAACATCATTGACTCGGCCCAGTTCGGCGATCCGGAATCGAAGCTGTTCTTCATGCGTGTGCACTTCGCGCTGGAAGACGATGCCATATCCGACGAATTGCTGCGCGCCGGCTTCGGTTCGCTGTGCGGGGACCTGGGCGCCAACGGTGCGTTGCACGACGCCAAACGCAAGCCGCGCGTGCTGATCATGGTGTCCAAGATCGGCCACTGCCTGAACGACCTGCTGTTCCGCTACCGCAGCGGGCTGCTGCCGGTCGAGATTCCGGCCATCGTGTCGAACCATATGGACTTCTACCAGCTCGCGGCCAGTTACAATATCCCGTTCCACCACTTGCCGCTCGAGGCCGGTGCCAGCGAATCGGCCAAGCTCGCCCAGGAGGCGCGCATCATCGAATTGCTCGACACCCACCACATCGACCTGGTCGTGCTGGCGCGCTACATGCAGATCCTGTCGCCGGGCCTGTGCGAAGCCCTGAAGGGCAGGGCGATCAATATCCACCATTCGTTCCTGCCCAGCTTCAAGGGCGCGCGTCCGTATGCGCAGGCGCACCGGCGCGGCGTCAAGCTGATCGGTGCCACCGCACACTTCGTCACGGGCGACCTGGACGAAGGCCCGATCATCGAGCAGGACGTCGAGCGCGTCGACCACGCCATGAGTGCCGAGCAGCTGACGGCCATCGGGCGGGACGTCGAGAGCGTCGTGCTGGCCCGCGCGGTCAAGTGGTTCGTGGAACACCGTATCCTGCTGAACGGCGACAAGACCGTCGTGTTCAGCTGAACAATGAAAGCATAGGCAACACTGAATGGCCCTGAAAGCAACAATCTACAAGGCAGACCTGAGCATTGCGGACATGGACCGCAACTACTACCAGGAGCACGCGCTCACGATCGCGCGGCATCCTTCGGAAACCGACGAGCGGGTGATGATCCGCCTGCTCGCCTTCGCCCTGCACGCCGACCCGGCGCTCGCGTATGGCAAGGACCTGTTCGACGTCGAAGAACCGGCACTGTGGCTCAAGGACCTCACCGGCGCGATCGACCTCTGGATCGAGATCGGCCAGCCCGACGAACGCCGCCTCATGAAGGCCGCCGGCCGCGCCGAACACGTGATCGTGTACAGCTATAGCGCGACGAGCAATATCTGGTTCAAGGGCCTGGCCAGCAAGCTCGAACGCACCCGCAAGATCTCCATCATCAATATTCCGGCGGAAACCAGCGCCCAGCTCGAGCAGATGGCCCAGCGCTCGATGCAGCTGCAATGCACGATCCAGGACGGCCAGGTGTGGCTGACCGATGGCGAGCGCACCGTGCAGGTCGAGCGCGAGACGCTGCTGGCCGAGCGCTGATTTTCACTTGCTGGCTGGACAATTTGTCCCAGGCCAGGTGTGCGCCAGGCCGTGCATACGCCGCTATAATCGGACCATGCCGATTCATTCGATCACCCGTCGTCTGCGCTTCGTATGGCTGGCACTGTTTGCCGTGCTGCTGAATGCGCTCGCGCCGACGGTGTCGCATGCGCTGGCCGCGAGCCGGCCGGTGATTCCGGTCGACGTCTGCAGCGTCGATGGCGGTGCGCCGTTCGCCGCCGCGGCCGCGCTGCTCATGCAGGACGAGCGGCACGCCGGCAGGGGCGCGCTTGCCGATTGCGGCTATTGCCTCGTCCACGCGGGCACCCACGGCCTGCCGCCCCCCGAGCATGCGCCGCTGGCGCTCGTGGACGGGTCGGAACCCCGGCCTTTCCTGTTCCACCACGCGCCCCGTCCGCTGGCCGTCTGGCTCGCGGCCGTGCCGCGCGGCCCGCCCGTCTTTGCCTGACTCCTGTTTTTGCCCGTGTTCCGGTGCCTGTGCACCGTTCATCATTCAGTCAGGTAAAGCCATGTATCGCAAATTCCTCGTGCTGGCCGCGGCCAGCCTTTTCACCTCCGCCGCATTCGCCCAGGTCACCGTCACCGACCCGTGGATCCGCGCCACCGTCCCGGCCCAGAAGACGGCCGGCGCCTTCATGCAGTTGCGTTCCCCGAAGGCCTCGCGCCTCGTCGAGGTGCAGTCCCCGGTCGCGGGCCGGGCCGAGATCCACCAGATGGACATGCAGGGCCAGACCATGCGCATGCAGAAGGTCGACGGCATCGACCTGCCGGCGGGCCAGCCCGTCAACCTCTCGTCGGGCGGTTACCACATCATGCTGTTCGACCTGAAGCAGCAGCTGAAGGAGGGCGAGCAGGTGCCGCTCACCCTCGTTTTCCTTGGGGCAGACAAGAAGCGCGAGAACGTCACCGTGCAGGTGCCGGTCAAGCCGCTCACCTTTACCGCCGCTCACTGAAGGAGGGCATGATGAAAGCATATTGGATTGCCGCCCTGTTCGCGGCACCGCTGGCGCATGCCCATATCACCATCGCCCCGGCCAGCGCGCCGGCCGGCGCCTGGCAGACGCTCGTCTTCAAGGTCGGCCACGGCTGCGACGGCAGTGCCACCACGGGCATCACGGTGCAACTGCCGGAAGGCGTTACCGCGAAGCCCATGCCCAAGCCCGGCTGGACCATCAACCTCGTCGAAGGCAAGCTGGCCACGCCGCTGCAGCAGCACGGCAAGACGGTCGCGAGCGCCGTGCGCGAGATCAGCTGGCGCGGCGGCCCGCTGCCGGATGCGTACTACGACGAATTCACCCTGCAAGCCAAGCTGCCCGATGCCACGGGCACCTATGTGTTCAAGGTCGGCCAGCAGTGCGAGAAGGGCCGCGTGGACTGGGCCGACGTCACGCCCGCTTCGAAGACGCCCGCGCCGGTGCTGGAAGTCGTGCCCGCGGCGATGCCGATGCACCATCACTGAGGCACACATGCGATACCAACGACATCGCCTCGCGCTTGCCGCGCTGGCGTGCCTGGGCTCGTACGCCCATGCGGACGACACGCACCTGGACACCGTGATCGTGACGGGGCGCCCGACGTCGCTGCCGGCGCAGATCCCGACGACGATCGAGGGCATCACGGGTGCCCAGGTGGAGGAGCGCATCAACGCGGTCGACAGCGAGGATGCGCTGAAATACCTCCCGAGCCTGAACGTGCGCAAGCGCTACGCGGGCGACTACGACCACGCCGTGCTCGCGAGCCGCGCCTCGGGCACGGGCAACAGCGCGCGCTCGCTCGTGTACGCGGACGGCATCCTGCTCTCCAACCTGCTCGGCAACGGCGCCACCTATACGCCGCGCTGGGGCCTCGTCACGCCCGAGGAAATCGAGCGCGTCGACGTGCTGTACGGCCCGTTCGCGGCCGCCTATCCGGGCAATTCCGTCGGCGCCGTCGTCGACTTCCAGACCCGCATGCCGACGCAGCGCGAAGCCCACGTCAAGCTGTCCGGCTACTCGCAAGGCTTCAGGTTGTACCGCACGGACGACCGCTACGACGGCTGGCAGGGCAGCGCGTCGCTGGGCGACCGCAGCGGGGCGTGGTCGTGGTGGGTCGACGTGTCACGGCTGGAGAGCGATGCGCAGCCCATCGCGTTCGCCAACAAGCTGTTGTCGACCGGCGTGCCGGACGGCGGCGGCATTCCCGTGACGGGCGCCGTGGCCGGGCGCAATCCGTCCAACCGCGACTGGTGGCTGATCGGCGCGACGAACCAGACGCACACCGTGCAGGACCACGCGAAACTGAAGCTCGCGTGGGACATCAACCCGAAGCTGCGTGCCAGCTATACGCTCGGCTGGTGGCAGAACGATGCGCGGCGCGTGTCCGAATCGTACCTGCGCGACGCGGACGGCAATCCCGTATATACCGCCAAGCGCGTGAACATCGACGGCCGCAGCTACGACATCAAGCCATCCGACTTCGCGCCCAGCCGCGCGTCGCTGGAACACGTGATGCACGGCCTCTCGCTGAAACATCACAGCCGCGACACGTTCGACTGGGAGATCGCGGCCAGCCTGTACGACTATGCACGCGACCTCGTGCGCACGCCGACCGTGCCCGTGCCCAATGCGGACACGAACGGCGCCGGCCAGGTCACGGACATGCACGGCAGCGGCTGGACCACGCTGGCGCTGAAGGGCATCTGGCGGCCGGATGGCGGACCGCTGACCGGGCACACGGTCGAATTCGGCCTGCAGTCCGACCACGCGCACCTGCGCACCCGCGTGTTCGGCAGCGCCATGGACTGGCTGCATGCGGGCGACGGCACGCAGATCTCCGTCTTCAACGGCAACACGGGCCTGGAAAGCCTGTACGTGCAGGACAACTGGCGCATCGCCGAGGACTGGCGTGCCACGCTGGGTGCCCGGTTCGAGCGGTGGCAGGCCTATGGCGGCGCGCTGTCGAACGCCGTGCTGGCCGCGCCGCTGCCGTTCCCGTCCCGCAGCGAGACGGCATGGTCGCCGAAGGCCGCGCTGTCGTGGCGCGTGAATCCCGACTGGACCCTCAAGGCCTCGACGGGGCGCGCGGTGCGCAATCCGACGGCGGCCGAGATGTTCCAGGGTTCCATCGTCGACGACCGTATCGTCAACAGCAACCCGGACCTGAAGGCGGAAAAATCCTGGACGACCGAGCTGACGGCCGAGACGATGGGCCCGACGGGCGCGCTGCGCGTCACGCTGTTCCGCGAGACGACGCGCGACGCGCTGTACTCGCAGCCGCTGCTCGTCGCCGGCGGGGCGACGGTGAACACGGTGCAGAACGTGGGGCGCATCCGCACCAACGGCCTCGAGATGTCGGCGCAGGCGGACGATGTCGGCGCGAACGTCGGCGTCCGGGGGCTGGGATTGACGGCCAGCCTGACGTATGCCGATTCCATCATCACGGAGAACGCGGGCTTCCCGGCGAGCGTGGGCAAGTGGCAGCCGCGCGTGCCGCGCTGGCGCGCGACGATGCTGGCAACCTGGAAGGCGAGCGACCGCTGGACGGCCACGCTCGGGGGGCGCTACAGCGGCCGGCAGTACTCGACGCTGGACAACAGCGATCCGAACGGGAACGCCTACATGGGCGTCTCGGATTACCTCGTGTTCGATGCGCGGGTGCGGTATCGGATCAACCGACAGTGGAGCGCGGCGGTGGGCGTGGACAATCTCAACGATCGCAAATATTGGGCGTTTCACCCGTACACGCAGCGTACGTTTGTCGCCGAGGTACGTTGGGACATGTGAGGTCCGGGGGACCTCACATGAAAAATCCGGTTACCGCGGTGATGCGCCCAGGCGGCGTACGTTGCCCGATCCAACCACCGACTTGCTGATCTGCGGATCGCCGTAATAATTGACGTCACCGGACCCCGCGACAGTGAGGCTCAAACTGTCGCGCACCCACAAGGTGGCGTCGCCCGACCCGGCCACGGTCACGCTGGCATTCTCGGTACGCACGTGCGCGAGGTCGACGTTGCCCGAGCCGCCGATCGAGATCGAGATGTTGCGCGCCGTGCCGTCCACGGCTTTCAGGTTGCCGCTGCCGCCCAGGTTGACGTTGACGGATTCCGCTTCGACGCGGCGGACCTTGATGGACCCCGAGCCCCCGACGTCGAACCTGACGCGGCCGCCGCGCACGGCGTCGGCATCGATATTGCCCGACCCGGCCAGCAGCAGCCGGTCGATGTCGCGTGCCTGCACGACGACTTTCAGGTTGCGGGTGGCCGGGTCGGGGTCGCGTTTCGCGCGGATCTTCAGCGTGCCGTCCTCGACGACGGTCTCGATCAGAGGCAGCAGGTTGTCGTCCGCCTCGATCGTCAAGCCTTCGCGGCCGCTGCCGGCATGGATCTCGACATTGCCCGGCAAGGACAGCGCGAGCCCGCTGAAGTGGGCGACGTCGCGCGCCTGGCGCTGGACGATGCCGCTGCCTTGCACCTGTTCGTTCCTGCCCCAGGTCCAGTCGCCGGCTTGCGCCTGCGGCGCGATGGCGAGGCAGGCGAGGGCGGCGGCGGCCAGGAAATGGCGGCGTGTGGGCTTGATCATGATGGTCTCCCGTCAGTGCTTGATGTCGATGTGCCCATCGTAAGCTGGAGCCCGGTCTCCAGGTACCGGTTTGCGACAAAACGCACGAACGGCGGACCGGAATGCATGCACGCGGATTGAGCCGGATGCATTCCGGACCGCCATGCCGTCATTTCGGCAGCCCGGCCGGCGTGCCCGTGACGGTCAGCGGGGCCTTCACGGTCTGCGCATGGCCCGGCTGGCCGCCGCCCAGGTAGACCGTGTACGCGCCCGGCATCACCTTGCGCGCGCCGGCCGCGTCGACCTGCGACAGGGCACGCGCATCCAGCGCCAGTTTGACGCGGGTACGCTCGCCGGCCTTCAGGTGCACGCGGCGGAAACCGGCGAGCGTCGGGTTGGCGGCGTCGCCCGGCTTGGCCACGTACAACTGCACGACCTCGTCGCCGGCGCGCTTGCCCGTGTTCGCCACCTCGACCTCGACGTCGACCGGTGACCCGGCCGCGATGATTGGTGCCGACAGCGCGGGCGTCGCGTAACGGAAGCTCGTGTACGAAAGGCCGTGGCCGAACGGGTACAGGACGTTGCCCTTGAAATAGCGATAAGTGCGGCCATCCATACGATAGTCACCGAACGCGGGCAGGCCGTCGACGCCGCGGTAGAACGTGACGGGCAGGCGGCCGGCCGGGCTGTAGTCGCCGGCGATCAGGCCGGCCACGGCATGGCCGCCTTCGCCGCCCGGATACCAGGCTTGCACGATCGCGGGCACGTGCTTGTCGGCCCAGTTGACGGACAGCGCGCTGCCGCTCATCAGCACGAGCACGGTCGGCTTGCCGGCCGCGACGACGCGTTCCAGCAACTGTTCCTGCGGCGCCGGCAGGTCGAGGCTCGTGCGGTCGCCGCCATTGAAACCGGGCACCTGCAGCTTGAGTTCCTCGCCTTCCAGGTTGGCGGACAGGCCCGCGACGAACACGACGAGGTCCGCGCGGCGGGCCAGGTCGACCGCTTCCTTGCCGGCATCGACCGGCGTGCTCCACACGAGTTTCTGGTCGCCGCGCGCGCCGCGCTGCACGGCCTCGATCCGGATCGGATACGTCTTGTTCGCCTGCAGCGTGGCCTTGCCGGCCTCGATCGACGGGGAGTCCATGACGTCCCACGCGTCGACGATGAGCTTGCCGTCCAGCCAGATGCGGTAGCCGGCATTGCTCAGGTAGCGCAGGCTGTAGGCGCCCGCGCGCGGCGCCTTCAGGTAACCCGTCCAGCGCGTCGACGCCTCGCGGCCGCCTTCCTGCCAGGCGGCGCGGGCGTTCTGTTCCGTCGCGTTCGTCGCGCTGCCGGCCAGGTCGGATCCGGGGTAGTGCTCGGCCTTGAGGCCGGGTGTGCGACAGGCGGCGTCGACGCACAGGCTGGCATCCGGCACGGGCGGCTCGGCCGGACCGACGAGGCCCGTGCCCGGTGCGTACAGGACGTTCGCATGTGGATAGCGCGCGCGGATGCCGGCCAGCACCGTCACGGGATGCGACGGCTGGCCGTTGTAGTTGCCGACCAGCGCATCCTCGCTGTCCGCGTTCGGGCCGATGACGGCGATGGTCTTCGGCGCGGTCTTCAACGGCAGCAGGCCATCGTTCTTCAGCAGCACCATGGCTTCCTGGGCCGACTTCAGCGCGACGGCGCGGTGCGCGGGCGTGTCGTTGTCGTTCGGCCCGATGCCTGCATAGGCTTTTGGCGGGTTCGGATCGAGCAGGCCGAGGCGGATGCGGTATTCGAACAGGCGCACGAGGGTGCGGTCGACGACGGCTTCCTGCAACTGGCCCTGGCGCACGGCGTTCGCGATCGGGCCGGCCTCGGTCGTCATCTTGTTGCGGTAATCGCCGCAGATCAGGTCCATGCCGGCCGTGAACGAGGCGGCGACGGCCTGCTCGGGCGTCTTCGTGTAGTGCAGGCTGTCGTCGCGGTAAATGTTGGCGGCGGCGCCGCAGTCCGACACGACGAAGCCCTTGAAGCCCCAGGCGCGGCGCAGGTGCGCATCCAGCAGGTCGTCGCTCGCGCAGGCCGGAATGCCGTTGACGGCGTTGTAGGCGCACATGACGGAGGCAACTTTACCTTCCGTGACGGTGGCGCGGAACGCCGGCAGGTAGGTATCCTCGAGGTCATGCGGGGACGGGTGGACGTCCTCGCGGTGGCGGTTCGATTCCGGCCCGCTGTGCACGGCGAAATGCTTGGCCGTGGCGATCGTCTTGAACGACGTAGGGTCGTCGCCCTGCAGGCCGTGGATGAAGTTGATGGCGATGCGCGACGTCAGGTACGGATCTTCGCCATACGTCTCCTGGCCGCGGCCCCAGCGTGGATCGCGGAAGATGTTGATGTTCGGCGACCACACCGTGAGGCCGCGGTACCAGTCGGTGCCGCCGTCCGGCGCGCGGGTCGCGAGGTACTTGGCGCGGAATTCCGTCGCGATGACGTCGCCCACGTCGTGCATCAATGCCTCGTCCCATGTCGCGGCCATGCCGACAGCCTGCGGGAACACGGTCGCGAAGCCGGCCCGCGCGACGCCGTGCAGGCCTTCGTTCCACCAGTTGTACTTCGGGATCTTCAGGCGCGGGATCGCCGGCGCGTCGTTGCCCAGCTGGGCCGCCTTTTCTTCCAGGGTCATGCGCTTGACCAGGTCGGCGGCGCGCGCCTCCGGGGCCAGTGCCGGGTCGAGCCAGGGCGCCTGCTGCGCCGGCGCCGGCGTTGCCGCGCACAGGGCGGCCAGGGCGAGCGGGGCGAGGGAGAAGCGTCGTGCGAATGGACGGGCGTGAGTGAGCGCGGCCGCCTGGGCCGGTTGGTCGAACATCGTAGTCTCCTGTTATCGCGGCAGTCGGGCCGAAGGGGCCGACGCTCGGTTTGTCGGTTTTGAAAGATGCTAACACGAAAATGTCGTGCGCTAACAGTCTGCCGTGCGGGATCCCACTGTGGCGGCCGCGGCACGGGCACACATTGGCGTCGGCAAAAAATTCTTTCCGATTGGAATTTTTGCGCGATGCTGGTTTTATAATGACCAGATCGCTCATCCGAGCCCGTCAGACGCACCGAAGAACGATGGAATACCACCAGTCCTCGCAAATCCCCACCCTGTCGTATATCGAAAACGAAGACCACCCGGTGTTCGGGACCCTGGTCGAGCAGATCCTGCACCTGCTGAATTCGAAGCTGGTGTTTTCGGACATCATCATTCACCAGAACAGTCCGCTGATGCTGCGCCAGCCGAAGGGGCTCGTCGCGGTGACGGATTCGCCGATCACGAAGGAAGAGCTGGAAGAGTTCTTCGACGTCATCGAGCCGAACTGGTCCGAGCGCATCGCCGACCGTGCGTTCGACCGCTCCATCGACCTGCATACGGCGCGCATCCGCGCCAACTGTTTCAGCTTCCAGGGCAAGAAGCGCCTCGGTTGCGTGATCCGCCGTTTCCCGAAGGAGCCGCTGGCGCTGGACACGCTGGGCCTGCACGCGGACGAACGCGAGTTCGCGCGCCTGACGAGCGGCCTCGTGCTGATCATCGGCGACACGTGCCAGGGCAAGTCGACGACGATCGCTTCCATCCTGGACGAGATCAACCGGCAGCGTTCGGGCCACATCATCACGATCGAAGACCCGGTCGAGACGTTGATCCCGCAACGCAAATGCATCATCACGCAGCGCGAGGTGGGCGTTGACGGCGACGTGGAAAGCTATTACCTCGGCGCGCTGGACGCGTTGCGCGAGCGGCCGGACGTGATCGTCATCGGCGAGATCCGCGACGCCCAGACGGCGCAGGAAGCGCTGGCGCTGGCCGAATCCGGCCCGCTCGTGCTGGCCACCTTGCATGCGCGCTCGACGGAACTGGGCCTGCAAAAGATGCTGCGCCTGCTGGGCAATTCGGAAGCGCAGGGCCAGGCCCTCGCGCATGCGCTGCGCGGCGTGCTGTGCCAGGCGCTGCTGCCGTCGAAGCAGGGCAACCGCTACCACCTCGCCACGGAATGCCTGACCATCAGCCCCTCGGTCGCCGCGATGATCGAGGACGGCGACCTGGGCGCCATCCGCGCGCACATGAACGCCGGGCACGGTGCCGGCTGCCATACGATGAACAGCGTGCTGGAAGAACTGCTGGCCGCGCACAAGGTCGGCGTGGACGATGCCCGGGCCGCGACGACGGACCGGATCGGGTTTGCGGAAATGGTGTGAGCGGGCGCCCGGCCTGATCAGGCGGTGAAACAGCCCGTGTTGCACGGGCTGTTCAAAGGCGGTCACATCATCGCTTTTCCTTGTCGATCTTTTGCAGAAGCTTGAACGCTTCGTGGTCGATCACCGGTTCCGCATCCGCGAGTTCCTTGCTTGCCTTGACATAGGCGGCACGCTTGCGTGCTTTTTGTTCTTCCGGCGGCACGGCCGCCACCATGCCCGGCATGTCCAGGCCTCCACGGCTATTGTATTTCCCGTAGATGACTTTCTTCCCGTAGGGGGTGGTGTAGAAGCGAGTCATCTCGTTCGCGGTATCGGCGGAAATGACATGCACCAGTTGCGGCGCCAGGCGCTGATGAATCTCCGCGGGCGGTATTTTCGCGAGCTTGGCGAACACGGCCTGGCGCTGCGCTTCGTTCTGGTAATGGCTGCGCGAAGCGACACCCCGCAGGACATTTTCGACCTGCATCGCGCCGAGCAGGTCTTGCACGGCCTTGATGTGCGCGGGCGAAGGGGCCGCAGCCTGTCCGGCAGGCACCGTGTTGGCGGCAAATACGGGCCCGGACAAGGCCAGCGACAGGCCCAGCAGGGCTTGGACTGCAAATTTCATGGGTTTCCTTTCATGGGTTATCGATGGTGCGCCGTCGTGCCGAGGCCGCCGATCAATCGTCGACGTCCGCGTCCAGCGCGATCTTGCGGTCATCCTTGTAGCGGCAACCTTCGATTTTTGTCGATGCGCCGGAACGGCACCAGCCATAGCCGTCACGCCGGCCTTTCGCGTCGATGCCGCCGGTAAAGACGATGTCGTCGACCGCGGGCCACTGGTAGCCGTCATGGAACCATTGACCTTTGAGGAGGACGCCTCCGCCGGCTGGGGTGAATGTGCCGGTGCCGTGTGCCTCGCCGCGCAGGAACGTGGTGTCAAGCCGGCCCTTGTTTGTCGTCAGGACGCCGGCGCCGTCTGGCAGCGCGTCCTGGACGTCGCCGTCGTACGATCGCACTTTGCCAGTGTCCGGGTAGATCATGCGGCCTTTTCCATGCGCCATTCCGGCCAGGAAATCACCTTCATAGATGACGCCGCGTTCACTCACGAGCCTGCCCCTGCCCGATGGCAGGCCGTGCACGAAATCGCCCTCATAGTAGCTGCCGTCGATGCGTGACCATTTGCCCTTGCCGTGCGGCTTTCCACCGTCCAGCGCGCCCTCGTAGATGGAACCGCTCTTGTAGCGCAAGCCCTTGGCGTCGGGCGTGGCGTCACTGTTCATGTCGACCATGAGTTCGAGGTTTTCCATCAGTAGCACGTAATTCGGACGGTCGCCCCGGGCGTCGAACGCGACGGCGGTGCGCATGCTATTGAGTGCATCGTGCAACTGTTTGTTGCGCAGGTAGAGGCGGGCCAGCGCGTAAAGACTTTCGGAATTCGGTTCGTAGATGACCGCCGTGTCGAGCCCGGCGATGCCTTCCTGTACAGGTTCGCTTTCCGGCAACAACGTGTAGAGGTAACCCAGGCCGTAGTAGGCAAGCGTCGTGTCCGGATCCGCCTGGATGGCGCGCCGGTAGAGCGTGCGTGCCTCCAGCAGCATCGGTTCCCAGCCCGGTGCGCCGGTGTCGTGCATGGCGAATGCCTGGCTCCGCAGCCTTTCGGCACGGGCCGCCAGCAGGCGCGCATTATTCGGATAGCGTTTCAGCAGTGCGGGCAGGCGCGTGTCCGCATCGTCGACGGCGTCGTAAGCGACGGCAATCAGGTTGGCGTTGACGTCGTCGGGGTGAAGCTTGAGATTCGTTTCGATCAGTTCCCTGGATGCCTTGTTGTCGCGCTTGCTGAAGCGCGGCACCACGTCGGCCAGGACGGCGTAAGTGGCTGCCTGATCGAGCTTGCTCACCTTGACCTGGACCTGGGGCAGTTCGAGTCCATTCTTGCCGGTCGAAAAACCGCGCACCTTCATATCGTGATTCACGTAGGACAATAGATCGCGGTCGAGCTCGGCGTAAGACTTCTTGAACGCGATCCGGACGGCCTGGTCCTGGGACACCCCCATGTTATGCAGGCGCAGATACTCGGCGAGCTGCTGGCGCAATTGGGGGCTTGAATTGAAGTAGTGGATTGCGTAACTCGACTGGGCATAAAACTGTCCTGTCTCTGCAACGTTCTCAGGCTCCTTGTCGAATTTCAGCCTGGGTGAACTGAACAGCCACTTCGTGTCGAAACTCGCCATGCCCCATATGTTGCCCAGCTGGCTTTCGCGCCTCACGCCTTTGCCGAACCAGGCCATGCCGTCCCGGATGACCAGCGAGGACCAGTATTCGGACATGCCTTCGTCATACCACTTCGGATACGACGTCGTCTCGGGCGAGTAATGCATCAGGAAGTGGTGGTATTCGTGCAGGATGATCGCGCGCGAAAAATTGTTTTCGTCGGACGACGTGGTGTAGTTGTCGAGGCTGGCCAGCGCCGCGTAGCCGTGGCGCGACAGCGCGAATACACCGGCCATGCCTTCGGGCAGACGGAGTGCCCGGAAGCTGTACTTGCTCATCGCCACGATCGTCAGCGGCGGCCCGCCCAGCGATTGCGCGCCGCGCACCCGGTTGGAGATATACCGCAGGTTTTCCAGGTCGACGATCATCTGGCGGGCGACGTCTTCCGGCTGTTCCGTGACGACCCGGAAATGCGGACTGTCGATTTCGATCCAGTTCTTGTCGACGAGACCGCTCACGCTACCGGCATGGGCATGCGCCAGCGGTACCAGCATGGACAGGGTGGCCAGCAGGCGGGCGAGGCCACGCAGGGGCGAAACGGCAGGTGTGGTTTTCATGGGTAATGTGGTTTTCGTGTGCGAGTTGTCGGCGCCGGCGCGCATTGTCTGGGCGCGGCCGATCAATCGTCGTCGTCCGAATCCGTCGCGACCTTGCGACCATCCTTGTAGCGGCAGACGTCGATCTTCTGCGTGCCCACGGCCTGGCACCAACCCTTGCCGTACCGCCGGCCGTTCGCGTCGATGCCGCCGGTGAAGACGACATTGTCGGCCGCCGGCCACTGGTAGTCGCCGTCTATCCATTTGCCCTGGATGGGCGCGCCGCCGTGCGCCGGGACGAAGGTGCCATTGCCGTTCGCCTGGCCCTGCAGGAACGTGGTCTCCAGGCGCCCATCCTTCGTCACGAGGACGCCGGCGCCATCGGGTAACCCGTTCTTGACACCGCCCTCGTACGACATCCACTTGCCGGTGGGCGGGTAGGTCATATGGCCCGTGCCTTGCGCCATGCCGGCCACGAAATCGCCTTCATAGACGCCGCCGCGCTCGCTCACGAGCTTGCCGTGGCCCGAGGGCAGTCCCTGCACGAAGTCGCCTTCATAGTAGCTGCCGTTCGGACGCGACCATTTGCCCTTGCCATGCGGTTTGTCGTCGG
>Ga0207705_10002273_pt1 | contig 14863 bp, 11 predicted proteins | sample KBSC13metaG_FD_184314 | JGI IMG/M metagenome (GOLD analysis project Ga0207705, IMG submission 184314) | Corn rhizosphere microbial communities from Kellogg Biological Station, Michigan, USA - KBS C1-3 metaG (SPAdes) (version 2) | ecosystem: Host-associated > Plants > Roots > Rhizosphere > Soil ...
GCTCGACGTCTGGAAGTTCCGCAGGGTCGAGTCGATCTTCGCCGAATCGATCGCTGACATCGAGCGGCGGAGCTGGTTCATCGTCAGCGTCAGGTTGCGATTCTGTTCGGCCGCGATGCTGTTGAGCTGCACCGAGAGCCGCGCCGCGCTCGCCGACAGCTCCGCCGCGTTGGCCATCGACCGCCGCATGTCGCGGATGCCGCCAGCGGCGAACAGCTCGGCGTTCAGCGTCTTCATCATCGCGTTCACGGTGGTCATCACCGAGTCCGCCTTGTTCTCGAGCGCCTGGATGTCCGTCGCGCTCGGTCCCACCGGCACGGTATCGCCCGGCTGATAGGACACGGCGCTCGGGCCCTTCGGCGTGAGCGCGATCGCCGCGTCGCCGAAGATGCCGATCGGTTGCACGCTCGCCGTGGAGTTCTTCGGCACCTTCACGTCGTCGTTCACGCGGAGGAAGACGTCGAGGAACCCATCGTCGCGGAGCTTGACGTCGCTCACCGCGCCGACGTTCACACCGGCGAGCAGGACGGGCTGGCCCGGCTTGAGGTTCTGGCCCCACGCGAACTTCGAGTACAGGGGATAGCCGGACGACAGGCCGCCGCGCACGAGCCAGAGCGTGCCGAGCAGCGCGACCGCGATCGCCACGGTGAGGAAGATGCCAACGAGGACTTCGTCGCGCCGTTTCATGTCTGTAGGTAAGGGGCGAAGAGCGCCGCCGTCAACGTATCGAGCACGAGGATCGTCACCGACGTGATGACCACCGCCTTGGCGGTCGACCGGCCGACCCCCTCGGCGCCCGCCTCGGTCACGAAGCCCTCGTACGAGCAGACGAAGGAGATTGCCGCGCCGAACAGCGTCGCCTTCATCAACGAGTAGACCACCTGGAAGGTGCCGAAGCCGAGCCGCACCCCGGAGATGAAATCCTGCGTCGTCACTCCCGTCACGTAGACCGACACCGCGTAACCGCTGATCAGTCCCGTCGCGTCGGCGAGGATGACGAGGCAGGGGAGCATCACGAGGCAGGCGAGCAGCCGCGGCACGATGAGAAAGGCCAGCGGATCGTACGACAGCGTTTCCAGCGCGTCGATCTGTTCCGTGACGCGCATCGTCCCGATCTCCGCCGTCATCCGCGCGCCCACGCGGCCCGTGAGCACGAGGCCCGTGAGCAGCGGCCCCAGCTCGAGCACCTGCATCAGGCGCACGGACAGTCCGATGATGCTGAGCTGCACGCCGGGAAAGAGCTGGTAGCGCACCTGGATGGCGATCACGCCGCCGATGAACGCGGCGACGATCATCGTCAGCGGAATGGAATCCACCCCGATGCGCCGCATCTGGCGGATCGTCTCGGGGATGAACGTCGCCGGATCGCCGAGGGCGCGCAGCGTGTCGCGCAGGAAGTAGCCGCGCGCGCCCACCTGCCGGAAGAAGTCGATGAACGCGCGCGTGACGCGGCGGAAGAACCGGATTCCCCCGCGCTGCATGACGGGGAAGGTCTCGGTCTCGCGCATGTCGCGCACTGCGCGATCGAACTCGCTCACGTGCGGACGCGCGTCAGCAGGACGACTCCGACCACGGCAAAGAGCGCATTCGGGATCCACGCCGCCAGGTCGGGGGCGATGAGCCCCTTGCCGCCGACAGCCTTGGTGAGCTGGATGAGCATGAGGAAGGTGACGGTGATGGCGAGGCTCAACCCGATACCGTAGGCCGTCCCGCCGCGCTGGGTGCTCGTGGCAAGGGGCGCGCCGAACAGCGCGATCACGAGACACGTCACCGGAATGGCGATCTTGAGCGCGCGCTCCACGCGCAGCACGCTCGCGTCGCCACCCGAACGCTCCAGCGCGCGGATGAACCGCGACAGCTCCGCATAACGCATCTCCTGCGGATCGCGCGGCTTGGCCATCATGTCCACCGGTCGCTCGGTCATCATGCTGTCGTGCATCGTGGCGAAGCTCATGGCGAACGGCGGCGCGCTGTCCCGAATGACGTGCATCACGCCATTCTCGATCGTCCACCCCTTGCCCGGCGTATAGTGCGCACCCTGCGCCGCGATAAGAACCGTCGGGTACTCCTTTCCGTTCCCCTTCCGCTCGATCTGCAGCTGCTGCAGGCGCCCCGACGGCACGTCGAGCTGCTGCGCCTTGTACACGCGCCCGTACTCCGCCGCGTAGGCAAAGTTGTAGCGCTGGGTGCCGGTCTGCGACTTCGTGTCGCCAATGAGGTCGTTCCGTCGTGCGTCGGTGATCGGCACCAGCTCGGCGATCGTGAGGTCCAGTGCCGTGGCCAGCAACGCGCCGAGGATGATCGGCGCCGCCAGGCGGTAGAAGCTGATCCCCGACGCCTTCGCGGCCGTGATCTCCGAGTGGCGGGTGAAGTTGCCGATCGAGAACACCGTGGCGAACAGCACCGCCGCCGGCAGCGCCATGAACATGGACTGCGGCATCCAGTATACGTACGACAGCGCGATGTCCGCCGGCGGGATGTTGCGATTGAGGTACGTCTGCAGGTGATCGGTGAGGTCGATGATCACCAGCAGGATCGGAAGTCCGAGCGCGGTGGTGAGAAAGATCTTCATCCACTCCGCCAGCACGTAGCGGTCGAGCGGTCGAACCAGCCGCATCAGGCGCCCCCTCGCGCGCCGGCGCGCGGTCCAAAGCCCAGCCGCGCCTTGAACGCGTCGAGCCTGTCACCCCAGTCACCACCGCGGCCGGAGCCGGCCTCCCGTCCCATGCGGAAGAGAAGCACCAGTCCCACTGCGGTGAGGATGACGTTCGTGCCCCACATCGCCCAGAAGGGAGGCAGGTATCCGTTGTTCGCCAGCGCTTCTCCTCCGATGAGCCCCACGTAGTACAGCGCGAACACGAGCAGGCTCACGCCGAGCACCAGCCCCACGCCGCCGCGCGGAAAGCGCACGGCGATCGGCGCGCCGAGGATGACGAAGATCAGGCACGCCGCGGCGAGCGAGAATTTCTTGTGGATCTCGATCTCGTACCGGTTGCGATAACGCGTCTGCTGATCGAGCCGCATCTTCGCCTCGGCCACTCGTGCCATGCGCAGCGAGGGGTCGGAGTCGGGCGCCACGCCGCGCACGATCTCGGCGGCCTTGAGCTCCGCCGCCCGCTTCTGCTGCGCGGTGCGCGTGTCCGCCGCACGCTGCGCCGCCGAGCTGCCGGTGGCGGGAGGCACCGCCGGCGTGAAGGTGCCGCGCCGTGCCGGCCCGCGTCCCTCCTGCCTCGGCGGCAGCGTGGCCGCGCGCGCCTCGCGCACACCGAACACGTTGCGGATCAACTGGCAGTACGCCCAGCCCAGGCCATGCGGCTCCTGGCGCTGGGGTGTCGGCAACGTGGTCGCGCGCGCCTCCTCCTCCATCGCTCGCGGACCGATGAGTGCCTCCTCGTACTCGCGTCGCGCCTGCTGGTACATCGCGTCGGCCTGGAAGAGCCGGCGCTGCATCTCGCACACGCTCATCTCGCGGTCGCCCTTCGCCGAGCTGTCACTGTTCGTCTTCTCGAAGTCGCCGCTCGCCACGTTCTGGAAGCGCACGCGGTCGTGGTCGAAGAACAACCGGTCGAGCTGCCCCGGCTTGTCCGTCGCCACTTCCTGCATCTGCCCGTGAAACAGGTCGAGGTCGAGATCCTTGCGGTTCGATGCCAGGGCGATGCGTCCGCTATCGGCGTAGATCGTGCGCCGGCGCGTGGGATCGCCGAGGTCGTAGATGACGACTTCCTTCATCCGTCCCGACTCACCGGCGCGGTCGATCTTTCCCGCCTTGAGGTAGAACTTCCCCTCGGAGATCGGGTTGATCACCTGCTCCTTGAGCACGAAGGTCGGCTTGGTCTGCGAGATGTCGTCCTGCAGCGACTTGAGCTGGTGGTTCGCCCGCGGAAGCACCTGGTCGTTGAACGCGAGGAGCAGGATCGACATCACCACTCCGCCCCCGATTGCCGGCCCGACGAGCCGCCACGGACTGACGCCGCTCGCCTTGAGCGCCGTGACCTCGTTCTCCGCCGCCAGCCGGCTGAACGCGTACAGCACCGCCACGAGCACCGACATCGGCACCGTGAGCGCGACGGTGAAGGGAATGGACAGAAGGAAGAACTCCCCGATCACCGACCACGGCAACCCCTTTCCCACCAGCTCGCCGAACTGGCGCGAGATGAAGTTGAGCAGCATGAGCGACGTCAACGCCGCGAGCGCGAACGTGAACGGGCCGAGATGCTCTCTGAGGATGTACTTGGTGAGGATCTTCACAGGGTGGGGCGCGGCGTAGGCTGGAAAGTTCGGTGAGGGGACGGTGAACTACAACTGCCGTACTGCGTACCCCGTACTGCGTATCACGATTTGCATTCAATCCAAGGGATGCGGAGTGGCGACGACTCGCGCCTCACGACTGCTCCGACCGCCGTCCAGCAACCAGTCCGTCGTCCAATCATTGACGCCAGAGGCACATTCCTGGGGCCACAATGCCAATCGCCGTACGAGGTTCGAGGTACGCAGTACGGTAGTTGTAGTTGAGAGATCCCAATCCTACCTTCCCCCCGTGCGCATCCTCCTGTTCCTCCTCCTCGCGCTGTCCGGCTGCGACCGTTTCTCCGGCCCGAAAACGGACTTCGACGCCAACGCGGCGATGTCGTACACGAAGGAGCAGCTTGCCTTCGGGCCCCGCGTCCCCGGTACACCCGGTGCCGAAAAGGCCGGCGACTGGATCACGAGCATGATGCGCCAGCGCGCCGACACCGTGATCGAGCAGCGCTGGACCCATCGCACCCTGGATGGCAAGGATCTCCCCCTGCGGAACATCCTCGCCCGGTTCAACCCGAAGGCGCAGAACCGCATCCTCTACGTCACGCACTGGGACACCCGTCCCACTGCCGACGAGGACCCGGTGCTCGGCAATCGCGGCACCCCGATTCCCGGCGCGAACGACGGCGCTGCCGGCGTGGGACTCTTCGTCGCCCTCGGTGATGCGCTGAAGAAGGCGCCGCCCGGGGTGGGGGTGGATCTCCTGTTCGTGGATGGCGAGGACTATGGGAAGAGCTTCGACCCGCCCTATGCAGACGTCCTGCTCGGCTCGCAGTACTTCGCCGACCATCTGCCGAGCGCCGATTATCGCCCGATCTTCGGCGTGCTGTGGGACATGATTGCCGACAAGGACCTCAACATCCTCCAGGAAGTGAACTCGGTGCAGAAGGCGCCCGAGATCGTGAGCCGCGTCTGGGAGACGGCAAAGGAGCTGGGCTACGAGCAGTACTTCATCCCCCAGGTCGGCCAGGCGGTGATCGACGATCACATCCCCCTCCTCGAGAAGGGCCTCCGCGTGATCGACGTGATCGACATCGACTACGGCCCCCTGAACGCGATGGGGGTCCCGAGCCCGAGCTACCACCACACCCTGCAGGACACGATCGACAAGATCTCCGTCCGATCGCTGCAGATCGTGGGCGACGTAGCGCTGAAGGTGATCCAGCAGGGGTGATCAAGCTTCCTTTGAATCCGGCGCGCAATGGAACGGTGACGGCGCCTCGTGCCAGTGATGGCAGATTCGCCCCATGCCAACCCAATCAGAGCAGAAGGCACTCGCCTTCGTCGCCATCGTCGTCCTGCTCGCTGGCGTCGTTCGGGTCGTGAAGGCTGGCGGGCCCGCCGAGTCGCCCAGTCAGTCCCAGCAGCAGGGCCTCGCTCGGCAGGCGTTTGCCGCGAATAGTGCGGCGGTGGCGCAGAAGGCGGCCAAGGACGCCCGCGCGAAGGGCCAGAAATCGGGCGTCAGGACTTCATCGGCCACGAAGAAGGCCAAAACTCCTCGGTTTGTGGCGCCGAAGGGGCGCGATACTGTTCCGAATGTGGTTGGAGGCGTGTCGAGCGTTCCGTGGAACGACCAGCGCGGCTTCCCGCCGCCGGCGCCGCGAATCGACGTCGCCGGACAGCCGGCTGACACGGTGTCCGCGGGCCTTGGTGGACGTCGCAGCGGGAAGGGTCGAAAGAGGGGAACGGCCCCCGCTCCCCAGCCCGCTGTCCCCATCGATCTCGACACCGCAACTCCTGATGCCATAGAGGCTTTGCCCCGGATCGGGCCTGCCCTTGCACACCGGATCGTCGCCAATCGCGACTCGCTCGGACCCTTCCGCTCGCTCGACGGCCTGCGGCGGGTCAAGGGCGTCGGGCCGGCCACGATCGCCCTCATCGAGCCCCTAGTCACCTTCTCCCGCCAGACGCGTCCTTAGGAGGTACGAAAAGCCGGGATGCAGGGAAGACGAACGGCAGGGATGCAGGCGCGAGGCGTCCTCGTTCGCCGCTTCTCACCTTCCGATTCCCCGCATCCGCGCATCACCGCATCCTCGCATCCCGCCGGTACTCCCGCCTCATGGCCGCTCCGGTCGTCACCCCAGAACGCATCGGCGATCTCCTCGTGCGCGAGGGGCTCATCACGCGCGAGCAGTTGGACAAGGCGCTCGCGGAGCAGAAGCAGAACGGCACCCGCGTCGGCTACAACCTGGTCAAGCTCGGCTTCATCCCGGAGACCGAGCTCACCAAGATGCTCGCGCGCCAGTTCCGCATGCCGGCCGTGGACCTGTCGCGGTTCGAGGTCGACCCGCGGATCGCCAAGCTGATCCCCGCCGATCTCGCCGTCAAGCATCTCGTCCTCCCGCTCAAGCGCGACGGACGGACGCTCACCGTGGCGATGGCGGATCCGACGAACCTGGGCGTCCTCGAGGACCTCAAGTTCATCACCCGCTATGACATCTTCCCGGTCATCGGCGGTGAGTTCACCCTCAAGACCGCGATCGAGAAGCTCTACGAGAACGCCGCCGAGGCCCAGGTCGCCGACCTGCTCAGCGTCATCGACGATATCGACTCGGAGATCGAGGTCGTCGAGGAGGAGGAAGAGGACGTCAATGCCGCTGCGCTCAACGCGCAGATGGAGGACGCGCCGGTCGTCAAGCTGATCAACGCCATCCTCACGGATGCGGTGAAGCGCGGCGCATCGGACATCCACTTCGAGTGCTTCGAGCACGACATCCGCGTCCGCTACCGCGTCGACGGTGCGCTGCAGGAAGTGATGAAGCCGCCGATGAAGCTCAAGGCGGCGCTGATCTCGCGCTTCAAGATCATGGCGCAGCTCAACATCGCCGAACGTCGCGTGCCGCAGGACGGGCGCATCAAGCTGAAGATGGGCAACAAGGTCATCGACTACCGGGTCTCGACCCTGCCCACGCTCTTCGGCGAGAAGATCGTGCTCCGAATCCTCGACAAGGGGAACCTCACCCTCGACCTCGAGAAGTTCGGCATCGAGCCGAAGGCCGAGAAGGACCTCATGGAGGCGGTTGCCAACCCGTACGGCATGGTGCTCGTCACCGGCCCGACCGGTTCGGGCAAGACGACGACGCTGTACTCCGCACTCTCCAAGGTCAACAACATCGACGTCAATATCATGACGGCGGAGGACCCGGTGGAGTACAACCTCTACGGGGTCAACCAGGTGCTGGTGCGCACCGAAATCGGGATGACCTTCGCCGCGGCGCTGAAGGCGTTCCTGCGGCAGGATCCGAACATCATCATGGTCGGAGAGATTCGAGACCTGGAAACCGGTGGTATCGCCGTCAAGGCGGCGCTCACCGGCCACATGGTGCTCTCCACCCTCCACACCAACTCGGCGCCGGAGACGGTGACGCGTCTCCTCGACATGGGCCTCGAGCCCTTCAACGTGGCGTCGGCGCTCAACCTCGTGCTGGCGCAGCGACTCCTGCGCCGCGTCTGCTCGAACTGCAAGACGCAGTACGTGCCGACGGAGGAGGAATTCTCCATCGCCAAGGTGAAGCCGACGACGACGCTGCGCGAGCTGCGCTTCACGGCCGAGACGATCGAGAGCGCCAAGTCGAAGGCGACGAAGGAGGCAGCACCCTTCCTCACCCACGCCACCCTCGACACGCCGCTCTCCGCGCTCGGCTACTTCAAGGGCCGCGGCTGCGACGCCTGCAACGGTACCGGCATGAAGGGGCGCCAGGGTGTGTACGAGGTGATGCCGATGACGCCGAACCTGCGCAAGCTGGTCCTCATGAACGTCGGCGCCGCCGAGATCCGCGACGCGGCCGTGGACGAGGGGATGCTGACCCTGCGCATGGATGGCTGGATGAAGGTGCTCAAGGGAATCACGACGCTGGAGCAGGTGGTCCGAGAGACGTCGGCGTAGCGCGGAGCGCTACGCGGTTCTTCGGTTCGTCGGTTTCTCGGTGTACGGCCGACCTCGGGATGCCGGCTGCTTCCCGAGGCACGCCGTCAACCGAAGAACCGACAAGCCGAAAAGCCCAGGCGCTGTTCCCTCCCCGCCCCTGAGTCGTCCACTCCTGTAGCCACCAGACTCTACCGTTTCAGCCTGCCGTCAATGACTGCTCCAATAGTCGCTTCCAGTGTGAACCTCCGCATCCTGCTCGAGGAGATGATCGAGCGGGACGCGTCCGACCTGCACATCACGGCCGGTGAGCGGCCGAAGCTGCGCATTGACGGCGAGATCCAGAACTCGAACATCGACTTCACGATGTCGCCGAAGGACACGCTGCAGCTTGCCTACAGCGTGCTGACGGAGAACCAGAAGAAGCGATTCGAGATGGACGACGAGCTCGATTTTTCGTTCGGCATCCAGAACCTCGCGCGCTTCCGTGGCAACTGCTTCAAGCAGCGCGGCTGCGTGTCGATGGTGATTCGGCAGATTCCATTCAGCATCAAGACCTTCGACGACCTCCGCTTGCCGGACGTGATCCGGAAGATGGCCGAGCGACCGCGTGGACTCGTCCTCGTGACGGGACCAACCGGAAGCGGAAAGTCCACTACGCTGGCCGCGATGATCGACAAGATCAACAAGGAGCGGCGCGGACACATCATCACGGTGGAAGATCCGATCGAGTTCATCCACCGGCACCAGGGCTGCATCGTCAACCAGCGCGAGGTCGGCACCGACACGAAGAGCTTCCAGGCGTCGCTCAAGTACGCGCTGCGCCAGGACCCCGACGTCATCCTCATCGGCGAGATGCGCGACCTGGACACGATCCAGGCTGCGCTGACGATCTCCGAGACCGGTCACCTTGCGTTCGCCACGCTCCACACCAACAGCGCGGCCGAGGCGATCAACCGTATCATCGACGTCTTTCCCAGCCACCAGCAGAGCCAGGTGCGTGCGCAGCTCGCCTTCGTGCTCGAGGGCGTGATCACCCAGACGCTGCTGCCGAAGGCCAAGGGCCGCGGCCGCGCGATGGCGGCGGAGATCCTCGTCTGCACGCCCGCCGTGCGCGCGCTGATCCGCGACGACAAGATCCACCAGATCTACAGCACGATGCAGTCGGGAAAGAAGTACGGCATGCAGACGATGAACGACGCGCTGTACCAGCTCTACATGTCGCGCGAGGTGGCGGAGGAGGAGTGTCTCCGTGCGTCGCACGACCCGAACGAGTTCCTGCGGATGATCGGCAAGACGCCGGACGACGACAGGAAACCGGGAACGGCCAGCGGCAACGGCGCCATGGCGGGGAAGAGATAGCACGGTTTCTCGGCTTCTCGGTTCTTCGGTTCACGGCGTGCCTCGGCACGCCACGAGCCTCCCGAGGTCGGCCGTACACCGAAGAACCGATGAACCGAAGCACGACCTTCAGTTAAGGAGTCCTGAATGCCAGCGTTTACCTATACCGCCCGCGCCCTCAACGGCGACCTGAAGACGGCAACGATCGAAGCGCCGAACCGGGACGACGTCGTCGCGCAGCTCAGGAAACAGCGGCTGAACGTCGTGAAGATCGACGAGGCCAAGGCCGCGGCGAACACGACGAAGAAGAAGGCGGGAAAGATCTCGATGCGCGACATCGTGATCTTCACCCGCCAGTTCTCGACGATGATCAACGCCGGTCTGCCGCTCGTCCAGGCGCTGGACATCCTCGCCAAGCAGAGCGAGAACAAGGCGCTGAAGGACGTGACTCTCGCCGTGGTGTTCGACGTCGAGAGCGGTCACACCGTCGCCGACGCGCTGCGGAAGCATCCGAAGGCGTTCACGGAGCTGTACGTGAACATGGTGGCCGCCGGTGAGGCGGGTGGTATCCTCGATACCATCCTCATGCGCCTCGCGACGTTCATGGAAAAGAACGACGCCCTCGTCCGCAAGGTGAAGGGCGCGATGATCTACCCGGGCGTCATCATGAGCGTGGCGGCGATCGCCATCGTCGTCCTGCTCATCTTCGTCATCCCGACCTTCGAGCGGATGTTCGCCAGCGTGGGCCTCGCGCTGCCGCTGCCGACGCGCGTCGTCATCGGCGCGTCGAAGTTCCTCCAGGCATATTGGTGGGTGGTGATCGCGGTGGTCGTCGTCGGGTTCCGCATGGGCAAGAAGTACTACGCCACGCCGGACGGAAAGCTGACGATCGACCGCCTGATGCTGAAGGCGCCGGTGCTCGGCGACGTGCTGCGCAAGTCGGCGGTGTCGCGGTTCACGCGTACGCTCGGCACGCTGATCGGTTCGGGCGTGAGCATCCTCGACGGGCTCGAGATCACGGCGAAGACGTCGGGCAACCGCGTGATTCAGGACGCGATCATGGAGTCTCGCGCCTCGATCGCCGGCGGTGAGACGATCGCCGCGCCTCTGCAGAAGTCCGCCGTGTTCCCGCCGATGGTCATCAGCATGATCTCGGTCGGTGAGCAGACGGGTGGTCTGGACGAGATGCTGTCGAAGATCGCCGACTTCTATGATGAAGAGGTGGACGCGGCGGTGTCCGGCTTGCTCGCGATGATGGAGCCGTTGATGATCGTGTTCCTCGGCGTGGTGGTCGGCGGTATGGTGGTCGCGATGTACCTGCCGATCTTCGACATGATCAACGCGGTGCAGTAAGGGCTGAGCGCCTGACGCCAGGATGATTCCGTGGTCCGACGCCGGTTCTCTCCGTGAGAACCGGCGTTGTGCTTGCAGCCCTCATGACGGCAATCCCGACGGCCTGAGGGGCAACCAGAGAGTGAACGTCGAGCCGCGACCCGGCGCGCTCGTCACGGAGACGTGACCACCCAGTCTCCCCGAAAGCAGCTTGCTGATCGCCAGCCCCAGTCCGGCCCCTCTTGAGTGGCCCGCGTCCAGCCGGCTGAACTCCTCGAAGATGTATTCCTGCTTGTCCGTCGGGATGCCGATGCCTGTGTCGACGACCTCGAGGAGTACCCAGCCGCTTTCTTCGCCGGACGCGGGCGCCTGTCGGTGTGCCCGCATCGTGATCGGCCCATGGGTGGAGTACTTGATGGCGTTGGACACCAGGTTCGCGATTATTTGTCGCACGCGAGCTCCATCGGTGTCCATTACAAGCGTCGGCTCTTCGGTTTCGACGGACACTGATAGCCCATGTGCGTGCGCTGTGGCATGGTATTCTTCGCCGATCGTGCGCATCAGCGCGGCGAGATCCACGGGTTCGATCTGCAGGGCGAGGTTGCCTGTCTCGGCGTGAGCCAGCTCGTGCAGGTCGTCGATGAGCGCAAGCGCGCTGCGAATGCTGCGACGCATGCGATCGATGCTCGACTGCTGTTCTGCCGTGAGCGTGCCATAGACGCCAAGGCTCAACAGTTCAGCGAACCCGTCGGCGGCGCCGATGGGGTTCTTCACGTCGTGACTGAACCCGCGCATCAGGCGCGAGCGGCTCTGGATGACGCGTTCGAGCACGCGACGCCGCTCGAGTGCTTCGTCCAGAAGCTGAATCTTCTCGTGGGCGAGCGCCGCCAGATGGCCGACGAGGCCAGCGCGAGTCACGTCGTCGTGGCGGAAGTGACCGGGGAGGTCGCTGATCACGAAAAGGGCGCCGAACGGCGTCGCGCTGGAGCCGAGCGGCACTACGACAGCTGAGCCGGCCGCGCCTGGCATCACGCATATCGTACCACGCCGCTCGGGATGAGACAGGTCCTCGAGGAGGATGGGCCGTCCGCGCATCGTCACGAGTGCCGCGTATGAACCGGAAAGGGGGCATGACTCACCGAGTGGAGGCGCGCCGTTACCCGAAACCGCGCGCACGACCGCGCGCGGCTGCTCATCGGGTCGGTGATCGATCAGCTCGACGAACGCGCCGCTGCCACTTACCGCCTTCAGCGCCGACTGCGCGATGCGCTGCGTGAGCTCCTCCACGGTATTGGCACTGGCGAGATCTTCCGCCAGCAGGCGGAGCGCGGATTCCTCCATGACTCGCCGGCGGAGGGTGGCGGTGAGTCGTCGCTCCCGCAGGGTGAGGATGCCCACCCCGCTCATGGCAATCAATGCCGCGAGCACCAGCGCGCCGTTGGCGACGATGCTGAAGTGCTCGAGTGTCCGAACCCGATCGTCTCGCGCGGCCGCCTCGGCAGCAAGGTTCGACGACAGGTCGGCGATGGACGTCATGGAGAAGTTGTACCGCACCTGCTCGGCTCGCAGCGCTGAGGCGAACTCTGCTCGCGAGCTACGTCGCGCGATCAGTGCGCCGTTGATCCCGTGCCACTCGTCCGTTCGATCCCGGAGCACGCGTGCGTGGGTCGCCGATGTCGACGAGAGGCGGCTTGCCAGGCCGTCGAGGGTGATGAACCGTTGTTCGTTCTTCGCGGCTGCGTCCTCGTACTGCCCAAGCAGCGCGCCGTCGCCGGACAGGGCGTAACCCTGCAAGGCGACCAGCTCCTCGGCGAGCCCGGCCTGCAGGCGCTCGACGAGCAGTCGGGCCGGCGCGAGTACCTCAGTCGTCTCATGGAGCAGGAACGAGATCCGCCACGTCTGTCGCGCCGGGATGGCCACCGAGCCAAGCAGTGCAAGCCCCACGAGCGCCAGCGGCAGCGTGCCACGCATCCTGCGCAGCACGTCATACATGGTGTCTCGTCTGGTGTCGCCGATGCCCGCTCCATCAGTCATGCGTACGGGGAGACTGGCCTCTGGTCACCGAGATTGCCTCGCGAAGCATCTGGCTCGCGTAGCCCCATTCGTTGTCGTACCAGCTCATCACCTTCACGAGGTCACCGTCCACGACCTTCGTGAGCTCGAGATCCACAATTGCCGCGTGTGAGTCGCCAATCACGTCCGACGACACGAGCGGGTCGTGCGACACGCCGAGCACGCCGGCATACCGGCTCGTCTCCGCCTCCTCCGCGAGGATTGCATTCACCTCGCTGGCGGAGGTCGCGCGGGAGGTGACGAAGGTGATATCCGCGATCGATCCGATGGGAAGCGGGGCCCGGATCGCGATGCCATCGAAGCGGCCCGCGTACTCGGGCAGCGCGCGCGTGGTCGCGAGTGCGGCGCCCGTCGACGTGGGGACAAGGTTCGCCGCCGCAGCACGGCCGCGGCGATAGCGCTTGTTCGGCCCATCGACGAGCGACTGGGACGCGGTATACGCGTGCACGGTGGTCATCATCGCCTTCCGGATCCCGATGCGCCGCCCGACGATCTCGACGATCGGCGTGATGCAGTTCGTCGTGCAGCTCGCGCACGAGATGATGGCGGGCGACCCGTCAGGCCTGTTCGCGCCATGGACCACCGTCTCCACTTCGTCGCCCCTCGATGGAGCAGATAGAAGGACGATGCGAGCGCCGGCATGAATGTGCTGCTCGAGATCCTGTCGTCGCGTCAGCGCTCCCGTGCATTCGAACACGAGCTCGACCCCGAGCTCGCGCCAGGGGAGGGCGGACGGATCGCGATTTCGCAGTGTCCGAATCTCCCGTCCGGCAACCACCAGATTGCCGCCATTGACCGCTACCGACTTCTCGTACCGGGCGTGAACGGTGTCGAACCGCAACAGGTAGGACAGATTCTCCGCGTCGATCAGGTCGTTCACCGCCACCAGCTCGAGCGAGGGCTCGGCGACGACGAGCTTCAGGATCGCGCGCCCGATGCGGCCGAGACCATTGATGGCGACCTTCGTGCTCACGTCGTGGTCCGTTCGTGGGCGATCGTGTCGAGCGCGAGAGCCGAATGCGCGTATGCACCGCCAGCGCGCATCTCCGCGGCCACCCAGATCGCTTCCATGATCTCCTCGCGGGATGCCTCCTGGCGCCGCGCGGCACGCGTGTGGCTGCGGATGCAGTACGGGCATTGGGTCACGTGGGCGACTGCCACGGCGATCAATTGCTTGGTCTTCGTGGAGAGCGCCCCGGGCGCAAATACGCTCCGGCTGAACTCGCGGAAGGCCCTGGCCTGTTCGGGAGCCAGGCGCGTTCGTTCCTCGGCGATCTCCGGAGTGGCTTGCGGAAAGAGCGGTTCCGTCGCCGTCTCGGTGTGGATCGCTGTGTCGCGCCTGGAGGATGCGGAAGTGGACGTAGTGCCAGTCTCAGGAGTCATCGGGTTCCGGTTCCCTGCCGGAGTCGGCCGGCGGACGAGGGTGTTCGTCGGCGAATGTTGATGATGAGTTCAGCGAGGCGACAACTCAGTCGCGCCGCCTTTCCACGTGCACGCGGTGCTGCGCCATGATCCGTGCAATGCTGGGGAAAGCCGCGCGCGCGGCGTCGGGCACCTCGCGCCAATTCTCGGTGCCGGCATCGCCTTTCCAGTAGCCGAACGGCTGCGCGCCAGGTCCGCCTGGCTTGCCGACGACGATGCGGCCCACCATCCCCGCGGCCTCGTGCGGCGCGCAGTAGTAGTCGTACACGCCGGGAACCGTGAGCGTGACCTCGAAGTGGTCCCCTGGATTCACGAGGAACTTCGAGTCCCACGGCGTCGCGCCCGTCGGGATACGAAGCGGGTGATGATCGTTGCGCGGATGGTATGCGGTGGCGGTGTGCACGTTCTGGCGCACCGTCCAGCGCACCGTGGTACCGGGCCGAACGAACAAGCCGATCGGGTCGAACCACACGTGCGCGCCAAGCGGGTCGCTGCGCATCGCGATCAGCTCGAGTGCGAGATCGGACCCTG
>Ga0207705_10002275_pt1 | contig 14857 bp, 8 predicted proteins | sample KBSC13metaG_FD_184314 | JGI IMG/M metagenome (GOLD analysis project Ga0207705, IMG submission 184314) | Corn rhizosphere microbial communities from Kellogg Biological Station, Michigan, USA - KBS C1-3 metaG (SPAdes) (version 2) | ecosystem: Host-associated > Plants > Roots > Rhizosphere > Soil ...
GATCTCTTCCGGCATCTGACGCCATGCTGGTGAAGAAAGGCAGAGATCAGAGGTTCTTCGCTTCGCTCAGAATGACGGGTTGGGGAGCGCGCCCAGCCTGAATCGTCGCTCGTGGGTGCCAATCCTCATCTCATCCTCGGCGAATGCATTGATTTCCCGGAGTTGAGATGGAGACGAAGCGAACTGTCAAAGAGGGCGCCATTTTTCGACCGATGCCGCAAAGGTTTTTGCTGCCAAGAATCCAAGGGCTCGGCAGGATGGAGGTGAACATGCCGCCCCCCATTTTCAACACGCACGATTTTTCCCGCGTTCGTCGGCGGCGCGTGGTTTGGTGGTGGTTCCTGCTTCTCGCCGGTGCGCTTTGGCTGGGCTGCGCCTTTGTCGTTCGGGCGGCGGATGAGGATGCGCTCCAGGATCTGTGGAAGCAGCATACGGCGACGCCCGATGACCACGACGCGTTGATCAAGGCCTGCGGGGAATTTGCGCAGGCGCATGCCGGCGATCCGCTGCTCCCGGTCGTGCGCGGGCTGGAGGAGTGGCACCGGCTGAAGGCCGGGCAAAAAGCGGAGTGGCAGCAGATGTTGACCGCCGATCTCGCGCTGCCCGCGGGGGCGTTGAACGATGGCGCGCGGCGTTTGGCCCTGGCTTGGATGACGCGGGTGGATCGGGAACAGGTGGCCGCGGCGCTTCAGGGCTATTATCGCAAGCAGGTCGCGTATCCGAAGAGTCTCGACCTGGTCGCGGCGGCGAAGCCGCCGATGACCGATCGTTTCGGCAAGCCGTGGGTGTATCGATTGACCGGCTTCGCCAAGGTGCCAGGCTTTACCGATCAGAAATACTCCTTGCAGAGCGCACTGCTGGGCGATGCGTCGGAGCTGAAAACGGCGGTACAGTTGCCGTATGCCGCGAGGATCAAGGCGGTGCCGATGCAGGTGGTGGCCGGGCCGGCGAACGCGCCGGCGGTGAAGTTCAATTTTGGCGGCAGCGCGGGGGTCGTCGCCGTGGGGCAATCGGCGGGCGAACTGTTCCTCGCCTACGTCGGCACGCAGATCGTGGTCGTCTGCGACTTCACGCACTGGAAAATTCAGCCCCGTCCCTGATGGCCTCCGACACTCCCCCCAAGGAAAAGGACGGCCAGAAGGAAGGCATCGCCGCGTATTTGAACCCTGCGGAGATGCACAAGCTCGGGCGGTTGGTGCTGCTCTCGCGCTACACGGTGGAAGGCAATCTCGCGGGCGCACATCGCAGCCCGCTGAGGGGCCCGAGTTCGGAGTTTGCGGATCACAAATCCTACGGCCAGGGCGATGACCCCAAACACATCGACTGGCGGGTGCTGGCGCGGACCGACCGCTATTTCGTCAAGCGCTATGAGGATGAGACGAATCTGCGCGTCTACATCGCCCTGGATCGCAGTGCGTCGATGGGCTACAGCTCAGGCCACGGGCCGACGAAGTTTGAATTTGCCAGCCATCTCGCGGCGGCGCTGGGGTATGTGATCGTTAAGGCTCGCGATTCCGTGGGGCTCTTTCTCCATGCGGAAAAGGTGGATGTGCGGATGGATGCGGGGAATTCGTTTCAGCACCTGAATAACATGCTCAAGCATATCCAGGCGCATCCGCCGGGGGAGGGGTCGAACATCGCAAAGACGCTCCATGAGATCGCGGCGTCGGTCCGGCGGCGGGCGCTCGTGGTGGTCATCTCGGACCTGCTGGGAAATGAGGAGGAGGTCAACGTGGCGCTGGCGCACCTGCGCAAGCAGCGGCACGACGTGATCGTTTTCCAGACGCTCGATCCGGCGGAGGTGGATCTATCGTTCAAGAAGGCGTGTGAGCTTTGCGACCTGGAGACAGGTGAGCGTCTGGCGGTGAACCCGCGTGGCCTGGCGGATGAATATCGCAAGGTCTTTGGGGCGTTTTTGGAGCAATATCAGAAGGCGTGCGCGGGGATGAATATCGACTACCGGCTGGTGCGGACGGATCAGCCGCTGGAGTCGTTTGTGCGGGCGTATCTGGAGGAACGGCGGCGCCTCTCACGATAAGGTGAATCGTGAACTTCAACATGAACGCATCGCGATCTGAAGGAGCACAGCCAATAGCGGCAGCGTTATGGAGTGCGGCGACTTGTCGCCGCTTTGGTTTGCGGCGGAGCCGCGCTGCCCGAAACGTGCATGCAACGATTGTATTTCGAGCAAAGTCTTGTCCCGCGGCCCCAGCGGCGCTCCGCGCCAATCCAAAGCGGCGCCAAGTCGCCGCACTCCACACGCAGGCGACGAACACGATCTCCGGCGGATTTCGGATCGTTCCTTTTGAAGACCCTTCGATGACTGCCGCCATCTGACCCGGCCATGTTTCTCACGCCTTTTTTCCTACTTGCGGCGGGTGTTGGGGCTTCGGTGCCGCTGTTGCTGCACCTCATGCAGAACCGGCGGAAGGTGCAGTTGCCTTTCCCGACGCTGCGCTTTCTCAAGCTCGCGGAGAAACATTCCTCGCGCAAAATCCGGCTGGAGAATTTCGCGCTCTGGCTCCTGCGCACGCTGATCATGGCGCTGCTCGGAATGGCGTTTGCCATGCCGATGATCCGCCGCAGCGGCCTGGCCTGGCTGGGGGACGCGCCCCGGGATGTGGCCATCGTGCTCGATGTCTCCTCGAGCATGGGCTACCACACGGATCGCGGCACGGTCTGGGATAGAAGTATCGAAGCGGCGGTGGCGATCATCGAGGGGCTGACGGACAAGGACCGCTTTTGCATCTATCTCGCCCGTGAACAACCGGAGGCGCTGGTCGCCGAACCGATCGCCAGCAAGCCGGACGGCCTGAGCCGGCTGCGGGCGCTCCAGCCGGGGCTGAGCAGTTCGCGGATCGGGCCGGCCGTCGGCGCGGCGATGAAGGCGCTCCTCAAGGCGGATGCGCACCGCGAGCGCGAGATCCATATCGTCACGGACAATCAGGCGCTGCCCTGGAAGAGCTTGGTGAGCGAGAAAGTGGAGATCGACGCGAAGACCGCCGTCTTCGTCTCGCTCCTCGGCGTGCCTGCGCCGGAAAATGCGGGGGTGAGTTCGGTCGAATTGCAGCCGTCCATCGTGCGCAAAGGCTCCGACGTGAAGGTGACCGCGAAGCTGCTGCGCACGGGGCCGGCGCTGGATTCGGTGGCGACGCTTTTCATCGACGAAAAGGAGGCCGGGCGCCGCTCGATCAAGGCCGGGGACGCGGAATCCGCTTCGCCGAGCTTCACGATTCCTCCGCTGGAAGTCGGCATGCACACGGCCCGCGTCCAGACGCCGGATGACAATCTGCCGATCGACGATTCATTCTATTTCCTAATCAAGGTGCAGGACCAGATGCCCTCGCTCGTGGTCGGGGGCGACGATGAGACGCTGTTCCTGCGCACGGCGTTGCGCACGGGCTTCGGGCGCCCAACGGCCGTGGTCACGCTCAAGCCCGAGCAGATCATGGATGGGCCGCTCTCGAAGTACGCCTGCATCTTCCTGTGCAACGCCCTGCCGCTGCCGGGGCAGGCGATCGCGGCGATCGAAGACTACGTCAAGACGGGCGGGGAACTCGTCGTCCTGCCCGGCATCGGCGCGAAGCCGGATGCCTACCAGGCGTGGAACTGCCTGCCGGGCCTGCCGAATGCCATCGAGGAACTCCCGCTGGCGCAGCGCAACCGCACGCTGACCTGGGACCAGCCGCAGCACCTGCTCGTGCGCACGCTGCGCGAGGGCATCGGCATCCCCGCGCTGGCCATCCGGCGGCGGATCACGTGGAGCAAGCTGCACGAATCCACCGAGCGCATCGTCTCGATGGGCGCGAACCAGCCATTCCTGCTCGACCGCCCGTTCGGCGATGGGCGCGTGCTCATGTTCGCCGTCTCCGCCGATCGCACCTGGAGCGATTTTCCACTCTCGCCCTTCTTTCTTCCCCTCGTGCTCCAATGCGCGGATTACGGCGCGGGCGTGGGCGCCAAGTCGCCCTTCGTATGGGCCACCGATTCGCTCTCGATCAGCGACCGTTTCCCGGAACTCAAGGGCTCGCCGGTCCTGATGGCGCCGGATGCGCGGCCGATCGCGATTCGCAGCGCCGTGGTGCAGGGCAAGACGGTGCTGAACGCGGAGAACCTGACCATGCCTGGCATCTACACCATCTCCAGCGCGGAACAGCCGGAGTCGAAACCGGCCTTTGCGGTGAATCTCCTGCGCGACGAATCAGACCTCACGCCGATCGACAGCAAGGACATCCCCAAGCGGCTCGGCGTGGATCGCGCGAATGTCGCCCTCGATCTCCCGACGCTGAAGCGCCTCATCGAGGAGCACCGCGTGGGCCGCACCTACGGCGAGCACCTGCTCTGGCTCGCCTTCATCCTTACGGCGATTGAATTCATCTACGCCAATTACCTCGTTCGCGGCAACAAGCCCGCGGTGAAGGTGACCGTGGATTCCGCCGGCCACGTGGAAGCGCACGCCGCCGCCAACGCATGACGGTCTACGAACATACATTTCCCGTCTCGGCGATCGTCATCGCCCTGATCCTCGCGGTGATCTTCGGGGGATTCACCACGTGGAAATTCCTGCCGCGCCGGGGCATGAATGCGGTCCTCTTTTTGTGCTATGTGCTGGTCCTGCTCGGGATGGGCTGGTGCCTGCTCATGCCGGGCTACAAGAACGCGGTCACGCAATTGCGCAAGCCGCGCTTCCTCATCGCGCTCGATACCTCCCAGAGCATGACGCTGACCGCGACGAAGGACACGCCGACCCGCTGGGACCGCGCCCAGGAGGCGCTGAAACAGCCCTGGCTCCAGTCGCTGAGCGGCGATTGCGACATCGAGATTTATCCCTTCGCCTCGGAGGTGGGCGAGAATGTGGCGCTTTCCAAGGTGGCTGGGCTCAAGCCCGATGGCACGTCGACGCGGTTGCGGGACACGCTCAAGAAAATCGCCGATCGCTCGGCGGGCCTGAACATTGCCGGCCTGCTCCTGCTCAGCGATGGCACGGACACCCGGGAGGCGCTCGACGACTGGACCGGCACCGAGCGGCCGTTCCCCGTTTTCACGATGCGCCCGGAGCCGCCGGGCGGCTGGCAGCAGGAGCCGGATTTGCGGCTCGATGCCGTGACAACTTCAAAGCGCGTGACCGTGGGCTGGAAATCGGAGCTGAAGGTGAAGCTCTCCGGCCAGGGCACGCGTGGGGCGCCGGTCACCGTGCAGGTCTTCGAGAACGGGGAACTGCGCAGCGAGATGCCCACGCAGATTCCGGACGAAGGCGGGGAGCGCGAGCTGAACTTCGAGTTCGAGCACCCGAAGGTGGGCGTCTTCAATTACAAGGTCGTAGTCCCGCCGCTGCCCGGAGAGAAGAACAAGGACGACAACGAATACGCGGTGGATGTGGAGGTGGTGGATGCCCGCAACCGGCTGCTCTATGTGGAAGGCATCCCGCGCTGGGAGTATAAATTCCTGCGACGCACCCTGCTCGGCGAGCAACAGATTTCGCCCGTGATTTTCTTCACCGGGCCGGATGGCGCGCCGGTCGGCGGCACCCCGGTGGGCAACGTCACGGCTGAGATGACCCCGCAGCAACTCGCATTTTTCAAGATCGTGATGCTGGGAAACATCGACGCCAAGGAACTGGGCGAGGCGCGGGCGAAGAACCTGGCCGCCTTTGTGGAGAATGGCGGCAGCCTCATCCTGCTCGGCGGACCGAAGGCCTGGACGCCCGGAGGCCTGCTCGGGACCGATCTGGGCAAGGCGCTGCCGGTGCGCAGCGCCGACGTGAAGACCCTGGAAGGTGACAAGGGCTACCCGGTGCGGCTCAGCGAAGCGGCGCGCGCCCATCCCGCTTTCGCCGGCGATGCGGCGCTTTGGCAGAATATCCCGCCGGTCCTTTCGGTCTTCACCGGCTTTACGCTTTCCCCGGCGGCCGAGGCGCTGGTCACGGCCGATACCCCGCAAGGGCCGCAGCCGGTGGTGGTCACGCAGCGGTTTGGGCAGGGGAAAGTGACGGCGATCATGACCGATTCCCTCTGGCGCTGGCAGCTCGGGCCGGAAGCGGGCCGGGCCAAGCCCTACGACCGGTTTTGGAAGCAGATGATCTCCTGGCTCCTGCCCCGCGAGGAGGCGCTCGACAAGGTGCGGCTCGAGATCTTTTCCGACCGGGACCAGCTTTTCCTCGGGGACCCGGTCGAATTGCATGCCCGCTTGGGCGGTGAAAATGCCCCAAAAGCCGACTTGGTGGAGGCACGGATCACGCTCCCGGATAAGCGGGAAGTCCCGTACCGCATGTCCCCCCAACTCGTCACGCTCACCTCCGGCAAGAGCTTTCCGGGCTACGGCTTCCCGTTCACCCCCGAGGAGCCTGGCCTCTATAAAGTGACGGCTTCCGCCAAGGTGAAGGACCAGACGGTGACCAGTGAGCCGTTCAGCTTTTTCGTGAAACCTTACTCCCCGGAGACCGTCCCGCGGCCCGCCCGGGTGGAAATCCTGCAGGCGATTTCCCAAGCCAGCGGCGGGCAATTCTTCGAAAGCGTGGAGGCCCTGAACCAGGGACTTTCCAACCTGAAACTGAAGGCCACCGAGGAAAAAAGCGCCGAATACCACACGCTTTGGCGGGAATGGCCGGCCGTGATCTCCCTGATGGTCATGCTCGCCGCCTCCTGGGGCCTGCGGAAATTCCGTAATATGCCGTGATTTCCGGCGGCAATTCCGCTAGAAAGCCACGGTTCGAGCCATGCGTTTCCTCCCCGCCACCCTCCTTCTGAGCGCCACCTTGCTGGCCTTTGTTCCAGTCGTCCACGCCCAGGCCCCGGCTCCCGCCTCGGCCAAGCCGCTGATCGAGAACGGAAATTTCGACGATCCCACCGATCCGCTCAAGGGGTGGATCACCGATTACGAGTGGGAAGGAAACAGCAACTACGTCGGCAACAAGAAGCACGTCTCCATTGTCACCGAGGGGGCGCGCAAGAACGTCGTCAAGTTCGACTCGAATGGGGACGCCGGGGTGAAGATGGAGTGCCGGGCGTTTCCGATCGAGCCCGGGTTTAAGTACGTGTGCACGGTCGATATGAAGTGCCCGGCTTACCGTATTTATTTCTCGGGCTATCAATGGAAGCCGGGCGTTCATCCGCACGACAATCCGGAGCTCGGCGAACTGCGGAAGATCTATATGAGCAAGGCGATCGAGGGATCGAGCACGGATTGGAAGCCGGAAAAGCTCCAGTTGCCCGGGGTGACCCCGACGCCGCAGGCCATCGAAAATCTTAAGAAGCTCAGGTATTTAACGGTTTATATTTGGATGCTTAAACCCGGTTTTGTTGATAATGTAACGGTGACCAAGGTGGCCGACCCGTCGATGAATTTCTCATCTCCAACCAATTAACACTATGCCTCCACAATATCTGACGAAGCTGAATCAGATCGGGAAAAGCTTGGTGCGCTGGCGGGCGGAACTCAAGCTCACCCTCGGATTGGCGATCATCGCGGGTTGGATCTTCCTGCTGGGCTGCGTGGATCTCTGGCTGCGGCTCGACAAGACGGACCGCATGATCACGTGGAGCATCCTGCTGGTTATCGCCGGAGGCACGCTGTGGCTGGTGCGCAATGTCCTGAAGACTCGCTACACGCCGGAAGCAGTCGCGGCGAGCGTGGAGAAGACATTCCCGCAGCTCGACAACCGGCTCATCAACACGCTCCAACTTGCCAACAATCCCGAGAACGATCCGTTCAAGGCCGCGTATGTGCGTGCCGGCGTGCCGGACTGGCAGCGCCTCGATTTCCGCCGGATGCGCGATGAGAAGGCGCATCGCCGGAGCCGCATCATGCTCTCGGTGACGGGCGGGCTGTTGCTTCTGCCAGTCGTCTTTTTCGGCCAGGCGTGGGGCGTGGCCGTGTGGCGCACGGTGAATCCGTTTTCGACGATCGAGCCGCCGAGCCTGACGAAGATCCTCGATATCCAACCGGGCAAGTCCACGGTGCTCCAGGGCGAACCGCTGGTCCTGACCTGCACGGTGAAGGGCTTCGAAGGGCACGAGGTGCGCGTGGAAGTGGAGCCGGCGGACACGCATAAGACGGTGTATTCGTTGGGCCGCATCCATGGCGGCGATCAGCAGGATTTCAGCTATCGCATGGCCAAGGTGGGGACAGGACTGCGCTACCGCTTCCGCGCGGGCGACGCTCCGGCCTCGGCGTGGTTTAATATCGCCACCCGGCCGCAACCCGCCTTCACCGCCGTCTCGATGGTGGTCGTGCCTCCGGCTTACACCAAGCTTTCGCCACGCACGGCGAATGCCCGCGACGGGCGCCTGGTCGTGCCGGCCGGTTCGGAAGTGCGGATCACTGCCACGTCGAATACCGCCCTCAGCCATGCGCGGGTCCTGGGCGCGGGCCGGGAAGCGGTGGAGTTTGCGGCCGCGGGCCAGCCCACGGTCTGGAAGGGCTCGGCGACGCTGGCCGCCGGGACGTCGATCACGCTCAAGGGCGAGGACACTTACGGTAGCGGTGTGACGGAGGAGATTCCCTTTGCGCTCGACCCGGACAAACCGCCCGGCCTCGAAGTGCTCTCGCCGAACGGCCGCGCCACATTGCCTCCGGGCGAGCGGGCGCAGATCGAGTTCCAGGTCGCGGATGACTATGGCATTGCCGAGGTGGTCGTTGAGCAGGTGACGCCGAATTCCACGCGCCAGGATGCGGGCACCGAAGTGAAGAAGTGGACCGTGGGGAATGCGCGGGAGTTTCACCAGGTCTGGAAGAGCGAGTCCGCGCCCACCGCGGGCAGCAACATCGCCTACCGGATCATCGCGCGGGACAATCGCCCCGGTCAGCCCAACGAATCCTTCTCCGCCAATGTGATCTTCAACGCGGTCACGCCCGGCGATATCGCCAAGCAACGGAACGAGCTGGAGCAGGGCGCGATGGCGAACCTCCAGAAAGTCATCGACCTGCAAAAGAAGAACCTGGCCGACACCACGCACTACCAGGAGACGTTGAAGGCCACGGGTGAAGCGCAGTGGAACGAAGCCGCGGGCCGGCAGAAGGAAATTCGGGTGCTGATGCATGACCTGCTCGTGAGCCCGATCAAGCCGCTCGGCGGCCTGACCACGGCGGCGCAGAAGCTTTATGTGAACGAGATGGTGCTGGCCATCGACGGGCTGCAATCCATCCCCACGGCCGAGGACGCGCGCAAGCCTGGCCTGGCCACCGAAGCGGTAGCGCTCGAGGGCAAAATCTTGAAGCAGCTCAGCTTTGCCGTCGCGGCGGCGGGCACCGCGCAGATCGACCGGCGCGTGGCGGGTCTAAGCGCGATTCTTGAATCGCTCGTCAAGGACCAGAGCAGCGCGCTCAGCCAGACGCAGACTTTCGTGGAGAGCAAGGCCAAGGTGGGGCGTCCGCTGGTGGACGCCCAGGACAAAGTGGGCAGCGACATGGCCGCCTTCCTCAACTCCGCCAAGGACGAAGCCGCGCAATCGCTCCAGACCGATCCCGCCCTCGCGGACACGATCAACAAGATCATCGCGAGCGCCGCGGAAACGAAGATTCGCAACGACATGGTGGTGGCGGCGGAACGCCTCGACCAGAACCAGCCCGGCGCCGCGGTGCCGCTGGAAGAACACGCGCTGGCGGGGCTCAAGACGCTCCAGGCGATGCTCGACCAGATCAAGCTCAAGGAAGAAGGCGCCAAGCACGACGCCCTCGTGGACGCCGTGAAGCAGGCCAAGGAGAAGATCGAGAAACTCGAGGCGCTCAATCAGAAAATGAAGGACGCCATGGAGCAGGTGAAGGGGCAGAAAAACAAGGACGACAAGGCGATGGACGAGATGGAAGAGGCCTTCGCCGAGATGCAGAAGAACACGATCGAGGCCCTGCTCGAAGTGCCGACGGATTTGCACATCTTCACCGAGCTGAACGTGGCCAATGATCTCGTGGAGGACGTCTTCTCGGTCTTCCAGGAGATCGAGCAGGCCAAGGGCTCCGAGAAGGAAGGCGCCGACAAGGTGACGGAGCTCGGTTACGCCAAGGAAGATGAATTGCTCGCGCAGATGGGCGAGGCGCAGAAGCGGCTCGACGCCACGGAGATGTGGCTCGGCGACAAGCCCGACGATCTCAAGGTCACGACCGAGGCTCACGACAAGGCGGAGATGCCGCAGTCCGGTATCGCCCTCGCCGAGCTCGCCGCCGCCGCGCAGGACCTCGTGAGCGATCTGCTCAAGGAAGACAAGAAGATGGCCGACAAAGCCGATGACAGCGCGACCAATCACGCGATGCCCGACTTCCCCTCGGGCGGCCAGGTGATGGAAGGAGACATCGCCTCCTTCGGCGCGCAGGGCAAATCCGGCAACGAAACTCCCGACCACAAGGAGCAGGACGGCCGCTCGAATGTCGGCCGGCAGGGCATGTCCAGCGGCGAGACCGCGGCGTCCTCGGGCACGATTGGCGAAGGCGACAAGAACATCGAAGCCCGCCGGACCGAGGACCCGATGCAGAGCGGCAAGATCGATCTCGCCGGCAAGGCCGACACCAAGGCAACCGGCGGCGGCAAGCTCGGCACCGGCAAGGCGGACGGCGTAGGGATGAGCGGCGGCGCCGAGCGCGTGGATGGCAAGGAGCCCGGTTCCGCCGAAGGCATGGCCGCACTGATGGCCCGTCAGGCTGACGCGCTCTACGCCAAGGCTTCGATGAAGAATGTCCGCGTCGATTCCCTGAAGGAAGCCGCGCATGACCTGCACCAGTCCGCCGACGCCATCGCTCGGGGCAACATCGAGCAGATGAAGGAATACCGGAAGATGGCGATTTCCTCGCTGCAAAGGGCGGAGGCCAACCTTTCCGCCGGCCCGAACGGCGCTATGGATGCCAAGGGCTCCACGGGAGCGCTCGACCACGCGGTGGAGAGCGGCCCCGACCAGGCGCCGCCGAAGTACAAGGACAAGGTGGCGGAGTACTACAAAGCGCTCAATGGCGCTCTGTAGGGACGAGGGATTGGGCGGGCGGCATTTGCTGCGCGGCGAAGGGGAAAGGAAAACGCAGAGACGCGGAGACGCGGAGAAGGACCGTGAATATCGGATCGAGTCGTGCTGGCAGCGACAGCGGTATGGAGTGCGGCGACTTGTCGCCGCTTTGGGTTGGCGCGGAGCGCCGCGGGGGGCGAGTGGCCTGGGAGGGGGGGCTGCTGCAGTGGAGGGCTTGAGCAAGTTCGCCAGCGCGGCTCCGCCGCAAGCCAAAGCGGCGACAAGTCGCCGCACTCCACAGCGCAGGCGTGGTGCGCAACGCTCGCCGCGTTCGATGATCGCAGGACTTGTCTACTTGGTGTTGCTCCTCCTTCTTCTCACCGCTTGTGACTCCCGCCCGCAACAGCCATCGGCACAGCCTCCGCCGCCTGCTCCCGAAAAGCTCCGCCAGCTCAATGAAATCCCGATCGCGCAGTTGCGGGTGATGATCAAAGGCTACCCCGGCGAATGGCGGCCGGATAGCGACCGCAGCCACGAGCGTCCCGAGCCTCCGGCGGAAAAGCCCATCCCTGCAGGGGCCCGCAAGATCGCGCTCGTTGCGCCCTCGGAGATCCACCTTGGAGGCATGCCGGTGCGCGAGGCGATCGCCGCCCGCCGGAGCAGGCGCGATTTCACCGATGCCGCGCTCTCGCTGGAGGAGTTGAGCTATCTGCTGTGGGCGACGCAGGGCGTCACCGCCGTACAGCGCGATGACGCGGGCGCGATCGTGCAGCGTTTTCGCGCCGCGCCTTCGGGCGGCGCGCGCTATCCGCTGGAGACCTACCTCGCGATCAATCGTGTGACCGGCCTCGTGCCCGGGCTCTACCGCTACCTGCCCAATGACCATCAACTCGTACTTGTCCGGGAAGACGCACAACTCGGCGCGCAAGTCCAGGCGGCTTGCTACGGGATGCCGGCGGTGGGCGGCGCGGCTGTGGTCTTTATCTGGGCCGCGGTGCCGTATCGCACCGAATGGAAATACACCTATCTCGCCCATCGCATGATCGCGATGGAGGCCGGGCACGTGTGCGAGAATCTTTACCTCGCCGCGGAATCGTGCGGCACCGGCTGCTGCGCCGCGCTCTCGTATCACCAGCCGCGCGTCGATGAATTGCTCGGCATCGACGGCGAAGAAGAGTTTGCGATCTACGTCGCCAGCGTTGGCAAGCCGAAGAGCAATTGAGCGAAATCCAGTATTGCATGGAGCTTCCCGGCTATCAGCCTTTCTACATCGACTCGGTCGAGGCCCTTCGGGCGGAAATCGACCGGCTGGGATTGGAAATCGCCGTCGACGAGCAATTGGATCCGCTGGCGCAGCCGCTGGCCATCGGCTCGCGGCAACTTCCCAATCGTTTTTGCGCGCAGCCTATCATGGGCGGCGACGCGGCTCCGAACGGCGCTCCCGGCCCGCTGACGCTCCGGCGCTACCGCAGGTATGTGGATGGCGGGTTTGCGATGATCTGGGTGGAGCGCACCATCGTCGGGCCGAATGGCCAGCCGGGCCTGCTCCGCATTCACGACGACACCCACGCGGCTTTCGCGGAGATGATTCGGCAAATGCGCGCCGACGCGCTGGAGCATTCGACGATCGTTCTTCAGGTCGCCTCCGAAAGCGTGGAGTCGCTCCTGCACGCCGCCACGCTCGCGGCAAGCGCAGGCTTCGACGGGGTGGATTTGCAATGCCCTCGCGAAGCATTGCCCGAGGCCGTGCGGCGAGTGCGGGAGCAGTTTCCCGATCTGCTGGTCGCGACCCGCCTGTGTGTCTACGAAGCCACACGCGGCGGGTTCGGAGTGGCTGCAAATGACTATCGCAAGCCGGACATGACGGAACCCATCCGCCTGGTGCTGCAACTCCGTCAGCGGGGCCTCTCGCTTCTGAACGTCACCGCGGCGAGCCCGGCGCTCCGTGGGGCGGAGAGGGGAGTGCACGCGCGGTCCGATGCGGAGAGCCCGGACGAGCATCCCTTGATGACCCTCCAACGCCAGCTCAGCCTGGCGAGCACCATCCGGGAAGCGGTTCCGGAGGTGCCAGTCGTGGGAAGCGGCTTGAGTTGGCTGCGGCATTTCGTGCCGCAAGTGGCGGCGGCGGCGCTCCGCCTCGGAATGATCGACATGGCCGGTTTGGGCCGGGGAGCGCTGGCGCATCCGGATCTGCCGTGGCGTGTCCTCGAAGGTGAGAAATTGGAGGGGGAATCCACGTGCATGGTGTGCTTTGCCTGCTCCCGGCTGCAAGCGGAGGGCGAGCCCGTCGGATGCGTCCTCCGCGATTCCGAAACGTACGGCCCGATTTACCGGCAGATGCGCCGCTTCGATGCCGATCAGCTCATGGCCGGAGCCCATCGCTGTCACCTCTGCGAGGCGGCGCCGTGTGTGGCGGCTTCGCCCACGCGTGCCGACATCCCGGCCTTCATCCAGGCATTTCGGAACGGAGACGAGGGCCGCGCTTACGAGATCATCCGGGAACGCGATCCGCTTCCTGAACTAACCTCCCGGATTCCCTCTCACGGGGCGGAGACCGAAGGTGCGTGCATCGAGACCACGCTGACCGGCTCGCCGGTGCCGATCCTCGACTTGCAATACGCCATTGCCTGGCGGGCACGCGACCGCGGCCAGACGGGTGTGCGACTTCCGGGAAACTCGACGGGCAGGTCCGTCGCCATCATCGGCGCCGGCCCCGCCGGGCTCGCGGCGGCGATCCGGCTTCTGGAGCGCGGGCATACCGTTCATCTCTACGAGCAATCGGATCGGCTGGGCGGAGTGCCGGCGCGTTTGCTGGCGCCGCACCGCGCGATGAACAATCCGCGCGCGGAGATCGAGGCGATCCTGGCGCCGGCGCTCGCGGCCACGCGGCTGCATCTTCACCTCGGTGTCACCTTGGGCAAGGACCTCTCGCTGGATGACGCTTTTCTCGCACCGCACGCCGCAGTGCTCGTCGCAACCGGTCTTTGGGGGGAACGCTTTTTGGGGCGTGTGCGCACCAAGGCGCGAGGAGTGATCGGAGCGCTCGATTTTCTCGAATCACCAAATGACGTCACGGCGGACCGCGTGGCGATTCTCGCGGGTGGCGACAGCGCGATGGACGCGGCGCGCCTCGCCAAAAGCCGCGGAGCCCGGGATATTTTCATCATCTTTAGGGGCGCCCGTTCGCAGATGCACTGGCATCTTCCGGATAGTTGGTTTGCCACCGCTGGCGTGCACGCGATGATGCAGTGGGATCCGCTGCGCTATGAGATGGACCAGCTGGGACATGTTACGGGCCTGCGGCTGCGCCATACGGAACTGGGCACGCAAACCACACTGCCGGTGAGACTCGTCATCGAGGCCATGGGGCTAGACGTTCCGGGCGCGGTTCGGGACGAATTGGATCGCGTCGCTGAAAGCGGCGCGCGCGGGGCGGAAGCGCGCCTCTACCAGGCCGGCGCGCTCGTCAATGGCGGCGCCTCGGTCGGGCATTGCGTGGCGCAGGGGCAATCCGTGGCCGAAGCGATGCATCGCGACCTTACTTCATGAAGCTCCAATCCCGACTCAAGATCGCGTACGGCCGGTGTGTGGATCCCGCCGAGACGATCGCGCGGCTTGAGGCGATCATCCGCCCGCGGCACGATTACTGGCTGCACGAGGAGACCGTGGCGGAGCACCTGCACTGGACCGCGATGTTCATCGACGGCCTCGACTTTCGCTCCATGGGCAAGGGGACCACGCTGGCGTGCAGCACCGCCGGGGCGCTGGCCGAAGGCGCGGAATGGCTCACCGCGCGCGAGACCGGTGCGCTGCCCGGCTATCTCGGCGCGCGCGAAGCCGATGTGCCGGATGCGCTGCCCCTTGCCTCGCTGGTCAGCCACGTCGCCACCGCCACCCCGCCGGTCCTCGACCGCATCCGCGCTCTCGACGAT
>Ga0207705_10002276_pt1 | contig 14855 bp, 20 predicted proteins | sample KBSC13metaG_FD_184314 | JGI IMG/M metagenome (GOLD analysis project Ga0207705, IMG submission 184314) | Corn rhizosphere microbial communities from Kellogg Biological Station, Michigan, USA - KBS C1-3 metaG (SPAdes) (version 2) | ecosystem: Host-associated > Plants > Roots > Rhizosphere > Soil ...
GGCGTGCGCGGGGCGCTACGCACCGCCACCACCCCACCGCCACGCGCACAAAGATACGTCGTTGTTATCTGCCGGTAGTTGACATCGTGCCGCGTATGTGCATCCCGTTTCCCCACGCTGCGTGACCACCGATCCCACATTGCGTTACCTCCTGGCCGGCGCCGGCGCAGCTGGCCGGCGCCGGCCAGGCTTCCCCCGTCGCGCGCTTCCCCGGAATTTGAGCCCGGCATTACCGAATTCAATTCCCGCGCGACATTACCGGGTTTATCAATAAGTCGGACCCCGGTCAACGGGCCGTATCAGACTTGGCTTTCCTGCGGGGTCCGGTGTCTTTGCCGGGGGAATTGGGTCGTGATTGCGGATATGCTGGATGGCGATTACGAGCCCGGTTACCGCGCCTATCAATGCGGTTATGCCGGTGATTAGAGCGGTAATGGTGGCGGGGTTCACTTGACGAATCCTAGGGTGTAGTCGTGGCTCTGCGATCCGTCGTGCTGGGCGCCGACCGGGCATACCGACACCGACTCTTCCGGGCCGAAGAACAGCGTTTTGCATTTGCGGCAGTGCCGCCAGCCGGCTTGTGTGCCCGGGGCTGGGTGGCTGGCCGGCGGCCTGGCCGATACGGTGTCCAGCCAGGTGTTTGAGAAGAGGGAAATGTCGTAATCGGTCCCGAATCCGTACTGGATTCCAACGATGGGGAAGGGACCGCCAGCGGCGTTTAGCTCTTCTATTGCGGCGTGCGGTGGCATTTCCTCCGCGACCCAGAGGTTTACGCCGCTGGTGATGTGCGCGTTGTTGAGCGTGTTAACCACGGGGGTCACGTTTGACCGTGAGGCGTAGATGGTTGGTTCACGCTGGCCTGGCCGTGTGCCGTGCCGGTAGGAGAGCTGGGCGGCACTCACCAGCAAACCCAGCTCTTGCAGGGTGACGGCGCCGCGTTCCACGTCGAATACGTCGGCGGCGGGCTCGGCGGCCGACACTTCCGGGCTTTGATCGATGACGATGGCGCGCGGGTGGGCGGCCCACTGGGCGGCAGTCCACGCCACGCCATCGGTGCCGGTGATATAGCCGGCCATCAAAACACCGGGGGGGACGGTGATTTTCGCTAGGTTCGCCCCGGTGCAATCGTAAACGGTGGTCAGGTCCACGGGTCATCCTCCATGGCGATTGAATCTAGCCAGGCTAGATACTCTTGTGTCTCCGCATCATATTCTTCTTTGTCACCATCATCCATGGTGTCCAGTGTACCCACCCCCCACCCCCCCCTTATTATGTTGCTGTGAAAAAACTACCTGACCTTCCCTGTGAGGATTGCGGTATGCCAGCTGGCCGGAGAAGCGGTGCGCTACGCCGTAAGGTGTGCGTTGACTGCTCAATTAAACGTGCGCGTGTCGCGGCGCTGCAGATGCATTTGAGCGCCGGGGCGGCTTATGATCGGTGGCAGAACAGTGCCGGACCACGGGGACGGCCACGCCGCAAGGTTACGGAGGAATGACTAATGGCAATGCCCAGTGCAGCGGAGGCGGCCCAGAAGTGGGCGACGAATCTGCCCGCGAGCCAGCAGAGGTACGTGGACGGTGTGAACGCCGTCACGGTCTCGCCTGGTACTCTCGCGGCCCGGTCGGCGGCGACGTGGGCGGCGAACACGGCCGCCGCGCAGCAGAAATTCGCCAGGAACAGCGCGGCGGTGTCGCTGCAGTCCTGGCAGCAGGCGACGGCGACGAAGGGTGCCCAGCGGCTTTCCAGCGGCGCGCAGTCTGCGCAGTCAAAGGTGGAGCAGACTTTCGCTAAGCTTTTCCCGGCGATTCAGCAGGCGGTTGCCGCGTTGCCGCCGCGTGGCGACATTGAGGCCAACATCGCCCGGTCTGCTGCCTTTGCGCGGCAGATGAACAAGTACCGTCAGCAGGGTTAGAAGGTACCTGACAATGCCAGCAATTGACACGGTGGCGGTATTCGCCACGGAGGGTGCCGCGGCGGCGTTCCCTACCGCGCTGGCCGCGGCGCCGGGGGATTCGCTGACTATCCGGAATTTCGCGTCCGGGCAGTCCGCGAGCATGAACGCGCTGATTTACAGTGCGGGCGGCGGGCAGAAGGTCCGCATTACCAGCCCGAACCTGCATGATCCGCAGACGGGCCTGACTTTCCAGCCGGCGGAGGTGCCGTCGCAGTTCCTGGTGCCTCAGCAGGCGAATGTGCCGTTGCAGGCGGGTGACACCCTGTCGGTGTCGGGGGGGATCGCCGCGGCGGGCACGATCGCGGGTGCGCTGCAGATCTACTACAGCCAACTGCCGGCCATCGCCGCCCGCCTGCACATGTGGGGGGACATCAGCGGCAACATCCGGTACATCAAGAGCGTGGAGGTGGACCTGGACGCGGTGGCGGTTGGTGCGTGGACGGACACCTTGGTCACGGCCACGGAAAACCAGCTGCATTCCGGTAAGGATTACGCGGTACTGGGTTACCAGTGCAGCGCGGCGATCGATGTGGTGGGGATCAAGGGCAGTGCGACCGGGAACCTGCGGACGTGCGGCCCGGGTGCCTCTTCCACTCTCGACATCACGGAATACTTCGTGGCGATGTCCGAGGCCAACAACCTGCCGTACATTCCGGTATTCAATTCCGATGACCGGAATGCTACCTACGTTTCGGCGTTCAACCATGCGGCTATCGGGGCGGGCGCCGATAGCGTGTACCTCATCCTGGCCGAACTGATTAACCCGGTCACCCCGTAAATGGGCACCCCGTTGCCGCATTCACCATCAGACACCATGCGCCTGATGGTGAATGCGCCTGGATACGCGGTCGGCTGGCAGGTACCCGTTTACCTGCCTGACCCGGCCGCTGGTGCCGGGTGGTCTTATAAGGTGGACGGCCAGTATTACGAGCGGATGATCGCGGTTACGTTCACCTTCAATGCCGATGGGGTGGTGGCTAACCGCCTCATGGTGCTGCAGCTGCTCGACCAAGACGGCCGGGTCATCATCGAGGCACAGTGCGGCAACGCGGTGGCCGCCGGGTCGTTCCTCACGGTGAACCTGGTGAGTGACGGGCCGGGATACGACACGGGGGGGGCGGGTCACTCTTACGGGTACGTGCCCGGTTTCCTGGTGCCGCCCGGCTGGTCATGGTCGCTGTTTACCGAGGGTTTCGACGCGGGTGACCAGATCACCGACATTGTGCTGCTGGTGCAGCGTTTCCCGTCCGATACCGTTGAGATCTCAACTGTTAGCTAGCGGGCGGGCAGGGTGGCGCAGGAGATACGGGAGTTCGCGGTGCTGGTTCCGGCCGGCACCGCGAAAGCCGCGCCGCTGGTCGCTGATGTGCGGTTCCCGCCGCGGACGGTGACGGCGATGGCGTGGCGGGTGCCTCCCGGGCCGTCCGGGCAGCTGGGGTGGGCGCTCACGTCGGCGGGTGCGCCGGTCATCCCGATCCAGCCGGGCAGCTGGGTGGTGACGGATAATCAGGCGGCGACCTGGCCGCTGGAGGGTTACCTAGACAGTGGTAACTGGCAGCTGACCGCGTATAACACGGGTGTCTACGACCACACGGTTTACCTCACCTTTTTCCTAGACCTGCCCGGCACGGTTGCGGCCCCCGTACCGCCGCCAACCGGGTCAGGGGCGGGTGCGGTGGGTATCACCGGCACGGTGACGCCGCCGCCTCCGCCTGTGCTGCCGCCGCCTCCGGTGACGCCACCCCCGGCCGGGGCGGCGGCAGACACCGTTACCGCGGTGCTTGCCGCGGTCATTATGCAGCTGCAGGCCGCGGCTAGTTAGGGGATGATCATGGCATCTGGTGCGCCGGTCGATTACCGGGTGACGGGCGTTGCCCCGGAAACTAAGTACACCGCTACCGCCACCCCGATACCGGGCAAGGTGGTGTCTTACAGCACGTCAACCGGGTATGAGGGGTCGGCGTTCGTGCCGGACACGGTATTCGGGGACCTGGCCGCGGTGCGGCGCATTATCGAGGCGGAGGTTAGGCAGGTTACCGCCGCGCAGTCTCTTACCGGCACTATCGCGGGTTAACAGCGTGGCGGATAACCTGGATGTATTCATGCACGCTATCCGCATTCAGGAAAGCGGCGATGATTACACAGCCGTTAACGCTAGCGGTCATTTCGGTGCCTACCAGTTCAGTATCCCGACGTGGATTGATGCGCTTACCCTGGCCGGGCTGCAGTATGACGTGTTCGCCGGCACACTGCCGTCACTGGCGCCGGCCAGTGTGCAGGATGCCGCCGCGCGGGCGCTGATGTCCCGGTACCTCGGTCAGTTCGGCGGCAGTTACTACAATGTCGCGGAAGCGTGGTACGGGGGACCCGGGGCGGTGGGGCACCCCAATGAGGGTGGCGGCCCGGGATTCCCCACGGTCGGCCAGTACGCCAATGACGTCATCGCCCTGTATAACCAGCTGGGCGGATCGGGGGGCGGATCACCGGGGGGCGGGTCACCGCCGCCGGCCATTAACGCGGCAACCATCGCCGCTCTTGACGTCGCCTTGAGCAATGAGGCGGTGCAACGCGGTCTGGGTGATACCCATTCCCGTGAGCAGGCGGCGGCCGGTGATGCCAGCGAGGCGATCGAACGGGCGACGGGTGACGCGCATTCGCGTGAGCAGGCCGCGGCCGGCGACGCCGCGGAAGCCGCCCAGCGGACCGCGGGTGATGACCATACCCGCGAGCAGCTGGCCGCGGCGATCCTTGCCGAGCAGACGGCCCGCACCGCCGGCGATGACCACACCCGCGAGCAGCTGGCCGCGGCGATCCTCGGAGAGGCCCAGCAACGCGCGGCCGGCGATGACCACACCCGCCAGCAGCTGGCCGCCGCCATCGGCGTGGAAGCCCAGCAACGGGCCATCGGGGACGCTGACACCCGCGAGCAGACCGCGGCCGGGATCAAGGCACTGGATGACCAGCTGACCGCGCAGATACAGGCGGTGCTGAAGTACGCGCAGTCCCTGCCGGGCCTGATCGACACGCGGGCCGCCGCCGGGTACGATCCGACGCTGCGTGCCCGGGCCACGCTGCTGACCCGGCTTTTGGATACGGTGGTGGCGCATGATCCTGTGGTGGCGTCACTGGTCAGTGACCTGGCTAAGTACGCCATCGACCTGGCCGGGATCGATGACCCCGTGTTGAGGATCGCCGCGCAGTTGCTGTTGAAACAGGTTATCGACCGGCTAGGGGTGGGCACCGCGCTGCAGGCGATGCTGTCGGACCTGCTAGGCGGCATCATCGGCGGCGGGCAACCGAAGACGCTGCAGACCATCATGGCGGACATCGGCAACCGCTTGGATGCGGTGGAAGAGGTGCAGGCCGAACTAGCGCCGCTGGCTCCGGAAGCCGATGACCTGCACGAGATGGGTACGCTGGTCTTCGATGCCGCGTTGCTCGCCTACTTCGCCGCGGCGGTAGCGGACCCGGTTGCGACCGCGGACGACACGGTAACCGTGCTCGCCCCGGTCACCGGGCCGTTGCTCGCCCCGGTACGGGCATTGCTGGGGATGGGGTCATGAGCGCGCTTGGGGATCTGCTCGGCAAGGGGTCGGTCGCTGAGCAGCTGCTGGTGTGGGGCTTGATGAATCAGGCGATTGGTGCCGCCGCCGCCCCGTATTTCTCTCAGTTGACCCAGGATGTCAACGCGCGGACCCCGGTGGAGCCGTTGTCGCCTAGCGACCTGGCGGATGCGGTGGTCCGTAATTACCTGACGCTGGCCGATGCGACCAGCCAGGCCGCTAAGTCAGGGGTCAGTGCCGCGGATTTCGCTGTGATGGTGCCGTTGCATGGTGATGCCCCCGGGCCGCAGCAGCTGGCGGTGGCACTGCTGCGGGGTATCATTCCTGAGGCCGGCGACGGGGCGGAAGCCGCATCGTTTCTGCAGGGTATCCGTGAGGGGCGCCTGGCCGATAAGTGGGCGCCGATGGTCAAGGCACTCACCCAGCAGGTACTTAGCCCGGCAGATGCCGCCGCGGCGGTGGTGCGTAATTTCCTGCCTGCAGCGGAAGGACAGGCCGCTGCTGCAAAAAGCGGAGTGTCGCCCAGTGTTTTTGCCACTCTTGTTGCGCTGTCCGGTGATTCACCAGGACCACAGCAGCTAGCGGAAGCACTGCGCAGAGGGTTGGTCCCAGAATCAGGGTCAGGTCCAGAATCAACGTCATTTACCCAGGGTATCGCAGAGGGGCGCCTCGCGGATAAATGGGCGCCGGTTATCCGGGGATTGTCACTGGACTGGCCCACCCCGGTTGCCGCTTTGGCTGCGCAGCTAAAAGGCGCCTTTACCGGCGATGAGGGTAAGGTCCTGTATGAGAAGCTAGGCGGGGACCCACAGTTCTACGACTGGCTACTCTTCTCGGAAGGCAGCGCGCCGACCCCGGTGGAGGCCGCGGACATGGCGCGCCGCGGCATCATCCCGCAAAAGGGCACCGGCCCGGATGCGGTGAGTTTTGAGCAGGCTTTCCTGGAGGGACCGTGGCGGAATAAATGGCAGGATGCTTTCTGGCAGGCATCGCAGTTCATTCCCACCGCCCGGGAAGTCATCACCCTGCTACGTGACGGGGCGGTGGACAAGACCACCGCCGCGGCGTGGATGAAACGGGCGGGTGCTGATGATACGACGGTAGCGGCGTTCATCGCCGAGGCGGACACGAGTTTGCTTTCGGACTACAAAGGACTGACCACGACGGCAGTCCTTAACATGTACTACAACCGGCTTATCTCACCCGACGATGCGACGGGGATTCTTGAATCATTGCATGTGTCGGCGGCGGCGGTGCCGTTGATGCTTGCCTACGCGGATATGCAGCGGGCGATTGCGCAGCAGCAGAACGCGGTATCGCGGGTTGGGAGTTTGTATGCGGCCCGGAAGATTACCGAGCAGACGGCTAAGCAATCGCTGATTACGCTGCAGGTACCGGCGGCGGCGGTTACCGACATTATCGCCACCTGGCAGCTGGAAAACTCGATTAACGTCAAGCTGCTGACTGAATCCCAGATCGCCAGTGCGTGGGAACTAGGCATCATGGACTACCCCACCGCATTGACGGAGCTGGGCAACATCGGGTACACGCCTTATGATGCGTGGGTGATCTTGTCGCTCAAGGCGAAAGCCGCGCAGCCGGGGCAACCCGAACCCGGGCCGGCACCGCCGCAGGGTGCCGTTGTGCCGGGGACGACGTGATGGCGGCACCCGGTACGATTACCCACGTGCTGGAGGTTGCGGCGCAGCTGCGGGCCGCGGCGGCTGCGCACGCCGCGGCGATCGGGCAGGCCGCCGCCGTGGTACCCGGGGACCTGGCGGGTACCGCGGCGGCACCGCCGCCTGCCGGGGGTAACTGAGGCGGGCAGAGCAGCGTCACCCCGTAGGAATGGGCGTTGGCCGCGTCGGTGTTGGTGACCTGGACAACGGTGATCTCTCCGGGCAGCTGCAGCGGCTGCATGACCGCGGCGGCGGGCAGCGCGGGGAACATCAGGTGATACATGATGTTGTCTAGCTCATCGGTGGTGTACACCTCCACCTGCAGGACCGCGAGCGTGTTCCCGGGGGCGAACGCCAGCATCGCCGGGCCGGCGTTGATGGCGGGCATGCGCCACTGGTCTACCGCCCCGCCGTCCAGGACGGTGTTGTCCACGCCGGCTTGCTGGGCGGTGACGGGGTAGCTTACCCGGTCGCTGGCGCTGGCTAGCAGCGATGCCCACGTGGAGGCGGTGAGGTTACCCGGGGACGTGACGGTCAGGGTGAGGGACACGTACGCGGCCCGCAATGGGGTCCGCATGACCAGCGCGGCGCCGGGGCGGTAGCGCCAGGTGTCGGACTCGGCGGACACGGTGCCGGCGGGGTCGGCCCAGTGGGACACGGTGAGGGTGCCGGCGCCGGCGGTGGGCGAGATCACCACCGACAGGGACGAGTAGGACGTGACGGGGACGACGGGGGTGGGGTGGGCGCCGGGGGTCAGGTCCTGGGCTACGGCGGGGAAGAGGTTGCCGCCCATTGCGGTGGGGAACTGCTGCCAGTCGGGGTAGTCGTTCATGGCGTGAGTGTAGCGGGGTAGACCACAAGGCAACCCTTTGGTACGTTAGGCAGCATGGAACTAATAGTTCTCAAGGTGCCACCTGACAAAGTGGACGCCATCGCCAACGCCATCCAACGCGACCTGGAAATCAACCGCGTCGGACCCGAGGCAGACACGCTCCGCGACGTGCTGCCCTGGCTCCGCTACCGCCACGGCCGGTGGGCCGCCCGCCACCCGGCCCGGCACAAAAGGTAACCCGTGGGACACCGCCTCAGTGCCAGCGAGGAAGCGCAGCTACTCCGCCAGGCCACCCGCGAAGCACACGAGGCAGTCAAGGACCTACGGTCAGCGATCCGCGAGGCCAGGGCACTCCAGCCCGCTCTAGTGAGCGAGTTCGAGGCCGTGCACCAACGCGAGATCGAGCAGCTGTCCAACCACATCGCCGAAGAATCCAACCGACACGCCGCTGCGCTTAACGCAGACATCGAGCGCGCTAGGGACATGATCTGGAATCAGGTGATGTCCGGTGAACTCGTGCTAAGTGCGGACAAGAGGGAAGTACGCCTCATTCTCGGCGCAGTCAGGTTCGATGCCAACCAGCCACCCCCCTACCCAGAATTCAACAAGGAAGAAGGTCACCAGTGACCAGCACCCCCACCGCCCCGGGCACCGACATCGCCCCGGTGGTCAGCCAGCAGACACTGGCCCTGTTCGCCCAGATGGCCGTGAGCATCCCGGAAGCCGACGACGGCGGCGCGTATGAGTCGATCGTGCTGCAGCTGCTGCAGGCCGACGACATCGACGCGCTCAACGCCCCGTGGGACACCAACGGCGGTGAGGACCTGGCCGGCTACCGCCTCAAGATCGAGGGCATCACCCGCCGCCAGTCCGACTACGCGGGCGGGCTGGGTCTCTACCTGGTCTGCAAGGGCACCAACATGGGCACCGGCGAGACATTCACCTGGACCACGGGGTCAGTGTCCATCGTCGCCCAGCTGGCCCGCGCGTGGCACCTGGGCGGCTTCCCCGTGTTCGCTGAACTCATCGTCGGGGACCCGTCCCCCACGACCGGCCGCCGCCCGCAGCACCTCAAGATCACCGGGTTCGGTGGCAGCAAGTGAGCACCCCCAACCCCATCACCCCCGTCATCAACGCCGCCTGGCAGACCTATCAGGCCGGCGAACGCGGCGCGCAGATGGACTACTACGCCGCGATCGAAGAGGCACAGCGTCACTTCACCGCCGACGTGGCACCGGCTATCGACACCTACCACCGTGTGGAGCGGGCCGCCTGGCAAGCGTACCTGATGACCTCCCGGGCCGCCCGCCGCCGCTACCTGGAGGCGGCCGGCATCCCCGCCGCCGACCAGGAGGGCACGCTGCTGCCGGTTCCCGCTCCCACCGTCGCCTACCCCCACCCGGAAACCGGCGACGTCACCTACCTGGGTCCCACGTTCACCCCCGCACCCGGGACGGAGATGTAATGGCCCAGCCGATCACCTGCGACCTTTGCCAGGCAGAGACCGCCGTACTCATGCAAACCAACGTGGCCGACGGTGACATCCTGGCCATCGGCGCCGGGTGCCTGCCCATGTTCTACGCAGGTGCCACCATGGCCGTGATGGACACCCCGCCCCACACCGGGCCGGCATCCAAGTGCCCCGCCTGCAAGCTGCTCCACGCGCAGATGACCCCCGGGATTACGCCGCCGGGACCAGACGCGCAAGAGCCGGGCCAGGTGCTATCCGAGATGACCAGCGATGATCAGGCCACGGCGGAGCAATGACCACCTACCCGATGACCCCCGCCGCCGCCCGCACCGTCCTAGACGCGGTGATCCGCGAGCAGCTGCGCGAGGCATGGCAGCGCGGCATGGACACCGCCCCCCACGGTGTCAACGCTCTCGCAGACAAGGGTGCCCCGGCCGCGTTCGATGCGATCGCCGCCGCCGCGGACAACTACGCCGCGGCGATCGCCGCCGACCGTGCCCCGTTCCCTGACCCCGGGCGGGCCACCGTCGCGGAAGAGGGCGACGTGGTGATCGTTCACTGCGCGGACACCCTGCAGCTGGCCCCCGGGACCGGGTTGCGGGCCATCCCGTGCCTGGCCTGCCGAGAGCCGATCGGGGGGAAGCCGTTCACCGTCTTCGGTGTCGCTGGCCTGGCCGGCATGCCGTGCCGGAACGACGGCATCGCCTCCGATGTGTTCCTCATTCACGCCAGTCACTGGCCGATGGATTACGCAGACCTGCAAGCCGTGATTGAGCGCGGCATGCAGTGCGGTGCCGACCACTAGTAACTACCAGCGAAGAGCGGCGGTCACTAGGTGGCCGCCGCTCTTCGTGTAAAGGGGCAATTATGAGTATCCTGCCGAGATTCGGTGCTAGTGCCCTAAAGTATTACCACGCTATCCTGGCTTCCGCCTATGAGGGTCTCAATACCCATGACATGTGGCAGAAGATTTACACGGCCCAGAATCAGTATGGTTTGCCGACACCGCAAACACAGCCACCAGATGTATCGGTTATCCGTGGGTTCGCTAACAAGATCGTGAACGGTGCCCGGACACTGGCCAGGGCTAGCAACAACGACACCATAACCTCGGACATGATGGGTTACGGTGCCTACACCGTCAACGATTACAACACCATTGCCGCTAACCCAACCTACCAAGTCCGCTATCAAGTGGTATGGCAGAAACCAGACGGCACAATCGAAACCCGATGGAACACCAGCGTATTCACTAACACCGATTTCCCCGATACGGTCGGTGAGCTGCGAACACAGATCAGGTTCAACGCCGATGAACTGATACAGCAGGCAAACCAGCAAGTAGGCGGCGAATCCGGCGGCACCCTGCTGGGCACCGGAAGCCTAGAAATCACGGTGGTCTGATCCCATGGCCACGGCGGTGCATTACCTCAGCAGCAACGACAACACATGGACGCCGCCCGCTGTTCTCAGTCTCGACACTGAGACCAGGGTCATCCAAAGCTACCCTGAAGTGCAGCAGCTGCGATGCTGGCATGTCCGGGCCGACTACCGGCTCGGCCGCCGGCGCCTGCCCGGTGAACACGTGGAAGGAAGTGGGCTAACCGCCGATGACCTAGCCAGGCGGGTAAGCAAATGGGCTGGTAAATGGGCCGAAACATGGGTCTACGCGCATAACCTCAATTTCGACCTGGCCGTGACCCGGTTGCCGTTGCTGCTATCCGCCCGTGGGTGGGTCACCACCGACATGGCGCTAGACGGTGCCCGCCCGTGGATGATCCTGGCCCGCGATAACCGCAAAATGGTAATCGCAGACTCCTACTCAATCTGGCCGATGAAACTAGACGAGATGGGCAACGCGCTGGACATCGTTAAACCACCCCTGCCGGAAGGCGATGAACTAGCCGCCTGGATCGCCCGGTGCGCCGCGGACACCCTGATCCTGCACACCGCCCTACTGCAGATGATGGACTACCATGACGCCAACCAGCTGGGCCGCTGGGCGCTAACCGGGGCATCGATCGGCTGGAATTCCATGCGGCACCTGCAAGCCGCTAAGACCAGCAAGAAAGCACGCACCGCCCGCGAGAAACTGGGCATGCCCGGGGTTGACCCCGCCGCCCAGCCCGTAGTGATCGATCCCGACCCCGACGGACGCGCCAACGACCGCCTGGCCATCTACGGGGGACGCCGCGAAACCTGGCGGCACGGGCAGCTACCCCCCGGCCAGTATGCCGAGCTAGATTTTGAGCGCGCCTACCAAACCATCATGGCAAGCTGCGCACTGCCCCGGAAACGGGGCAGATGGTTCGACAGCCTGCCCACCGATTCCCGCCTCCTAGACGACCCCGCCCACCAGTGGGGGGTCATCGCGGAATGCGAGATCGAAACCGATGTGCCGCGCTGGCCGTGCCGTATCCCGGTCACGGCCAGCCAGCTACCGCCCGCCGCCCCCGACAGCACAACCGACCCGGTAACGGACCCGAAAACCAGGGTTTTCTACCCGGTCGGCCGCTTCCGCACCGTCCTAGCCGGGCCGGACATCGCCGAAGCCAAGCGCCTGGGGTGCCTGCGGGCGGTGGGCCGCGGCCAGGTCCACCAGCTGGGCCGCGCGGCCCGCCCGTGGGCAACCTGGTCACTGGCCGCCCAAGATGACCCGGCCACACCGCCCATTGTCCGCCTCGCCCTCAAACACCAGGGACGGGCCGTCGCCGGCAAGTGGGCGGCCCGCGCCTGGACCAAAACCGTCATCGGCGCATCCACCACCTACGGGTGGGCCTACGAGGACTGCTACATCAACCAGACCCGCACCCGGGGCGCCATCATTGACCTGGCCGGAACCAAGTTCCTGAGTGTGCCCGGTACCGACGGCGACAACGCCTACCCCGCCACCCTGGCATGGATCGAGTCCTACACCCGGGTAGCGCTCGGCCGTGCCATCGCGGCACTGGGCGCCGGCACGGTAGTCCAATGCGACACTGACGGAATGATCGCGGATATCGGCATGATCGCCGCCGCCGCCACCATAGCCGAGGCCGGCGCTAGGCAAGGATCAGAAGCTAGCGCCGGCCTACCCATAGCCCTGGCTTCGGTCAACGGGCTAACCGTGCCGTTGAGGCTACGACCCAAGACAATCTACCGGCACGTGGAGATCACCGGGCCGCAACACCTCACATTGGACGGACACAAGAAATGGTCCGGTATCCCCGGATCGGCGCAACGCCAGCCGGACGGATCGTATGAGGCCATGGTATGGCCCAAACTCGCCTGGCAGATGGGCAAAGGCGACACCCGCGGCTACACCCGCGTAGCGCAAACCTACCGGCTCGCCAACTCCTACGCCCCCGGCTGGCTCCTCGCCGATGGCACCGTCGCCGCCCCCGAGGTCCGCCTAGGTGCCGGGGGGCACCCGGTGCTAGTGCCGTGGCCGCAAACCCGCTATGCCGCCCGCGGTGACCAGCTGGCACCCGGCCAACCCGACGTATTCGCGGCCCTGCAATGAGCCGCGCATCCGATCACCCGGTGCGCTGCGCTGACCCCAGCTGCGCCGCCTGGCACACGTCAGGGAAATGGGGAAACATCCGCGCCGCGGAAGCCGGATGGTTCCACGGCAAAGACGGCACGGCGTATTGTCCTAAGCACGTACCGAAGTGGGTTAAGACATGGCGGAAACGGTAAGAGAACATGATTAGCGACACGACCATAAACTTGATCATCGGTGTTATCACCTTTGTAATGTCAGTGTCGGTGTCCATGTTCGTAAGCGGCACACGATGGGGCAGGGTCGAAGCCACACTTCGTGACCTGCAAACCGACAGGGTAAGGCAATCCGACATAACCGGGCTCCGTGACCGCCTAAGCCGGATTGAGGGTATGTTTACACTGACCCTGAAAGACAGCGAACGGTAAAGGCGGCACCCGGTGACAGAAATCCAGTGGTCAGGATCGGTAACCGTAGACGGTACCCCCCACCAGGTATCGTTCGATCTCACCGGCAATCCCCCGGTGACGACCCCGCCCCCGGGCGGCGGCACCCCCCCGCCCCCCGGCGGCGGCGGCACCACCACCCCGCCGCCCGCCGGCGGCGGCGGCACCACCCCCCCGCCCGCCGGCGGCAACGGTCAGTGCTACTTCGGTGTCTGGGACCCAAGCTCGGTCAACTGGAATACCCCCGACGGTAACCCGGTCGGCACCTGGGCCGGCGCATCGCTATTCAGCGCCGCCCCCGTCAAATCGGTCACCTACTTCAACGCCTGGCTCGGCCCGTTCCCCACCGTCTTCGACCAGCTGGCCGCCCAGCACGGCGACACGGTGTATTTGAATCTGGAGCCGTGGAACACATGGGGCGGCGGCCCTAATCCGTCGATGGCGGATATCGCTAAGGGGTCCGCTGATTCTTACCTGACCGCCATCGGCAACGCCGTCAAAGCAGGCGGAAATGACGTGTGGATCACGTTCGCCCACGAAATGAACGGCACCTGGTACCCGTGGGGAATTCAGGCCGTCACCCCCAACCAGTGGGTTGCCACGTGGAAGCACGTCTGTGACGTCATCCGCGCCGCCGCCGGCGGGCACGCCAAAATGGTGTGGTGCCCCAACAATAACGACGTCGGCCCGGTCACCCCCTACTGGCCCGGCGATGACTACGTGGACATCGCCGGATTCGACTCCTACCTCAACCAGGATTCCGCCTCGCAGACCTACGCCACGTGGACCGCTAAAACCGTCGCGGAAATCCGCGCCACTGGCACCGCGAGGCCGCTGTGGAATGCCGAGAGCGGCGTCAACCCGGGCGCCAACCGCGCCCAGCGCTACACCCAGTTCATCGCGGACATGCACTCAGACGGACTACTGGGATTCACCCAGTGGAATGAGGGCACATTCGCGCTGAGTACCGCCGAAATAGCGGCGGTATGCGCGGCGGTAAACCAGTGGAATCAGGGCTGAAATGCGCGACCTAAAGCGCGTGATAGCCATTCCAATTGACAGCATGCCCGGCGCGGAATTGCTCATCAATGACCGGCTGGGCATGCGGATAAAACACCCCGGATGCGATACGCTCGCCTTTATTATCGTGGCCAGCGACGTTATCTACTGCCTCGCGTGCGATTTGCGGGCTAAGCCGTCCGGGATTTGGCCGGCATCACCGCCGCCCACCGAGGTTGACCGGCCCAGCTACATGCAGCTGCAGCTGTAGGCCAGGGCGGGGCGCACCGCCGGCCGGCAATCGTCGGCGGGCGGTGCGTTTTTGCGTTCGCCGGCCCGGAACGCAGAGTATAACGATCGCGTATCTTTGTGCGCGTGGCGGTGGGGTGGTGGCGGTGCGTAGCGCCCCGCGCACGCCCCGTGGTGCGCA
>Ga0207705_10002277_pt1 | contig 14851 bp, 14 predicted proteins | sample KBSC13metaG_FD_184314 | JGI IMG/M metagenome (GOLD analysis project Ga0207705, IMG submission 184314) | Corn rhizosphere microbial communities from Kellogg Biological Station, Michigan, USA - KBS C1-3 metaG (SPAdes) (version 2) | ecosystem: Host-associated > Plants > Roots > Rhizosphere > Soil ...
TCGAAAGTGTTCTTCGACAACGACAACGACCGCCCCGACCTGCAGACGGTCGCGCGCGGCAAGATCGTGGCCGATACCGTGCAGGATGAATTCCAGGACGGCTTCGCGCTGGTCAGCGCGCGGCTCGGCTACAACTTCGTCGGCAACAGGTTCCGGATTGAGGCCTTCGTCGAGAACCTCTTGGACAAGGACTATATCAAGGATGCCGGCAACACCGGCGACAGCATCGGCATGGCGACCTTCATCCCGGGCGAGCCGCGCACCTACGGAATTCAGCTGACGGCACGGTTTTAGTGCAAAGGATTGAGCCCCGGCGGGAGGGGAACGCCGGGGCTCTCGACGGCGGCTCAAGGGAGCGGGCAACCGCCGTTTGAACGGATCAGGCGGCGAGGCGCAGCGTGACGCCGAGGGCCTGTTCGAGCGAAACCACGCGCTGGTCGGGGCCGAGGTTAAGCCCTTCCGCGATCACGAATTCCGGCTCGATTCCGATGAAGTTGAAGACGCCCCGCAGATAGGTCTCGAGATGCTCGAGCGCCGCTGCGGGCGAACCTTCGCTATAAACCCCGCCGCGGGCGAGCGCGACGATGACGCGCTTGCCGCCCGCGAGGCCCTCGGGGCCGTTTTCGGTGTAGCGGAAGGTCTTGCCGGCAATCGCGATGCGGTCGATCCATGCCTTGAGCTGGCTCGGAATCGTGAAATTGTACATCGGAGCGCCGATCACGACCGTGTCAGCCGCCAGGAACTCATCGAGGACGGACGTATCTGCGAACTGGTCGAGCGTCAGGTGCGGGATCGGGTTGGCGGCGAGGTCGCGATAGACCACCTCCTCACCCCAGTGAGAGCCCTTGAGCTGATCGACGACCGACTGGGAGATGGTCCGGCTGGCGCTCTGGTCGCCGGTGATGCTGCTGTCGATATGCAGGATGGTCACTATTGCCTCCTTGGTATGGATTTGTTACTGAGGCACACTAAATAACCACCGATGAATGGCCCGCAAGAACGCACTTTTTTGTGGTGGACGAACAAATTTGTGGCGCGGGAACACGCATGTTCCCAGGCCTGAGGAGACCAAGATGAAGGACCCGACTAGCCCCGTATGCCGCGTGATCAGCGGCCTCTTGCAGCGGATCGGCGACAAGTGGACCGTGCTGGTCGTTTCGACGCTGGCGAACGGCAGCAAGCGGTTCAACGAGCTTCGGCGTGAGATTCCGACAGTATCGCAGCGGATGCTGACCCTCACCCTGCGCAACCTCGAGCGTGACGGACTCGTCAGCCGGACCGTAACTCCGACGATCCCGCCGCGCGTCGACTATGAGCTGACCGAACTTGGCCGCTCTCTGGTCGGTCCGCTCCAGGCAATCGAGCTGTGGGCGCTCGAGCATGTCGACGACATCCACGCGGCCCATGACCGGTTCGACGCTATCCTGGATGCGCGCGCCGAAGCGGCGTAGCGTCCCTTGACCTGAGCACGGCTTCAACGCGCGCGCCGGTTCTGAAATTCCTGCCGCCGACATAATCGGCACCGAAGGGGGCAGCATGTTGGTGGCACTTCTCATCCCGCTGGCGCTTGCCACGCTCGTTTATGCCCTGGTCCTTCTCCGCGCGGCGCTTGCTCAGCGAGCCTCGCCGAATCCGGAAGCCATCATCCTCGGCGCCGTCACCAATTTCTTCGACACCCTTGGGATCGGGTCGTTCGCTCCGACCATGGCGTGGTTCAAGTTTCGCCGGCTGGTCGCGGACCGATTGATCCCGTGCACACTGATCACCGGCCACACGATTCCGACCATGGCGCAGGCAATCATCTACCTCGTGCTGCTTGGAGTGCTGGTCGACCCGGTCCTGCTGGTGGGCTGCATCGTCGGATTCCTGATGGGCTGTCTCCTCGGAGTTCCGCTCGCCACGAAGGCGCGGGTCTGGGTAGTCCAGGCGATCGTTGGCTGCGGCCTGGTCCTGGCCGCGTTTCTCTACGCCTTGGCGAACCTTCACCTGATGCCTGGAGGCGGGACCGCCACGGGACTTGCTGGCCCGCTGCTCGTCACTGCCATCGTCGCGAGCTTCGTGTTTGGCGTCCTGCTGAACTTCGGGATCGGCAACTATGCGCCCACCTTGGTGCTGCTCAGTCTGATGGGAATGGACCCGCGGCTCAGCTTCCCGATCATGGCGGCGAGCGGCGGATTAGCCATGGCTGGCGCGAGCGTTCGCTACGTCGGGATCGGTGAAGTGAACCTTAAGATTGTCAGCGGAATGGCGCTGGGCGGGATCCCCGCGGTTCTCGTGGCGGCTCTCATCGTGAAGAGCATGCCAATCGAGCTGCTGCGGTGGATGGTGATCGTCATCGTCCTTTACGCGGCGATCGTGATGTTGAGAGCGGCTTCCACGGGCCGGACCGAAGAGATGAAGGCTTAGGCTACAGGATAGGCTCACACTATCCTGTAAGCGGCCAGCCTCAGGTAATAAGGTTGGCATCGGTCGGCGAGGCGCTGCGCTTCGGCGGGCAGCTTTACCGGATCGGTTTCCGGCTGGCCGAAGCCCGTGCTCTTCTCAACCGCGCCATACCAGTGCGGCGCCCACGGCCCGTCGGTCACGCGCCGGCCGGCCTTCCAGCGCAACATCGCCGGATCCCATGGGATGCCGAGCGCCATGCAAAGCTTCGACAGCACGCGCGTAGGATCGGCGAGCACGTCGTTGGCGTCGATAACCGGTGGCGCTCGACCCAGCCGGTCCGCTTCGCGCTCGAAAAACTCGGCCTGCCGGTCCATCCCAAACCCCTCGAACGCGGCGCTGTCGCGCTTGCGCAAGTAGGAGGCGATCATCCGCTCGGGCTCGCGGATGAGGAAGGCGTGCGTGAAGCCGTCGAAGTCGCCGTAACCGATCGGTCCGGCCATGTGGTGCCACATATGCTTCTGGTACCAGACCGGCGACCCGTCCGGGGTCTCGCCGCGCAGCGCCGTCATCACGCTCTGCCAGTCGCAGTCCATCGCGGCAATCGTCTCGCGGCGCATCGGATGATCGGCCCCGCCGGTCTTGAGGAAGCAGCCGTAGAAGGGCTCGTCCGACACGAAGGTGTCGGCGCGGCTGCCGAAGCTGCGCATCATCGCGGTGGAGAGGTTCCTCGGCCCCGACCACATCGCGATGCGGCGGGTCACGGTCGTTGCTGTTCCTCGATATCGCGCTCGACGCGATCGGCGTAGAGTTTCTGAAGCCGCTCGACCATCGGTCCGCGGCAATTGAGCGCTCGCCCATCGACCTCGCGCACCGGCACGATACCGGCAAAGGTACCGGTCACGAATGCCTCGTCCGCGCCATAGACGTCGGTCAGGGAGAAGTCCTTCTCGACTGCGGGAATGTCGGCTTCCCGCGCTATCTCCAGGACGACCTGGCGCGTGATCCCCCCGAGGCAATATTTACCGCTCGAGGTCCACACTTGCCCCTTGCGAACGATGAAGAAGTGCGTGGAGTTGCAGGTTGCGACGAAGCCCTGGGGGTCGAGCATCAGTGCCTCGTCGGCCCCGGCCTGGGTCGCCTGCACCGAGGCGAGGATGCAGTTGAGCTTGGAATGCGAGTTGATCTTCTGGTCCTGCACGGCGGGGTCCCCGCGGCGGACGTGCACCGTGAAGAGCTTCAGTCCGCGCTCGTAGACCGCCGGGTCCGGTTCCTTGTGCTCGGCAATTATCACGATCGTTGCCGGAGTCACGACAACGCGCGGGTCCTGGTACGGCGTCGAACGGACGCCTCGCGTGACCATCAGGCGGACATGGACGCCGTCGCGCATTTCGTTGGCGTCGAGCGTCTCGTAGAGACGCCTCGTCAGCTCCTCGCGGCTGATCCCGACGTCCATCGCGATCGCCTTCGCGCCCTCGAACAGCCGGTCGAGGTGGCGGTCGAGAAAGGCGAGCTTGCCACCACCGACGCGCAGCCCTTCCCAGACGCCGTCGCCGAGCATGAACCCGCTGTCGAACACGGAGACGACCGCTTCGCCGCGCGGCTTCAACTCGCCGTTGACGTTGATGAGGATCGTGGCGTTCCGCGGGTCCGAAACGTCATGCATCGACTTGGCCATGGCGCGGCAAGCTGCTCCGGCTGTTGCGGCATGGCAAGTTGAAAGGCTCTGGGCTAGGTCGCCGACGATGCTCAAGCCCGCAACCACCGACATTGAAGCACTGAAACTTCTCGACGAAAGGCTGCGCTGGCTTTCGGCGTGGACGATCCATCACGCCAACCACATCCGGGATAGCGATGACGGGCTGAAGGTCGGTGGCCACCAGGCGAGCTGCGCGTCGATGACCGCAATCATGGCCGCGCTCTATTTCCACGCGCTGGGCGAGAACGACCGCGTCGCGGTGAAGCCTCACGGCGGCCCGATCCTCCACGCGATTCACTATCTGCTCGGCTCGCAGTCGCGCGAGGCGCTGGAGAATTTCCGCGGTTTCGGCGGCGCGCAATCCTATCCCAGCCGCACCAAGGACAAGATCCCCGTCGACTTCTCGACCGGCTCGGTCGGGCTCGGTGTGGCGATCACGCTCTTCGCCAGCCTGGTCCAGGATTATCTGACCGCGCACGGCTGGCTCGAAGACAAGGACCGAGGCCGTTTTGTCGCGCTGATCGGCGATGCCGAGCTCGACGAGGGCAACATCTACGAAGCGATCATCGAGGGCGCGAAGCACGACGTCCGCAACCTCTGGTGGATCATCGACTACAACCGCCAGAGCCTCGACGCGACGAGCGCGGACCGGATGTTCGAGCGCTTCGACGAGATTTTCCGGAGCTGCGGCTGGCGCGTCGTCGAGCTACGCTACGGCCAGCGGCTGCAGAAGGCGCTCGGCGAGAATGCTTGGCTCAAGAGCTGGTTCGAGCAGCTGTCCAACGCCGAGCTGTCGGCGCTCCATTACCAAGGCGGCGCGGCGTGGCGGAAGCGCATCGAAGGCGAACTCGGCAAGAAGGCCGCGGCGTTCCTCGAAGCGCATGACGACGAGGCGCTCGCGAAGCTGCTCACCGACCTCGGTGGCCATTGCATGGGGACGTTGGTCCGGGCGTTTGACGACGCTGATGACGACGTTCCCACCCTCTTCATCGCCTGGACGATCAAGGGCTTCGGTCTGCCCTTCGCCGGCCACAAGGACAATCACGCCGGCCTCATGAACCCGACCCAGCTCGCGGCGCTGCGCGACGCGATGGGGGTCCGCGAAGGCCATGAGTGGGAGCCCCTGGAAGGCGTCGGCGACAATGCCCGCACTGGTGTAGACGCGTTGCTCGACCGCACCCGCGTCGCGCGCGAGAAGCGGGCTCGTGCCTTCGGCTCGGTCGCGATTACTCCAATTCCCGCGCCCGCGGACGACGAGCAATCCACCCAGGCTGCGTTCGGCCGCATCCTGCTCGACCTCTCTAAGGCCGGCGGCGATTTGGCCGACCGGATTGTCACCACCTCGCCCGACGTAACCGTCTCGACCAACCTCGGTGCCTGGGTCAATCAGCGCGGGCTGTTCCGCCGCACCGACATGCCCGACATCTTCGCCCAGTCAAAGATTGTATCCGCGCAAAAGTGGAGTGGCGGCAACAAAGGCCAGCATATCGAGCTCGGCATCGCCGAATCGAACCTGTTCCTGATGCTCGCCGCCGCGGGTCTGTCCGGCGACCTGTTCGGGACTCGCCTCTTTCCCATCGGCACCCTCTACGATCCGTTCATCGCCCGCGGCCTCGATAGCCTCAACTACGCGTGCTACCAGGACGCGCGTTTCCTGCTGGTCGCGACGCCCAGCGGCATCACCCTCGGCCCGGAGGGAGGCGCGCACCAGTCGATCAATCCGCCGCTGATCGCCCTCGGCCAGCCGGGTCTCCGCCATTACGAGCCGGCTTACGCCGATGAGCTCGCGGCCATGATCGAGGAAGCGTTCCGGCTGATCGACCACCCGGCCGGTGAAAGCACCTACCTCCGCCTTTCGACACGGAATATCCGGCAGGTCGAGCGCGCGGACGACAGCTGGCGCGAAGACGCGCTTGCCGGCGGCTATTGGCTGCGCGAGCCGGTGCCCGGATCGGAGGCCGCGATCGTCGCCATGGGCGCAGTCATGCCCGAAGCGCTCGCCGCTTGGGAGGAACTAAGGGGGGACGTCCCGGGCCTGGGACTGCTTGCGGTCACCTCGCCCGACCTGCTGCACCGCGGCTGGACCGCTGCCCAGGCCGCGCGATGGCAGGGGCAACGCAAGCCGAGCCACGTCGAGCAGTTGCTGTCCCGTCTATCGCGTACCGCCGGCCTGGTCACCTTGGCCGACGCCGCGCCGGCGTCGTTGTCATGGCTCGGCGGCGTCCTCGGCCAGCGCGTCGCGCCGCTCGGCGTCGAGAAATTCGGGCAGACCGGCAACCTCGCCGACCTCTACGCCGCCTACCGTCTCGACGGCGCGGCAATCACCAAGGCTGTTGCCGAGGTCCTTCTCCAAAACGGATGAGTTGCTTCCGGTTCAGCAAGGATTGGTAGCTATCGCGGCCCGGAGTGACCCGGGGGACATATGCCAAGTTTTTGGGAGCAGGCCGCTGCGGCCGCGCAACAGCAGGCGCGCTGCGACATCATCCAGGCCGATTATCGCGCCGAGCAGAAAGCGCGGCCGTCGATCCGTCGCGACCCTCCGCCAACGCCCAAGGCGCTGATCCCCACTGACGATGAGCTGATGCTGCGGCTGGCCGAAGAGATTGAATATGCCCGCCGCATGCTGGGCGCGATGGGCGACGAATTGTCGTGCGACACCTTGGTAGTCGGCCGCCATCTCGCCGAGCTTCAGTCCCTCGACATCGTCGGGCAGATGCTCGGCCATATCGCCACGGTGCTTCGCTCGAGCGACGTCGGCGGCGCCGTCGATCGCATCGGCATGGCTGAGCTGAAGGCGCGTCTGACGCGCCGGCCTCGGCTCTAGCTTGGCAACAGCGGCGCGGCTGGCCTACAGCCGAGCCCATGGCCGGGCGGTATTTCGACGAGTGGCACGTCGGCGACAAGGTGTCGCATTCGATAACGCGCACAGTTACCGAGACCGATAACCTCCTGATCACGACGCTGACCCATAATCCGCAGCCGCTGCACCTCGATTATGAGGCGGCGGCGCAAACCGAATTCGGCAAGCCGCTGGTCAACAGCTGCTTCACCTTCAGCCTCCTGGTCGGCGTCAGCGTTCACGACACGACGCTCGGCGTGCTTGTCGCCAACCTCGGCTTCGACAAGGTCAAGCTGCCGAGCCCGGTCTTCGCCGGCGACACATTGCGCTGCGAGAGCGAATGCCTCGAGCTTCGGGAGAGCAAGTCACGTCCGGAAGCCGGCATCGTCACCTGGGCGCACCGCGCGTTCAACCAGCGCGGCGAATTGGTGTGCGAGATGACGCGCACCGCGATGATCCGGAAAAAATGAGCGAGCCTCGCTCCTGGCTGTTTGTCCCGGCCGATAGCGAGCGGAAGATCGCCCGGGCGCTCGACAGCGACGCGGACGCGATCATCTTCGACCTCGAGGACAGCGTCGCCCCGGCGATGAAGCCGGTCGCGCGCGATGTCCTGAAGTCACTCCGCAAGCGTTCGGGCGGCCCTCAATGGTGGGTGCGCATCAACCCGCTCGGCAGTGAGTTCATCCGCGACGACCTCGAGCTGATCGGCATTGCCGACATCCACGGCATCGTGCTGCCCAAGGCGGAGAGCGGTGCCGACGTGACCGAGCTCGCACATCGCACCGGCAACATCCCGATCCACGCGATCGTCACCGAGACCGCCGCCAGCCTGTTTGGGCTGCTGTCCTATCGTCAGCCGAATTCGCCGCTTGCGGCGATGAGCTGGGGGGCCGAGGACCTGTCGGCTGCGCTCGGCGCCTCGTCCAAATACGGCAGCGGAGGCGAACTCGCGTTCACCTACCAGCTCGCGCGGTCCCTGTGCCTCGCAGGTGCAGTCGCTGCGGGCGTCCAACCGGTTGACGGCGTCTTCGCCGACTTCCGGGACCAAGTCGGGCTGAAGGACGAAGCTGAGGCGGCGCGCCGCGAGGGCTTTACTGGCAAGCTGGCGATCCACCCGGCGCAAGTGCCGGTCATCAATGCCGCCTTCACCCCTTCCGCGGACGACATCGCGCACGCTGAATCGATTGTCGCCGCGTTCGAGGCACAACCCGACGCCGGAGTCTTATCGGTCGGCGGCCGAATGGTCGATCGCCCGCACCTTGTGCAGGCCAGGCGCGTTTTGGAAAGAGCACGATAGGAGGTCCCTATGGCCACGACACTGCAGCCTTCTCCCACCGAGACCGTCCGCGGCCCGACCCAATCACAGGCATATGGAATTGAAAGCGCTGCGTCGCCTGTCGAACCGATGACAATCGAAAGGCGCTCGCTGCGCCCCGAGGACGTGGCGATCAAGATCAGCCATTGCGGCATCTGCCATTCAGATCTTCACATGGCGCGCAACGATTGGGGTATGAGCGTCTATCCGATGGTCCCTGGGCACGAGATTGTCGGGGTCGTCACTGGCGTCGGCTCGGCCGTGACCAAGTTCAAGGTCGGCGACCGCGCCGCGGTCGGCTGCCTCGTCGATAGCGACCAGACCTGCGAGCACTGCAAGGCCGGACACGAGCAGTTCTGCCCGAACTGGGTGATGACCTACGCCGGCAGGGATTTGCAGGACGGGTCGATCACCTACGGCGGCTACAGCGACCATATTGTCGTCAGGCAGGAGTTCGTCTGCCGCGTGCCCGAGAGCCTGGACATCAGCCGTGCGGCGCCTTTGCTGTGCGCCGGGATCACCACCTATTCGCCACTACGGAAGTTCGGCGTCGGACCGGGCACGAAGGTGGGAATCGCCGGCCTCGGCGGATTGGGGCATCTGGGGGTGAAGCTCGCCGCCGCCATGGGCGCGGAGGTCACGATGATCACCACTTCTCGGGAAAAGGGACAGGACGCGCGCGACCTTGGTGCGCACCACGTGCTCATCTCAAAAGACCAGGCCGCAATGGATGCGGCGGCCGAGCGCTTCGACTTCATCCTCAACACCATTCCGGTGACGCACGACGTCGGCCCTTATTTGAACTTGCTCAAGCCCAACGGCGCGATGGTCGTCGTCGGGGCGATCGACGTGCTTCAAGGAGTGCACGGCGGATCGCTTGCAATGCGCAATCGCACGATCGCCGGATCGCTCATCGGCGGCTTGCCGGAGACGCAGGAAATGCTCGATTTCTGCGGTGAACATGGAGTGCTTCCGGACGTCGAGCATATCGGCCCAAGCCAGATCAACGAGGCGTGGGACAGGATGGCAAAAGGCGACGTGCGCTATCGCTTCGTCATCGACATGGGGCGTGTCGGCAACGCATGAGCGAGGCTGTGCATCCGGTACCGGCGGACTTCAACGCGAGGATTGGCCCGGCCGAACTCGAGAAGCTTCACGATTTCGAACGGACCGACCCCGATGGATTCTGGCTTGAGCAGGCGCGGCGGCTGACGTGGAGCAGGTTCCCGACGGCCGCCGGCGACTGGTCGTTCAACGAGGCCGATTTCCACATCCGCTGGTACGCCGACGGCGAGCTCAACCTCTCCGTCAACTGCCTCGATCGTCACCTCGCCAAGCATGGCGACCGAACGGCGCTGATCTTCGAAGCTGACGAGCCGGGTCATGGCCACAGCCTCACCTACCGTCAGCTCTACGAAGAGACTTGCCGCTTCGCGAACCTCCTAAAATCGCGCGGGGTCGGTCGCGGCGACCGGGTGATGATCTACATGCCGATGATCCCCGAGGCCGCGGCGGCGATGCTCGCCTGCGCGCGTATCGGCGCGATCCATTCCGTGGTGTTCGGCGGTTTCTCGCCGGAGAGCCTCGCTGGCCGCATCGCCGATTGCGACGCATGCGCCGTGATCACGGCGGATGAAGGCGTCCGCGGCGGCAAGCCGATCCCGCTCAAGCGCAACGTCGACAGCGCACTGGGATCGCGGGACGTGCCGACGGTGATCGTCGTCACCCGGACGGGTGGCGACGTGCCGATGAAGCCCGGGCGGGACATCCTTTACTCCGACGTGCGCGATACGCTTTCGACGGAGTGCGAGCCGGAAACCATGAACGCGGAAGACCCGCTGTTCATCCTCTACACCTCCGGCTCGACCGGGAAGCCCAAGGGCGTGGTCCACACGACCGGCGGCTACGCTGTCTGGGGGGCAACGACCTTCGACTGGGTGTTCGATTACAAGCCCGACGACATCTTCTGGTGCACGGCCGACGTGGGCTGGATCACGGGACATACTTATGTCGTCTACGGCCCGCTGGCCAATTGCGCGACGAGCGTGATGTTCGACGGCGTTCCCAATTATCCGGACTTCGGCCGCTTCTGGGAGACGGTCGATCGGCTCGGCGTCACCATCTTCTACACCGCGCCCACCGCAATCCGCGCCCTGATGCGCGAGGGCGACGAGCCGGTGAAGCGCTACAGCCGGGAAACGATACGCCTGCTCGGCACTGTCGGCGAGCCGATCAACCCCGAGGCCTGGGAATGGTATTGGCGGGTCGTCGGCGACTCCCGCTGCCCGGTGGTCGATACCTGGTGGCAGACAGAGACCGGCGGCATTCTCATCTCGCCAATCCCGGGGGCGATACCGATGAAGCCCGGGAGCGCGACGAGGCCGTTGCCCGGGATCAAGCCGCTGCTTGTCGATGCACACCATCAGGTGCTGGAAGGCGTTGCGAGCGGCAACCTCTGCATCGGAGCTTCGTGGCCGGGCCAGATGCGCACCGTGTGGGGCGATCATGCGCGCTTCTTCGAAACGTACTTCAAGGCCTATCCGGGCCTCTATTTTACCGGCGACGGCTGCCGTCGCGACGAGGACGGATATTATTGGATCACCGGGCGGGTCGACGACGTGATCAACGTGTCGGGTCACCGGATCGGCACCGCCGAAGTCGAGAGTTCGCTAGTCTCGCATCCGAAGGTCGCCGAGGCGGCCGTCGTCGCCTATCCGCACGAAATCAAGGGCCAGGCGATCTATGCGTTCGTCACGCTGAACGCGGGGGAGGATGGCAGCGACGAACTACGCAAGGAACTTGTCAAGGAAGTGCGCCACGACATCGGCGCGCTCGCCGCGCCGGAGAAGATCCACTTTACGCCCGCCCTTCCCAAGACCCGCTCGGGCAAGATCATGCGCCGCATCCTGCGCAAGATTGCAGAAGGCGCGACGGACGGATTTGGCGATACATCGACGCTCGCCGATCCGACCATCGTCGACGCGCTCGTCGCCGGTCGTCAATGATCGCTGCGTCGATTGCGCTGGCCGCCGCCTCGGCCGCGCTCGATCTCCCCGCCTTCTTCACCGGCCGCACCCACGCCGCCAATGTGATCAAGATCGCCCTCCATAGCCCGCACAGGCTGATCGTCGAGAGCGTGGGCGGCCACAACAAGGAAGGCGAGTTCGTCCTGATCGATACGATCCGCGAGGAAGGAAAGCCGATGCGTACCCGGACGTGGGTCATGCGACCCGCGGGACCCGGCCACTTCACCGGCACGCTCAGCGACGCGGTTGGCCCGGTCGACATCAGAGTGAACGGCGACACCGCGACCATTCGCTACGTGATGGCCGACGGGCGCCTGAAGATTGTCCAGCAGATGCAGATGCAGGACGGCGGACGCGTACTGTCGAACCGCGCCGTCGCGAAGAAGTTCGGGCTGACCTTCGCCCGCGTCGACGGCACCATCCGCAAGCTGGACTGAAAATGCCGCGCTGGTATCGATGCGCTTCAGGGGGAGTAGCTAATGGCAGGCGTAGCCGAGCATCCGCATCTCAAGCGCTGGTCGATGGCGCGAGTCATCATCGCTTCGTCGGCTGGCACTGCGTTCGAATGGTATGACTTCTTCATTTTCGGCAGCCTCGCGCCGGTCATTTCGAAAGTCTTCTTCGCAGGGCTCGACCCGACCCCGGCGCTGATCGCCGCGCTCGCACTGTTCGCCGCCGGCTTCGCTTTCCGCCCGCTCGGCGCGCTGATCTTCGGAGTCGTGGGAGACAAGCTCGGCCGCAAGGGCGCCTTCCTCATCACCGTCAGCCTGATGGGCTCGGCGACGTTCCTGATCGGCTTCCTTCCGACCTACGCGCAGGCCGGAAGCTCGGCGGCGACGATGTTGATCATCCTCCGCATCCTCCAGGGCATTGCCCTCGGCGGCGAATATGGCGGCGCCGCAATCTACGTCGCGGAGCATGCGCCCCACCTCAAGCGCGGCGCCTCGACGGGCTGGATTCAATCGTCCGCGTCGTTCGGCTTGCTCGCTGCCTTGCTCGTGATTGTCGCAACTCGAACCGCGGTCGGTGAAGACGCGTTCGCCGCGTGGGGCTGGCGCATCCCGTTCCTGGTCTCCGTTGTGCTCCTGGCAATCTCGGTCTGGATGCGCGCCAAGCTGGCCGAGAGTCCGGAGTTTGCCCGCCTCCGCGAGGAAGGCGACATCGCCCATGCCCCGCTGCGTGAATCCTTCGGCAAATGGAAGAACCTGAAACGCGTCCTGATCGCGTTCTTCGGCATCATGTGCGCTCAGGGTGCGGTCTGGTATTTCACCTTCTTCTACATGCAGGTTTTCCTGGAGAAATCAGTCGGGCTGCCGAGCCAGACCAAGGACCTGCTGCTGATCGTAATGACCGTCGTCAGCGCGCCGCTCTACGTCTATTTCGGCTGGCTCAGCGACCGCGTCGGCCGCAAGCCCGTGATGATCGGCGGGATGCTGCTGGCCTTGGTGCTCTACTTCCCCGCATCGCACTGGATCGCGGCTGCGGCCAATCCGCAGCTGGTCGAGGCACAGGAGCGGACTCCGATCTTCGTCGACACCAATCCGTCGACCTGCTCGGTCCAGTTCGATCCGGTCGGAACGGCCAAGTTCGTCAGTCCTTGCGACATTGCCAAGTCGACCTTGGTGACCAAGGGAATTTCCTTCCTCACGCGGCGCTCCAGCGATGGCCACACCTACGTCATCGTCGGCACCGAGCGCGTACCGATTGCCGGCGGCGAAGGCCTGGCGGGACCGGATTTAAAGGCGCTCAAGGCCAGGACTGCCGACGCGATCGGCGCAGAGCTTCTCGAGGCCGGCTATCCGAAGTCTGCCGACCCAAGGCACGCGAACATGACGCTGCTGATCCTGATCCTGCTCGCCTTCGTGGTCGCGGCGACGGCGCTCTACGGGCCGCAGGCGGCAGCTCTGGTGGAGATGTTCCCCACCCGCATCCGCTACACGGCAGTGTCATTCCCCTACCATGTGGGAACGGGCTGGGTCGGCGGCTTCCTTCCGGTCACGAGCTTTGCGATCGTCGCGATCAGCGGGAACATCTACAGCGGGCTATGGTACTCGGTGGTCTTCACCGGCATCTCTGTGATCGTATCGCTGCTCTTCCTGAAGGAGACTTCGGGCCGACACCTCCAGGAGGTGTAGCGCGCTGCTGCTTTAGGGCGCCCAGTGAATGTCGATCGGCTGCTCGGCTTCGGCCAGCACGCGGCCGATCGGCAGCTTCGAGCTCTGGCCGTCAGTAATCGCCTGTTCGAGCAGCGCGCGCTTCTCGTCGCCAGTGATCGTGATCATCAGGGTCCGCGCCGACAGGATCGCAGCCCGCGTCAGCGTAACGCGAGCGACCGGCGCTTCCGCCGGCAAGGGCTCGGGCATCACGCCGATCGCCCGCCGGGCCCTGGGCGCGTCGAGCGCGTCCTGCAGGTCCGGACCGGCGAAGATCGAAGCCGTGTGCCCGTCCTTGCCCATGCCCAGCCAGACGAGGTCGGGTGGCCACGGCAGATCCTGCAGCCGAGCGTCGGCCGAATTGCCGGCGAGGCGGTAGTCCGGGATCTCGGTCGCAATCGGGATCACGCGAGCGCCGGTGGGCAGGAAGGCCTTGGCGATCGCACGCACGTTGCTGCGGTCGTCATCCATCGGGACGAGCCGGTCGTCGGTCGGGATGATCGTGACTTTCTTCCACGCCAGCGTCTGCGCGGCGAGCTTGCCGAACACCGCCGGGCCAGTGCTTCCGCCCGGTACCGCGATCAGCGAGGCCCCGCGCGCATCGACCGCGCTTTCGATGATAAATCCGACGTCGCCCGCGACCGCGTCCGCCAGCTCGTCAAGCGAGTCGTATTCCCACCATTCCGCTTCGATCATGCGAATCCCTTTTGATCAACGCGGCGGTCGTTGCGCGTATCCGAACCAACCTGCAACCGCTTGTCCGTATCTGTTGACCGCCGGACGAAAACGAAGCCGCTCGTGCGCGATGTTGCACATGGTGTTGTCGATCCGTGGATTACCGGTGCCGCGAAGGACATTGCATTCGCTGACAAGACCCTGCGGGCTTACTCTTATGCGAAGGAAGACCGGCACTCCCGGCGGCCACTGATCGAGCAAGTCTCGCGGAATGTCGCGGCCGGTGAGCACGGGAGTTGCGAGATGCGGCGGGTCTGCGACGCCAGCGTCTCCGCTACCCGGTCCGCTGCCGCCGCTTCCGCCACCGGTTCCAGTCCCGGTACCGCCCGCGCCCGTGCCGGGGCCTACCACGTTTGATGCGCCCTGCGTCGGTTGAGTCCCTTGGCGCGGCGTTTCGCTGGCGGCGATCTTCTGCACCGGCGGCGTTTCGATCCGCGGCTTGGGCGCCACGACCGGCGTCGCCTCGCTCCTGATGTTCTTCGGGGCGGAGCCGCCCTCCTTTGCCTTCAGCTTGGCCTGCTGTGGAGGAGGAGGAAGAGGAGTAGGAGGAGGCGACGGGCTGGCGAGATTGATGATGGTGAGCGCGCTTTGCGGGTCGGTCAGGTCCACTTTGCCGGACAGGTTCAACAATGCGATCACCAGCACTGCGTGCACGACGAGCACGGCCATGATGGCGCCCGCTTTGTCCTTCGCATTGACGTC
>Ga0207705_10002279_pt1 | contig 14847 bp, 12 predicted proteins | sample KBSC13metaG_FD_184314 | JGI IMG/M metagenome (GOLD analysis project Ga0207705, IMG submission 184314) | Corn rhizosphere microbial communities from Kellogg Biological Station, Michigan, USA - KBS C1-3 metaG (SPAdes) (version 2) | ecosystem: Host-associated > Plants > Roots > Rhizosphere > Soil ...
GTGGCCGAGCGCGAAGCGACTGGCCCGCCGGGGGCAGGACATCAAGCTGAGCGGTTCCGGTTGAGAGTTAGTGGAGAGGTGGCCGAGTGGTTTAAGGCAGCGGTCTTGAAAACCGCCGTACGGGCAACCGTACCGTGGGTTCGAATCCCACCCTCTCCGCCACTCGTTGCAAATTTGCCATTCGCGGAAAATTCGGCTTGCGCTCGCGCTACAAATGTAGCACACGCTACAAATGTAGCGCGAATTCAGGACCTCGAACCAATGCTCAGCAAGCTTCCTCCTCGTGAACGCCAGATCGTCGACATCCTCTATGAGGCCGGCCCCCTCACCTCCGGCGACGTTGGCGAACACCTTCCCGACCCGATCAGCGGCTCGGCCATCCGGGCGATGCTCAAGCGACTCGAGGACAAGGGCGTCGTCGAACGCGTCGAATCGGACCGCGGCTATCTCTACAGTCCCGTGGTCCCGGAGACTGCCGCGCGCAAATCCGCCCTGAGCGAAATCGTCCGGGTGTTTTTCAACGGCTCGGCCGCTGGGGCGGCGAGCGCTCTGCTCGGAATGTCGGACAAGCTCAGCGCCGACGAGCTCAAGGACCTCGAGGCGATGATTGCCAGGGCCCGCAATGCGAAGGGAGCAAAGTGATGGAATGGATCATCCCGCTCGCCGCGAAATCGATCCTCATTGCCGGCGGAGCACTGCTCCTGCTCAAGATGCTCGGAAACCGTTCCGCGGCGGACCGCAGCTGGATCGCGCACCTTGCCCTGGCCGGGCTTCTGCTCGTTCCCATCGCAACCTTTGCGCTCCCGACGTTCGACGTCGCCGGCCCGGAGTTCCTCGTCGGCAAGGCCGAAGTCGTATCCCCTTCTCCGGTCGTGCTGCCGGTCACCGAACCGACTCCGCAGCCGGCGACTCAACCGGTTGCAAAAGCCGATGAGCCGGACGCCGGGAGCGCGCCGGTTGACTGGCCCTTTTGGGGCTACACCGTCCCTGCGGCTCTGCTCCTCCTGCTTACCCTGATGGCGCTTGGCAGGCTGTTCATGCTGAAGGCGCGGGCGACCGTCCTTGTCGACGCGCCGTGGCTCACGGCGCTCGCCAGGGCGCAGCAGCGGATGGGGTTCAAGCACGGCACCGCCTTGCTCACCAGCAATGAGCTGCCGTCGCCTATCAGCTGGGGCGTGGTTCGCCCGGTGATCCTGTTGAATGCGGAAGCCGCCCAGTCCCATGCCGAAGCCGAAGCGATCATCACCCACGAGCTTGCGCACGTCGCCCGCCTCGACTGGGCCAAGCTGCTCCTGTCGCGCATCGCGGTGGCGCTGTTCTGGTTCAACCCGCTCGTCTGGCTGCTTGCCCGCGAAGCGCATCAGCTGCGCGAAGAGGCTGCCGACGATGCGGTCCTCGCCACCGACATCGACGAGACGGAATATGCGAGGCTCCTGGTCGGGGTCGCGCGCCACGAGTGCCGCGGGATGCTGATTGGCGCACACGGCGTCGCACCGGGCAGGAATTCGCTCTCCCGCCGAGTCCGGCGCGTGCTCGACGGCGCGGTCAAGCGTGCACCCGGCGGATGGCGCTGGGGATCCGCCGCCGCTTTCTTCGCGGCCGGAATGGCTGTCCCCGTCGCCGCGCTGAACCTGGTTCCGGCCACCGCTGCCGAGGCAACAGGATCGATTCCGGCAGCGAGCGCGCCTCATCCCGCCGCGGCCGTCTCGGCTGCACCATCGGCACCGCCTGCCAAGCCGGTAGTCCCGGAAGCGATCGCCAGCGCCAACGAACTCGTCGCCATGACAAGCGCCAACGGTAACATGATCGCAACAAAGAGCGACGGCCGGGTTGTCCTGAAAGGCCCGTCCGGCGGTGTGATCGAGGTCTACCCTGCAGACTCCAGGGGACGCCGGCGCACCGTCCTTACCGACCCGGGTGGAAGCGTCATCCAATATGCCGACGCCAGCGCAGTACCGGGGCTTGCGACAGCGATTGCCGTTTCGCCGCGCTCGTCGAGGCACGGGTCCGCAGTCGACCGGGCGATCGAGATGAAGGCCGTCGGGATCACTCCGGAATATGTCGCGGCGATGCGCTCGGCAGCACCCAGACTCCGGCTGGACCAGGACGATATCGTCCAGCTCAAGGCCGTCGGAGTCACTCCAGCCTTCATCCAGGAGCTCGCGAGGCTCGGCTACCGCAAGCTCGACGCCGACGAGATCACCGGCGCCTACGCGGTTGGCGTCCGCGAGGATTACATCCGATCGCTTGCGGCTGCCGGTTACGGCCGAATCTCGCTCGACGAGCTGACCCAGCTGAAGGCCGTCGGAGTCACGGCGAGTGACGTCGAGCGCTTCCGGCGCGCCGGCTTCGACCATATCGACGTGGACAAGCTGGTCGAGCTGAAGACGCTCGGGATCACCCCGGAGGAGCTTCGCGCAAGCGAGCGATCTGGCCCGTGACCTCGCACTGACTGACCGGCTGAACTGACCTCGAACCACTGGTTTTCGAAGCGCCCCGATGGGGCGGACGGGGGAACTTTGCCCTCGACGCAAGTGAAGAAGGAGACGTGAAATGACCAGGATGTTGGCTTTCGTCGCCGCCCTGCTGCTGACCGCGATCACGGTATCTTCCGCCTGCATCGCCAATATCTCGGCGCCGCTCCAGTTCACGATCGAGCCGTCGCGCGATGCCGGCAGCCTCCAGTTGCGGTTCAAGCGGGATCGCAACGGTCACTCGGAAAACACGTGGGATTCCTCGTTCCGAGCCACTGAACTTGCAGGGCTCGATGTCGCCGCGCTCGACGGGCCCGGGAGCCGACCGATCCGCTTCACGCTGTCTCGCGACGCCGGCCGCATCGACTGCGTCGGCAACGGCGGAAACGCGATGGCGCGCGGCACCTGCGCCATGGTCCCCAATGCCGAATTCAACCGCTTCCTGGCCGATCACGGAATCGGCGCGCCCAGCGAAGACGAGACTTTCGGGATGATCGCGCTGAACGTCCGCCGCGAGCTGGTCGATGCTCTCGCCCGTGCACATTATCCCACCCCCTCCGTCGAAAAGCTGATCGAGCTGACCGCGGTCGAAGCGACGCCGGTCTACATCGGCGGCCTTTCTGCACAGGGCTACCGGCCAAAGACGCTCGACGGGCTGGTCCAGTTCGCCGCGTTGAAGATCACTCCGGACTATATCGGAAGCTTCGTCCGCGCCGGCTATTCGAATCTGCCGGCCGACGAGCTCGTCGAGCTCAAGGCGCTGAACATCACGCCCGAGTTCATCGCCGGCTTCGAGCGGATCGGCTACGGGCACCTGCCGGTCGACACGTTGGTCCAGCTCAAGGCGATGGACATCACGCCCGATTATGTGCGGGCGGTGGCGCAGGGCGGCGCCCTCCCCTCGCCCGACCACCTCGTCCAGCTCAAGGCCGTAAGCGACGACATTCGCAAGCGCTGACTCTTGCGTTACCGTATTAGAACAGTAATACTCCAAGGACAGACGGAGCAACTCATGACCCGCGTCAACAGGGCCCTCAAAGCCGCCTTCCTCGCCTCGGCGGCCTGCTCCGTCTGGATCGGCGAGGCGAACGCCCAGTCGACCGATCCGGCGGCGGCGCCGCCACCGGAATCGAAGCCGGTCGGCAACAAACGGGTCTACGCACCCGCGGACTTCGCCCGCTTCGCTCCGAAGACCGCCTACGACATGCTGGTCCAGGTTCCGGGCTTCACCATCCACACCGCGGACCAGGAGCGCGGGCTCGGCCAGGCCTCCGAGAACGTCCTGATCAACGGCCAGCGAATTGCCAACAAGTCGGGGGGCGCAACCGACCAGCTGCAGCGCATCCCGGCAAGCAATGTCGACCGGATCGAGATCGTCGACGCAGCGAGCCTCGGGATCGCAGGCCTCACCGGGCAGGTCGCCAATGTCACCCTGAAGCAGGACCAGAAGTCGTCGGGCCAGTTCGTCTACAATCCCAACTGGCGCGCGCATTTCGCGAAGCCGGAATTCCTCGCCGGTTCCGTCAGCTACACAGGCAAAAGCGGCCTCGTCGACTATACGTTTTCGATCAAGAACGACCCGGGTCGCGGTGCGCTGGGCGGCCCGGTCTACATTCACGACCGCGACGGGGTACTCACCGAAAAGCGGATCGAGCGCTATCATTCCGAATACGAACAAGCGAGCATGCAGGCCAAGTTCGGCCTCGACGGGCCCGGCTCGTCCATCGGCAACCTGACGCTCGGCTACACGCCATACTGGAACCCTGCCTTCCAGCAGGACCATCGCACGATCATCGCCACCGGCGAGGAGCGTCAGCGGACGATCACCACCAGCCTCAACGGCTATTATGCCGACATCAACGGCGATTATCAGTTCGCATTGGGCCCGGGCCGGCTGAAATTGATCGGGCTCCGCCACTGGGAGCACGAACCGCTCGTCCAGGACCTGATCTTCAAGTTTCTGACTACCGGCGCCCACGACACGGGAACGCGCTTCAGCCGCGACACGCACCTGGGCGAGACCATCGGACGCGCGGAATATGGCTGGAAGAGCGGCAAGAACGACTGGCAGGTCTCGTTCGAACGAGCATTCAATTCGCTCGACCAGAAGGGCAAGCTGTTTACCTTGAACTCCGCCGGCGATTTCGAGGAGATCCCCTTCCCCGACGGCACCGGCAAGGTCACCGAGGTTCGCTACGAAGGCATCGGCACCTTAAGCCGCCCGATCACTTCCAACCTCGACCTGCAGGTGGCCGCCGGCGCCGAAGTCTCGTGGCTCGACCGGGTCGACGACGACCAGCCGGCGCGCAAATTCTTCCGCCCCAAGGGCAGCGTCACCCTCGGATGGCGGCCCACCAAGGCGTGGGACATCAGCTTGAAGCTTCGCCGCCGGGTCGGGCAGATCAGCTTCTACGACTTCCTTTCCCAGCCTAAGCTCGAGCAGGATCGCGAGAATGCCGGTAATCCGGAACTGGTGCCGCCGCAAAGCTGGGAAGTGGAGACGGAGTTCGCCCGCGACCTTGGGCGCTGGGGCAAGACCCGCCTCAACCTTCACTATTACCGCGTCCAGGACATCGTCGATTTCATCCCGATCGGGGTGAATGGCGAGGGTGTCGGCAACCTGCCGCGCGCCGACCGCATCGGTTTCGAAAGCACCAGCACCTTGCTGCTCGATCCGATCGGCTGGACCGGCGCGAAGCTTGATCTCAACTTCGGTCGCGAATGGACCGCGGTCAAAGACCCGCTGACCCACGAAAAGCGGCCCATCAGCAACATCCGGGACAAATGGTGGAGCGTCCAGGTCCGGCATGACATTCCCGGCACGCAGCTCGCGTGGAGCGCCTACGTCCAGTACAATTATTACACCCGGACATTCCTGCTGACCGAGCTCGACCGGACTCTCGACATTCCGTACATCGCGGGCTTCTACGTCGAGGACAAGAACGTCTTCGGAACGACCGTCCGCTTCAGCGTCGACAACGTTCTCGACGGGGTACTGGACGGCCGTCACAAGGAGTGGCGAACCGTATTCGAAGGCTATCGCGATCGAACGCCCGTCGCCTTCTTCGAAAAGCATAACGAGCTGGTCGGGCCGCTCTTCAACATCTCCATCCGCGGGAATTTCTGAGCGTGCGGCCGCCCGCCGTTGGCAAAATCGTCTGCCGGTTGGTCGAACGGTGCTGGCCGGCTGATCGGAGCAGCAATAGCGTCTTGGTGGAATACAGGGGAAATTGATGCGTGTCTCTATCCTGCGGGCGTCGGCGGCGCTGGCAGCGCTGGCCATGGCGCAACTCGCCGCGGCACAAACGCCGCCCGCGGATGTCCCGACCCCGCCGGCGAATCCGGTTCCACCCAACCCCAGTGCGCCGCCGGCCTCCGCGAACCCGCAGAAAGCGGGAAATGGCCGCACAGTCCAATATGATGCAGCCTTCTTTGCCAAATATGCCCCGCGCACAGCGCTCGACATCGTGCAACGCATCCCCGGCTTCACGCTAGATCTCGGCCAGGGAGCCAACGGCCAGGACATTCGCGGCTTTGCAGGCCTTGCCGGCAATGTCGTCGTCAACGGCCAGCGTCCGAGCACGAAATCCGAAGGTCTGGATGCCTACCTCAGCCGAATTCCGGCGAGCCGGGTCAAGCGGGTCGACGTCGGACCCGGCGATCTTTTCGGCGCCGACTATTCGAGCAAGACCCAGGTCGCGAACCTGATCCTTGCCGAAGGCGGCAGCGGAGCGAGCGGGAATGTCACCCTGAGCGCGGAGCGGCACTACACCGGACACGTTACCCCGACTGCCAGCGCCTCGGTCACTCTCAACCGCGGTCCTTCGACCTTCAACATCGCCGCCGATACCAATCGCGGCGATTTCACCGAGACCGGCCCCGATCGCGTCACCGACGTAGCGACCGGCGACCTGATCGAGCTGCGGCAAAAGGTGAACGTTACCAGGGAGAATACCCCGACGATCTCGGCGAGCTGGTCGCTCGACAAGGGCCCGACGAACTCGGCGAACCTCAACGTTCGCTATCGATACGACCATTTCCAGCTTCATCAGTTCAACCACGTGTTCCCGACTGGTGAGCCCGAACATTTCGATACGCTGGTTGAAGATTATCCGACGAAGACCTTCGAAATCGGCGGCGACGTTACCCGCCCGTTATTCGACGGCGCCATCAAGTTCGTCGGGCTCGCCAATCGTCAGCACCGCGATACGCTCGACGAATATGACACCGGCAACATCGACCATAGCCAGGTCGTCGGAGGCTTCCAGCAGCTGTCGGAATCGCAGCGCAACGAAACGCTCGGTCGTCTGACCTGGACACGGACGAAGTTGCTTGGGCTGCAATTCGAGGCTGGCGGCGAGGTCGCGTGGAACACGCTCGTCGACAATCTCGATCTCTTCACGTTCGACGAGACCGGGGACAAGACGCGCATCGATCTTCCGATCGACAATGCGAAGGTTACCGAGCTTCGCGGCGAGTTCTGGGTCAACGGCAGCCGGTCGCTGTCGCGAACCGTGCGGATGGACGTCGGTCTCAATTATGAGACGTCCGATCTGAAGGTCAGCGGCGACACGTCGGCCGAACGGCGGCTGAAGTTCCTGAAACCGAGCGTCACCGTCGACTGGGATGCAGGTCACGGCTGGCACACGCAGGCCATTCTTCGGCGCACTGTGGCTCAACTCGATTTCTTCGATTTCATCAGTGCCGCCGATCTTGCGGCGGGGCAGATCAACGGCGGCAATGCCAATCTCCAGCCGCAGCGCGCCTGGGAAGGTCGCTTTTCGGTCGAACATCCGTTGTTCGGCAAGGGAAAGGCACGCCTTGAGCTCGGCTACAATCTCATCAGCCTTCTCCAGGACCGCATCCTCACTCCGGAGGGGTTCGACGCACCCGGAAATATCGGGACCGGACGGCAGATGTACGCCGACCTTACCCTCGACGCTCCGCTGGACCGTCTGTGGAAAGGCCTGCGCGTGAAGCTGCATGGCAATATCCAGCAGACCCGTGTGGAGGACCCGATTTCCGGTCAGCTACGCGATTTCAGCGGCTTCTTCCCGCGCTGGCAGTGGGACGTGGATGTTCGCCGCGATATCGGGAAATTCGCCTACGGCTTCCAGATGAACGACAGCCGCCGGACCACGCTCTTCCGCACGGATTCATTCGATACCCGTTATAATGTGGGTTTCCCCTACACCTACGCCTTTGTCGAATATCGACCCACGGCAAGCCAGTCGCTCAGGCTCTATTTCGACGACATCTCGGATACTGGCGGCGCTCGCGACCTGCTGCTGTTTGACCCAAACCGGACGGGCAAGGCGAGCGAGCTCGACCACCGCTTCCGCAACAGCCACATTCGAATCGGGTTCACCTACAAGCGAAGCTTCGGAGGCGGCGGCGGAGCTTCGCGCTAGCCTTGCGCGGAGGGTTCCCTCGATGTCCAGACCTGCTGGTAGGATTTCCCGCCGCATGGCGTCACGTCGAGCGTAGCGGTCGTTGCTGAACCCGGATTGCGGCTGACTTTCACCGTGGCCACGGTGATGGCCCCCCGGCTCGGAAGGTTCACCGTGCCGCGGTTGACCGAGCGGTTGCCCCCGCCGTCCGCCGAGACCGCGAGCTCGTAGCTTGCCGTGCACGCGGCATTGCTGTCGGCGACCACCCGTACAATGCTGGTGCTTCCCTGGGTTTCCACCTCGAGCCGGACAGGCTGGGTCGCGGCCCCGCTGCCCGGGATTGCTCCGACGACAGCGGCAATGGCGAGCACGCTCATGAAATCCGTCACTCCGCTTCTCCTCGGTGCGCTCGGCCCTACTGCGGAGGCGGCAGCGTCAACACGCTGATGATTGCCTGGATCGCCGCATCGGTTTGCGGGTCCTGCTCGGGCTTCTTCTTGGCCTCGTCCGCTTGATTCTGGTTGAGCACCACGGACGCGATTGCCATCGATTCGATCGAATTGTCGGGGTCGCCCGAATTGGCGAGCCGCCGTGTCGCGCTCGACAGATTGTCTTCACCCACGACCCATCGCTGGTCCATCAGCAATTTCTGCTCGGGCGAAAGCTCGCCGGGGCTCGGCCGCGCGAACTCGGCCGACCGGGTTTCGATGACGTGCTTGCACTCTGCCCGCTTCTTGTCCTCCGCGTTGGCGGGGTCGCAGCGGTCCTTCCCCCCGACGCGCGCAACGGCTGCGGTCCGGCCTTCGTCCGGGGTGGACAGCGGGTGCGGCGGCTGGGCGTTGCGGGGCGCGGTCGAAACCTGCGAAGTCTGGTTGCCCGATTGGTCGACACTCGTGAGTTGCGATTGGCCGGGTGTGCTTTCCTCGCCGGCTGAAAGCTGCGGTGGAACCTCGCCCGGATGCTGCTCGATTTGTGCCGCCGATGCATCGGCTGCCGCCGGGCTGACGATCTGCGGCACCGCCGTCACGTCCTGCGCCTGCGCGACAGCTGCAGGCGCAGCCGCAATGGCGAGAACGAGAAGCGCAGTGCGCATCAGTGCCCGTTCGATTGCGTGATCGCCAACTGCCCGCCGGTGCTGGAGCCGCCGGTCTGGGTGACCTGCAGGTCCGACAGGTTGTTGCCGTCCTGGGTCCACGCGAGGCGATTGCCCTCGCCGATTTGCACAGCCGTCATTCCATTACTGTTCCCGTCCTGGGTCAGGAGCGCAAGGTTGTCGCCGCCTTCCTGGTACAGCGCCATATCATTATTGTTGCCGGTCTGCGTAAGGCGCGCGCCATTGTATATCGAGCCGAGCGCGACCTGGTTGCTCCACATCCAGTTGCCGTTGCCGTCCTGCATTGCATAAACGACGTTCTGGCCCGTTCCGGACTGCTCGAGCCGGGCGAAGTTCCCCGTCCCGGACTGAGACGCGTCGGCATAGGCGGTTCCGGTCCCCGACTGGGTCAGGTCGGCGTCATTGTCGTCGCCTTCCTGGTCGACGCGAGCATAAGCGTTCGGCGCCGTCTGGACAGCATCGGCGTCGTTGGTATCGCCGATCTGGGTAATGAACACGCCGCGATCGGTGACGTCGGGCATTGTGATGTCGATGGGCGGCGGGTTCTCGACGACGACGACGCTGCCGACGTTCCCCTGATCGCCCAGGTTGCCGTTGTTCCCGTTGCAGGGATTGCCGTTGTTCTTGGCGCATGGCGCGCCCGGAGGAGTGCTGTTGGTGTCGGCATTCGCGGGCGCCACGCCCAGGAGGAGCAAGGTTCCGAACAAGATCCCGATCAGCTTGCGCACTGCGATACTCCTTCTAATCGAGGTCCGGAACCGCCACCCTTCGGCACTGGGGCGGCGGTTCCGGGCCAGCACCGGCGGCCGTTTCCAGCCGCCGGTCGTACGCATCAATGACCCTGGGTGACCGTGGCGAGATTGCCCGTGCCGCTCTGGTCGACCATCGAGTTGTTGTAGTCGCTCGACTGCGTGACATAGGCGCCGTTCGACGATCCGCCCTGAGTGATCGTCGACACGTTGAAGGCGCCGGACTGCAACACATTCGCGTAGTCCGAGCTGCCCGACTGATCGACACCAGACGTGTTGTCGTCGCCGGACTGGACTACGTCCGCGTTCACATTCGTGCCGCTCTGGTCGAGTGTCGCGAGATTGCGGTTACCCGACTGAGTGATGTGATACGCAGTCGAGAAGTTGGTCTGCGTGCCCGACTGGTCGGCATAGGAATTGTTGTCGGATCCAGTCTGGGAGACCTGCACACCGTTCGCGAGGCCGGTCTGGCTGACCTGCGAATAGTTGCCGCTGGCTGCCTGGCTGACGAACGCGATGCCCACGGATCCGCTCTGCGTAACGTCCGAGATGTTCGACGAACCGATCTGGCTTATGTAGGCGCGGCCGCTGGTGTCGCCGCCGGCAAGATAGCCATAGCCGGCATTCGCCGTTCCCGACTGAGTTATCGTCGAAGCGTTACTCGTGCCATTCTGGGTGACATTGGCAACGTTGATGTCGCTGCTCTGGGACACCGTCGAGCCATTGCCAGTGCCGTTCTGACTGACACTGGCGTCATTGTTCGCAGCTGACTGAGTGACGGTCGAGTCGTTCGTCAGGCCGGCCTGTCCAACGGTGGCGTCGTTGCTCGTGCCGCCTTGCGCCACAGCCGAACCATTCAACGTTCCGTTCTGGCCAATATTGGCGCTATTGCCAGAGCCGGCCTGCTGGACGATCGACGAGTTGCCGAAATCGGTCGTCGCACCGGTCTGGCTCACGGCCGCTGTGTTTCCCTCACCGTCCTGGTCGATGCTGCTGAAGTTTGAGACACTGGTTTGGGAAACTGTGGCGGTGTGCGCGCCGGTCCCCCGCTGTGTGATGTAGGAGGAATTGCCGAACGAGCTGTCGTCGGCAACCTTCGCAGGGTCGCCCTGGATCACCGAAGCGATGTTGCTGTCGCTCGACTGGTCCACCGATGAGGCCTGGGCATCGTCGACCTGAGTTACGGAAGCGTTGTTGCTGCTTCCTCCCTGATTGACAGCCGAGCTGCTATGAAGCGCCAGGGTGCCAGTGTTCTGGACGACCGTCGCATTGTTGTTGTTTCCACCCTGCGACACAGTCGAGGTGTCCATCGGCGATCCCTCCGATACGAGGTCGCTGCCATCGTCGGCCTGAGTGACGGTCGCGTGATTCCCGTTCCCGCTCTGGTTGATCGTTGACGTGGAGCCGACCAGCGTGCCGTCCTGGTTGACGCTGGCTGTGTTGCTTCCGCCGCTCTGGGTGACGAGCGACGTCGAATTCTCGCCAGCCTGGCTGACCGTCGCTGTCGAAGCCGTCCCCGACTGGGTGACGGTCGAGTTGTTGTTGTCCGCGAGGGCGGGCGCTGCTGCGAGCAGCGCCAGTGCCGAAACCGAGGTATAGATCGTGCGTTTCATTTCTGGTCCCCTAGATCATCAATTTTGAAAGAGCGCCGGCGACCCTGAGGGCCACCGGCGCGTCGAAGTTAGATTCCGCCGCCCTGCGTGACGGTGGCAACATTGTTGCTGCCGCCCTGGGTAATCGCGGAAATGTTATCGTTCGACAGCTGGTTCACGAACGCGTGGTTGTCGCTGCCGCCCTGAAGGATGTTGGACAGGTTATCGTCTCCCGCCTGAACAACCCGGGCTTCGTTGTCGATGCCACCCTGATTGACGGTGGAGTCGTTGCCATCGCCCGACTGGTCGATATCGACGGTGTTCTGAACGGAGTTCAGGACAGTCGCGGTGCCGGACTGATTCACGAGCGAGGTGTTGCCATTGCCAGACTGGCTGATCCCGACATCCAGGTTGAGGTTGGTGGCGGTGCCCGACTGATTGACTTCCGAGTAGTTGTCGGACCCGGTCTCACTGACATTGGCGAAGGTGCCATTGCCGGTCTGGCTGATGTGAGACTCGTTGCCGGCTGCACCCTGGTGGAGAACGGCCCAGTTGCTGCCACCCGACTGGTCGATCGTCGAGCTGTTGCTCGAACCGATCTGCTCGACAAAAGCATAGCCCGTGTCGCTCGGGAACACACCTTCGCTGGAATAGCCGCCCGCAACCGACGACTGGGTGACCTGCGATTGGTTAGCATCACCGACCTGCGTGATGTCGGCATAGTTCGACGGACCGCTCTGCGATACCCCGGAGACGTTCGAATTGCCGCCGCTCTGGCTGACGGTCGCATAATCATTGCTTCCCGCCTGACCGACGCTCGATGCATTGAACCACCCTGACTGGGTGACCAGCGCGTCATCGGAATCGCCGATCTGGTTGACTGAGCTCGAGCCCGCCAAGCCGCTTTGGGTCACGTTGGCCGTGTGGGCACCCGTTCCGCCCTGGTTGACAGTCGAGGTGTTGCCGAACGAGCCATCGCCGCCGACGAGCGCCGGGTCACCCTGCGAAACATTCGCGATGTTCCCGCTGCTGCTCTGGGCGACCGACGAAGACTGCCAATCGTCCACCTGGGTCACGTTTGCCGTGTTGTTGTCCCCGGATTGGTTCACATCCGACTGCGACTGGACCGCATGTGTCGCCGTGTTCTGGTTGACGATCGCGTCATTGCCCGAACCGCCCTGCTCGACCGTCGAGACATTGATCGGATCGCTGCCGCTGCCGTCATCCGACTGCGTAACGGAGGCAGTGTTGCTGCTGCCGGTCTGGCTAATTGTCGAGCTGCCGCCACTTACGGAGCCATCCTGATTGACCGTGGCGTGGTTGCTGTCGCCGGCGTCGCCTTGCGTGACGGTCGAATCCGAGTTCGCGCCCGCCTGGCTGACGGTGACGACTCCGTTCGTTCCCGCCTGGGTGGCGGTGGAGGTGTTATTGCCGGCGAAAGCTGGCGCTGCGGCGAGCAGCGCGAGGGCCGACACTGTGGTGTAAAATGCCCGTTTCATGGTTGTCATTCCTTTCCTCAGGAGTGATAACCATGCCTCCCCTCTCGCGAGGGGTGACATGGAGGTTACCGCCTACTTGTCGCGCGCATCGGAGCTGCAACTCCGGTGCGCGCATTCATTTTGGGCTACCGCCGGAGCTGCAACTCCATCGGTACCCGCCTGGATTCCTTCGCCGCCGGGTTCCAGGCCAGCCCGTCGGCCTCTTCAGCCGGAGCGGCGGTGCGCCGCTCCGAAACTCTTCGAATTCAGCGGCCGGAGCCGCGTGCGCCCGCGTCCCTGTCCCGAGCGGACCGCGAATCGTCCTTCTTGTCCTTCTTCGCGGTCTGCTTGATCCGCGGAGTTCTCTGTGCGGAATGCTGCATGGCTTCCTGGACCTGGGCGGCCGAGAAGACGCCGTCGCGCTCCTGCTTGTATCGCCACAGCAAGGGCCAACCGGCCTTGGGATCCTCGAAGTTCCACAGGTGAAGCTCAACGCCTTCCATCACCAGTCCGTAGACCGCTTTCTCGATCGCCTGCTGGAGCGCGAGATGACTGGGCTCGTTGGTCGTGATCCCCGCCTCGGCCTCGAGCAATTCCTTGAAGGCAACGAACTTGAACGCATTCGCGCTGATGGCTTTCGACGCGATCGTCTTGGACGCGGTCACGGTCGTCAGTACCTCACCGGTGCGGACCGATACGGCGCGCAGGTACACTGTCACTGTGTCCTGCCGGTATTCGGTGTGACCGCCGATCCCCAGGAACGCCGCGCCGGCGCCGCCGGTGACCGTGTTCGTGTCGTAGCTGATGACTCCGCCTTCCAGCAGCACTCCGGCGAAAAGCAGCGCCGGCAATGCCTGCGGATTGACGCCTTTCTCCCCGAGATACCGTTCGCGCATCTCGCGGATGATCTGCCGTTCGCTCAGCAGGTCCTTGAGCGATTCCCGCTCGACGATCGTGAACCACTTGCGGTCGCCCGCGTCCTGGAGAGCCTTGACGAGGATCGCGCTCGCCCCCTGGGTCACCGCCCGCGACAAGGTCTGGGTGGTGTCGCTCTGCTTGAACTGGCCGGTCTGGTCGGAGAAGTCATAGACGGCAACCGCGACAGGCCGCTCCGGCGCCGGAATCGCGGCCAGCAGGCGCTGCGTCTGCGTCTGATGCGGAATGAACGCCAGCGACGTGGTTTCGGGAATTGTCGAACGCCCATCCTCGGCAAGGCTGGCGCAGCCGGACAACAAAGTGACGGCGGCCAATGCGGCGAGTTTCTTGCGCATGGGTCAGCCGCCGATGTTGATGATGGTTGGAATGGTTATGTTCGTGACTTCGCCCGTATCGTCGTTGGTGATCGTGAGAGTCACCTGGTCGAGGTCACGGATCCAGGCGATCGTCTGGCCGCCGAAGTCGACGGTGCCGTGATCCTGCGCATTCGGGCCGAAGACCGCGTCAACGATCTGCGACGACAAGGCGGACAGCAGCCGCGACTGGAGCTGGCGAGCGAAAATGTCGGCTTGCGAGCCGTTGCTCGCCGCGTCCGGGTCCTTGAACTTGTTCTGCGCGTTCGCGATTCCCAGCAGGTGCGCCGAATTGAACGGATTGCCGCCGAACGACGGATTAATGGGCGTATAGACCAGTTCACCTGCAAGTGCCGGCGAATTAAAGGCAATACACAACCCTGCCGCCACTGCGGCACGCCCCAAACGCATCACTCTTCCCCCTTCTCCGAGTCGCCCCGGATTGGGATCGATACCAATTAACTTTCGGTAAGGGCAAGACCGTTTACCAAATATTGTTAACAATCGCTGAAGGATGGCGTCCCGATTCGGGATTTTAGCGGGCACTTCTTGGCGCGAAGTTCCGGCGATTCCAGAGATGGCGACGAGGGGGTGGCGCGACTTCCCGGCGGCGGCTAAAGATCGCCCGATTTTTCCGCATGCCGGGGGTTTAGTACGTGGTCGAGCCTGCCATTCTGCCGTTCGACTGGGCGGATCCGTTCGATCTTGATGGCCAGCTAACCGGCGAGGAGAAGCTCGTCCGCGACACGGCCGAAGGTTAT
>Ga0207705_10002287_pt1 | contig 14818 bp, 15 predicted proteins | sample KBSC13metaG_FD_184314 | JGI IMG/M metagenome (GOLD analysis project Ga0207705, IMG submission 184314) | Corn rhizosphere microbial communities from Kellogg Biological Station, Michigan, USA - KBS C1-3 metaG (SPAdes) (version 2) | ecosystem: Host-associated > Plants > Roots > Rhizosphere > Soil ...
AAACCGTCGTGGAAGCGTTAACGAAGGCAGGGCTGGAGGCGGTCTGGTGGGGCACGATCGACCAGCGAATAAACATCCCGAAAATTGTCTGGCAGAACCGAGGAGATGGAAGCGCATCCTGACCTGCTCAGGCATTCTCGAACCCACGTTTTCGCGTTCCACAGACGTAGTGATCTTGTTCACTGGCGGAGTCGCCGGGGCCGTCGTAAGACCCAGTAACGGAGTCCAGTAAATCCCAGAGATCTCCGGAATCCTGCTTTGGGCTAACGTCAATCGTGATCGAATAACGCTCGTTCGGCGTTAGCTCTAGCGGCTGCTACGGCCGTGGCACTCTACGTCGAAGATCGCATTGATCCTTATGGACACGTCTGTTCTCCTCAAAACTTCTGCATGGATTATATCGTACCACCTGCCGATCGAAACCGATCAACCCGCACCATCGCAGGGTATAATGACAGATAGAGAACATATGATCTAATATGGCATAAAATATAGACTTTATTTGCGATATCCACAGCCCAGCTTGAAAACGGTGGACGAAAAATGCATAAAATCAAGATGACCATCGGTCTCTCCCGGGGTTTTCAAGATTTCAAACGGGGTCGACCTTCGCGAAAGCCACACGCTTCGTCGACGGCCGTCGCCAGGTATAATAGAGGGTCGCCGTCGATATCGACGGCACTGTTTTTGTCGAGCGCCATCGACATCGGGCGCAAGTCTTATAGGAAAGCCTGTCAATCCGCAATGATCACTGTCAATGGAGTTTCCAAGTCGTACGGCACACGTACGCTGTTCGATAACGTTTCTGTCAAGTTCACACCCGGAAATCGCTATGGTCTGACCGGACCTAATGGGGCCGGCAAGTCGACATTCATGAAGATCCTCACCGGCGAGATCGAGGCGTCGAACCGGGGCACGATCACCAAGCCGCGCAAGGTCGGCGTGCTCAGTCAGGACCAATTCAAGTTCGACAATGAGCGCATCATCGACACGGTTATGATGGGGAATGCCCCTCTCTGGGAGGCTCTCAAGGAGCGCAATATCCTGTGCGAGGCGGACGAGTTCACCGACGAGATGATGAATCGACTCGGCGACCTGGAGACGGTCATCGCCGACGAGAACGGCTACGAGGCCGAGGTCGAGATCGCGGAGATGCTGCGCGGTATCGGTATTCCGAACGAGCGCCACACGGATCTGATGTCGACCCTCGCCACGGACTACAAGTTCCGCGTTCTCCTGGCGCAGGCGCTTTTCGGAGGCGCGGAGGCGCTGCTCCTCGACGAACCGACCAACCACCTCGACCTCGAGTCGATCCACTGGCTGGAGGAGTTCCTCTGGGACTACAAGGGCACCCTCATCGTCATCTCCCACGACCGTCACTTCCTGAACGCGGTCTGCACGCATATCGCCGACATCGACTACGACACCATCATCAACTACCCCGGCAACTACGACGACATGGTCGAGCACAAGATGGCCGCTCGCAACCGGGTCGAGGATGAGAACCGGGACAAGGCGAAGAAGATCGCGCAGTTGCAGGAGTTCGTCTCCCGCTTCGCCGCCGGTCAGCGGTCGAGTCAGGTGCAGTCGCGACGCAAGGAGATGGCGCGACTGGCGCCGACCGAGCTCAAGCGGTCGAACATCCAGCGTCCGTATATCCGGTTCGACCAGGTCAAGCCGTCGAGCCGTGAGATCCTGGCGGTCAGTGGGCTGACGAAGGCGTTCGACGTCACCCTTCCCGGCACCGGCGAGAAGGTTCATCGCACGATTCTCGATAACGTCAAGCTCGACGTCATGCGCGGTGACAAGATCGGCATCATTGGCGGCAACGGCGTCGGCAAGACTACGCTCATCCGCTGTCTGATCGGCGAACTGGAGCCGGACGCCGGTGACATCAAGTGGGGATTTGGGGCGACCCATGGCTACTATCCGCAGGACTACAAGGATCTGATCGACCGGGACACAACCGCGCTCGACTGGATTATGCAGTTCATGACGGACGAAGGACCGCAGCATGTGCGCGGTTTGCTCGGCCGCATGCTTTTTAGCGGCGACGATCCGCTCAAGTCGACGAACGCGCTGTCGGGAGGCGAATCGGCCCGGCTGCTGCTGGCGAAGCTTATGCTCGCCAAGGACCCGGTCCTGATCTTCGACGAACCCACAAACCACCTCGACCTGGAAGCCGTCTCCGCCCTGGCCGAAGGACTGTCGACATTCGAGGGTACCGTGCTCGTCGTCACCCACGACCGCGACCTCGTCTCCGAAGTCGCCACCCGCATTCTGTCCTTTACGCCTGAAGGGCTGATCGACTTCCACGGCACCTACGACGAGTACCTCGTCACCCATCCGCTGCCGGAGCGCGAGCGCAAAGGCAACTGGTAAGTGTCAGCCTCTGCCTGACATCCAGCGCTTAATGCGTTGGACAAGCGTCGTGCCTTCGGGGTGTGTTGTCGCTCGTGCTCCTTCGGTTTCGCCGGTAGCAAGAGTTGTCGTGTCGACAGTATGGTTGCTGACTTGCGGCTTGGCTTGTTGCACCGAAGCTAATGTGTAGTCGGCCAGTGGATCGCCTGCGGGACCGGCTGGTTGTATTACAGCAGGGGGAAGGTTGCTTTCGCCGCCAAACTCTAGAGTAATGTTCCCAGTGTGGCTGCGATCGAGAAAGTAGTTTCGGTTGGACGACCGAATAGCATCGACAGCAGCCCGGGCGTCGTCGACTGTCTTCCGATCATGGTGGTTGTAGAGCCCTTTTAAATGCGGTATCGCGCGGTCATTTAGTGAACAGGCTAATAGCATACAGGCACGGTACCGCACGAGGGTCGCTTTGTCGTTTAACGCAGCAATACCTAACTCGTACGCGGCCATTGATACCCTGGCGTAGCGCATAGCGTGAAAGACGAGTCGGACCCTTCCCTGCCATTTCTTAGTTCTCGGGTACGCCTCAAGGAGGTACGGAACGACCTCCTCTCCCAGCGGACGAAGATTGTTCCAGGCGTCATCGCCTTCGCTGGTACTGGTTGTATCCAAAAGAGAAACGAACTGTCGAATTTCGTCAGGAGTCATGAGCATCCTCTTTACTGGAGAATATTACCTCCGAGCTTAGGGGAGTGGATTCAATCGGTCACGCCCGATGGCCGGATCGACTTCCACGGCACCTACGACGAGTACCTCGTCGCCCATCCGCTGCCGGAGCGCGAGCGCAAAGGCAATTGGCAGGCCACGAGGCGCAGGCTGGTTTCAAAACAAAATGCCCGCATTGTCATTCGACGATGCGGGCTTTATTCGTAACCGGATAGCGTGCGGTTTGTAAATTAGTATTTGCTGAACGTCAGCGTGGCCGAGTTCGATCCACCGCCGTTATCCATGCTGGCTGTGCCCGCGGCGCAATTTGCATTCCGGGAACACGCGCCGCCCATAAGAGCCTGCGGTTGACTGGCGTCGTTATTGGCGGCGTCTTTGCCGCCCGACACTCGACTTCCATTGAGGAACTTGACGTGGCCGTCGGCGGCCAACCAGTTGGACCCACCAGAGTGCCGCCCGGTCGTCAGCGTGTGCAGGGTCTGCCCCGGGATCGGACCAGTGGCGTACTGTACGGTCACTTGACCGGGCCCAGGCCGACCCGCCCAAAAGTGCGTGTCGCAGGTGGCGCCGGGTGACGTGAGTTCGTTGGCGTAGTCGCTCGGATCGGACCAACTGCCGTCGACCTCGCACAGTAGAACCGTCAAGGACGGTGCATTCAGCACGGGGAGACCGGCGCCGGAGGTATTGGCGTTCTGGTCGCCCATGAGCGAATCGTTCATCGCATAGGATATTCGGGTCGCCGATGTCGACGGAGCCGTGCCGCCGGTGTCGTCGGGACAAGCGAAGGCTCCCTTGCTCTTCACATAAGGCCAGATTTCGCCGGCCCAGCCTGACGTGTTATAGGGGTAGTCGCCCGGGCTTTCGTATCCACGCGCTCGAGGGAACGTCTCGTCGTTGTCCTGAACATACTGCTGGAACGCCAGGCCGAGTTGCTTTTCATTGCTCACGCAACTGATCTGACGCGCCTTCTCACGTGCCTGGGCAAAGGCGGGAAAAAGTATTGCGGCGAGAATCGCTATGATTGCTATCACTACTAGCAGTTCTATAAGAGTAAATCCCTGTTGGGCTTTATAGTGCTTCATACGTTCGGTCTGCTTATTCCTTTCGCTGCAAACACAGCCGGCACGATCCGGCAACCGTTATTGCATTCCCATTAAACCACAGAATTGTGAAGAGTGCATGAAGCTGGAGTCAACCGCGCGGAAGACTGGTATGTCTGTCGATGGGGCAGCGGCCTGCACTACGATCGGGTTTTAGCGGATACAAAGCGGTTATACATATAACTACGGAACCATTGAGGCCACTTGTTACCAGAACGCTCAAGCAATCAAGCTCAGAGCCTGGCCTAAAGGTTGGATATTGACTTTTTTCATGTCCACAAAGCCGTGATTCAGATGGGCAGAGATGGTATAGATGTCTAGTTCAAGTAGATTCCGACGAGGTTTATCGTAAATAGTACTGGACCAAAATGGAGACCTATGGTATTATTAACGTGACGCCGGGGGGCCTTAATAAAGGCCTAACGTTAGACGGTCGTCCGAACTTTTGATTCGCCGGCCGCTCGCTTCCTCGCGACCTGCTAATGAAAAGTGTACGGAACGATGTGGGCGCCGCCAAGTCAATGCACAGGCCGCCGAAACGGGACCATGCAAAGTTCGTGGACCCGGTGAAAGCATCCGCTTTCGCATCTATAAACATCGAAGGTGGCCGCGCTTGACGCGGCCGAATCCGCTGCCTACCAACTGTCGTTTTAGCTGAGGCGTGGGTAAGAGGGAGCGAAATTTGAGTACAGATTCCGAACGAGAATTAGACCGCATCGTCAAACTGGTGGCGAGAACGTATGATATCCCGTTTGCAATCATTGCAACAAGGCAGGACGGCGCGGTAAAAACAACCGCAACGGCCCTAGCTTGCAAGCTCCCACTCGCCCTGCTCCACGAGTTCTTCGGTGCGCGAATTGCCGCGTCTACGCCGTTCTGCATCCCCGACGCGAGTGTCGACCCGGACCTCAAGGACAACGCCCTCGTCGTCCGTCCGCCCTCCCTTCGCTTTTTTGCCGGCTTTCCTGTTCCGCTTCCCGAAGGTATGACGCAGGCGATGGTTTTCGTCGTCGATTCCCGTGCTCGTGAAGAGTCATCGATCGACATGGCCGGTGTCGCCGACTTTGCCGCACTTGCGGGCGCCAACTTGAAGCGTCGACGCGAGGTTGCGCTGCAAGCGGCGGATCGTAAGAGCCTGGATGAGGAAGTTCGTTTTCTGACACGAGTTGTCGATCACATCGAAGAACCCATTATCTCGCTTGACCGGAAGCGCCGCATCGTCTACTTCAACAAGCCCGCCGCGCGGATGTGTGGCATTGACTCGCGTGAGGTCATTGGGAAACCGCTGGCCAAGGTTCTGGAGTTCACGTGGGAGAAGCCGGACGAGCGCGGGAAGTCGCTCAGGGCGCTAGCGCGCGGGGGCGTATGGCGCGGCCGTAACCAGGTGAAAGTGGTGCGGACCGGAAAGCATCTTGTCGTCGACAGCGCCATCAGCGTCGTCCACAACCAGAAGGGCGAGCGGATCGGTTACCTCGGGATTTTGCACGACAATACCGAGCGGGCAAAAGTCGAGGAAGCCCTCTGGCAGGCCGAACGAAACTACCGCAGTATCTTCGAGAACGCTTTTGAGGGCATCTACCAGACCGCGCCGGACGGGCAATTTATCAACGCCAACGCGGCACTGGCCCGAATCTACGGCTATGACTCGTCGATGGACCTCGTGCACGGACTGACCAACATCGGTCATCATCTCTATGTCGACCCGATCAGGCGTGGCGAGTTCATTCGGCACATGCACGAGGCGGACGGCATTATCGAGTTCGAGGCCCAGATTAACCGTCGCGACGGCAGTACCGCGTGGATCTCCGAGAGCGCCCGGGCCGTTCGGGATGCCGCCGGCAATTTACTTTACTTTGAGGGAATGGTCGCCGACATCTCCGGCCGCAAGAACTTTGAGGCCGAGCAAGAGCGTAAGCTGAAGGAAGCGATGGAGCGGGCCGACCGCGATGCGCTGACCGGCCTGTGGAATCACCGCTGCTTCCACAAGCGACTCCAAACCGAGGCCGACCGGACGACGGTGACCGGCGAGCCGATCTCGATCGCGCTAATCGACCTGGACAACTTCAAGTTTTTCAACGACGTTTACGGCCACTCCGTCGGCGATGACGTCCTCCGTCAGGTGGCCGCTGCCCTCGGCAAGTGCTGTCGACCCGGCGACGTCCTCGCGCGCTTTGGCGGCGATGAGTTCGCGATGCTCATGCCCGGCTTCGGCACCGAGGAGGCCACGCTCATGGCGCAGGAGATCAACGTGTGTCTCGACGGCATGGGCTATCGGCCGCCGGGCTACAACGCTGTCATCCCGTTCAGCCTCTCCGTGGGCGTCGCCACTTTGCCCGACGACGGCCTGACACGCTTCGAACTCATCGAAATCGCCGATGCCCGTCTTCGCCACATGAAGAACGGTTGCGACGAGGACGACTACGCCGACCGTCTCCGCGCCACGCTACGGGATCAGGTCGAGGGCTTCTCCATGCTGGACGCCCTCGTCAAGGCGGTCGACACGAAGGACCGCTACACGCGGCGTCACTCCGAAGATGTGATGACCTACTCCGTGCAGATTGCCCGCGAGCTGCAGCTTGCCGCAGGCGAGGTCCGAGCCGCCGAGGTTGCCGGCCTATTGCACGACGTCGGCAAGATCGGCGTACCCGACTCGATCCTGCGCAAGCCCGGCAAGCTGACCGAGGCGGATATGCAGGCCATCAAGCAGCACCCGATGATGGGGGCCATTATCGTGGGAGCAGTCCCCGGTTTTGAGGATGCTCTCGACGCAGTCCGTCACCACCACGAACGGTGGGACGGCGCCGGCTATCCGCTCGGCCTGAGCGGCCAGGACATCCCGCTGCTTGCCCGCGTCATGGCCGTGGCCGACGCCTACAGCGCGATGACGACCGACCGACCGTACCGCAAGGGAATGCAGGCCGATAAGGCGCTTTGCGTCCTCGAAGAGGGCAGCGGTGCGCAATGGGATCCTACCTGCGTCGAAGCATTTGTCCGCGTCCGTCGCCCGCTCGCCGATTCCTAGATGCGGACGCCCTGGACAAGTCGTCGTGGGTGGGCGTCCCGCCGTCCCGCGGTCAGGGATCGCATCCCGTTACCTCGACGTCGCCAGAGGCACCGTCCTCGACTGACCATTCGGCGACGTGATCGTCACATGATCGTCGGCAATCTCCGTTACCTTGCCACCGTTGACGGTGGCGCCCACCGACACGATCTGCTCCCGCCCGTCAACCTCCATCACCGCGCTCGGCTGTGCGCCCGTCACCACGCCCATCAGCCGCTCCTGGGGAGCGTGCGTGATTGGCGTCGACTGGACCGGTGACGGCGGCGCTGTGGGTGACGGCAGCGTCGGCGCGGTTGACGGCAAAACAGGAACGCGGCCATTCGGTTGGCCGGGGCCGACGATCAGACCGTTGGAATCCGTGGGGACGTCCCTCGCGCCCGGATTAACGGGCTTGGTAGCTGGAGCGGTTGCTGATGGGGTGGTGGACTCTAGCGGAACGGACCCCGTGGCGCTGTCCGGTTTGGGAGCAAACGGATCGCTGGGGCCGGCAGGCTGGGTTGTCGCGTCGGCCGTGCCGGGCGACGGAGTCGGCACGGTCGCTGGGGCGACGGGGGCCGTGGCCGGCTTAATCACCGGCTGCGTCGATGTCAACTTCAGCGCGACGAGGCCCCCAATCGCGAGCACGGCGATGGTTGTCACCGCGGCAATCAGTGGCGCTTGACGCCGCTGGCCGGTCGGTGGCGTGGGGGCAGTAGCCAACGCAGGCTTGACTGCGGGCTTCTCGACGACGGGCGTTGCCCGCAGTGCCGTCTCGACGATGGCCTCGACCTTAATAGATGCATATGGCGCACCGAACTCCTTCAAAAGCGCCGCAAGATTGTCGATGGCCACGGCCGCCCCGCGCTTCTCGAGCTGGAGTCCCATCGACGTCACCGCATGCGCAACACGCGTTGCGACCGCCTCTTCGGTTGCGCCAATCTCGGCGCTCACTTCATCCGGCGTGCGGTCTTCGAAGATGCGCAGCAGGAGCGACTCACGGTCCATCTCCGATAGGCCGGCGATCGAGTCGTTGACGAGAGGCTCGATCCGCTTCCATGGGACGTCACTCGTCGCCGGCTTGCCGGCCTGACCGTCACGCATCTCGCGGATGAGGACGTTTCTCGTCGTCATTCGCGAGCGCTCGAACAGCCAGTCGACTACCGAACCGCCCTCGTGTATCGACCCCGCTTTGTGGGCCAGGAGCGAAAACACGTCCTGTGTCGCCGTTTCCGCGACTCTGGTATCGGCGGCGTCCCGGTGGCAAGTCCAATAGACGAGATCGACGTGGCGTCGGACCAGGTCCGTGAAAGCCTTGTCCGACGTATACTCCAGGTACTCGTGGAGCAGTTCCCTGTCGGTCATGGATAAATCTCCTATTGTCCTATGCGTTGCTGTGTACTATACTAGTATATATCAGACCGCGCAGATAGGAGAATGCTTTTAAGCCAAACGGGTATTTCTGCTCGCTAACCCCACATCTTTTCCAGGAACATGATGAAGCCGCCCGAATACACGGCGACGGCAAGGGCCCCAATGATCGACGAGATCAGTATCGATGCGATGGCTTCCTTCTCGCTGGGTACACGGTATCGTCGAAGGCAGTCGTGGCAAACTGCCTTGTGATCAACGATATTAAGACAATCAATGCAGTATCCGCGACCGCACCGCGAACAATCATGCGCGATGCATTCGTTAGCGTGAATAAAACAGCTCTGTTCCATTTCATACCTCCTCGTCGACAAAACGTCGCTGGAGTTATTTTAATTTAATAAGATGAAGTTAACGTGAAGTTGGAACTATTACAACCCTTGGTGAGTTGGGTATCATAAGTGTAGTTGGGAGAATCGAACGACATGTCATTGGCCACGGTTACGGCAGACGACTTTGAGCGCTATGTGGGATCGGACTTCGCTTTCCGCGTCGAACTCCCCGAGGACGTACAGGCTCCGGCACTGAAACTCGTAAGCGTCAGGCGTGTCGGCACGGCGGTCGACGGCCGGCGTCAGCCCTTCTCTCTCCTGTTCGAGGAGGATCGGGAGGTTCCGCTGCCTCAGTCGATCTATCCCCTGGCCCATGATGGTCTCGGAGATATCGACATCTTCATTGTTCCGCTATCGCAACGCGGGGCGCGTTGTACCTACGAAGCGGTGTTTACGTAAGGGAGGCTGATGGATGGGGACACCTTTTTTGGGCGAAATCAGGATCATCTCATTTAATTTCCCGCCTAAGGGGTGGGCGTTCTGCAGCGGACAGATCTTGCCGATTAACCAGAACCAAGCGCTTTTTAGCCTGCTGGGGACGATGTACGGCGGCGACGGCCGTGTGAACTTTGCCCTGCCGAATCTCCAGGGCCGCGTGCCGATACACTTCAACGCGAACCACGTTCAGGGGACCGTAGGCGGACAGGAGACCCATTCCCTCGGGATGCCGGAGATACCCCAGCACCGACATCCTTTATGGGCGGTGCCGTCGATAGGCAATTGCCCCAATCCCACTGGTCGATTTGTCGCGTCGACGACGACAACGTTTGGCAACGAATACGCTCCGACGGCGACGGCCGCTGTAATGGGAGGCGCTGCAACATCCAGCAACGGAAGCAGTCAACCTCATCCGAACATGCAGCCTTACCTTGTACTAAACTACGTGATAGCGCTTGTGGGCATATTCCCGTCAAGGAATTAGCCGACCCGGCGGAAGGAGGAACAGATGTCTGAGCCCTATGTAGGTGAGATTCGTATGCTTGGGTTTAACTTCCCGCCACAGGGGTGGGCAAACTGCGACGGGTCGATATTGGCGATCTCTCAAAACGACGTCCTGTTCGAGCTCATTGGCACCACCTACGGAGGTGACGGCCAAAGCACGTTCGCGCTGCCCGATCTGAGGGGACGACTTGCAGTCGATCAAGGCAACTCCCATGTGATCGGTGAGGTGAGCGGCACGGAGGCAGTGACGCTCACGGTCAATCAGATGGCCAACCACGCTCATCACGTTTGCGCAACATCAGGCGCCGGCACGGCCCGGACAGCGGCCGGGAATTTCCTGTCGAAGTCCGACCACGCCATTTACGGTGACGGTCCATTGGCATTGCTCAATGGCGCGAGTGTCGGCTTCGTCGGTGGGGGACAGCCACATCCCAACTTACAGCCCTTCCTGACCGTGACATTCGCCATTTCTTTATTTGGTGTATTCCCGAGTCAAAACTGACATGCGCCGCTCTTTCGAATTAATCGCGAGGAAGACATATGGCCGATAATTTTGTTGGGGAAATCAGGATCGTTGGGTTTAATTTCGCTCCGACAGGGTGGGCGACGTGCGACGGTCAGCTCCTTCCCATTAGCCAGAACACAGCTCTGTTCTCGCTCCTTGGAACGATGTACGGCGGCGACGGCAAATCGAACTTCGCCCTGCCGAACTTCCAGGGCCGAGCTGCCATGGGCTCCGGGCAAGGCCCCGGACTAACTGCGCGGGCCGTTGGAGAGAACGGCGGAACGGAGACGGTTGTGCTTGCCGTCGACCAGATTCCGGCGCATCGTCATCAGTTCCGGGGGACCACAGCGGCGGCTACCAGCACCGATCCCACGGGGTTGCTGATGGCGGTCCCAAACCAAACTGCCATGTATGGTACTGTAGGCACCCCCACTCAACTCCACAGTCTCTCGATAGTTCCCGCTGGGTTTACCTATTCGCATCCCAATATGCAACCCTATCTGACGATGAACTTCATCATCGCCCTCCAGGGAATATTTCCCGCAAGAAACTAGGAGAAAGTCATGCAACCAGAATTCGAGACTCTCCCACAATTGGGGCCTAAGGAGCCGACCCACAAAGTCGGGCGCAGGCAGTTTCTAGCGGGTGCCGCCTATGCCGTGGGAGCGGCGAGTCTGGCCATGTCGATGCCCGAGCAGGACGCCCGAGCCGCGACCGTCGCCGCGAACGGCGTTCCGGAGCTCATAGTCGGTTATGTCGAGGGCGAGCGCTTAGTTCCCATCGACCGCATCGACGGCGACCGGTCGCTGGTGGGGACGACACTGCGATTGACGGTAGGCCCCCGTAACGCGGGCCGGACATTCGCATCCCTCGACGCTCATTTCCCCCAGGACGCCGGCGGCCACGCGCTGTTTCACGCCTGGCATAAAAGTGCTGCATCCGCGGTATTTACGATGCCTGTTGCCGCCGATGGCATACGGCTGTCGGTCAATATCGATGGGGCAGAGGTTCCGTGCAATTTGCATCCCGGCGCGCTAAAAGCCGGCGCCTACGTACTGGCGACCAGTCACGCTCTCACCGTCGTCGCCGAGGAAGACGGCCGTCTCGTTCTACACGAGCGAACTCTCGGCGGGCCGGTGCCGGCGCGCTTCGACCATATCTTCCTGACTGTTGAGCGCGCGTAATGGCATTGACGGTAGAAACGTTAATCAGGCGCCCAATCACGCCCGAGGACATGGACCTCCTGGAGACTATCTACGCGTCGACGCGCGAGCTTGAGATGGCGATTGTCCCGTGGTCCAACGAGGAGAAGGCTGCCTTTCTACACATGCAGTTCGAGGCGCAGCACCGTCACTACCAGATGTTCTTTCCCAGTGCCCAGTACCTATTGCTGTTCGACGGCGATGTGCCCGTCGGCCGCATCTACCTGGACCGCCGCGGCCGTGAAATGCACGTGATGGATATTGCCATCCTCCCCCCGTTTCGCAACCAGGGGCTCGGCACCGCCCTGATCCGCGAGGTGATGGACAACGCGTTTGCCGACGGTATGTCTGTAGGCCTGCACGTCGAAAACTTCAACCCCGCCCGCCGCCTCTACGACCGCCTCGGCTTTCTCCCGGTTGGCGAGGACGGTGTCTACATCCGCATGACGGCTAATGCTCCCGCCGGTCAAAGCTCCCCATCGTAAAAACGACACGCTTCTGAACCACGTCCCACCACGCCTCTGATGTCATATGGTTGTATGACTTCAGGTTTTGACTTTGTCGTATTGACAAATGATCAAGGCTAATTTATAATCATACCGATTTGAAAGCGAGGACAACGAATATGCCGACCGAGGTTCAATCGGAATTCCCCGGAACAGTTTCCGATTACCACGGCTATAAATGCCACCAGTTCGACGTCGACGGCCGTGATGCTCGAGTCGCGGTCCCCAAAGAACCACTGCCCGGGCGTCCGTGGATTTGGAGAGTGATGTTCTGGAATGCCTTTCCGAGTGCGGACATCGGGCTTCTGGAGCGTGGCTTCCATGTTGCTTATGTCGACACAGGCGACACATTCGCCTCGCCGGACGCACTTAAGCTCCTCAGTACCCTGTATGAGATACTAACAACTCAGCACGGTTTTGCTACGCGGCCGGCTCTTGAAGGTCTCAGCCGAGGCGGCTACTGCGCCTATCGCTGGGCGTACTTCAATGCGGACAAGGTCGGCTGCATCTACGGAGATGCGCCGCTGTGCGACATTGCCCTGGTAAAACGGTGGTGGTTGAAAGATCCGGACTCGACGATGTGGCGCAAGGTCGTCGACGCGTACGGGCTGAACCTCGACGCCGACCCGTCCGTTATCGACGGCAATCCGATCGATAGTCTGGCGACGCTCGCGGACGCGGGCATCCCCATCCTTCACGTCTGCGGCGATATGGACGATGCGGCGGTTAACAGCGTCAACAACGACATAGTGCAGGATCGATATCCCAGGCTCGGCGGCGAGTTCGCCTTGATCATGAAGCAGAACTGCCCGCACCATCCGCACGGTTTGTCGGATCCCAGTCTCGTGGTCGACTACATTGTCGCCCACTGCGCGGAAGGCGCCGCCGCCGAAGAGGCAAGGGGGCGGGCTCCGAAGGCGGGAGACGTCATCCACATTCCCGAGGGGCAGTGGTAAATCGAGGTCGACGTGGAAAGGGCGCTGCCGACATCGACAGCGCCCTTTGCCGCGTCCTGCTCCTTCTCCTTTTCAGGAGAGGGCTGGGGTGAGGTTCTATTCCAGCGGTTTGAGCCCACGCTCGATCGCCGCTCGGCGGCCTTCGAGGAATGGTGGAAGCGCCAAACCCTCGCCGAGGTGATTGGCGTCTTCATCGGCGGCGAACCCTGGGCCGTCGGTCGCGATCTCGAAGAGGATACCGTTCGGCTCACGGAAGTAGATCGATTGGAAGTAGAAGCGGTCGATCTGCGGCGACGCCGCCAGGCCGGTCTTCGTTATCTTCTCCAGCCACAACCGCTGCTCGTCTGCATTCGGCGTCCGGAAGGCAACATGGTGGACCCCACCAGCGCCCTGCCTCACCGACGGCAGATCGGGTCTTTCGACCACGTGCACTTCCGCCCCAGCGCCCCCGGGACCGGTTTCGAAGACGACAGCGTTGCGGGCGCCTTCGCCAGATGCTATCTCGTATTCGCGTGTCCGGCGGAAGCCAAGGACGTCGACCAGGACTCGTTCTGTCGACCCAATTCGTCGGACGGTCAGCGTCACCGAATCGAGGCCGCGGATGCCTTGAAGCGCGGGAACGGGGCTCTTATCCCACGGCGTCCCGCCACCTTCGCTCGCGACCAAGCTGAGCGGCTGGCCCTCCGGGTCGACAAACCGCAGTGTCGGCCGCCCCGACGCCACGTCGATGTCACCGTGCTTAACGCCCAGGCGGTCGAATCGCTCGATCCACCAGGCGAGCGCCTCACGGTCACGAACTCGAAGACCGGTGGTGGCCACGTCGCCAGTGCCCGGTCGATGCGGTCCCGCATGCGCCCAGTCGAAGAACGTCAAGTCCGTTCCCGGCGACCCGGCGGCGTCGGCGTAGAAGAGGTGGTACGCGCTTACGTCGTCCTGGTTCACCGTCTTCTTAACGAGTCGCATCCCCATGGTTTTTGTATAGAAGGCAAGATTATCCGGCGCCTTTGCCGTCACCGCCGTCACGTGATGCAGTCCTGTTAACTCCATATCAGATCTCCTTCACCGAGTCAATTACGTGCTATTACACCTAAAACACCTGGTGACTATGGGATGTTCCCCAGTGGTTGGTGCGGAAGGCTCTTGACGACGGTCCGATGTAGGGGCGACATGGAGGGCACAGATGAGGTGCGACATCAACGTATGTGCAATAGCCGTGCCCGGAACGTCGCCCGTTCCTGCGGTATGTCGACAGCAATCACGTGGTTCGAAGGCGTACACCGGGTTTGTCGTGGGTGTTTTGCGCCAGAGCGCGGGCGACGTTCCAGGCGCGTCGATGGCGATTTCTTTGTCCTGGGCGCTTGCGAGCGCCTTCCATGTCGCCCCCAATTTAATGCGTTGAGGACGTGATCGCAACCCTAATCGTCGGCAAACCGCTGATAGATCGCTCGGATCGCTTTCTCATAGTCCGAGGTCGACACGCCGACGATGATGTTGAGTTCGCTGCTGCCCTGGTTGATCAACCGGATGTTGACGCCGGACTCGCCGAGCGCGGTGAAGACCTGGGCGGCGACGCCGACTCGGTGCACCATGCCCTGACCGACCACGGCGATCATGGCCATGTCGCGCTGGACTTCGATGCGGTCGGGCTGAACGATGCGCTGGATTTCGCCGACGATGATGTCTTCCTTGCTGCTCAGTTCCTCGTCGGTGACGATGACGCTCAGCGTGT
>Ga0207705_10002290_pt1 | contig 14816 bp, 15 predicted proteins | sample KBSC13metaG_FD_184314 | JGI IMG/M metagenome (GOLD analysis project Ga0207705, IMG submission 184314) | Corn rhizosphere microbial communities from Kellogg Biological Station, Michigan, USA - KBS C1-3 metaG (SPAdes) (version 2) | ecosystem: Host-associated > Plants > Roots > Rhizosphere > Soil ...
AAAAACCCCTTTCCTACACACCCCCAAATAGCGTTTATCCTGCCGGATGACGCCCGCCTCGCCTCCCGCCCGCCGCGCTTACCGCCGGCTGCGCGTGCCCGCCTTCTACCCCGTCCCCACCCGCACCCGCCGCGACGGGTGGACGATCGCGCGGCAGGCCGATTTCCTCGGCATGCTGGCCGAGACCGGTTCGGTGATCGGCGCGTGCGAGGCGGTCGGGATCGGCCGCAAGAGCGCTTACCAGTTGCGCGCCCGGCCCGGCGTCATGGCCAGTGCGACCATTGGGACCATTCGCGCAGGGCGCCGCGCAGGAGATGCCGCTGCGGATGGCGACAGGGCACTGACCCGAGTGTCGCGGCCGATTGGGTGAAGAGGAGGCCGCAAGCCGACTGGTCGCCGAAAGGCGCTTTGGCGGCCCGACCGCTTGGCAACGCAGTTTGCTCGTTGCAAAAAGCTTCGCGCACAAGGCATAACGAGACTCGTCGTCCGGGAGAGGGAAACTGGTCATGCGCAAACAGTCTCGGCTGTTTCATTATGCTCGCTTCGCGGCTGCCTGCCTCCTTCTCGCCGCGGGTGCGGGTGTCGCCGCGCAGGACCACGCGGATCACGCCGGCATGGCGATGGACGCGGCCGCGCCGGGCGCGATCACGCGGACCGTCAAGTGGTCGGACGCTTCGGCATGGCCCTCGGGCAAGGTGCCTGCGGCGGGCGAGGCGGTCACCATCCCCCGCGGCACCGAGGTGGTGCTCGACGTGCAACCCCCCGAACTTCGCAGCCTTACCGTTCAAGGCAAGCTGACCTTCGCCGACGCGCGCGACATCGAACTCAAGACCGACTGGATTTATGTTCCGGGCGGGACGCTGCAAATTGGCACGGCGGCGGCACCCTACCGGCACAAGGCGACGATCACCCTGACCGACAAGGTGCCGGGCGAGAACATCAACACCATGGGCGACCGCGGCATCATGCTGCTGAACGGCACCCTCAGCCTGCACGGCGACCGCGGGAGCAACACCTGGACCAAGCTGGCGCACACGGCCAAGGCCGGCAACTCGCGGATCGCCGTGCTCAACGCCGCCGGCTGGCGCAAGGGCGACGTCATCGTGCTCGCCTCGACCGACTACAATCCCCGGCAGGCGGAGGAGCGCACGATCACCGCGGTGAGCGGCAACGGGCTCACGCTGGATAAGCCGCTGCAATACATGCACTTCGGCGAGATCACTTACGGCGTCGACGAGCGCGGCGAGGTCGGCCTGCTGAGCCGCAACATCAAGATCGAGGCGTCACCCGACGCGGAGACAACCTATTTCGGCGGGCACATCATGGCGATGGCCGGGTCGAAGATGTACCTGTCCGGCATCGAGCTCAACCGGATGGGCCAGAACATGCATCTCGCCCGCTATCCGGTCCACTGGCACATCGTCGGCGACGCGCCGGGGCAATATGTCGAGAACTCCTCGATCCACGACACCTACAGCCGCTGCGTCACCATCCACGGCACCAACGACGTGCGGGTGCAGAACAACGTCACCTACAACACCGTGGGCCACTGCTTCTTCCTCGAAGACGGCATCGAGCACGGCAACCAGTTCATCCACAACCTCGCCATCCAGACGAAGTGCCATCCGACATTGCCCTGCGTGCCCATGAATCTCGCCGCCAACGGAGAGAGAGGCCCTGAGTACAAGGATCGGGCGGCTTACACCAAGGCGAGCTTCCACGGCGGGCACACCCTCATCCCGTCGGACAACACGGTGGCGTCCTACTGGATCACCAACCCGGACAACAGTTTCATCGACAATGTGGCGGCCGGTTCCGACGAGAACGGCTTCTGGCTGTCCCTGCCAATGCATCCCCAGGGCGCGTTCAAGGATTCGCCCGTCAGCAAGACCATCTGGCCGCGCCGAACACCGCTGCGCGCCTTCAGGGGCAACGTCGCCCATTCCAACTTCGACGGGTTCATGTTCGACCGGAACATCTACCAGGACAACACCTTCGGCCTGGCCACCATCCCGTTCCTGCCGCTCAAAAATCCCGCCGATCTGGATAGCGAAGCGCTGGAAACTCACTTCCAGAACCTGACCAGCTACAAGAACCGCAATGGCGGTCTCTGGAGCCGGGGCGACCTCTTCATATTCAGCAACGCGAAATTCGCCGACAATGCCATCGGCATGACGTCGAGCGCCGGCGACATCGGCAGCGAACGGTTCAAGGCGCGGCTGGAGAATTCGCTGATCGTCGGCGAGACCGGCAATATCGGCAATCCCACGACGCCCGAGGAACTCGCCTACGGCCGCAGCCTGCCCAAGACCAAGATCCCCGACTTCCCCATCCGCGGCTACGAATACTACGATTACCGCGACGATGTGGTGAACACCAAGTTCGTCAATTTCCAGGACAACGCCCGGCGCAAGACCGGCGCGCTTTCCTTCCTGCTGTACACGAGCGCGGGGCTCAGCACCGGAAGCACCATCAGCGGCGCGAAATTCGTCAACGCCAAGCCTGTCTATTTCCCGAAATACGATGCCCGGTTCGATAACGATAACCGCGGCGGCAACGCCTATCGGACCCTGTCGATCCACGATCTCGACGGCTCGGTGACCGGCATCCCCGATTCCCACATCATGCTCAACGACGGCGAGAACGACAGCGTCGTCACCGACGACACTTGCGTGATCCATCCCACCTGGAACGCCTCTGTTTGCAAGGGCGATGTCGGTCGCCTGAACCTCTCGGACAGCAGGGGAGAACTGCCGGCGGGCGTCGATCTGGAATCCCGCACCGCCCGGTTCGCCCTGCTCTCCTCGCTCGGCCCCGATGCGCCGGACACGCCGCTCGTCAAAGCCCAGCGCGCCGCCCTGTTCACCCGCCGTCCTCCGCAGGCGCCCATCACGCTGATTCGCAACGGCAGGGAGTTCAAGACCTTTGGCGACGAGAGCACCGTGCGTGCCGGCACCGAGATCGAGGTCAAGACCGAAAGGCCGCAAGTCACTCTCAGTCTGGCCGAAATGGACAAGGGCTCATGGGTCATTTTCGAACTGCCGGGCTTCACCAAGGCCGCCTCCGGGGCGCAGCAGGGCAGCATGGCCGCCTTGCGCCAGGCGAGCGAGACGTCCTATTTCAGGGACGGGAACGACCTCTGGGTCAAACTGGTGGCCTCTGCTCCAGTCAGGCAGATCATCCGTCCAACCGATCTGCAAGCCAGCATAGCGGTCAGCCGATAACTTCCGAATCGCCCGGGTAGCCGCCGCGCGGTTTTGCGCTATTGTCTCCGGCGAACAGGGATTCTCCCGCCCGAGGAGAGCCCGCCGAATGGGAGGGGAAATTCGATGCGCCGATCGCTCCGCGCCGTGCTTGCGGCCCTGGCTCTGACGACCGTTGCCGGAGGAGCGGCCGCTTCCGATCCGCCTGGCGGCGTGCCGCTGCCGGTGCAAGCGTGCCAGCGCCAGTGCCTGCAGGGCTACATGGACAAGTACCTCGCGGCGATGGCATCGCACACCGTCGATCCCGCGCTGTTCGCGCCCGACGTGCGCTTCACCGAGAACGGAGTGCAGCTACCGTTCGGCACCGAGGGCCTGTGGGCGACGGCCAGCGGGCTCGGCAACTACAAGTTCTACGTGCCTGATGTGGAAACCCAGCAGGTCGCCTTCATGGGCACCATGATGGAGCGCGCTTCGAGCAGCGCCGCCGGTCCGGCGCGCGCGCCCGATCCGGTCGGCATCGACGTGCGCCTGCGGATCGACGCCAGCGGCAAGATCAGCGAGGTCGAGCAGATCGTCGCCCGGCCGGATCGGCCGCTGGGCGCCTCCTCGGCCCCGAGCAGCAGCCCGTTCCCTGCGACCGGCGCCGCGGTCGAGGCGATGGACTCGCCCAACGCGATGTTCCTCACGCCGATCCCTGAGAAGGAGCGGATGAGCCGGGCGGACCTGATCGCGGTCGCCAACCAGTACTTCACCGCCATGCAGCGCAACGACGGCAAGGGCTACTACCCTTTCACCGACGATTGCCTGCGGCACGAGAACGGGATGATCTCGGCCGGACCGCCAGGAACCGTGGGAATGGGCGGCAGGCAAGTGCAGACCTGCAAGGGCCAGTTCGAGACCAGCCTCAAGGGCGTGGTAACCAGCATCCGCGACCGCCGCTTCGTCGCGGTCGACCGCGAGCGCGGCATCGTCTTCGTGTTCGGCGCGTTCGACCACCGGCCAATCAACTGGACCTGGGAAATGGGCGAGTTATTCAGGATCGAGAAGAACCAGATCCGCCGGATCGAGGCGATCTTCATCCGCGGGCCTTACGGCGTGTGCTCGGGCTGGAGCACTTACGAGCAGTGCCGCAGCGAGGCGATCCACGACGTTCGTTGAAGAATTGAGCAAACCTCTCCGTTCGTGGCGAGCGATGTCGAGACACGCGCACAACGCCTCTCGACCTCGCTCGAGGCGAACGGATGGGAAAGGGGGAAAGTGAAATGATCCGCACACTCATCGCCGCCGCGCTTCTGGCCGGTATCGCCACGCCCGCGCTCGCCCAGAACGGCCCGCCGCCGAGCCCTTACGCGCCGCTGCAGGATCATCCTGTGTGCACAATGGATCAGCTCAAGGCGGCCACCGCCGCTTATGTCGCCGGCCAGGCCAAGGGCAGCCTCGCGGCGCTGCTGCTCGACCCGAAGGCGCATTACCTGCAGGACATGAAGGACATCGAGCCGGCGGCCGGCTTGTGGAACACGCCGCTGCCGATCGCGCACTCGACCAGCTTCCACGACCCGCTGCGCTGCAAGACTTTCAGCGAGATCATCGTCACCGGCGCGAAGCCTTACGTGATCGGCACCCGGCTCTATCTCCACAACGGCAAGGTCATCCGCGTCGACAGCCTGGTGACCAAGCCCGGCGACTGGCTGTTCAACGCCAACTCCTATCTCAAGTACACCGTGGCCGAGAACTGGCAGCCGCTGATGAAGTACCAGGGCACGGCACCGGCCGAGATGATCCGCGGCGCCAACGCCTATCTCGATGCCTTCGCCGACAAGTTCACCGACATCCCCTGGGGCCAGCCGTGCGCGCGGCTGGAAGGCGGGGCCTACACCAACCGCGCCGGCAAGCCCGACGCGAGTTGCGAAGTCGGCATTCCGGGCGGCACGCTCTATCTCGTCAACCGCGACTACCTGATCGATCCGGAAATGGGCGTAATCAACGTGTTCTGCCGCTTCGGCAGCTCGACCGGCGGGCCGGATTCGCACACCTTCCGCTACATCGACGGCAAGATCCGCGGGGTGCACACGTTGAGCGTGCTGCCCGGCCCGCAGGCCGACGACAACGGCAATATCGTCAGGGCGCCGGCGAAGGGCTGAGCGCTCACCGCGAGGGGTGCGGGCGGCATTCCCGGATAGTTAGCGTCGGGTAACCCTGGCTACGCAATTGGCCTTAACCTCTCTCTGCCAGGACTTGCCGGTGACCAGGGTAAAAAGCGCCACCTTGCAGGCGAAGTCCGCTCGCCTGCGTACCATACCGCGCGAACGTGTGGTGATCGAAGGGCAGTGCATCATCGGCGATCGCGGCAAGGAAGACGCCCTGGTGACCGACCTGGGCCTGACCGGCTGCCGCGTCCGCACCGAAGCGGTGGGAGTCACGCGTTCGGAGGCGCTGGTTCTGTGGCTTGGCGAAGTCGGGCCGATTCCCGGCAGGCTCAAATGGAGCAAGGGCGGATCGCTTGGCGTGCAGTTCGACAATCCGCTGGACGCGGAAACGCTCGATGCGCTCCTGGCGGCCGGCGAGTACGTTTCCAACGTGATCCCGCTGCGCGCCTAGGTAACCAGGCTGGGCGCGAGGTCGACGCGCTCGAAATCGCCGAACAGCGCCTCGAACAACAGCGAGCGGTGACAAGCCGCTGCGTCGCGCTCGTAACACAGAAGGCAGACGCTGCGCTCTTCCGCCAGCGCGCGCAGCTCGGCCATCTGCTTGATCGCTTCCGGCAGTTCGAGCTGCCCGGCATAGGCTCGCGCGAGCCCGGTGTGATCCCCCCGGCGGGCGGCCGCGCGCCCTTCGACCGGCGTGCCGAGATCGCGGAAATGGCGATAGGCGATCCCGGCTTCCTCGACCGCCGCCCTCAGCGAGGATTTTGAAAAGCCCGCGCGGCGTGAAAGGGGCAGATGGCGGATGTCGGCCAGCACCTCGATGCCGGCCTCGCGCAAAACGGAGAGCACCGCATGCTGCGTCGCCTGTTCGTACCCGATGGTGAAAATCGTCGGCATCGCTTTTGCTCAACTGTATTGGCGGCCACTCGTTTCAGTCAGCCGCCGGTAAGGTTGGATTGTACAAGACGGCGATATCCAGCAAGGAGGGAAGCTGTGACGATTGCCCTGCTGCCCATCTTCCTCTTTGCCGCGGCGGCCGACGCGGCCCCGGCCGACCCCGCGCGGCATGGCCGGATGCAAACCTTCATCGCGCCCTCTGGGGAGCCGTTCCGCCGGCCAGGTGACGAACCTTATCCGGTCGCGGCGTGGTTCGCAGCGGCCGACAAGAACGGCGACGGTAAGCTCGACCTTGCGGAATTCACCGCCGACTTCATGCGCTTCTTCGACCAACTCGACGTGAACCATGACGGCGCAATCGATGGCGCCGAACGGACGCGTTACGAGAACGAGATCGCCCCGGAAACCCTCGGCAGCTCATGGTCCCTGGCGGCGCGCGAAGAGGACCAGGCCGAAAGCGTCGATTTCGGCAGCGGCGACGACCAGGGCGCCTCGACATTGAAGAAGGCCAAGCCGCTCTACGGCAGCAATCCGATCGGCGCCGCCCGGTTCGACCTGCTCGGGCTGCCGGAGCCGGTCGCGGCGATGGATATCGAGGTGCGAGGGCGGATCTCGCGCGGCGTCGCCGAACAGGTCGCCCGTCAACGCTTCAACTTGCTCGATCAGCAGCATCTGGGATACCTGACGTTGCAGGCTCTGCCGCCGAGCTATGCCGAAGGCGCCGGGGGCAAGCACCGGCGCGCGAAGCGCGGCTAGGCAGGAGACATCGATGCTCGTCGCGCTTCCCTTCCTGCTTTCCGCCGCGCAGGCCGCGGCCGCTCCCGCGCCGTCGGGCCATATGCAGATATTCATCGCGCCCTCGGGCGAGCCGTTCAGGGTCGGCGGAAACGCGCCTTACCCGGTCGCGCAATGGTTCGCCGGCGCGGACAAGAACGGCGACGGCAAGCTCGACAAGGATGAGTTTGTCGCCGATTTCCTGCGGTTTTTCGACCAGCTCGATGTCGACCACGATGGCGCGATCGATGGCGTGGAGCGCTTGCGCTATGAGAACGAGATCGCGCCCGAAACGCTCGGCGGATCCTCGGAGCAGCGCAATGCCTTCGCCGACGAGCCCGAGGACAGCGATATCGCCGGTGAAGGCGCCGCCGCCGATACCGACGCCCCCAAGCCCCGCTATGGCGCCAATCCGATCGGCGCTGGCCGCTTCGACTTGTTCGGCATGCCCGAACCAGTCGCGGCGATGGATACGGAACTGCGCGGGCGCATTACCCGTCGCGTCGCACAGCAGGCGGCCGAGGACCGCTTCGCAATGCTCGACCAACTGCACCGCGGTTACCTGACTCTCGACAGCCTGCCGCCGACTTACGCCCAGCGTGGCGGCCATGTCGGCAGTGGGCCCGACCGCCGCGGCCATGGCGGCCACGGCGGTCATGGCGGCGGCTACGGCCGGCACCAGGGCTAACGCATCAGCACCAGTTCTTCCGCCATCGTCGGATGGATCGCCACGGTGGCGTCGAAGTCCGCCTTGGTCAGCCCGGCTTTCACCGCGATCGCCGCCGCCTGCATGATCTCCGGCGCCTCCGGGCCGATCATGTGGATGCCGACGATCTGCTCGTTCTCGCCCTCGCAGACGATCTTGTAGAGGCTGCGCTCGTTGCGCCCGGCAAGGACGTTCTTCATCGGCCGGAAGTCCGACTGGTAGACCTTGATCGAGCCGAGCTTGTTGCGCGCCTCTCCCTCGGTCATGCCAACCCCCGCGATCGGCGGGTGGCTGAAGACCGCGTTGGGCACGCAGTCGTGATCGACCCGTGTCGGCTTGTCGCCGAACACGGTGTCGGCGAAGGCCTGCCCTTCGCGGATCGCCACAGGCGTCAGTTGAATGCGGTTTGTGACGTCCCCGACGGCGTATATGCTGTCGACGCCGGTTTTCGAATAGTCGTCGACCTTGATCTCGCCCTTCTCGCCAAGCTCAACCCCGACCTCCTCAAGGCCGAGCCCTTCGGTGTTAGGCAGGCGGCCGGTAGCGAACATCACGCAGTCGACCTCGATATCGTCGTGATTGGTCATCGACACCGTGAGACTGCCGCCGTCGTTCTTTCGAATGCCGCGGAAACTGGCGTTGAAGCGGAACTCGATGCCTTTGGTCACCGAGATCTGCAGCAGCCGGTCGCGCATGCTCTCGTCATAGCCGCGCAGCAACTGGTCCGAGCGGTTGATCAGCGTGACCCGAGCGCCGAACTCGTTGAAGATGCCGGCGAACTCATTGGCGATGTAGCCGGCGCCGGCGATCAGGATGCGCTTGGGCACCGCCTCGAGATGGAAGGCCTCGTTGCTGGTGATGCCATGCTCATGGCCTGGGCAAGCGGGGACGTGCGGCCGCGCGCCGGTGCAGATGAGGATGTAGCGCGCGGTCTTCCTGGTGCCGTCGGCGAGCGTGACCTCGTGCGGGCCGCTGACGGTGGCGCGCTGGGGAATGATCTCGACGGCGTTGTTTTCCAGTGTCTGGGTGTAGAGCCCATTGAGCCGGTCGACGTCCTTCAGGACGTTGTCGCGCAGCACGGTCCAGTCGAACGACGGGTTGTCGACCTTCCAGCCGAACGCCGCCGCGTCGTGAATGTCTTCTGCGAATTGCGAGCCGTAGACGAGCATCTTCTTGGGCACGCAGCCACGGATCACGCAGGTCCCGCCGACGCGATACTCCTCGGCCACCGCGACGCGCGCCCCGTGCGCGGCCGCTACCCGGCTGGCGCGCACCCCGCCCGAACCCGCGCCGATGGTGAAGAGGTCGTAATCGTAATCGGCCATGAGATGCTCCTGCTCGCGCCGGGCATATGGCGGGTGCGGGGGCGCTTGCCAATGGCGCGCGCCGAACTGGTTTACACCGGCAACACACCGCCTATACTGACGGCATGGCCCGGTTCTACATCATCGTCGCGGGTTTCATGTGGCTGGCCTGGTTCGTCAGCTGGCATGTCGCGATGGTGTGGCGCGACAAGCCGACGGCGCAGGCTCCGCGCGGCCAGTATCGGTTCTATTTCGTGATGATCGCCTGCGGGATCGTGCTCATGTACGGCGTGATCCCGCGCGCGCAGCCGACGCTATGGCCCGTCACGCCCGTGCTCGGCTGGGCGATGCTCGCGCTGACCGCCGCGGGCATTGCCTTCGCCTGGTGGGCGCGGATCGCTCTCGGGCGTCTGTGGTCGGGCGGCATCGAGCGCATGGCGGAGCACCGGGTGGTCGACACCGGTCCGTACGCACTCGTCCGCCATCCGATCTACACCGGCCTGATCATGGGCGCGGTGGCGATGGCGGGGTTGCAAGCCAGGCCGTGGCCGATCCTCGGGGCAATATTGTTTTCACTCGGCTTCGCCCTCAAGGCCAGGGTCGAGGAACGCTTCCTCGAACAGGAGATCGGCGGCTACCAAGATTATCGTAAGCGGGTGCCGATGATCCTGCCCTTGCCCAGATTCTCCTGATAGGCGTTCTGCTCACGCCCGCTACTCAGGAGGATTCGATGGCCATCAAGATCACCGTCAGCAAGAACGGCCCCTATCAGGTCTCAGGCGACCTCGCCGAGCTGGAGTTGCATGACGCCGGCGGCAATGCCTACACCCTCGCAGGGCAGAAGCGGGTGTTCCTGTGCCGCTGCGGGGCCTCGACCACCAAGCCGTTCTGCGATGGTCAGCATTCGAAGATCGGATTCGAAGCGGCGGAAGAAGCGGTGCGCGAAGAGGGGTAATGAGTCGCCGCCCAATCGGCGGCAATGACAAGCGCGCTGCGGCAGCAGGACGCTAGTTTGCGACAAATTCGGAACCCATCGAGGCGGTCGTCATTTTAATTCCAAAGCAATTTTGGAATTGGTGATCGAACATGAAATACCTGGCGCAAAGCCTTGCGCTGCTGGGTGCGCTGACCCTTACCCTGCCGGCCCCCGCGCAAGCATCCGATGAATCGCCGCAAGCTGTGGAAGTTGCCTTCCACGTCGCGGAAGACGCCCACGGGGACATGCTGGACTCCTTTGGCAAGGACAGCCTCAAGCCCGGGCAGTACCTGTGGAAGGACGGCGCCGACGCCGTCACCAAGGTGGTTGTCAGCCTGGCAGACCAGATGGCTTATGCCTACGACGGCGACGAGTTGGTCGGCGTGGCGACGATCTCAAGCGCGCGGGAAGGCTACATCACCCCGACCGGGATTTTCACCGTCCTCGGCAAGGATCGCGACTACCGTTCGAAGAAGTTCGACAACGCGCCGATGCCGTTCGCGCAGCGGATCGACGATTATGGCATCGCCATGCATGGCGGCGAGCCGATCCCCGGCTACCCCGCTTCTCACGGCTGCATCCGCCTGCCGACCAAGTTCGCCGCCAAGCTGTTCACGGCGACCCAGGTCGGGACCAAGGTCTATATCGGCGGCTATCCGCCGTATTTCGACCCGGACGCGGCGCGGAAGGCCAAAGGTTTCAATATAGCCGACGCCGATTGAGGGCGGCGATCAAGCCAGCCCGGCCGCGCTGAGCAGCGCGGTCGTGCTGGCATCGAAGCTCGCCCCGCCCTTGTCGATTTCACGGGCGATTTCCTTGCCCAACTCGACGCCGAACTGATCGAACGGATTGATCCCCATCAGCACCGCGTTGGCGAACGTGCGGTGCTCGTGGAACGCGATCAGCACGCCGAGCGATGCTGGGTCGATGTCGTCGCACAGGATCGTCGCCGACGGCCGGTCTCCCGGATAGCTGCGCGCTCGGCCAAGGGGAGAAGAGTCCTCGCTGGCTTTCCCGGCCATCAGCGCCGCCCCTTGCGCGAAACAGTTCATCAGGAGAATGCGATGATGCGCCGGCGCGAGGTCGTCGCCCGGCGCGATGCTGGCGATGAATTCGACCGGCACCAGGTGCGTGCCCTGATGGAGTAGCTGGAACACCGCGTGCTGCGCGTCGGTGCCGACGCCGCCCCAGGTGATCGGCGCGGTCGGGCCGTCGACCGGCTTTCCGTCCGCGGTGACGGATTTGCCGTTCGATTCCATCTCCAGCTGTTGCAGGTAGCTCGGCAACAGCCGCAGCCGCTCGTCGTAAGCGAACACCGCGCGGGTCTCGGCGCGCCGGATCCGGGCATAGTAAAGATCGGCGAAGGCCGCGCGCAGCGGCAAGTTGGCGCGCCCATCGGTATCGCGGAAGTGCGCATCGACCCGCGCCGCTCCGTCGAGCATCGCCGCGAAGTCATCCCACCCAAGCGCCAGCGCGATCGGGAAGCCGATCGACGACCACAACGAATAGCGCCCGCCGACGCTTTCCAGGAACGGCAGCACCCGCGTTTCGTCGACGCCCCACTCGACCGCCTTCTCGGGGCTGGCGGTAAGCGCGATCACCCGCCCGCCGGGATCGGCGACGCCGCTGTCGGCGAGCCATTTCAGCGCGCTGGCGGCGTTGGTCATCGTCTCGGTCGTGGTGAAGGTCTTGCTGGCGACGGCGATCAGCGTTGTCGCCGGGTCGCACGCCGCGAAGGCGTGTTCCAGCGCCAGACCGTCGATGTTCGACACGACATGCACGTCGACCCGGGCGAAGTCGCGGGCCAGCGCATCGACCGCCAGCGCCGGGCCGAGCGCGGAGCCGCCGATGCCGATATGGATCAGATGCCTGACCTCGCCCAGCGCGCCATCGTGGATCGCTTCGACCAGCAGTTTCATCCGCTCGGCCAGGGCCGCTGCTTCCTCCACGCTGGCCGGATTGCCGACGCCGCGCAGCGCCGAATGCTCGGCGGCACGGTGCTCGGTCGGGTTGACTTCTTCACCGGCGAACAGCTTGCGGCGCATCTCGTCGAAGCCTGCGGCTTCCGCGAGCGATTCGAACCCGGCCAGCAAATCTTGCGTGAGGTGCGTCTTCGACCAGTCGAGCAGCACGCTCCCTTCGCCCGTATCCAGACGTCCGGACAACTTTTCCACGCGTCCCGGATCGGCCGCGAAAAGCTCGGCTAGCGTAGCCACCGGCTGTCCCCGCAAGGCCTGCCAGGCGTCAGAACGCGGGTCGCGCACCATCGAAGTCCTTTCCTACACCGAAGCGGTTGGGCTAGGCGACCGGGCGATGATTTGGAACCGGGAAATGAGCGCGCTTTATAATGACCGCGGGGCGAGACCGCATGGTCTGCCGTTTTCATCTCCGGATCCTGTCAACTGTGTCAACCTGGTCCTGGGAGGTCTGCGTGGCTAGTGCCGAATCACCTGTCGAACCTGCCGCCTCCAGCGCACCGGCCACCAGGAAGGAGGAAGGCAGCTTCCTGCTGTTTTTGCTGAAGCTGGTCGTCGCGGTGCTGCTGTTCCGCACGTTCCTGTTCAGCACTTTCTCGATCCCGAGCGAATCCATGCTGCCGGGGCTGATGGTGGGCGATTACCTGTTCACCGAGAAATGGGCTTACGGCTTTTCGCGCGCCTCCGTCCCGTTCGACCTGCCGCTGATCCCCGGGCGCTTGTTAGCCCACGATCCCGAACGCGGCGACGTCGTCGTGTTCAAGCACCCGCTCGACCGGGTCGATTACATCAAACGGGTGATTGGCTTGCCGGGGGACACCGTGCAGATGAAGGGTGGCGTCCTGTGGCTCAACGGCGCGCCGGTGAAGAAGCAGCGCATCGCCGATTTCGTTCACCCGATCGGGCCGCACAACGAATGCCGCATCGTACAATTCCGCAAGGTCGACGCGCACGGCACGCCGGTGTGCGATTATCCCCGCTTCCGCGAGACCCTGCCCGGCGGCCGCAGCTACGACGTGCTCGATTTCGGCGTCACCGAGCAGGACAACACCCAGGCGGTCGTCGTGCCGGAAGACCGCCTGTTCCTGATGGGCGACAATCGCGACAACTCCGAGGACAGCCGCTTTCCCGCCGCGCCCGGCGAAGGCGTCGGCCTGGTGCCGGAAGAAAACCTGGTCGGCCGCGCGGCGGTGATCGCGTTCTCGACCGACGGCACCGCGAGCTGGCTCAACCCGATCAGCTGGTTCACGGCTGCTCGCTGGCGCCGCATCGGGACGGCGCTGTGAGCAAAAAGCGGTGAGCGAACTGGGCGAAAGCCGGGCGTGGCTGGATAGGATCGGCTTCACCGTGACCGACGAAGCGCTGTGGGTCGAGGCGCTGACCCACGGTAGCGCCGGGGCGCCGCGCGATTACCAGCGGCTGGAATTCCTCGGGGACCGGGTGCTCGGCCTCGCCATCGCCGAATGGCTCTATCGCCGCGAGGAGGGCGCCGAGGGCAAGCTGGCGCAGCGCCTCAACGCGCTCGTCAGCCGCACGGCGTGCGCTCGGATCGCGCACGAGATTGGCCTGCCCGACCACGTCCGCCTCGGCAAGCAGGCGCGCGACGACGGCGCGCAGGCGAGCGAGAACGTGCTTGGCGACGTGATGGAGGCGCTTCTCGCCGCCAATTTCCTCGAGACCAGCTTCTCGGCCACGCGCGAGATCGTCCACGACTTGTGGGGCGAGGCGGTATCCGGCCACGCCGGCCACTCCAAGCACCCCAAAAGCGCCTTGCAGGAATGGGCCGCCGGCAACCGGCGCAAGCCGCCCGAGTACGAGGTGGTGGACCGCGCGGGCCCGGATCACGCAGCGAAGTTCACCATTCGCGTATCGGTGCACAATGTGGGCGAGGTCGAAGCCAGCGGATCGAGCAAGCAGGACGCCGAGACCGAGGCGGCACGGTTGTTCATGGAGAAGTTCGGGTGACCCACTGCGGCATCGTCGCTGTCATCGGCGCGCCGAACGCGGGCAAGTCCACGCTGGTCAACGCGCTGGTGGGCCAGAAAGTGGCTATCACCAGCGCCAAGGCGCAGACCACGCGCGCGCGGTTGCTCGGCATCGCGCTCGAAGGCGAAACGCAGATCGTGCTCGCCGACACGCCCGGCATCTTCGCGCCCAAGCGGCGGCTCGACCGGGCGATGGTCAGCGCCGCGTGGGAAGGTGCCGAAGCCGCCGACGCGGTGCTGCTGGTGGTCGATCCGATCAAGCTTCGGCGGCATGAGCTTGAGCCGCTTCTGGAAGCGCTCGCCACCCGGCCGGAGCGCAAGCTGCTCGTGCTCAACAAGGTTGATGCCGCCTTGAAGGAGAGCCTTCTCGAGCTTGCTCAGACGCTTACCGGCAAGGTCGCCTTCGACGAGGTGTTCTTCGTCTCGGCCCTCACCGGCGACGGCGTGGCGGAGCTCAAGCATCGTCTCGCCGAACTGATGCCCGAGGGGCCCTGGCACTACCCCGAAGACCAGGTCAGCGACGCCAGCGAGCGTCTGCTGGCGGCCGAGGTAACGCGCGAACAGCTCTACCGCCAGCTCCACGACGAGCTGCCGTATGACAGCGCAGTAAGGCCCGAGAGCTACACTGTGCGCAAAGACGGCAGCCTCGAAATCCGCCAGCAGATCGTGATCGGCCGCGACAGCCAGAAGTCCATCGTCCTGGGCAAGCGCGGCGCGCGGATCAAGGCGATCGGCGAGGCGGCGAGGAAGGAACTGAGCGAAATGCTCGGCGTGAAGGTCCACTTGTTCCTCCACGTGAAAGTCGACGAGAACTGGTCCGAAAGCCGCGAGATCTACGAGGAGATGGGGCT
>Ga0207705_10002291_pt1 | contig 14811 bp, 13 predicted proteins | sample KBSC13metaG_FD_184314 | JGI IMG/M metagenome (GOLD analysis project Ga0207705, IMG submission 184314) | Corn rhizosphere microbial communities from Kellogg Biological Station, Michigan, USA - KBS C1-3 metaG (SPAdes) (version 2) | ecosystem: Host-associated > Plants > Roots > Rhizosphere > Soil ...
GAACAGGTCCAGCGCTCGATATCGGTACTGAAACATCCGCAGCGGGAATGTGGCATCCTCCTGCGACTGGATTTCGATATGTACCAGAACCCAACTCTCGGTTCCATCGTTGAGCCATACCTTCGCCAGCCGATCGACAGTCCGGTTCCCTCGCTTGGACTTACGGGTGATGGCGCGTAGTTCCTGCTCCAGAAACTCCACGGGACGCGTCCAGTCGATTTGAAGATAGGAATCGGGCATAAAGAAGGCGACAAACGAGGCGAACCTCCGTTCGCTGAGCATATTCTTCCATGCGCCGTCGAAATCATCCTGCATGCGTCTGATGCGCGCCATGCCCTGCTCCTTCGCCCGGTTCTCGTGTCCGCCTCCCAAGGCATTGCAATTCCATTATACCGTACACTCCCAACCGCAAAGGCGAACGCGGAAAGGAGAGAGTGTATGATAAAGAAAAGATTATGCTCACTTCAGGGTAGTTTCCTTTCGAAGCATGTAACCGATTCGCAAGCATCACGTCTCATTGTCAGGAAAGACACGATCACGCTTATTCTCTTTGACCAACGATCATCGGGCCGTCTACGCACCGGATTGCAAGGAAGCCTCCCATGCGCACAAAGATCTTTACTCTGACCCTGTTTTTCGCCATTGCCCTCCTGCCCCTCAACGCAAGCGCCCAACGCCCGCCTCTTACCAGCGCAGGACAGAATAAACTGAACGACACCTTCCTGCGTGAAGGCGTCACAACACGTCCTGCACAAATCCAAGCGTTGCTGGCGGCAGGCGCAGAGATCGACTGCGCCGACGAAGAGGGCGCTACTGTTCTCATGAAATCGGCGCAGTACGAAGGGTACGATCTGGCGGAGAGTGTAAAGACATTGATCGCGCAGCACGCCAACGTCAACGCGCGGGACAAGTCCGGCCGCACGGCCCTGTTTTATGCGTTTATGGGAAACGGCCAGTACCATCCCTCGCTCGAACTTGTGACGGCTTTGCTGGACGCGGGGGCGGACATCAATGCCGTCAGCAGATATGGCGAGACCCCCCTGAAAATGGCGTTGGCGTTGCAGCGCAACGGCGCTCTCACGGTACAGCGATTCCTCGATGGAGGGGGAGCGAGAGAGGGAACCAAAGGCAGATACTTTATCGCCGATATCCTGGTGAAGACGTACACGACGGAAAAAACCGATCTGGTCGCGCTCTTGAAGCGGCGCGGGGCGAAAGTAGGTCTGGCGGAGGCCGCCTTCAGTCGGGACCAGGAGGCGATTCAGCAACTGCTCAAGAATGGTGCGGACATCCATAACGTCGCGGTCACATCCGCCCTGGAGACGGCGATACGAATCGGGGATCTCGATGTATTGAAACTGCTGTTGGCGGCGGACGCGAATCCGAATGCTCGGGATCGAAAAGGAATGAGCCTGCTGATGCAGGCCGTGGGCGAAGAGCGCTTTGCTCCTGTCCAGGCACTGGTGGATGCCGGAGCGGATGTCAACGCACGGGATCATACCGGGCTCAGCGTCCTGGAGTTGGTGCATGGATACGAGGCACAGCCTATTCTAAAGCTTCTGTTGGCGAGAGGGGTGAAGGTAAACGCGAGAGGCCGTTATGGCCCCATGCTGGTGGACCTTGCAGGAATGAGGTGGTTCAGATCCATTCCGAGAGGAGGAGACTCCTTCCGACCGGCCCACACAGAGCCGGCCCACAAAAAGAAAGAGATAAGTTCATTCCTCGTCGGCAATAATTCATACGCTCAGGAGATTGCCAATTACCAGTTCGGTGAGAGCGAGGAACAGGAAGCGCAGTTGATCAAAATACTGCTTGAGGGAGGCGCCAATGTGAACGCGCATAGTGCTCGTGGACATACGGCGCTGATGTCCGCTGCAGTCAACGAATACGATCTAAACGTAAAAACTTTGCTCGCTTTTGGTGCAGATGTGAACTTCCGTGATAAACAGGGGCGGACGGCATTGACATTGGCATTGTTACATGGGCCAGCCAGCAAGAGCGTCCAGGATCTCTTGAAGGCGGGCGCACAGGTGGGCCCGACAGAGGCGTTGGAGTTGGAAGATTTTCCCAGGGCCAGAACTGCCATTGTCGAGGGCGGCCCTATAACCGTGCGTGACTATTTTGGAGCGACCCCCCTGATGCTGGCAGCGGAGAAAGGGCAGGCAGACATCGTCCAGACACTTCTGGAGCGCGGCGCCGATCCCAATGCACAGGACGGCAGAGGAAATACGGCCCTGATGTTCGCTGTCCAAGGCGAACCGACTTCCATGGGACCCGGTCGCACCGAATGGAGCGGTAGGCGCGACATGGAAGCCCGTACGAAAATCGTCGCCATTCTGCTCGACCATCATGCCGACCCGAATTTGAATCCCTACTTCTACCATGGCCGTCGCTACCGCAATCCCGAGACCAACGATACCGAATTGACGGCTTTAGCTTACGCACAGGAAGTCAAAAACCTCGCGGCTGTCGATCTGCTGATCCAACACGGAGCAAGACCACACGCCCCCACACCGCCCGTGAAGTCTGCTCGATGAACAATCTGGCCCAAGTTTTTGGGGTAGATCACATGAAGCAATTTGATACCTGATATTGTCTGTAACCGAGCATTCATCGAAAACGACTCACCGGTAGATGCAGAGGAAGCACTACTGGAGGGATGATGACAACAGCAACTTTAGACAAGGTAGACTTAGCAGACCTGGAGATGCGGGTCGCTGTGGGACAGATCAAGAATCTGACAGAGGAACATCTGGCGTTCGCGGTACAGGTCGGGGCGGAGGATGTGCAGCTCAATACGCCGGATGTGCCGGGAGAGGAGCGCTGGGAGTACGCGGATCTGAAAGCACTTCGGGAGAAGGCGAACGCAGCAGGACTGCGGCTGATCGCACTCGAAAACGTGCCGGTGCGGTTCTATGATCAGATCATGCTGGCCGGTCCGGAGCGGGAGCGGCAGATGGAGAACATGATTGCGACCGTTCGGAATATGGGGAATGCGGGCATTCCGATCCTGGGTTATCACTGGATGCCCAACGGCGTCTGGCGCACATCGTTTGAGACGAAGGTGCGGGGTGGGGCGGTTTCGAACGAGTTTCGGTATGAGCAGGTCAAGGATGCGCCTTATACGCACGATCGGCTCTACACGCACGAGGAGATGTGGGCGAACTATGACTGGTATATGGAGCGCATTCTGCCGATCTGTGAGGAGGTCGGGGTGCGGATGGCGCTGCATCCGGACGATCCGCCGGTGCCGATGCTGGGAGGAGTCGCGCGGCTGTTTGGCAATTTCGACGGTTTTAAACGTGCTATGGAGACCCATCCGAGTCCGATGCATGGCCTGGACTTCTGTCATGGCTGCTGGTCGGAGATGCGGGGTGGAGCGGGAATCCTGGAGGCGATCGAGTGGTTCGGGACACGGGGGCGTCTCTTCTATATTCACCTGCGGGATGTGCAGGGCTGCGCCACGGACTTCGAGGAGTGCTTTGTGGATGAGGGCAACAGCGATATCGTTGCCGTCGTCAAGAAACTGCGCGAGGTGGCCTTCAATGGCTTCATTCTGGATGACCATGTGCCCCATCTCGTGAACGATTCATCCTATGGGCATCGGGGCCGCGCCTATGCGATCGGTTACATTCGCGGTCTGCTCCGCGCGATCCCTGCTGCCTGAAATCATCCACTGCCATAGCGCCTGCGTCGCTGGAAACGCGCGTTTCAGCGACGCAGCCCCCAACCGGCGATCAGGCACACGACTCCGATCAGATCGAAGATGACGGCGTTTTCGGTTGCGCCGTTCAGACCATGCTGCACCGTGCCCAGCAGATTGCTTCGGATCGAAAGAACCACTCCCACCACCAGAAATATCGCTCCGATGAGCAGCATCGCCTTCGCCTGGATATTCGCCATCGTATCCTCTCCCTTTCGTACCTGCCTTGCCACGCCCTCAGCATTCGGCATAAGTATGGAAACTCCTCTGCCGGACTGTCTAAGAACAGTCAGACCCTGTCCCCTTTTCCATGGTAGTTTTGGTCGTGTGAAAAAACCGCGGATTGCGGGAACGATTGCGTAGGGGACGCCGTCTCTTTTCCGATCGACGGTTGTCTGTCCATAAGCTTGTTTCGTCGTTGCACACAGCTATCAAAGTGCGTGATGAAATACCCTGGGCTAATTTTGAGGATGGACCACGAGTGAGTGAGGTAAACGTCATGTCTGAACATAATCCCAGCAGCGCCGAGATTCTCGAGGGAATCGATCTGGAGCCGCGCCACGAATCCTGGGCGCGGCTCTCCACGCAAAGCACCTTCATGGGCTTCCTGATCGCTCTGGCGGTCATCGGAAGTTTCATCGTTGTGATTACAACACGTTTCAATCCGATCGCGATGGCGGCTCTTGTGGTAATGATCGCCGCCTTGATTGTCACGATGATCGTGCGAGGCATTGCCCGGCGGCCCCGGAGCGTCCCGAACAATCTGGTCCTGACGGCACGTATCCGATCGGACCTACATACGGAGTTGAGCGTAACTAACATTCAGGTTGAGAGCGACAGAGGGGTGGTGACGCTGCGTGGCGTCGTCTCCTCTGCGAATTTTCGCGAGGCCGTTGAGCAGATCGCGCGCCGTGCAGGCGCCCGACAGGTGATCGACGAGTTAAAAGTGGTCGAGAAACCTGCCCGTGTCCAGGACGACTACCTGAAGAGTTTTCCGGGAGTCTCTACGTCCGAGGGCGCACCGGAGGTCCTGCCGTTTGTCACCCCGGAACAGGAGGTGCGTGCGGCGCTTGAAGCCGATCCGCGTGTCAATGCGCATCTGATCGACATCAAGTTCGATCTCGGGATGGTCACTCTCACGGGAAGGCAGGAGACACTTCAGGCCAGTCAGGCGGCCACCGAAATCGCCGTGCATGTGCCCGGCATCCTGGGCGTGTCCAACGAGATCGAGGTGATGCCGAGCCTATGAGGCCGGACCAATGAGCGGGATCCGACGCAACAGATGCGCAGGATCCCGCTCGTCTCATACGGCTCCTCGTACCCCGGGTCTCACCAGCCATCCACAGGCGTGGTCCACGCGCTTAAGGTTCGGTGAAACTCGTATGCCTCCGACGCCCGGCCTGATTTTGATGGTGCACGCGAGCGGAGTGGTCGCTTACGGTCCGGTGAAACTCTGGCCCGTATTGGGGCCGGCGATCACTTCCCACCGGATGGGGCCTTTGAAGAAGACGATCTGTGGGGCCCTCCAGGTGATACGCACCACCTGCCCCGGATAGAGATCCGCTTCCACACTGTTTTTTCCGGTCTGGGGCGTAAGCAGGTAGTGTGTAAAACAGGTGATATTATAGCGGCCCGGAACCGCCGGAAAAAACTGCACGCCCCATTGCGCCTTCATCTTCGTCCCGTTGATAACGACGTAAACCGGGCAAAGCGCGTAGAGAAACGCCAGCATCGAATACTCCAGTTTGACCTCAAAGCCCATAGAGCCAGGCGGAACCACGATGCTCATTGAACGACCTCCTCTGCTGTCGCGAACCAGAATCCAATCACGGCAACGATTCTGTGTGACGCGGTCAATTTCCTCTCTCCTCTCATTGGCTTCGGCACACGGATTATCGAGACATGGAAATTGTGGAACCGGCAGGGGATGTCGTTCGATCTCTCCATTCGCATGGAGAGCGCGCCGCCGGCGGCGACCTCCTAGTTGAGACCCATTTCATGATAATCGAGGTGATTGCGATGCAGCCAACCAGAAAGGGAACACGCATCTATACGCGTATCCAACATTCGACCGGCACGGAGATCGCCGTTCGGAAGCTCAAACAGCGCTTCGTTCTTTTTATCGATAACACGGAGACTGCCGAGTTTGCCAGACCCGAAGCAGCGATGGAGGCTGCGGATCGGATGGCGGACGAACAGCCGATGTCGCGTCCTCCGGCGTCCACTAGCGGAGAGACGCGGCGATAAGGCGATCAAACGCATCGGCGGACAGGAGTCCTTCGTCCTGTACGGCCTGGCGGATGGAGATGCCCGCGCTCTGCGCGTGTTTGACCATGCGCGCTGCCTCCAGGTAGCCGATCACCGGTGTCAGAACGGTCGCCAGTCCAAGGCTATGATCCAGATAGGCGCGGCAGCGACCCGCATCCGCCTGGATGCCGACGACGCACCGTTCGGTGAACACGCCGATCGCATTCGTCAGGATCGTCAACGCGTGGTTCAGGTTGTAGGCGATGACGGGCAGCATCACGTTAAGTTCCAACTGTCCTGCCTGGGACGCCATGGCGACGGTCGTGTCACATCCCACCACCTGGTAGCAGACCATATTGAGCATCTCGGGAATGGAGGGGTTGACCTTGCCGGGCATGATCGAGGAGCCGGGCTGCACGGCGGGCAGCACGATCTCGGCGAGGCCCGTTGTCGGCCCGGAGGCGAGCAGGCGAATATCGTTGGCGATCCGGTTGAGGTCCAACGCCAGAGAGCGCGCGGTCGAGGAGAGCGTCACAAACGCCCGCGTGCTCTGGCACAACTCGATCAGATCCTCGCCCGCGTGGAAGTCCCATCCCGTCTCTTCCGCCAGAACGGTCGCCATACGATTTGGGAAGTCGGAGCGGGTGTTGATCCCGGTCCCGACCGCGTTGCCTCCGATACCGAGTTCCATCAACCCTTCCGAGGCGGCGTCCAACTCGGTCAGACTGCGTCGTACCGTGCGTGCCCATGCGGTGAACTCCTGCCCCAGCCGGAGCGGCACGGCGTCCTGAAGATGCGTTCGGCCGGACTTCAGGATCGTGTGAAAGGCTTCGCCTCGTTCCTGAAGCGCGTCTCCAAGCTCCTTGATGCGTTTGCGCAGGCCGGCGCTGAGATGCACGGCGGCAATCCGCATCGCCGTCGGAATGACGTCGTTGGTGCTCTGGCCCATGTTGATATGGTCGTTGGGATCGACCAGCAGCCGGTCGCCGCGTTCCCCACCGAGCATCTCTATGGCGCGGTTCGCCAGAACTTCGTTGACGTTCATATTCAGCGAGGTGCCTGCGCCTGCCTGGTAGACATCGACGGGAAACTGAACGCCATAGACCGCGCCTTCGTGTTCCAGGAGGTCCTGACGGATCTCCTCCGCCGCCTGCACAATGGCGTCGGCCACATCGTCCGGCGCGCGGCCCTCAAAGATGCGGTCGTCCCGCTCCTTCCACGCCCTAAATTCGCCTGTCTCCCTGTTCACGCGCGCCGCCGCCTTCTTGATGGTCAACAGCGCCCATAAGAGAGACGGCTGCATGCGAAGGCCGCTGATCGGAAAGTTCTGTATCGCGCGGGCAGTGCTCGCCCCGTAGAGAGCATCGGCAGGCACGGTCATCTCCCCCAACGAATCCCGTTCGATCCTTGTCTCCATCGTCCTCTCCTCTCCCTCGACGCACTGCCGAATCCCGGTTTTGCGCGTCGGTCTATTGTACGTGCGATACACGGCAAAGGTTTGTTTCGCGGCCTGCGTCTCCGGCGCACCACTTCTCCGAGCGATAGCCGGAGCCGTTCTGCTGTCTTTGGAATGCTCGCTATAACTATCGTTGGGATGAAATCCCTGCTCCGGATTGAGACTACAAGCTCTTCTTCTTCCGTCCTACCCCCGTGCACCAGTAACGCAGTTCCGACTTCAGTTCGTGTACCAAGGGGGCCATCGCAATGGGGCAATCGCACGCTTTGATACACCTTGACATTGTCGCGCGGCATACTGTCGAGGAGCAGGACGACCTCCGCGAGGCGGAGCAGTCGATACAGCATTCACCGCGGGGCACGGTGCCGGAGGCCAATGACATCGTGCATTGTCTCTCGTGCTTCTCGTCGGACGCTGAGGATCGAGATAAGAAGGGGCCGGAACGGCCGAGGAAAGGAACGGTCATGCAAGAGGAACCGGTCGGCTTGCCGACCATGCGGCCGGCGCAGGACATCATGGATCTGGATCCGGCGGATGCCCATGCCCGCGAAGGCAGAAAGTCGGAACCTGAGGGTGAGAGCGTTGTCGAAACGATATCCCGGCCCATGCGAGTGCTGGAGAGCCGGGTCTATCGTGGTCCCAACCCCTATGGGTATCGTCCCGTCGTGCGCTTCAAACTCGATCTCGGTCCGTTGGAGGAGTATCCGACGACCGCACTGGGCGATTTCACCGACCGACTTCTGGAACTGATACCATCGTTGGAGGTGCATGGCTGCTCCTACGGTGAGCCAGGAGGACTGGTGCGGCGCATGCGTGAAGGCACCTGGCTAGGCCATGTGACCGAACACGTCGCCATGGAACTCCAGAGTCTGGCGGGGACGCCGGTCACTTATGGGAAGACCCGCAGCGCCGGAGAGCGGCCCGGGGTCTACAACGTGATCTACTCCTACCTCGAAGAGCAGGTCGGGCTGCTGGCGGGATGGATGGCGTTACGTCTGGTCGATTCGCTGCTGCCGCCCCAGTTCCAGGGCGTGGAGGGGTTGGAGTGGATGCTGCCTCGGGAAGCGGAACCTCTCGCACCGGCAGGCGCGCCGTTCGATTTCAAAGCCGAAATGATCGCACTGGTTCGTGTGGCGGAACGGCGGGCGCTCGGGCCGACGACACAGTCCCTCGTAGACGAGGCGAAGTGGCGCGGGATACCGGCGATCCGGCTCGACAATCAGAGTCTGGTTCAGCTCGGCTATGGCAAGTATCAACAGCGCATTCGCGCCAGTATTACGAGCCAGACCTCGCATCTGGGCGTAGAGACCGCCAGCAACAAAGCCCTGACCAGTCAACTCCTCGCCGCGACGGGGCTGCCGGTGCCGCAGTCGGCGCCGGTACGGTCGCCGGAGGAGGCGGTCGCCGCGGCCGGACGCCTGGGCTATCCTCTGGTTACCAAACCCCTCGATGCCAGCCACGGTCGAGGAGTCTCCCTCAATCTGATGACAGCCGATCAGGTACGGTGGGGATTCGATCAGGCGCGGGAGTTCGGGCCGACGGTGCTGGTAGAGCAGTATGTGCCCGGCTACGACTATCGTGTCCTGGTCATCAACTACGAGGTGGTCGCGGTCGCGCAGCGTGTCCCCGCCCATGTCGTCGGCGATGGAGAGCATACGATCCAGGAGCTGATCGATATCGTCAATCGTGATCCACGGCGAGGCCTCGGACACGAAAAGGTGATGACGCGGATCACGGTGGACTCCCAGGCCAATCGCCTGTTGGAGCAGGCCGGCTATACGCTCGAAACTATACTTCCCGCGGTAGTCCCGTTCGCGCTGCGCTCCACGGCGAACATGTCTACCGGAGGCACGTCGATCGATGTGACCGACAGGGTCCATCCCGACAATCTGGAGATCTGTCGCCGCGCGGCACGCGTCATCGGATTGGACCTCGCCGGAATCGATCTCATCTCACCGGACATCTCCAAGTCGCTGTGCGATACCGGCGGTGGAATCGTGGAGATCAATGCCGGTCCCGGCTTCCGAATGCATCTCCAGCCGTCGGAAGGCAAGCGGCGCAATGTCGCGCGGCCCGTGATCGACATGCTCTTTCCCGACGACATTCCCTGTTGTATCCCCATCGTCGCGATCACCGGCACGAACGGCAAGACGACTACCTCGCGAATGGTGGCGCATATCCTGAAAACGAGCGGTCTGCGCGTCGGACTGACGACCTCGACGGGGATCTATATCGATGGCGATCTCTATATGTCGGGCGACACCACCGGGCCGAAGAGCGCTCAGATGGTGCTGCGAGATGCGACCATCGAGGCCGCCGTGCTGGAGACCGCGCGCGGAGGCATCCTGCGGGAAGGGTTGGGCTTTGACCGCTGTCAGGTGGGAGCGGTGCTCAATATCCAGCCGGACCATTTGGGCGTCAAGGGTATGGAGACGCTCCGAGACCTCGCCTGGGTGAAGTCTCTGGTCGTCGAAGTCGTGGAAGACGACGGCTATAGCGTCCTGAACCGGACGATCCTTTGACCGCGCGTATGCGTCGCCGGGCGGGAGGCAGCGTCATCTTCTTCTCCATGCAAGGCGGCGACGACGGCCCGGAGCTTCTGCGGGATCACATTGCGCGGGGCGGCAAGGCCGTCGTGCTGCAGCCCGGACTCAAAGGCGGCATGCTCGCGATCTACGACGGAGAACAGTATCTGCCGTTGATGTGGGCGAATGAGATTCCTGCGACTCTGGAGGGAAGCGCGCGGTTCAATATCCAGAATGCGCTGGCGGCCGCCGCGATCACCTATGGAATGCATCTTCCCATCGAGACCATACGCCGCGCTCTTGGCTCCTTTCAGACATCCTTCGAGGAGAACCCAGGTCGGCTGAACATCTACGATGGGCTGCCGTTCCGGGTCATTCTGGACTACGCGCATAATCCGCATGGGCTGGGGGAGATGGCGGCGCTGGTGGAGAAGATGCGTTCACGGTACAAGCGCGTGCTGGCCGTGATCACGGGCACCGGAGATCGACGCGATCAGGATATTCGAGAGTGCGGCGAGATCGTGGGCCGCATGGCGGATGAGGTCGTTATCAAGGAGACGACCCTGCTGCGCGGTCGGAAGGTGGGGGAGATCCCGCGCCTGATCCGGGAGGGGGTGGTTGCCGCGGGAATACCCGAGGAGCGAATCCATTTCGTGGAACGCGAATGCGAAGCGGTGCAGAGCGTCCTCGGGATGGCCCAGCCTGGAGATCTAGTCCTGGTCTTCTGTGATGACTACAAGAACTGCTGGAAGACGATCACGGCTTTTCCCGACAAGGCCGGCTGTCAGTAGACGCAGGATCAGGTCCGGCGGTCGTGGCAGTACTCCACGACCGCCGGATCGATCGCGATCAGAGGAATGAAATCAGATCCATGCAAGCAGCGGAATGAAACCAGCGGAATGTTACAAGGAACGTTCCTGGCGTAGAACGGTTTCGAAGGGGGAACGAAAGGTTCCTGGAGGACATCGTGAATATAGCTATTATCGTACATGGCGGCGCATCGACCGTTTCACCCGAGAAGAGGGGGCCGAAGCGCGATGGCTGCCTGAAGGCCGTCCGTGTAGGATGGGCGGTCCTGGCGCAGGGCGGCGGGGCGCTCGACGCGGTGGAGGCGGCGATTCGCGTGCTGGAGGACGACCCGAACTTCAACGCCGGCTTCGGCTCCATGCTTCAGCCGGACGGCATGGTCCGTATGGACGCCGGCATTATGGAGGGCCGGGATCTGCAGGCGGGAGCGGTGGCCGCGATCGAGGGCGTGCGTCACCCGATCTCGGTCGCAAGGCAGGTCCTGGTCCAGCCGCCCGTGCTGATCGTCGGCCCGTATGCCCGCGATTTCGCGCGCCGTTCGGAAGCGGAGATGTGCAGCCCTGCCGAGATGATCAGCGAAGAGCAGCTTCGGCACTGGGAGTCTCAGCAGGCGCAGCACATGCCTGCGGGGCGGACCCACGATACGGTCGGATGTGTCGCCCTGGATCAGGAGGGGAATCTGGCGTGCGGAGCCTCGACCGGCGGCCTCGGAGACACAATGATCGGACGCGTCGGAGATTCCGCGAGTATCGGCGCGGGGTTCTATGCGGACAATGGGGTGGGCGCTTGCGCGCTCACGGGGGATGGCGAGACGATCATGCGCATCGCCCAGGCTCGTATGACGATGGAACTCCTGCGGGATGGCTTAAGCGTCGAGGATGCAGCCCAACGCTCCATGTCCATTCTGGGAGAGCGCGTTGCCGGCGAAGGCGGCTGTATCTTGATCGACCGTACAGGAAATATCGCATGGGAGCACAACTCCCCACAGATGCCTTGCGCCTACCACAGGACCGGGATGGACGCACCGAAGGTGTTCATCGCAAAAGAGGACGAGCGGGCAGAAAGGAGATTGCAAAGAGATGAGCGATAGAGATGGAAAGGATCACGACAAGCGTTCGCGCAATCGCAGGAACTACCGAGGCGACACGAGGAACGGTCCCGAGCGTACCCTGATCATCATAGGCGGGCATGAAGATAAGCGCGGAGATATGATCATTCTCAAGGAAGTAGTACGCCAGGTCGGGGACGGAAAACTGGTCGTCACAACGGTGGCTTCTCATGAACCGGAGGGCTCATTCGAGGAGTACGAGCGTGTCTTCTGCGGGCTGGGAGTTGGGGAGGTCGCGCTGCTGGAGATCCAGAACCGTGGGCAGGCGATGAGCGATGAGGCTGTGCGTGTGCTCGAAGCGGCGGACTGTCTGTTTTTCACCGGCGGAGACCAACTCAGAATCACGAGCCAGATCGGCGATACACCGGTCTTTCAACTGCTGCGGAAGCGCTATGAGGAGGGCGCGGTCATGGCAGGCACCTCCGCGGGCGCGTCGGTAATGTGTGAGACGATGCTGGTCTCGGGCGCTGGGGACGAATCGCATCGGTTGGGAGACACGCTGAAGATGGCTCCCGGTCTGGGCCTGATTCCCGGTGTGATCATCGATCAGCACTTCGCAGAGAGGGGCCGCATGGGGCGACTTCTGAGCGCGGTTGCGCAGAACCCGCGCATGCTTGGCATCGGCATCGATGAGAATACCGCCATCGTCGTGCGCGACGAGATGGAGTTCAGGGTAATCGGCAGCGGCAGCGTATACGTGGTAGACGGCTCCCAGGTCTCCGCGTCCAACATCGCCGAGGGCCAGGACGATTCGACGCTCTCCCTCTACGACGTGCGACTGCATGTTCTGACGAGCGGCGATAGCTTCGATCTGACGAAGCGCCGACCTCGCGGAGGTGAGCAGGAAACTCCGACTCCGTTTACGGAACCAGTGACGACTGGAAAATAGAAAGTAGCTCTCCCGCGGGGCAGCCAACATGCTGCCCCGGTCCCCTCGGTCCCCGACCTCGAGTACTTCCACACAATATGTTGGGTAATAGGCAAGGTGCCCGCGAAGGAAATCCTTCCCGCGGAAGTGAAGGATTTGGGGTGCCGCATAGCGGCTTCCAACTTCACTCGGCCGAAGGCCCTAGCGAAGGACTTCAGTCCATTGCATAAGCACAAGAGGTTCCCTGCAAGTGCACTGGCGCTCTGATTTGGGCAGGTCCCGTGCCGTTTGCAGCTTCTCGAAAAATTTCCTGACCGGTCGTCACATTTTCCTTGAATTGCGTGCATAATATATTGGAAGTCACGGACCATGACGTTCGTTTTTCGCGCGCACTGGTTCGATGCCCGGCTTTCGCACCACGTTCCCACCACTATCTTGCGGGGACGCTCCTCCCGCACGTTTCCATATCGCGCCACAATCGAATATCGCGAATCGCAGCCCAAAGAGACGCTTATCGATCTCTATCCTGACGTCAAGGAGAAGCTACGTTATTGAATCCATCAATACTCGCCATGCGCTACCGTCCGTTCCTATCACTATTTCTCACTCTCTTCCTTCTGAACTGCCTGGCCCTTTCGGCCCACGCGCGTACCCCAGACTACGAGAACTCTTCCGCTCGGAAGGACTACTATGGTCTCCTCAAGGGGCATTCGCAATGGAACAAACTGCCGGTCAGCATCTATTTTGTCCATGACTCGGAATATTCGGCCTCGCGTGAAAGAGCGGCCCGCGCGGGCTTCGACCTATGGGAGCAGGCAACCGGAGGATACGTCACCTATAAGATCGTGGATAGCTCCGACCGCGCGCAGATCACCGTGTCCTTCGATCCCACCAACGACGACGGACACACCACCACCACCTTCACCAGCCGCCGAATCGTCCACGCGCGCATCGTCATGGGCATCGATCGCGGTTCGAATGCGGATCTGGAATGTACGGCAGCGCACGAGTTCGCCCACGCCCTCGGCCTCTCGGGGCACAGCAACGATAGCCGGGATCTGATGTATCCCTCCCACATTATGGGCCGAACTTGGAGTATCACGCGCCGTGACCTCAATACGCTCGCCCAGATCTACCATGTCGACACAGAAATTGCGACGGACTGGACCCCGCAAATCTGTGAAGGACGGAGCGTCGACTCTCGGCGGTATCGCCAGCGGGAACGCGACGACACCTATTCGTACGGCGATACGCGCTAAGAGCGCACCGACCGGCCTTGTCATCTTCATAGGATCGTCCTGCAGGAGGCGCGAATATGGTTCGTGCCTCCTGTTCTCGTCACTGGTGCCTCTCCCCAATCGGGAGTATCCGCCCGAACTTCGACCTCACCCATGTTCCTGGCCGCTTGCAGTTTCTCACATCGGTAACCTATTCAGACAGAAACTCACTCTTTCGCACCTGCCTGCTTCAGAAGCGCAATCTGACGGCATCTCCTTTGCGAGTGGCGATCTGAAGGGGCGTTTCGCCGTTACGTGTCTTGACATGTACGTCCGCGTGATGGGCGATCAGCAGCTTGACGATGTCGGTCTGTCCGGCGGCCAAAGCTCTGTGCAGCGCCGTGACGCCTCCGGCTCCACTGTTGGGGTCCGCACCCTGCTTCAGGAGGATCTCGGCTGTCTCTGTCTGGCCGCCGAAGATCGGATACCAGAGAACCGGAAAGTCGTGGGGACCACGCTCCCACACCAGTTTTGGATCTGCGTGTAGAAACGCGTTCACTTTGTCGGCTTTACCCAGCATCGCGGCCGTGCAGAGGGAGAGCGCTGCGCCGTGATCCAGCAGGAACTGCACCGATTCCGTCATGCCGACATGGCAGGAAGCCTCCACTGCGGTCTCTTCCCAGGTCGCCCTGGCGTGCAGCAGCGCAGGGCGCCTCGCCAGAAGCGCTCTGACCTGCGCGAAGTCGCGATGCGCGATTCCGACAAACTCGTTGATCCACTCCTGCGGCAGATCGATGGCCGCCTCTCCCGCAGGTGGATGGCTCTTCCCGATGGCGAGTCGGAGGGAACTGGAATGATCCCGTGGCGTGGAGTCGGCCTG
>Ga0207705_10002292_pt1 | contig 14810 bp, 10 predicted proteins | sample KBSC13metaG_FD_184314 | JGI IMG/M metagenome (GOLD analysis project Ga0207705, IMG submission 184314) | Corn rhizosphere microbial communities from Kellogg Biological Station, Michigan, USA - KBS C1-3 metaG (SPAdes) (version 2) | ecosystem: Host-associated > Plants > Roots > Rhizosphere > Soil ...
GCCTTGATGCAATCGGACGAGACCGGACACGCTGCGCTGGACGATATCGCGTCGCGCGATACGACCGCTCCCGCGACGGCAGTCGCCCCGCCGCACGGGTCCCCGGGTGGGGTGTCCGCGCGTCACCGCAGGCGCGCCGGAGCGTTCATCTCGATCCTCGCGATCGGAATCATCATAGCGATTCGCCACTACATCCCCGGACTCCTGGGTGCGGCGATTCTCTACGTGCTATGCGTGCGCGCATATCGTCGGCTGACCAACCGCATGCGCCCGAAAAGGGCTGCGCTGGTGGTCGCACTCGGAATGGCAACGCTGTTTCTCATTCCTATCGTGTGGCTCGGCGGAGTGGCGCTCGCGCAGTTTCCCGACACGGTTGCTCGTGTAGTCCAGAGCACGACTTTCCGTCGTCTCGCCGAGCTTCAGATCGGTTCCTTCGACGTTGGCGCGCAGTTCTCGCGAATGCTGGAGTCGCTTGCAACGTCCGCACCGAAGCAGGTCTTTTCGCTGGCAGGGAGTGTCACACGCGGCGTTCTGAACCTTCTGATCGCGACCGTCGGTCTGTATTACCTGCTGTATCGAGCCGATGACGTGTGGGCGCGCGTGCGGCCCCTCATTCCATTTTCCGCCGCAGGTGCGGATGCACTTCGGTTGCGTTTTGGCCTCGTAACCGAGGCGACACTGCTCGGAATGCTCGCAACGGGAATGGCACAGGGCACGACGGTTGGTCTCGCATTCTGGATCGTGGGTCTTCCCAACCCGATCGTGTGGGGAATGGCAACGGCTATTGCGTCCATCTTCCCGATTCTCGGCAGCGCGCTCGTCTGGGGGCCGGGAGTACTCGTCCTTCTTGCAAACGAGCGCTACGGCGCGGCTGCAGTGCTCGCGCTCATCGGCGGCATCGTGGCATCCAACATCGACAACATCATCCGGCCGCTGATCTATCGCCGCGTGTCGGGCATTCATCCGTTGGCGACCCTGGTCGGTGCGTTCGCGGGAGTCGAACTGATGGGAATCACCGGACTACTCATGGGACCTCTCGCAATTTCGTACCTGTTCGAACTGCTGCGCCTGTATGAGAGTGAGTTTGGTGAGCTGGCGACACAGCAGTAAGCACTCGATTCTTTCGCGGCTGGTTCGCTAGCCACAACCACACCCAATTTCCGGAGGCCTGCATGCAACAAGAGAACGGGACAGAGACAGCGGTCGGGAGGATGACCGGCGGGGTGACCGGATTGAATCTTCGCGGTCGCGTGGTATTGCTGGCGAGCGACGGTTCCCCGGCTGCACAGGCCGGCGCGCGTATCACTGCCGCGCTCGAACGCGAGCGAGGTGCGACACCGGAAATCCTGCACGTGTTCGATCTCAGATCCTTTCCTACGGTGCCGTTCCTGGAAGAAGCGCTCGGCGCGGGTGACCAGATGCTTGGCGAAGCAGCCCACGGCGAGCAGCGACTGGAGGTCATCGCACAACTGGCGGGCGTGGCGCCGGAGGCATCGCGTTGGCCGGTTCACATCGCCGCTGGAACTCCGGCTGTCCAGATCGTGATCCACGCCGAAAAGCTGAACGCCGCGCTCATCGTCGTTGGGCTGCGACAGCACGGGCGGCTCGACCGCGTCATCGGCGACGAGACGACACTGCAGGTACAACGACATTCCACGTGCGCCGTGTTTGCCGCGCGCGGAGACAGCACCGGACTGCCGCGGCGAATCGTCGCGGGGATCGATTTCACGCGAGCGAGCGTTGCTGCCGCTCGGGCGGCGCTGGATACCGCAACGCCGGACGCAAAGGTGACACTCGTCCACGCGCAGGAAGCGGACGACGGTTCCACCACGGACGACGGACACGCGGTGGTGCACAGCCTCGGAGTGGCTCGTGCGTTGGAAGAAGTTCGCAACTTTCTCGTGAGCCAACTACCAACCGGCAGCCCGGTCACGATCGACACGCTCGCCGGATCGGGCCGGCCATCCGAACTTCTTCTGAGCACGGCGGAACGAGTCAACGCAGATCTCATCGCGATAGCAAGCAGGCGGCACGGACCCGTAGCTCGTCTCATGCTCGGGTCGGCTGCGGACGAGCTGGCACGCGCATGCGTCACGTCACTCCTCGTGGTTCCACCGGCGTCATGAGTGCATCCTTCGCGGCGAATACGCGTTCGCGTGTGATGCGCACCGACGGCGGATAGCCAAAGGGACCGTGTGGCGCTCTCCTCTACTGGCCGTCATGAATCTGGCGGGACGCTGACGCAGGTCGTCACCGTCGCGTGGCATTCGCTTGACGCCGATGAAGCGCTGCAGCGAATCGGAGCGTCACGGCACGGATTATCGGAGGCCGAAGCGGAGCGCCGGCTCCTGACGTACGGCCGCAACGTCATCCAGGTGGTACGCCCGGAGCGCGCCTGGCGAATTCTACTCCGACAGTTCGCGAGTGTCATTGTTCTCCTGCTCGTGGTGGCGGCGTTCTTTGCGCTGTTCTCCGGTGACATCGCTGACGCGATCGCAATCGCAGCCGTGCTCGTGCTGAATATCGCCATCGGCTTCGCTACCGAGATCAAGGCGCGCCGTGCGATGGAAGCGCTCCGCAGCATGGATGTGCGTCAGGCGACCGTAATCCGGGACGCAGTTGTCAGACGGATAGACGCGGCCAGAGTCGTCCCTGGCGACGTAATCGTCATGGAAGCGGGAAGTGCCGTACCGGCAGACGCACGGATACTGACCTCAACCGAACTCACGACGGTAGAAGCGCCGCTCACCGGTGAAGCACTGCCCGTATCGAAGCGCGCTGCACCGCCGCCAGCAATCGACGCACCGCTCGGCGACCGCACTTCAATGCTGTACATGGGCACCACCGTTGTGACGGGAAGTGTCACAGCCGTCGTTGTTGCAACGGGAAGCGGAACCGAAGTCGGACGTATTGGCATGCTTGTGTCAGGCATCGCCGATGAGCCGACACCGCTGGAGAAGCGGCTCGACGTGCTTGGACGACAAGTCGTGTTTGCGGCAGTCGCGGTCGGAGTCGGAGTAGCTGTTCTCGATTTTGTGCACGGCAGTCCGCTTGCGTCGGTATTTCTCATAGCCGTTGCAATCGCGGTCGCGGCAGTACCGGAAGGCCTGCCGGCAGTCGTAACTATTACAATGGCTGTCGGCGTACGACGCATGGCGAAGCGGAAGGCAGTCGTGCGGCGAATGTCGATGGTCGAGAGTCTGGGATCGGTGACCGTAGTGTGCACAGACAAGACGGGAACGCTGACGCTCGGTGACATGACCGCCGTTGCATTCTGGACGCCCGATGGTGTTGCATGGCCGGACTCCGGAACCGAGATAGCCGTCAGCGGCGCTGGTTACAGGCCGGAGGGTGAGTTTCTTGTAAATGGAGTACCGACTCCTGCGAGCGACCTTCCGGCACTCCACCGATCGCTGATTGCAGGCTGCATGGCCAACCGCGCGAATCTCGCTCACACGCGCGGCGACGAATGGCGTGCGCACGGCGATCCGACGGAGGCGGCTCTTCTCGTGGCGGCACGCAAGGGTTCCGTCGATCGTGACGACCTGCTGCGCGGGATGCCCGAAATCGCGGAGCTACCGTTCTCGAGCCAACGAATGGTGATGGCGACGTTTCATCGCTCGTCCACCGGTGCGATCCAGACATTCGTGAAAGGAGCGCCCGACCGCGTGCTCGCTCGCTGCACCACCGCCGCGACACAGGCCGGCGATCGAAGTCTGAGCCCAGTTGCGCGGAGTACGGTGCTGCGCAGCAACGAAGCGCTGGCGGCCCGTGGGCTACGCGTGCTCGCCCTCGCAGACGGCCAAACGCAGGGAACGGACGAAGCGAGTCTGCAGAACCTGCGCTTCCTGGGACTGGTGGGGATGTTCGACCCGCCTGCGCCGGGAGTAGCCGAGACGATTCATTCGTTGCGCACGGCAGGCATACGCACGATCATGCTTACCGGCGACCAACGACTCACTGCGAGCGTCATCGCGCACGCGCTCGGTGTTGCAGCGGAGGGCAGCGAGGCACTCGACGGAGCCGAGATCGACGCGCTATCGGACACCGCCCTCGCCGCACGACTGGAATCTGTGAGCGCGTTCAGTCGGGTGAGTCCGGAAGCGAAGCTGCGAATCGTCGCTGCGTTGCAGATGGACGGAAACGTCGTTGCGATGCTTGGCGACGGTGTCAACGATGCGCCCGCTCTTGCCCGCGCGGACATCGGTGTAGCGATGGGTGGGCGCGGCACGGACGTAGCCAAGGAGGCAGCCGGCGTCGTTCTGGCAGACGACCGATTCTCCACGGTCTCTGTCGCCGTCGAAGAAGGGCGCGTGATCTACGGCAACATCAGGCGGTTCGTGTTCTACCTGCTGAGCTGCAACCTCGCGGAAGTCCTCGTGCTGTTCGCGGCGGCAATCGCCGGCCTCGCGTCTCCCCTCCAGCCACTCCAGATACTCTGGCTCAATCTGCTGACTGATACATTTCCGGCGCTTGCGCTTGCCATGGAGCCATCCAGTCCAGGCGTCATGACGCGACCTCCGCAGAATCCGCACGCTCCGTTGCTGTCGCGCCGGCTCGTCCTGACTTCAGGCGGATATGCGCTTCTCATGGCAGCCGCCACGTTCGCCGCTCTACTGTGGGGTCTTTCGGAAACTGGCGGCGATCGCATCCAGGTAGTCCGGCATGCCGGAACGCTCGCCTTCATGACCCTCGCGCTCGCTCAGATCACGCATCTCGTCAACGCTCGGCATCTGCCAGGCGACGTGGGCCCGCGGCGGATCAACTGGTACGTCGCAGCCGCGGCGGGAGTCGCAGTGGCGCTGCAGCTGGCAACCGTCTACGTGTCTCCGCTCGCGACAGTACTGGCCGTCACCCCGATCGACCTGACGGACATCGCGGTCATATCTGCACTTGCGCTGGCGCCACTCTACGGCGGCTATGTCTTTCGATTCGCCACCGCAAAGTGGCCGCGCTCAGACAGCGATGCTGAGTAACCGTCCAGGAACATGCACGACCTTCTTCGGCGATGACGGAACGAACTTCGCGACAGACTCGTCCTTCATCGCGAGTGCGAACGCCGCATCCCGCGTGATGTCACGCGGCACACGGATCTTGCCACGCACCTTACCGTTCACCTGAACCACCAGGTCGATCTCGTCGTCGACGAGCAAGGACGGATCGAACTCCGGCCAGCGTGAATCGAATACGCTGGCGTCGTGTCCGAGTTGTTCCCACAGCTCTTCGGCGAGATGCGGTGCGAACGGCGCGACCAGTTGCACGAGCGGCTCAACCTCTGCGCGACGCGGAACACGGTCTGACTTGCGGAGCACGTTCATGTACTCCATCATCGCCGCCACGGCCGTATTGTAGCTGAGGCGCGGAATGTCCTCGCCAATCTTTTTGATTGTCGCGTGCAACTTGCGCTCGACTTCCGGATCCAGAGTTCCGTCAGTGTTACAATCCCGCACCGAGACCCAGAGGCGATCGAGGAAGCGTCGCACTCCGGAGATCCCCTTGTCCCTGAAGTCGCCACCCTCTTCGAAGGGCCCGAGAAACATGAGATAAGTGCGGAACGCGTCTGCGCCCCACGTGTCGATGTATTCATCGGGATTCACCACGTTGCCCTTGCTCTTGGACATCTTCGCGCCTTCGCGAATGATGAGACCGTGAGCACGGAACTTGGTGAACGGCTCCTCGAAGTCGAGCAGGCCGGCGTCGTGCAGCACCATCGTCACGAACCGTGAATACAACAGATGCAGCACCGCGTGCTCGTTGCCGCCGATGTAGGAATCAACCGGCAGCCACTTGCGCGTGATGGCGGGATCGAATGGCTGACTGTCGTCGCCGACGCTCGGATAGCGCAGGAAGTACCACGCGCTGTCGAGGAACGTGTCGGACACATCGGTCTCACGACGCGCCATCTTTCCGCAGCTCGGACACGGCACGCGATACCACTCGTCGTGACGGGCGAGCGGCGAGATGCCTGAATCGTCCGGCTTGAAGTCATCGATCATCGGCAGCAGCACCGGGAGATCCTTCTCCGGAACCGGAACGACTCCGCAATCATCGCAGTAGATGATCGGAATCGGCGGGCCCCAGTAGCGCTGCCGCGAGATGCACCAGTCGTGCAGACGGTAGTTCGTGACCGGCGTGGCCTTGCCCTTTGCCTCGAGCGACTTGACGATCGCGTGCTTGGCGGCGTGCACAGTCATTCCATTGAACTCGCCGGAGTCGATCAGCGTCTCGTCTTCGTGCACGACTTTCTTCACAGGCAGCTCGAAGCCGTGAGCGAATTCCAGGTCGCGCTCGTCGTGCGCCGGCACGGCCATAATTGCACCAGTGCCGTACTCCATCAGCACGTAGTCCGACACCCACACGGGGATCTGCTCGCCCGTAGCGGGATTCGTTACCGTGCTTCCGGTTGCAACGCCGGTCTTGTCCCTGGTCGTCTTGCGCGACACGAGATCGCGACGTGATGCACGCTCGCGATACTCATCCACGGCCGCGCGCTGCGCATCGGTGGTGTGAGCGTCGACCAGTGGATGCTCCGGGGCAAGCACGACGTACGTCGCGCCGAATATCGTATCCGGGCGTGTCGTGAACACCTTGATTCCATCGAACCAGATCTCGGCGCCTTCCGACTTGCCGATCCAATTGCGCTGCGCAGTCTTGGTTGTCTCGGACCAGTCGAGGTTGTCGAGATTGGCGAGCAGGCGATCTGCGTAGCGCGAGATCGCGAAGAACCACTGCTCCAGAAAACGCTGTTCGACCTTGCTGCCGCAACGCTCGCACTCGCCGGCGATCACCTGCTCGTTTGCGAGAACCGTCTTGTCAGTCGGGCACCAGTTGACCGCAGCCGCCTTCCTGTACACGAGCCCCTGCTTGTACAGCTGAAGAAATACCCACTGCGTCCAGCGGTAATACTCCGGATCTGTAGTCGAGAGCGAGCGCGTCCAGTCCACCATCAACCCGCCGTTCTCCAGCTGGCGCCGGAAGTTGGCGATGTTGCGCGGAATCATCTCCGCCGGATGAACGCCGACCTTGAGTGCGTAGTTCTCGGAATGGATTCCGAACGCGTCGTAGCCCAGCGGCTCGAAGACGTCGAGACCCTGCATCCGCTGATATCGCGCAAAAATGTCATTGCCCGTGAACGCAAACATGTTTCCGACGTGCAAGCCTTCCGCGGACGGATACGGAAACATCATCAACGCGTAGTACGGACGCTCGGCGCCACGTATGTTGGCGACATTGGTGCCGCGCTCGGCCCAACGCGCGCGCCACTTGGCCTCTATCGCGCCCGGATCGTACGGCGGAACGGTTTCGGATTGGCGATCGACTGATTCCATTCACTCAAAATAAGGGTGCCGCATAGCCCCGTAGCCCCCGGAAGTCCCGAAAATGGCCGCGTGTGCGTAGCTTTTGGCGATGCCGCACACACCCGCACACCCCAGCTCATCCAATCAGTCCAGTCGGATCGAACACGATCTACTTGGCGAGCGCAGCGTACCAGCAGACGCCCTGTACGGCGTGCAGACGCTCCGCGCACTGGAGAATTTCCCCATTTCCGGTACATACGTCGGCCAGTTTCCGACCCTGGTCGCGGCGCTCGCCTCCGTCAAGGAGGCTGCGGCGCTGGCGAACGAGGAGTTGGGCCTGCTGGACGCGAAAATTGCGCGCGCCATAGTCGGCGCCGCGGAGACTCTTCGGCGCGGGGAGCACGGCGACCAGTTTCCGGTCGACATGATTCAGGGGGGCGCCGGGACCTCGACCAACATGAATGCGAACGAGGTAATCGCCAATCTCGCCCTGGAGTCGCTGGGTCTTCCGCGTGGCTCGTACGACGTCATCCACCCGAACAACCACGTCAATCTGAGCCAGTCGACCAACGACGTCTATCCAACGGCGGTCAAGCTGGCGCTGCACGCGAGCATCACAGAGCTGCAGACGGCGATGGCCGCGCTCGCAGGGGCATTTCTCAAGAAAGGCGAAGAGTTCAGCGCTTTCATCAAGATGGGCCGCACGCAGCTTCAGGACGCCGTGCCCATGACGCTCGGCCAGGAGTTCTGTGCCTTCGCCCATACCATCCTAGAAGACGTCGACCGCCTGGGCGAGGCTCAGAAGCTGATTCTGGAGATCAACATGGGCGCGACGGCTATTGGGACGGGGATAAACGCCCCCGAAGGCTACGCGGAGTCTGTTCGACGCGAGCTATCGAGGGTGACAGGCCTGACGTTGATAACTGCGCCCGACCTGGTCGAAGCTACCGCCGATACAGGTGTTTTCGTTCAACTGTCCGGCGTGCTAAAGCGTTGCGCCGTAAAGCTTTCCAAAATCTGCAACGATCTCAGACTGCTGTCATCCGGCCCACGCGCGGGGTTCGGCGAGATCAATCTCCCCCCCATGCAACCGGGCTCGTCGATCATGCCGGGAAAGGTCAACCCAGTGATTCCTGAAGTCGTGAATCAGGTCTGCTTCGACGTGATCGGGGGAGACGTGACAGTCACGATGGCGGCGGAGGCCGGTCAGCTTCAGCTGAATGTTTTCGAGCCGGTGATTGCCTATCGACTGCTGCGCGGCATGTCGATGCTGCGGAATGCATGCGACGTATTGCGCACTCGATGTGTGACAGGCGTCACAGCGAACCCGGAACGCATGCGTCACTTTGTTGAACACTCGATCGGCATCGTCACCGCGCTGGTACCGGTCATTGGCTACGAGGCCGCGACCGATATTGCGCGCGTCGCGCTGCAATCGGGCCGCGGTGTCTTCGAGCTCGTACTCGAGCGCGGACTCATGACGCGCAAAGAGCTGGACCAGTTGCTCAATCCCGAAGCGATGACGAAGCCCAGGGGGCGTTGAACGTGCCCAATTTGCCTTGGACAATTTTTCGGAGGCACCGCGGGTAGCCCACCCCGGCAATACGCCCTATCTTACCACTGCTGAACAGATCCACCCTCAACCCACTATCATGATAGGCTCTCATCGCCTGCGCCGACTGGCCCCGCTCGGAGTGGCAGCGGTGCTCGCGTTGGCGCTCGCGGCCTGCGCTCAAAGCTACCCGAACTCCACGTTCACACCCCACTCGGATCTCGGTCGCTCGATCGACTTCCTGTGGAATCGCCTGATGTTCTTCGGGACGATCGTATTCGTTCTGGTCGAGGGGGCGCTGATCTACGTGGTCATCCGCTACCGCCGCCGCAGCGAAGATGTGACTCCGCCGCAGACACACGGCCACGTGTTGCTGGAGATCACCTGGACCCTCATTCCGGCGGCGATTCTCGCTTTCATCGCTGTGCCGACTGTAAGGACCATCTTTCAGACGCAGGCACCCGCACCGGCAAATTCGTTGGTGATCGACGTTTACGGTCACCAGTGGTGGTGGGAATTCCGCTACCCTCAATACAATTTCACTACGGCGAACGAGATCTACATCCCCAAGGGACGCACAGTCGATCTGGTGCTCCACTCGAAGGATGTCATTCACTCGTTCTGGGTGCCGCAGCTGGCGGGCAAGCGTGACGCGATCCCGAATCACACCAACCATATCTGGTTCACGCCCGACAGCAACATGGCGACGACGGTGTGGAACGGCTTCTGTACCGAGTACTGCGGTGACTCGCACGGTGAGATGCACTTCCGCGTCGTAACTGTGAATCCGGATCAGTTCGCGAGCTGGGTCACTCGGCAACAGGCACCGGGCTTCTTCAGCCCACCGCCCGCGCCTGCAGCGCCCGCAGCCCCCGCGGCTGGTGCAGCTCCTGCAGCCCCGCCGGCACCGACACCGGCCGCACCAACTGCAACTCCAGCGCAGCTCGCTGCGTACACTCTACCGCGCGCCGAAGTCCCGGATTACGCAATTCCGCACACGCCCTTCCCCGACGCGATCAAGTTCGACGACAAGCTGCAGGGTGATCCCGCGGCGGGCGAAAAACTGTTCGTCGGCGCCGGCACGTGCAACGCATGTCACACGGTGGCTGGAAATCCGCTCGCGGTTGGCATGATCGGCCCCAACCTCACGCACGTCGGCTCTCGCATTGCGATCGCGGCCGGCATGTACGTCAATGACAAGCCGCATCTTTCCCGTTGGATCAAGAACGCGCGATTGATGAAGTCCGGCGTTCTGATGCCGACGCTCGGCAAGGGCCAGTACGACCCGCAGACGAAGGCAACAACCCCGTCAGGGCTGTCCGACCAGCAGGTTGCTGATCTCGTGGCATACCTCCAAGCACTCAAGTAGGCGCGAAGACATATGGCAACGACTGTCATCGACACGATTCCTGCTCACCTCAAACCATTCGTTCCCTCTCCGACACCGGCGACGGTTACTACGGAGAAGAGCACGATCTGGGGTTGGCTCACCACTACCGATCACAAGAAGATCGGTACTCTCTACCTCTTCACCGCCCTCTTCTTCTTCCTCGTCGGTGGTCTCGAGGCGGAGATCATCCGGGCGCAGCTGGGCGGACCCAATCGGCATCTGGTGAGCGCCGAGACGTACAACCAGATATTCACGATGCACGGCACGACCATGATCTTCCTCGCGATCATGCCGCTCAGCGCCGCATTCTTCAACTTCATCATTCCACTTCAGATCGGCGCGCGCGACGTCGCGTTTCCGCGACTCAACGCATTCAGCTACTGGGTCTATCTGTTCGGTGGTCTCTTCATCAGCATCCCGATCCTGTTCGGTCACGGACCGAACGGCGGCTGGTTCGGTTATGTGCCGCTCACGACCAAGGCCTACTCCGCAGGAATCAACATCGATTTCTGGGTGATCGGCCTGCAGATCCTGGGCATCTCGTCTCTCGCCGCGGGTTTCAACTTCATCACGACGATCATCAACCTGCGAGCACCCGGCATGTCGCTGATGCGGATGCCGGTCTTTACATGGATGGCGTTCGTCGTGCAGTTCATGGTCATCCTGGCCTTCCCCGTCATCACGATCGCGCTGTTCTTCCTGATGATGGACCGCTTCTTCGGAACACAGTTCTACGAAGTTGCGGCAGGCGGAGATCCGCTCCTGTGGCAGCATCTCTTCTGGATCTTCGGACACCCGGAAGTCTACATCCTCGTCCTGCCGGCGTTCGGTCTGGTGAGCGAGGTGCTTCCAACCTTCTCCAAGAAGCCGCTGTTCGGTTATCCAGTGATGGTCTACTCGGGCATTCTGATCGGCTTCCTCGGCTTCGGCGTGTGGGCACACCACATGTTCGCCGTTGGAATGGGGCCGGTTGCCGACTCGGTGTTCGGCGTCACAACGATGCTCATCGCGATTCCTACAGGCGTCAAGATCTTCAACTGGATCGGGACGATAGCACAGGGACAGTTCAAGGCGACGTCCGCATCGCTCTTCTGCGTCGGCATGGTCGCGCTGTTCACGATCGGTGGAATCTCGGGCGTGATGCACTCCTCGCCACCAGCGGATCTGCAGCAGACTGACTCGTATTTCATCGTCGCGCACTTCCACTACGTGATGTTCGGTGGCTCGATCATGGGACTGTTCGGAGGTATCTACTATTACTTCCCGAAGTTCTTCGGTCGTCTGCTGAACGAGAAGCTCGGCAAGTGGCACTTCTGGCTGACGTTCATCGGAATGAACCTCACGTTCTTCCCGATGCACTTCTCCGGCATGCTCGGAATGCCGCGCCGCATCTACACCTACGACGCCGGCCAGGGTTGGGAAGTGTTCAACCACATCTCGACAATCGGCGCGTATCTGCTTGCAGTCGCGACCGCGATATTCATCTACAATTTCTTCAAGAGCCGCGTGTCCGGAGATGCTGCAGGTCCGAATCCGTGGGGTGCAGGCACGCTGGAGTGGACGATCCCATCGCCACCGCCGGTCTACAACTTCGCGGTTCTTCCAACAGTTACGTCACGTTATCCGCTGTGGGAAGGCAAGCAGGCTGACATCGAGAGTGCACGTATCAATCAGCAGAGCGGCAAGACCGCCGAGCAGCTTGGGATCGCGATACCGTACGGCACCATCAAACCGTTGCTCGCAGCGGCGTTCATGATCATCATGTTCTCTGGCCTGATCGTCGGTCACTGGCTGATCCTGGTGGGAGCGGCTGCGACGGTGTTGGCTCTTTATGGATGGCTCACGAGTCCGCTCGAACCGGAACATCATTAAAGGAACGGGCGCGGATTCGTCCGCGCCCTACTGAACCACGACCTTCGCCCGCAATTAATGTCTACTGCGACCGTATCACATCATTATTCGAGCACCGGCCTCGAAAACCGGAAGATCGCGATCTGGGCCTTCATCGGCTCGGAGTGCATGCTCTTCGTCTCGCTCATATCGACATACCTGATCTACAAGGATCGGAGTGTCGTTGGGCCGTATCCTCACACCCCGTGGACAGACCCGTCCACGGGCCATGTTTACCATGCGATTCTGAACATCCCGGTCACGTCCGCCTCGACGTTCATTCTCCTCATGTCGTCGCTTGCGATGGTGCTCGCGCTTTCAGCGGTCGAGAACAAGGGCAAGCCACAGCGCAATCTCGGCGAGCGAATCCTCGGCAATTCCAAGCTGTGGCTCTTCATGACGGCGCTGCTCGGACTCGGATTTCTTGGCTGCCAGGCTTATGAGTTCACCTCGTTCGTCAACGAAGGACTCACGATCAAGACGAACCTGTTCGGATCGACGTTCTTCACGCTGACCGGATTCCACGGTGCGCACGTTACCGCCGGCGTGATCTGGATCCTGACGATGCTCTTCATCGACTTCAAGCGCGGCCTCGGTCCAGCCGATGCACTCAACGTCGACATCATGGCTCTGTACTGGCACTTTGTCGACGTCATCTGGGTCGCGATCTTCACACTCGTCTATCTCATCCGGTAAATCAGATGGATCACTCACAAAGCCATTCCGCTCTGACACCCGCCCAGGAAGCTGCCGCGGGCCACGAGCACACGGGTCCAGGCTGGTCGGTTTACTGGAAGGTCGCAGTAGTACTGACCCTCATCACGGTCGGCGAAGTCTGGGTTTACTACATTCCCGCCTTCGTTGCATCGCGGATGTTTCTTCCCACGCTGCTGACCCTGAGCGCGGTGAAGTTCGTGATAGTCGTGCTCTTCTACATGCATCTTCGTTACGATTCCAAGCTGTTCCGAGTTCTGTTCACGGGTCCGTTGATAATTGCGTGTTGCACGCTCATGGCACTCCTGTTTCTCTTTGGACACCTGCATCTAGGACACGGTGGATAACCTGCTGTTGTTGTTGGCCCTCCACCCGGTCGCGCAGGTCGGGTGGACGGGCTGGTCGGTTCACTGGAGCACGGTAATCGGTATCGCGGCTCTCGCCGCACTGTATCTCTGGCGTGCGTCGCACGCCCCCGAGCCGGGCACACCGACGGGCAGACAGAAGCTGACTTTCTTTGCTGGCCTGTTCGTGATGTTCGCCTCGCTGAACGGTCCGCTGCACGACCTGAGCGACTCCTTCCTGTTCAGCGCACACATGGTGCAGCACCTGCTGCTCACGCTGTTGCTCCCGCCCCTGCTCATCGCCGGAACACCCGGATGGATGCTTCGTCCGCTGATCAAGCCCAGATCGGTGCGTGCCGTCGCGAAATTCGTCACGCGCCCGGTGTCGTGCTACGTGATCTTCAATCTCGTGATCATCGGCTGGCACCTGCCGGTGTTCTACAACGCGGCGCTGGCGAATCACAACATCCACATCGGCGAGCATCTCATGTTCATCGCCGCTGCGGTGCTGTTGTGGTGGCCATTCCTCAGCCCGATGCCTGAGCTTCCGAGGCTGTCGTATCCAGGTCAGCTGTTGTATTGCTTCCTGACGACGCTCCCGATGTCAGTCGTGGCGATCTACATCACCATGGCCGATCACGTGCTCTATCCGGCGTATGCGGCCGCGCCGCGTCTCTGGCACATAACGCCGATGATGGATCAGCAGGCGGGCGGGCTGATAATGTGGGTGCCAGGCAGCTTTGTATTCTACGGCCTGATGACCTTCGTGTTCTTCAAGTGGGTCGCCCGCGGCGAGGATAGTCTCGCAGCGGCGCAGGTGGACTGGGTCGCGAAACCCGACCCAGTCCGCTGAGTTCACGCGTCAGTCCCGTCGAGCGCCTCGGTGAAGTGTCCCTTGAGGTCGGGATGGCGCATCCACATGAACGTGAACATCACGATCGACGCGAGCAGATTTGCGACCATGATCTGATACCATGCGATGCCGCCGAGCGCGGTGGTGACGCTCAGTAACGCGGCCAGGCCGTAAAAGCCGCCCTCGACTATCACGAACGTTACCAGGAAGCCGGCGAGGATTGCCGGAGTGCGCCGCGCCTGATGCACGATCCACGCGACGATGATCCCGATTATCGCGAACGCGACATAGTGGAATATTGTGTAGATCGTGACGTGTAGCGCCATGGTGTCGCTCATGCGCGGCGCCCCGAGAAACCGAAGGAGTCCCGTGCCCAGAACGTCGGGCGTGAAGAACGGATGCTGTTCGATCGTATCGACTATCAGCAGCCAGACCGCAATCACGGTGGCGCTCAGCACACCTGCATAGATCCCTTCACGAATCGTGTTGTGTTCACGAACGGGCATGCATTCTCCTGAGCAAAAGTAGGGAACGCCGACAGGTAATATTGGCTCAAACCCGCATAAACGACAATCGGCGCCGCCTCGTATATTTGTATCATGGAGCGTGCCGCGCCCGCCCGCCTTCTGTCCCTCGATGTATTTCGAGGTGTGACCATCGCGGGTATGCTGCTTGTAAATGACCCGGGGAGCTGGGGCGCGATCTACCCGCCGCTCGAGCACGCCGCGTGGAACGGCTGGACACCAACCGACGTCATCTTCCCCTTCTT
>Ga0207705_10002294_pt1 | contig 14804 bp, 8 predicted proteins | sample KBSC13metaG_FD_184314 | JGI IMG/M metagenome (GOLD analysis project Ga0207705, IMG submission 184314) | Corn rhizosphere microbial communities from Kellogg Biological Station, Michigan, USA - KBS C1-3 metaG (SPAdes) (version 2) | ecosystem: Host-associated > Plants > Roots > Rhizosphere > Soil ...
AGCGCGCCGGACAACACGAACAGGGCCACTGCCTTCCAGCCCAGCACCAGCATCACACTGAGGCCGATCACCAGCGCCGCCAGCGCGGCGGCCAGGAGCGCGACACCGGGATAATCGACGCGCACATCGTTGCATTCGGGCGAGCGATGCACCCATTTCCAGACCAGTGCGGCGGCAATCACGATCAGTACTGCTTCGGCGAAAAAGATGTAGCGCCACGACAGCAGATCCGTGATCAGCCCGGAAAAGCCGAACCCCGCGCTGACGCCGAGTCCGAACGCGCCAACCAGCACCCCGATCGCGACGCTCAACCGATCCGGCGCTTCGTCGCGCATCACCGCGAAGCTCAACGAAAACAGCGCGCCGCCCGCACCCTGCAGCGCGCGGAAGACCACCAGCGCCATGAAATTCGGGGCAGAGCCCGCACCCAGCGCACCGACGAAGTAGATCGCCAGGGTGAACAGCAGCATCCGCTGCTTGCCGTGCGCGTCGCCGTACTTGCCGATCAGCGGCGCGGCCACCGCGGCCACGATCAGGAACCCGCTGACCAGCAGCGCACTGGACGTGGTGCTGGCGCCCGGCAACTGCCGCTGCACATTCGGAAGGACCGGCAGCACGCCGGTCTTCTGGAATGCGAAGCCGCTCACCATCACCGCTAGCACGGCAAGCGTGCGCTTCCAGTGCGGCCGTTCCTTGGCTTCGGGCATCGTTGCATCCTAAGCCGCGCGGAATGCGCGCGGGCTGAATGCGGGTCAGAAGCGCAGGACGAACGGAATGGCCACCAGTGCAAGCCCGATCACGAAGGTCGGCAGCGCGCCCGACACGAACCACGGGAAGACCATCAGCGCGATGCCGCACACCAGCGGCATGATCCTCGCCTGGCGCTTGCCGTAGATGAAGAAGCCGACGCCGACCGCGCCGAACAACATGCCCCACAGCAGGGTGGCGGGAGTCGGCATCGCGCGCTTTACTCCAGTTCGAATCGGACCCGGCGACGGGCCGGGTCCGATTCCATCAGCTTCACGGCGATGCGCTCGCCGAGCGGCAGTTCCCGGACAGCGTCGATGCGGGTTTCGACGGCGGGTTGCTCGATCATCACCATCCCGGAGCGGGCGTCGCCGTCGGCGCGGCTGGTGACGAGGGCGGGAAACGTTTCGCCGACGCGCGACGACAGCACCACTGCTTCCAGGAGATCGATCGTCGCGTGCTCGAACTGGCCGGCGGTGTGGTCGGCCCGGCGCATCGTATCGGGAAGCGTGTCGAGTTTTTCCAGCGCCCAGTCCGGCGTCGGCTTGCCTGCGCACAGCGCGACGCACACTTCGCCCGCGTAGCGATCGATCAGCCGCCGCAACGGTGCGGTAGCGTGGGTGTAGTCCGCGGCCAGCGCAGACTGCATCGGCTTCGGCGGTGGCGCGCCGTGGAAGCTCGTGTATCCGGCGCCGCGCAACACGCGGGTGCAGGCGACCAGCATCGCGACCTGTGCCGGATCGGATGGATCGAGCGCATCGATGAATGCGGGATAGCTGCGATCGGCCGGCCATGCGAGCTTCAGGCTTGCGGCGGTTCGACGCAGTTGCGCGATGGCTTCCTGCTCGGGCGCGGGCAGGGTGCGCAGGACGCCGACGTTGCCTGCAAGCATGATGTCGGCCGCCGCCATGCCGGTCAGCAGCGAAATCTGTTCGTTCCAGTCCTCGACCGGATGGCGCGCGCGATAGGCCAGCGTCCAGTGGCCATCGACCTTGGTGGCTTCCTGCTCCGGTAGTGGCAGGCTGATGGCGCCGAGTTTCTGCGCGCGCCGCTTGCGCAGTTCGCCGACTTCGCGCAGCAACGCCCACATCGGATCGGCCTTGCCTGCATCGATGTCGGCTTGCACGCCGTCGTAGTCGCAGCGTTGCCGGCTTTTCACGCGTGCGCGTTGCACTTCGGCGCGGATTTTCGCGCCGTCGGCGGCGAGGTCGATCGTCCACAGCAGCGCAGGACGCAATTGATCCGGCAACAGCGAAGCCGCGCCCTCGGAAATGACGCGCGGGTGCAGCGGGACCGTGTGGCCGATGCCGTACAGCGTTTCGCCGCGGCGGTTGGCTTCCAGGTCGATCGCGCCGCCCGGAGCGACGAACGACGCCACGTCCGCGATCGCGTAATGCACGCGGTAACCGTCGCCGTTGCGTTCCAGATGCATCGCCTGATCGAGATCCATCGAACCGGGCGGATCGATGGTGAGCAGCGGAATGTCGGTGTGATCGAGGTCGGGCAGCTTCACATTGGCTGCGGCGTCGCGCGCCCCGGTTTCGACGTCAGGCGGGAACGCGTCGGGCAAGTGCATCTGCCGGCGGATGTCCGCGAGACCATGTGTGAGAACCGGATCGTTGGGTGTACTGATTCGCAGGCGGCGGGTTATCGGCATTCCACTCTTCCTTTTGACAGACGCGCCGCTTCTAGCCCCACCAGAACGCGGTCGCAAGGATGGCGTACAACGCCAGCAGCGAGACGCCTTCGCCCCAATCGGATTCGCCATCGAAGGTGATGAACGCGATTACCAGCACCGCGATCGCGACGCTCACCACCAGCATCGGCGTGAACACCAGCGTCAGCGGCGTGTAGCCGAACAGCCGCGAGAGGATCACCAGTGCCGGCGCCAGCACCAGCGCAATCTGCAGCGGCGAATTGATTACGACCGAGAACGCGTACTCGGAACGATTCTTTGCGGCGAGCTGGATGCCGACCACGTTCTCGACGGCATTGCCGGCAATCGCGACGATCACAAGGCCGGCAAATACCTCGGAAATTTTCAAGGTGTGCATCGCCGGTTCCAGCGCGTGCACGAACCATTCCGATACGAATGCGGCGGCGACCGCGGACGTCACGAGCATGGCGAGCGCCAGCGGCAGCGGCCAGCGCGGCGGATCATGTTGTTCCGCGGCATCGCCCGACGGTTTGGCCTTGAGCGATGCGGGCAGGGTGGCTGCGAACAGCGCCAGCAGGATCACCGCCACCACCAGCGACAGCGTGTCCTCGTGAGGCGCTGCGGGCGTGTGGATGTAACTCGCGAGCGAAGGCACCACCATCGATGCCACCGCAAGCAGCATCAGCACGGTGGTCGCACGCGCACGCTGCGAGTCGATGCGCTGGGTCCCGTGGCGCAGACCGCCGACCGTGAAGGCGAGCCCCAGCACCAGCAGAAGGTTCGCCAGGATCGAGCCGATCAGCGCAGCCTGCACCACCATCACCAGCCCGGCCTTCAGCGCGAATAGCGCGATGAAAAGCTCCGGCAGGTTGCCCAGCGCGGATTGCAGGACGCCGGTGGCACCCGCGCCGAAGCGGTCGCCCAGTTGCTCCACCGAGCGTCCCACCAGCGCGGCCAGCAACGCCACCGCAAGACCGGAGCACAAGAACGCGAGCACCGCGCCCGCGTGTGCGAAGCGGGTGATGCCCGCGGCAATGATCAGCAGCGCGCTGCCGCCGAGGATGATCGCGTCGGAGCGGATGAACACGCGGTGCTGCGCGCTCATGGTCGTGCCGTAGCGCTGAGGCTGGCGGGCGCACTCATTTCGAGTCGGCGCGATCCGGGGTGGCCGTGGATGTCGTCCGATCGAAATGCAGTCCCATGCCGGCCAGTGTCAGGCGCGCGGGCTGCTTCAGCGCGTTGACGTCGAAGGTGGCGTAGGCGTCACCATAGAACCTGTAACGCCACGTCACGTGGAACGTGTTGTCGTGCCACGGCTCAAGATCGCCCGTGAAATCGGGATTCCCGAGCCGGAGCACGAGATGGCCGTGTTCGGGCGCGACACGCGCCTCGCCATCCAGTTTGTCCGCATAGGTGCCGACGTAATCGGCCAGCGGCAGCGGCGGCTTGCTGCCCGGCACGCGGGTCGCGGCGAGCTTCTGATCCATCGACGCACCTTCGGCCTCGTCCTTGTGCACGGCGGCGAGCAGCGCGGGTTCGAGATCGTGCTGCGGCAGATCGAGCATCGCTTGCAACACGCGTGCGACGATCGCGAAACGTGCGTCCGCATGATCCATGTTTTCCATCACCGCAATGCCGAGTTGCGCGTCCGGTACCAGCACGACAGCCGAGGCCATGCCGTCGATGTCGCCGGCATGCCATACGATCTCGTGACCGCGATCGTCCTGCACGAACAAACCCATGCCGTAGGTGTAGAACGTGCCGCCGGGCATCCACGTGCGGATTTCATCACCCACGCCGGTGCCCGCCTGGATCAGCATGTGCGGCGTCATCATGGCGTTGACGACTTTCGAATCCAGCACGGGCTTGCCGTCGTACTTGCCATCGGCCAGCAGCATTTGCATCCATCGGCCCATGTCGTTGGCACTGGACCAGATGCCGCCCACCGCCGCGAACACGTCCATGTTGTGCGGCCAGTAGCGATGGATCACCGCAGGTTTGTCATCGACCATCCCGTGCGGCGCGGCGACATCGGTTGCGGCTGCGACGCCGGCGTCGGTGCTGACGGTGCGCGTCATGCCGAGCGGTTGGAGCACATGCGCGGCGACGTAGTCGTTCCAGCTCTGGCCGGTGATGGCCGGAATGAAACGGCTGGCGGCAAGATACTGGACGTTGTTGTAGCAAAACGTGGTGCGGAACCCGTATTGGGGTTTCTGGAATCGCATGCGCCGCACAATGTCGGACGCATCGCTGGTGTACCACGCGGCGCCCGGATCGCAGTAGCCCGTCCGGTGCGTCAGCAGGTCGCGCAACGTGACGTTCTGCGTGACGTACGGGCTTTCCAACTTGAAATCTTTCAGCTCCTCGGTGACGGGCGTGTTCCATTCGAGCTTGCCGGCGGAAACCAGCGTGCCCAGCGCGGCGACTGTGAAAGCCTTGGAGTTGGACCCGATGTCGAACAGCGTGTCCGCGTCGACCTTGCCGGGCTTGCCGAGTTCGCGCACGCCATAACCGTGCGCCAGCACGACCTTGCCGTCCTTCACGATGGCGATCGACAGGCCCGGCACGTGCCAGTCGTGCATGACTTGCTGCACGTAGGCGTCCAGCCCCTGCAGGTTTACCGGCACGGAAGCTGACTGCGGTGGTGTCGCCAACGCCAACGGCGTGATGAGGATCAGCAACAGCGAAACCCATGGACGTGTACGCATCGTTGTCGACCCCTCAAGTGAAAAGCCGGCGCATTGTGGCACGGCCGGCGACTTGCGCCGGCGCCGGCCGGGCGAGCTCACCGCGTGCGCGCTGCGCCGACAGCGAATGCGTTGTTGGCGCGATCAACGTCCGGCAGCACGGCATCGGGATCGATGATGGCGCGCTTGATGCGCTTGTTTTCGGCGACCGCCACGTCGAATTGCGTATGTTGCATCCACGTCGCGACCGGTACGCGCACATCCTTTGTGCTGCCGTCGTCGAACGTCACGCGCAGCGTTGATGGCATCGCAAACTTGTCGAGATTCGCCACCGTCACCAGCGCCCCCTTCGTGGGATCGTTGTCGATGTATTTCACGCCGGTCACGGCAAGATCGAGTTTCCAGTTGTGCCGGAACCAGCCACGCCAGAACCACGACAGGTCTTCGCCCGCGGCGCTGTCCATGCTGCGGAAGAAGTCGGACGGAGAGGGATGCTTGAACGCCCAGTCGCGAACGTACTGCCTGAAGGCGGCGTCGAAACGTTCGGGACTGAGGATCTGCTCGCGCAGCAGCGTGAGCCCGTAGGCAGCCTTGAAATAGGTGATCGGGTGGCGGAACTTCTCGCGGATCGCATCCGCGCGCGTCAGGATCGGCGGGGCGTCGGGATCGTCGAACACCTGCCTGATGATGTCCTTGGCGGGATCACCGGTCTGCGATGCGTATTCGCTGTCCTTCTTCGGCGCGAACTCGCCATCGTGCGCCTTGCCCCAGTCCGCGTGCGCGATCACGTCGACGAAGGTGTTCATGCCTTCGTCCATCCAGGCGTTGCGGCGTTCGTCGCTGCCGACGATCATCGGGAACCACGAATGCCCGACTTCGTGTACCGCCAGCAGGAACAGTGTGTAGCCGTTCGCTTTCCACCAGTCGAACACGATGCCGGGGTATTCCATGCCGCCCGCGACACCCGCTTCCGCGATCGCGTTCGGCCATGGGTAGTCGAAGCCGGTGTACTTCGAGAAAAACTCCACGGTGTACTTCACGTGCTGGGTGGAGTTCTGCCAGCCGTCCTTGCCGATGCTTTCGACGGGGTAGGCCGATTGCGCCAGCGCGTGCTTGCCGCCGGGCAGGTCGATGCGCGCCGCATCCCAGACATACGCGGCCGACGCGCCGAACGCGACGTCGCGGGTGTTCTGCATCTTGAAGCGCCACGTCAGCGCGCCGCCTTGCTTCGGACGACTCGTGGGATCGGTGACCTCGGCGGCCGAACGGATCACCACCGTCTTGTCCGAGTTGCGCGCTTGCGCGTACCGCTGCAATTCGGCCTTGGTGAGCACGTCTTCGGGATTCACCAGTTCGCCGGAGCCGACAATCAGCATGTTCGACGGCACGGTGATCGAGTAATCGAAATCGCCGTATTCGAGATAGAACTCGCTGTTGAGGTATGGCGCGGTGTCCCAGCCGCGCAGGTCGTCGTACACGCACATGCGCGGATACCACTGCGCGATTTCGAAGATGTCGCCGTTCTTGGTGTGGAACCAGTCGGTGCGGCCGCCGAACTCGCCCGGAACCGTGTAGTGCCAGGCGATCCGCACGCGCACCTTGCCGCCGTTCGCCGCAACGGCTTGCGGAAGATCCACGCGCATGCGGGTGTCGCTGATGACATGCTCGGCTTTCACCGTGCCGTGGTCGCCGATCACTTCGACCGAGGTGATCACGTCGCCGTCCGTGTGCTCATCGAATTTCGGCGCGCGGTCGCCGGAGAAATTGCCGCGTGCGTCGGTGCGGTACAGGTTCTGGTCGAGATGCAGCCACAGGTAATCGAGCGGCTGCGGACTGTTGTTGGTGTAGGTGATCGTCTCGGTGCCGGTGAGCGTCTTGCTTTGCGGATCGAGCGTCGCATGGATTTCGTAATCCGCGCGGTTCTGCCAGTAATCCGGGCCGGGCCGACCGTCGGCGCTGCGATAGCGATTGACCGGGTTTTGGTAATGGAACGGCGCGAACAGGGCTTGCGGGTCGTATTTCGACGCGACCGGTTTGCTCGCGGCGGGCGTCGCCGCGGGCGATGCGAAGGGAGCGATGAGGCACAGTGCGAGCGCGCACAAACAGGCAGTCTTCATGGATTTTCCGTCGGCGATGGGCGAGCGCGTTCCGGGTTCGGGCGCCGCGCGTCGAACACCGGAGCATGCCATGCGAAGGCCGCAGGGTCACGATGACCAATGGCATATTCATGCGATCGATCCCTGATCGCTGCGCCACATGCCGGCGCGCGGCCTGACGACGTGTAGCGCCACGCGGCATCAGAACGACCATCCATGGTCTGACTTTTCACGACAGCTACTTCGATCAGGATCAACCGTTCGACGGTCTAATCAGCCCTTGTGTTTGGCAAGCCGCAGCCAGGTGTCGACCACCGTGTCGGGATTCAGCGAAACCGATTCGATGCCCTGGTCCATCAGCCATTCGGCGAGGTCGGGGTGATCGGATGGGCCCTGTCCGCAGATTCCGACGTACTTGCCTTTCGCGCGCGCGGTCTGGATCGCCATCGACAAAAGTTTCTTGACGGCGGGATTGCGCTCGTCGAACAGGCTGGCCACGATCGAGGAATCGCGATCGAGCCCCAGCGTCAGTTGCGTGAGATCGTTGGAGCCGATCGAAAAGCCGTCGAAGATGTCGAGGAATTCCTCGGCGAGCAACGCGTTGGAGGGCACCTCGCACATCATGATGATTTTCAGTGCCTCGTTGCCGTCGATGCTCTCGCCCTGCACCAGCCCATTCGCGCGCAGCACCTCGATGACCTTGCGGCCTTCCTCCAGAGTGCGGATGAAGGGAATCATCACCCACACGTTGTCGAGGCCCATCGCCTCGCGCACTTTCTTGACGGCCTTGCATTCGAGGCCGAACGCTTCGGCAAACGAATCGTCGACATAGCGCGACGCGCCGCGGAACCCGATCATCGGATTTTCCTCGTGCGGTTCGTACTTGCCGCCGCCGAGCAGGTTGGCGTATTCGTTGGACTTGAAGTCCGACATGCGCACGATCACGGTCTTCGGATACACCGACGCCGCGATGGTGGCGATGCCTTCGGCCAGACGATCGACGTAGAAATCGACGGGGCCTGCGTAGCCCGCGATGCGCTCGTCGATCTTTGCCTTGGTTTCCGCGTCCTGCTGTTCGTATTGCAGCAGCGCCTTCGGATGCACGCCGATGTGGCTGGCGATGATCATTTCGAGTCGCGCCAAACCGATGCCATGGTTCGGCAGCATCCCGAAATCGAACGCGCGCTCGGGGTTGGCGACGTTCATCATGATCTTGAGCGGCGCTGGCGGCATGTCGCCGAGATCGGCGGTGATGCGTTCGAACTTCAATTTGCCGTCGTAAATGAAACCGGTGTCGCCCTCGGCGCACGAGACGGTGACGGCGTGGCCGTCCGGGATCTTCTGCAGTGCGTCGCCGGTGCCCACCACCGCCGGCACGCCGAGCTCGCGCGCGATGATCGCGGCGTGGCAGGTGCGGCCCCCGCGATTGGTGACGATGGCCGCAGCGCGCTTCATGATCGGTTCCCAATCGGGATCGGTCATGTCCGCGATCAGCACGTCGCCTTCCTTGAACTCGTGCATCTTGTCCAGCGACTTGATCACGCGCGCGGTGCCGGCGCCGATCTTCTGGCCGATCGAGCGGCCCTCGGCCAGCACCTTGCCCTTTTCGTTCAACTGGAAACGTTCGAGCTGGGTCGCGTGCGCGCGCGACTTCACCGTTTCCGGCCGCGCCTGCACGATGTAGAGCTTGCCGGTGGCGCCGTCCTTCGCCCATTCGATGTCCATCGGACGCTTGTAATGTTCCTCGATGATCAGTGCCTGCCTGGCCAGTGATTCGACATCGGCATCACTGATGCAGAAGCTGCGGCGCAGTTCATCCGGCGTCGCTTCGATCCGCACGCGCTCGCCCGGCTGGTCGGAATACACCATGCGCTGCTGCTTGGCGCCGAGGTTGCGGCGCAGTACCGCCTGCTTGCCGGCTTTCAGCGTCGCCTTGAACACGTAGAACTCGTCGGGATTCACCGCACCTTGCACGACCATTTCACCGAGGCCGTAGCTGGCGGTGACGAACACGACGCCGCGGAAACCGGATTCGGTGTCGAGCGTGAAGAGCACGCCCGACGCGCCGATGTCCGAGCGCACCATCAACTGCACGCCGGCGGAAAGCGCGACTTCCTCATGACTGAAGCCCTGGTGCACGCGATAGGCGATCGCGCGGTCGTTGTAGAGCGAGGCGAAGACTTCCTTCACCTTGTGCAGCACGTCGTCGATGCCGGTGACGTTGAGGTAAGTTTCTTGTTGGCCGGCGAATGACGCGTCCGGCAAGTCTTCGGCGGTCGCCGAGGAGCGCACCGCGACCGGGATGTTTTCCCCGCCTGCGTCCCGACAGAGTTTCGCGTAGGCGTCGCGGACGGCCTGCTCCAGTTCGTCTGGCAGCTTGGTATCGACGATCCAGCCGCGGATTTCCTTGCCGGCCGCGGCCAATGCGGTGACATCTTCGACGTTCAGTGTCGCGAGCCGTTTCTGGATCCGGTCGGCGAGGCCGCTCTTTTCCAGATACTCACGGAACGCGTCGGCCGTGGTGGCGAACCCGCCCGGCACCGACACACCCAGCTTGGCGAGGTTTCCGATCATTTCGCCCAGCGATGCGTTCTTGCCGCCGACCTTGGCAAGGTCGGTCATGCGCAATTGGTCCAGCCACAGGACAAGTTCGGTCACGACGATCTCCATGAGTGGGCCGATGGCCCGTAAACGGTCTATTTTCGCGGGCATCCGAAGCGGACACAAGCCGCGCCACGGCACGCGTTCGGCGCGGATACACTCGGCCATCGCGTGACGCAAGGAGATGGCTTTGAACGGCAACGGCCGCAGGACGGTTTTTTTCGTTTCCGATTCCACTGGTATTACCGCCGAGACCATCGGCAATTCCATCCTCGCGCAATTCGAGGGCGTGCAGTTCGACGGGCACCGCATCGCGTTCGTGGATACGCCCGACAAGGCGCGCGCGGCGGCGCTGCGCATCAAGACCGTGTACGCGCAAAACGCCGAACGTCCGATCGTGGTGAATACCGTGGTCGATCCGCAGTTGTGCGAAATCATCGCGGAATCGGGCGCGCTGATGGTCGATGTCATGGCCCCGTTTGTGGGTACGCTGGAACTGGAACTCGGCACCCGTCGTTCCGGTGCGGTCAACCGCGCGCACGGCATGGTCGATTTCAACCAGTACGAAGCACGCATCAACGCGACCAACTACGCGCTGGCGCATGACGACGGCATCGACGTCGACTACAGCCAGGCCGACGTGGTGCTGGTGGGCGTGTCGCGCGTGGGCAAGACGCCGACCTGCCTCTACATGGCCCTGCACTATGGCGTGAAGGCTGCGAACTACCCACTGACCGACGAGGACCTGGAACGCGACTATCTGCCCAAACGCCTCGAAAGTTGCCGCAATCGCCTGTACGGATTGACCATCGATCCGATCCGCCTCGCGCAGGTACGCGAGGCGCGGCGCCCCGGCAGCTCCTACGCCAAGCTCAATCGCTGCGCCCACGAACTGGCGGTCGCCGACCGCATCTTCCGCCGCGAGAACATTCCCTCGCTCAACACCACCCACACGTCCATCGAGGAAATCGGCAGCAAGATCATGGCGCACCTCGGGATCGAGAAGCACATGTTTTAATGGCCAATGGCTCATCACGTTGCGGGGTTTTGCCAGATGCGCCTGGACAGGTCGATTCCATGGCTTCGAGTCACATTGAAACGGCGGGTGTCCAAGAATATGATCGCCACGCGTAGTGTCTGGCGCCAAGTGGGCAACCCCAAGCGCCAAACACTGATGCCTTTGCGCCGGGGTTGGGACCGAAGGGGCGATAATGAATGCGTCGCGAGCTTTGTCCGAAAGGGTTGCCGTTTGTTGATGTTGGCGGCGCGGGCAGGTCCCTCGGGCGCATTTTGTCTGAAACTCCATTCTCCGAACTTGCTTCAAGGGTGAGTGACTTTTGAAAGCCGATTGAAGACTGCGGTTTGTTTGCGCCGGATGGCCAAATCGCAAGGACGAAAAAATGACCAGGGGGTGGCATATGTGTCAGAGTCGCCAACATTCGCTTGCATTGGCTATCGCTGCTGCCTTGGCGTTTTGCGCAACCGGGGCTTTGGCCGCCCCGCCGCTGCGTTTCGTGCCGGATTCGCGCCTCGACAACGCTGCCGTTCCTCCACCTGGCCGAATGAATTTTCGAGCGCCGGTTGCGGACGCCGCCCTTGGGAGTGGTGCGGGGCTCGCCATCTCGCAGATTTGGGCTGACACCGCCACGTCGTGCGCCCCCGCGGCTTTCGCCGCAGTTCTGCCACCCACCACTATGCAATGGTGCCTCAACAATGCCTCGGTACTGCCACGTGATCTGTTGAATGCCTCGCCACTGGTTTTGGCCAGTGCTCCGGTCCGCGATATTACGTCGCCCCTCATCTCACCGATCCGGGCTGGCGTCGTCGCATCGTCTGCTCCTGCGGCTTCGGCCGGAGCGTCGCCAGCCAAACCCGACCTGCGTCCCGATCATCCGCCGATTCCCCCACCTGTCTTGAATATCTGGGCACCAGTTTCGGCCAACACGTCAGGTGGCAGCGGTACCTGGTCGCTCACGTCGGCCACCTGGACCGATATCTATGGCGATGCTCCGGCAACGATGTCGCCGCAACCTGGATTCGCGATATTTCAAGGCATTCCGGGTCTCGTGACCGTGGACGACAGCCTAGGCGCCGTCAGCATCACCGGAATGAATTTTTCGGTCGACGGTTACATGCTGACCGGTGATGCATTGAGTCTGGTTGATAGAGGCGGGAACTCGCCCACCATCGAGGTGGGCGACGGTGGAACCGGTGGCGCCGGATACAAGGTCATCATCAACAATGTTCTGATCGGTGCCGATGGCTTGACCAAGGCCGGCGCAGGCACGCTGACGCTGACGGGCTCGAATACCTACACCGGCCAGACGGACATCAAGGGCGGCAAGTTATCGCTGGCTGGCAATGGCAGCATTGCCGGTTCCAACAGCGTTGTAATTGACGGGGTCGGGACGTTGGACGTTTCCGGCACGACAAACGGCGCGTCCGTCAAGGAATTGGGTGGTAGCGGGGCAATAGTGCTCGGGGACGAAAATCTGGAGGTGAGCGGCGATTCGTCTTTCGAGGGCGTCATCAGTGGTTCGGGCGGCCTTACGGTTTCGAGCGGCTTCCTGACACTGGTCGGCGCGAATACCTACACCGGTCTCACCACGGTCGATCGAGGTGCGCAACTGCAGTTGGGGAGCGTCTACACAGGGTCGGTCGCGGGCGACATTTTGAACCATGGCACGCTGTCGTTTTTCTTCGACGATGCCGATTTGACGTATGGCGGCGTAATTTCCGGGGATGGTGGTTTCGAGAAGGAGGGTACGGGCACCCTGACATTGACCGGTGCCAATACGTTCTTCGGGGGAATGCTGGTAATAGGCGACACGGGTGGCGGCGCGTTGGCCGTTTCGAGCGATGCCAATCTGGGTGCGCCGGGGAGTGCAGTGACTCTGGAAGGAGGAACGTTGGAAGCCACTGCACCTTTTACGCTCATGCACCCGCTTGTTTTGCTTTCCGCACCCACACCGCTTCCGGGGACGGTGCAAGTTGATTCCGGTGCAGCTCTGACCGTCGCCAATGGAATCGCCGGCGGCTCCTCCGACAGCCTGATCAAAACCGGTCCAGGCACGTTGCTTCTTGCAGGGATGAACGGCTATGGCGGCAGTACCACAATCAGCGAAGGCACGCTGGCACTTAGCAGTGCCGGTAGTTTGGTGCATTCCAGTGGCATACGCGCCGACGGGACGTTCGACATTTCCGGCACCACCGGGGGATCGACCATCCAAAGTCTGTCGGGTTCTGGCGCAGTCAAGCTGGGGACACAGACGCTAACACTTGGCAACGCTTCAGATGAGTTCAGCGGCGTCATCACTGGAGGCGGCGCTCTCACTTTATCTGGAGGCAGTGAAACACTCTCGGGTGGGAATATCTACAGCGGTGGAACGACGATTAACGCGGGTACGTTGCAGATCGGCAATGGCGGCACCACGGGTTCGATTACCGGTAACGTAACGGACGACGGCTCGCTGGTGTTCAACCGCAGCGATGCCGTCACTTTCGATGGCGCGATTTCGGGCAGCGGCTCGTTGACGCAAGCAGGCACCGGTACAGTCACACTGACGGCTTTGGGGTACCTTGGCAAGATCACGATCAATGACGGAAGCACGCTTGCGGTCGCTGACGTTGGCGGTGGGGCGGCAACTTTGGGCGAAGTCGTTGACAATGGTACGTTCGATACTTCCGGATCCAACGGATTCGTGACAGCCCACAGCCTCTCGGGTAACGGTGTAGTGAAGCTCGGTACATTGGGGCTGACGCTGGACGATGCTGCAGGTCATTTCAGTGGTGTCATCAGTGGAGGTGGTATCGAGTTATTCAATGCCGACGCCGCTACCGCGGGCACAGAAACGCTATCGGGCATCAATACCTACAGTGGCAGGACCGATATCGTAAATGGCACACTGGTATTGATGGGCGGCGGCAGCATCGCCGACTCCGGTGTCGTCGACGTTGGGGGCACTCTGGACATTTCCGGCACGAACGACGGAGCAAGGATCAAAAATCTGATAGGCAATGGCTCGGTGCTACTGGGCGGACAAACGCTTACGATCACCGACGAGACCAATTTGTTTGGGGGGGAATTCGGGGGGAGCATCAGCGGGGCGGGTGGTGTGACACTGTCGGGCGGATCACTCAGGCTGACGGGGGCAAATACGTACACTGGGCTGACCATGATTGATGCGGGCGCGACGTTGCAGTTGGGCGATGGCAATGCGGTCGGGGCCATAGATGGCTCAGTCGTTGGCGACGTCGTTGACAACGGTTCGTTTGTTTTTAACCACTGGGCAGATGCAACGTACGACGGAGTTATTTCGGGTACGGGCTACGTAACGCAGGAAGGTCATGGCACGCTGACGCTGCGAGGTGCCAATACATTCAGTGGAGGAGTCAACATAGACTCTGGCACTCTGTCGATTGCGAGTAATGGCAACCTTGGTGGTGCTGACGGCACTCTGACAATGAGTTTCGGCACCTTGGAAACTACTGCAAGCTTCAATCTTGGCCGTAATGTGGCATTGCAAGCCGATAGTGCCTTCGAGCCCGATTCTGGCAGCGATTTGTCCATTGCAGGCCTTATCACTGGCAATGGAATGTTGATCATGAAGGGGGCCGGGACACTCATTCTCAGTGGCGTCAACATGTACAGCGGTGGCACCACCATCAACGCAGGCACCTTGCAGGCGAGTCGGTCGCTGCCGGGCGACGTGACTGTCAACGGCGGTACGTTGGACGCGGCGGCAGGTGTCGCCGGCAATCTTTCCAATGCCGCCAAGGTGGCAGTCCACGGTGGCGATACAACCGTAGGAGGCAGCTACACGCAAGCTTCGACAGGCACGCTGGCGGTGAGCTTGGGCAGCAAGCTTGCGGTGAACGGTACGGCAACGCTCAATGGCGGGACCTTGGAAGTGACGGGCGCTGACAGCGGCTATGTCGCCAACACGCATACCGATGTGCTCACGGCCACGGGCGGCGTCACTGGCACGTTCGCGAATCTGGTCAAGGACACGGGCG
>Ga0207705_10002299_pt1 | contig 14790 bp, 11 predicted proteins | sample KBSC13metaG_FD_184314 | JGI IMG/M metagenome (GOLD analysis project Ga0207705, IMG submission 184314) | Corn rhizosphere microbial communities from Kellogg Biological Station, Michigan, USA - KBS C1-3 metaG (SPAdes) (version 2) | ecosystem: Host-associated > Plants > Roots > Rhizosphere > Soil ...
AAAGGTTAACTATTTAAACTTTAAATATAATTCAAGTAAAACAGGAGATTTTAAGGATAATTTATCGGCAGGAATTTATAATTTAAAATCAATGCTGGATGATAACTATACCAATTTTTTGAATGTCAGTGATTCAAATACTGCCTATGTACAATCGCTGCTTATGAATTATAAAATATTGGAAAAACAAAGTATTTCTGAGCAGGATATAGATGACCTAAATGAAGACTTTACCTTAAAAATAAATTCTTTTAACCCGGGACTTTATAAAAATGGCTCAGATGGCATTCCTGTTACCGTTACTACTTATGACTCTGCATTGCATAAAATATCAGGATATTTCGTGTACTGGAATTCTTGGGTGGAAAAGGATAATCCTCAACCTTATGATCATTTTGATGAATTTACTAACCCTTCAAGTTCAGGAGTGCTGGTTCCTGGTATATATGATATTTGGGTGCAGAAAGCAGGGGATAAAAGGCGGTACCCACCCACAAATAAGAGAACTAAAAATAATATCTTTCTAAATACTACTGAGAAAAGTAAAAATATTTCAATAGTTGTTAATTAATTATATGGAAGAAGTTATTGACGGCTTAAAGAACAGATGGAACCAAATTGTAAAATTTAGCTTGTTTATTTTTGGAATCGTAGCTGTTCTTATTACCGCTCCTCCTGTAGAAAATTTTAATGGAAATGTTATTAGATTTTTAATCGCTGTAATTATCGCTTTCTTTTTAATTCCGCTATTTTTATATAAACAAAAAAAATATTTTAGAAAGTGGCTTTTCTTTTCGGTATTGATGTTTATACTCGCCTGCCTGTCACTTATTTTTTATAATGTTTTTTTTTCCAAGTATGTGATAAATTATTATGAGAATCGCCAAATAGTCGTAGGACGCGCTTTTTCAGATTCTGGTCTAATAAAAATTGAAAAGCTAAATAAAGAAGACAATCAAACTTACCAGGATGGTTCTCCTGAACATAACAAAACTCTTTTAAAATATGCCATCGGAAATGCTGAGGAGTTTTGGGATTATCATGAAATTAATAATAATAAGATTTTGCTGGTAACGCTATTTTATCTATCTATTTCTTTTATTACCATTTTACTCTTATGCATAACCCAAACCGTGCAAATATTGTATTCAAAATAATACTTTTTATTTTCTTTCACCTTTTGTATTCAAAAGATATTGCGCAGCCAATAGTTTTAATGCCATTAGACACTACTATTAGAATCGATAAAATAATATCTAATGAATTTAATTCTATCAATGACTTTTACAAAAGAAAGTATTCGATATATAAATCAAGCGGCTTAACAAAAGCAAGCAGGGCTAATTTTCAAATTGAAATCAACACTCAAGACATCATTGACCAGGCGAAGGCTCTAGATTCTGCGCAGTTCTTCTGGATTGCCGCAATGGTAATAGCGCATGAATACGCTCACCTCCTTCAATTTGAAGTTGCAGGGAACAGCGCCATCGCCGGCTATCAGTTTAAGGTGCTGGAAGCACAGGCAGATATTATTGCCGGTGATTATTTATGGGGCAGAATTTTTGAGATAAATACCGCAAAAGCGCAAAAGACAACAAACGAAATTACAGCATCGGCTTTCAATGCAACTTATATGCTTTTTTTTAATATTGGAACCAATACTTTTTCAATTGCTGACCATCCTACAAAGCTTCAGCGATTAGAAGCAATAGTAAGAGGCTCTAAACTTGGTTTTTCCAGAATGATGATAGAGGCTATCATTCATAAAATGCCTGAGGAAGGCGGCTTGCAATATGCTTACGATTCAAAGACGAATAAGGCTATAACCAAGAAACAATTTATCGAAGGCTTAAAAACTACAAGAAGAAATCTCAATATTGAGAACTTAGAAAATAAAATGTCGTGGGAAGAATTTCTTTCCTGGAGCTATGATCATGCTAAACTTATAGTTCATGGCGATTCCAGGAACCTCGCAGATATTGTTCAGACAGACTTCAAAGTTGACTCTGAAAAATTGTATCCCAAAACTATTTTTAAACAAACCTTTAAGAATATAGGGAAGGACACCCTTATATTTAAATTTGAAACAAGGAAGTACAGAAATGAGAATCGTAGTATTAACATTACCAGTGTTTCGGAAATTGAAAAAAGCTTATTTGATACTGACAATATATATCATAAGATTGTGCTATTGCCGCGCCAATCGTTAATGGTTGCGGATACATTTAATTTAAGTAATTCAAAGTTCAGAATCGTTTCACCACCTGCTGACATATCACTTTTTTATTGCGACAAGTTTAATGAACCAGGATATAAAACCGAGACTAATACTGAGCTTAGCCTTGCTACATCTAAATCAATATCCTTCAGGGATTATATTGAATTACTGACTGATGCTTTACATAGGGGCGACTATTCCAGGATCGTTTCTAACATTGGAACTACAGAATATAAAAAGAGTGAAAAAAATTATGAAATTTCATATAATGGCGTAGTTCCTCATAACGCGGAATATGAATGCACTGTTTTCCGCAATAGTAGCGAGAGGCTTTCAAAAGCTACAATTAAATTGGGGAATTTTAATAGCTATTCTTCCGCCGACAGCATATATTCTTATTATCGCAAACTGCTTGATAAAGATTATGAAAAAAAGACCGAGGTAATAAGTAAGGATCATTCAAAACATGGTTTTAAACAAGATATAATAAGAAATGGTACCATTTTGCCAAATCAGCCATTGAATAAGATGGCTTTTTACACTTCTCAATACGGTGATATCTTAATAAATTTATTCAGGCTCCGAAGAAATTCAGACAGTTCCGTTGACGGAGCAACATCATTTTATCATGTTTCTATTGAAGTAAGAGTCCTAACCAGGTAGCCTTCCATGAACCTTTCATGAAGCAGTATAGTCAAAGCCAGCCTACCCTGCCTTTGACTATACTTTATATTAACTACGCCTACCCAAATAATTACGTTTAAATACGTATCTGCGGTTGCCAAATAATTATAATTTTTGTATTGATTCTATGCAGGCACTAAAGATGCCAAAACGCTGAATAAACTTCCCCTTTTTGTTCACGCTTTAAATTGATCTTTTGCATTTTACCCGTTATGATATTGAGTGCGTTAAATCCGCAAAGGATTTTATTGATGCCGACATAAGTAAGCATCATAGCATTCCTGATATTGCCTCCCATGCAGGTATGAGCGCTACCAAACTAAAAGCCAGCTTTAGGCAAATATTTGGTATGGGCATTTATCATTATCAGCGCGAGCAAAGGCTGCAGAAGGGAAAAATTTTACTGGAGGAAACTGATAAATCTATAAAGGAAATAAGCCGCAGTCTTGGCTATAAATACGTAACCAATTTTCATATAGCCTTCAAAAATCGCTTTGGAATAACAGCATTCAAACTGAGAAACCAGCAATTATAAAATTGTCTGTTACCATAACTTTTGCGTCCACCTTCATATTTTCTGCTTTCTACCTTGTGTTAAGAAAACACGAACAATATTTTTAAGTGAAACATAGAATCCCCATAGAGATAATTAGTTCTTTACTCATCATACTTTTTGTATATACCGCATGCAGCAAGCTTTTTGAATATAGCTTATTCAAATCGCAATTAGCAAATGCTCCGTTCATTAAGCAAGCCGTTCCTGTTATAGCCTGGTTATTACCGGCAGCAGAATTGATAACAGCAGCAGCACTAACCATTACGACTACACGAAAAGCAGGACTATATAGCTCATTTTTTTTATTACTGTTTTTCACCGCCTATATAACTATCATGTTACTTTCAAATGTGCATTTACCATGTTCATGTGGCGGTGTAATAAAGTCGCTAAGCTGGAAGCAACATTTACTTTTTAATATCTTTTTTTTATCGTTATCTGCCCTGGGAATCTCACTTAGCAATAAAGAATCGAACCAAGTTTCCAATAAAATTATTTGCGCAAAAAAGGGAGTAAGCTGAAAACCTGTAAAAGAGTAAGCATTATTCATTAACGCTGCATAAAATAAATACTGCAGCACGCCTCTACACATTGTTCACCATTAAAAAACAAAAAACATGAAAAAAATTAAAATTTCTTTTGCCGTTATTGCCTTTTGTATTGGAATTGGCCTCAGCGCCTATACAGTGCCTGATAAACACTATACGGTTGGATGGTTTTCCATAACCACACCTGCCCATCCCGAACTTGCATCAAGCTATACTTACTCAGGAACAACACCAACTTGTTCTTCAAGTACAAGCTTGTGCGAAATAAAAGGTACGGTAGATCCTTCCGATATGGACAGGCCTCTTCAGTCAAGCGTCGATCAGGCAAAATCTGATAGCCGGAATTTTACCCAACCGGTTTCCGGGGAAGTGGACTTTAAACCTTAAAGGTTGAGGTCGGCGGGGAAATGAAAATTTCCCCGTTTTTATTTTTACCTGGTACTTTGCTGCATGCCTGTTATCTTAATCACGTCTGCAGGGATAAGAAATGTATAACGCGGATCATTTGGTGGCAACGTGTATATTGTTCCATTTTCCTCCCTCATCAATGTTTTGGCAAACCGGGTATCCTGGTTAAGCCTCCTCAGGTCAAACCATCTTGAACCTCTCAGTATTAATTCCTTTTGCCTTTCTGCAAGAATGATATTCAATGCCTCATCAGCCGTAGCTGCTGTGTATGGAATAAAAGTTCCGGTAGCCCACCTGGTAATTAGCAACTTGTTTAGTTCATCCATGGCATTATCTTTATCGCCCAGCCTTGCATAACATTCCGCTCTTATTAAATATAGTTCGTCGCTTGCCATGCCATTAAAAATTGTTTGTGTGCCATCATAGCTGCCCCTGAAGCCTACTGTTCCCGGTCCGTTACTTGTAAAAAAAAGACTGCGCCTGAGGTCATTGCTATCGAACGATGCATAAAGGAACGTGTCAACCCTGTAGTTTGTAAGCAAATGCATGCCGGTGAGCTGCGTAAAGCTCGTAAAAATAACTTCCGCATTGTATCTTTCAAAGGGATACAAACTAGCACTGTCCAGCGTGTTGTAGTTAATGAGGTCACTGTGTAGCTGAAGCGCTGAATCAGCATATTTGCCTGATAGATCATATTCTCCCATATCAAGGTATGCCCTGGCCAGGCCTGCATAGGCGGCCACTTTCGACGGCCTCGATAAAGGAGCATTCACATCAGGCAGTAATGATGCACTGGCCTTAAAATCCGCTATTATTTGTTGCCATGTTTCAGCCAGTGAAGCCCTTGTGCTAACCGGGGTAGCGTCACTGCTAAGGCGCAGGGGAATACCAAAAAGATTACCAGCGGTTGATTTATTATACGGAACTGCATAATACTCCGCCAATTGATAAAAAGCATTGGCCCTGAAAAAGTACGCTTCTCCCTTTACCGCCTTTCCCGCGCTTGAATTTTTAGTTGCCGAAGGCAGCTTATCAACCGTCTCCATTGCAATGTTTGCATTAAGCACCACCTGATACATGTAAGTCCAGTCTGTTTCGTCAAGGGCTTCCTGCGCCCATGTATAATGGTTCCTGCTGTTAACATTAAGACTCGAAAAATAGTTAGGCAAAAGATAAAAATCATCATCCGACTCATTTCCCAGGGATGGGTAAAACCCATTCATTTGATCGTAGAAATCGATCAATGCCTGGGCATCACTTAGCGACGTGGGAATCACCAGTTGCTTATCGGTTTTAGCATCCAGGTATTTTTTGCAGGATACAGTAAAAATAAGAAGGCAGGCCAGCAATGCTATGCCTCGCTTATTATAAAAGGCCAGGTGCAATATTTTCTTCATGACAGGTATTTTAATTTTTTAAAAAATTACTTTTACTCCAATGCTGGTGCTTAATGCTGCCGGCAATGCGGTTCCATAGTCAGGATCAATGCCCAGCTTATTAGCCCTCCAGATTATGCCAACATTATTCAGGTAGAGATATAGCTGCACATCCCTAACTATTTGCCGGCCGTGGCTATTGATAGTAAAATCATAGCTTGCCCTTATATCCTGCAGCCTTATATGATCTCCCTTTTCTACAGTAGCTTCGGAATTCGCATAAAATTGATCCCTGTAAGAATCAGACGGGTACGTAAGAGATGGCACGTTGGTCGTTTTTTCATCTCCCGGCTTTTGCCAGCGTTGCGCATATTCGCTGTTCATGATCCAGTTATTAAATAGTTCATCATACTGCAGTGCATCACGGCGGAAATAATATCCCCATTTAAAAACGATATTGGCAGATATTCCAAACCCTTTATAATAAAAACTGTTGCGAAAGCTGCCGAAATAAGGAGGCCTTGTTGTTCCTTTTATTACAAGATCGTTGAACGTTGCAGGGGTGGTAAGCTTTACATAATCTTTACTTACTTTACCGTCTATATAGCCGAGAGGATCGCCGTTCTCTGGGTCAAGGCCGCCCCAGCGATAGCATACCAGCGCATAAGGGTCACCACCCTCAAATGGAGTAATAAGGTAGCCGGTATTTATATAAGCATTCTTTGTAGCATACTGATAGAGGTATTTGGTAACCTTATTTTTTACAGAGCTAAAAAGTATTTGCCCCTCCCATTTTATTTTGCCAAGCATTAACGAGGATGATAATTTTATATCCACTCCCTTTGTGTTTAAGTCTGCCGCATTTTTTGTGATAAGGCTGCCCCTGGCACCGGTAGTAGCATCTACAGGAACCGGCTCCAGCAGGTCAGAAGATTTTTTTACATAATATTCAACTGAGCCGGTTATAATATTTTTAGCCGTTGCAAAATCAAGACCCCAATTAAGCGTGCCTGTCCGCTCCCATCTCAGATTCGGATTAGATGGCTGCGTGGCAACTGCATAAGGAAGGTTGGTTACTTCGGCACCGGTATTGTACTGGATAATAGCCAGTGCAGATAACCCGTTATTAATATTCCCGCTGTAGCCATACGTTACCCTTGCTTTTAAGAACGGCAGCCAGCTTGCGTGATAGAATGATTCGCCGGATATCTTCCAGCCGGTGCCCGCCGACCAGAATGGATTCCACTTCTGGTTTGTATTTACGCCAAATAAATTTGAGGCATCTTTTCGCACGCTGGCAGAAAGTGTGTATTTGTTCTTATAGCTATAAGCCGCATTACCGAAAAAGGATACATAACGGTTAAGGATACCCGAAAATCCGCTGTTTTGCGGAATATTACCGGAGCCGAGCGTACCATACAATTTAAACCTGGTAATATAGTCAACAGGCATATAGGTTAGTATATCATCATTATACCCGTATTCCCTTCCTGTTTGCGATGTCAGCTTGTTTTCCCGCGTTTCGGCACCTGCAATAATATAGAGAGTATGTGCCTTACCGTAAGTAGCATGGTAGTTCATCTGCGCCCTCATATTATACGCAGTAACAGAGCTGTATGTTTCATCAAGGATGCCTCCGGCAGTTATGTTCTGTGTTAAGTTACCATCAGTAATATTCGTGTACCGGTTTACGAGGTTGCGAGCAAAGTAGGAAGAAGGGCCATAAAAATTCCTGTTTTCACTATAGTTTTTCTGGTACTGCCCACGCACTTCCAGCGAAAGTTGTTGCGATACATTATAAGCAATTCCAAGATTTAATAATACTTCCTGGCTTATAGTAGCGTGTTGCTGGTTCTTCAATTCATCAAGTGGCTTGTAGTGCCAGTTTTCTAGCGTTCCCTGCCCCGCAGTATCAATATATCCATAGCGGTAATCCTTTGCCACAGCAACAGGATTACCTTCATCGTCTGCCAGCCGGGCATAAGGGTACAAGCCTGCTTTATTACCACCCGGGCTTATATTTTGCAGCCCGTTAAAATCACTTTTATAATCAGTGTAGGTAATGGTGGAACTAATCTCCAGCCTGCTTACCGGCTTTATGTTTAAAGCCGTGTAGAAAGTATTTCTGCGTGTATCGTTGCCCGTTAGTGACAGGTTGTTTTTATCAAGCCCTGCGTTCATTAAATAATTAATCTTATCACTTCCGCCCGATAAGCCAAGTGTATATTGTTGAGTGACCGCCTTGCGGTATACATATTTTTCGTAGTCGCTTCTTACATCATTTTTTGAAAGTGCATTTATCTGTGCATCCCCATCCGCCTGGCTTATAGTGCCATCACGCTCCCTGCTGAGAATTTCCACCACCGGAGAAATAACCGGGTGGCGTATGCCGGACAAGTCACCGTCGTACTGTCCCTGGCTGAACAAGTATTTTTCAACGCTTATATAGTCAGGCGATGCCATAAAATTCCGCGCCTTATAAATATCCGGCTCGTTCTGCACCGTTACACTGCTGTTAAGGGAAACAGAAAAAGGCTCTGAGTATTTGCCCTTTTTAGTAGTAATCACAATTACTCCGTTGCCTGCCCTGGCTCCCCAGATGGACGCTGCAGCCGCATCTTTTAATACGGTAATGCTTTCCACATCATCCGGGTTAATGGTATTGATATCACCATCATAAGGGAAATTATTTAATACTATTAAAGGAGTGGTATTGCCTTGCAGGGTGCTAAGCCCGCGGATAAAAAGGTCTGACTTGCCGAGCACTTTTGAAAAATATAAACTGCTGGCAGTTCCTTCCAGGCGGTCTAATATATTCGGGCTGACGCTCCTGTTAAGTAAAGTATTATCTATTTTATCAAAAGAGCCTGTGCTTCTCTCCCGAGGCAGTTGCTGGTAACCGTTATTTACCGTTACTTCCTCCATAGAAATGGCATGAGGCTTTAACATAAACAAATGCTGGGATGCATTTATTCTTGCTTCGAAAGGGAAATAGCCAACGCTGCTTAGCTGCAAAACGGGTGAAGCGCCCGAATAAGCAATCTTAAAATAACCGCTTGAATCAGTAACCGCTGATGCACCGTTTTTTATTGTTACAGTAACACCTGCCAGCGGCGCACGGGTTGTTTCGTTTATTACCCTGGCGCTGATGCTCTTTTGCGCCTTTAAGGAGCCCGCAAACAATAACCAAAATGCCGTAAAAGAAATTAAAATTTTCATGTCATACATTTTTACAGTTAATAATTTTTAGTAAAGCCTGTTCACTAAGGCTGGCTGATTACCAGGAACTCCAGTTCCCTTTGTTCATGTACCAGCGTAAAGCCATAGGCATCCAGCAGTTTTCGGAGGTAAGCATCATCGGCCACCTGCTCTTCCTTTATGGGCAGGTTGGTGTAGGTAGTTCCTGTAGTTTCGTCTATTAAAGGCGTAGCGCCTACACGGTTGTTCAGCAAATAGGTAACCATGCCAAGCCGTATTCCCTCCCGCGAAGATGTTTTCACAGGCAGGTTTTCGCTTTTATTTTTCAGTACCAGGCAATCCACCGTGCGCCGCTGCATGGTGCCTTGCATGCCGAGGTAAAAATTTACATCCCCCAGCAGCTTTTGGCGAACCTGCTGCGGCGGTAATGAAGAAGGAACAATAGCGTCCACGCAATAAAAATTAGCGTCCTGCCAGTCATCGTAATAGCCATTGAAAGTGTTATATACTAGACGGTTTTTGTCTTTCACTTGCAGCAACACCTGGCTCATAGGGAAATCGAAACGCTGGTAAAGCAGCAGGTACAGCTCTATGATGCCGCGGTTAATAAGGCTTACATGAAGGGTGTGTTGCACCGTATCTTTTTCCATTACACTGTGCTTTTGAATACCCGGCATAAACCCTGAAACTGAAGTGTACCATTTGGTAGCCGGCAGGCAAGGCTCAGGGATGTTATTAGCATTTAGCTGCAAAAGGGGTTGCTGGTAATCAAACTCGGTTATATCCTTTTTTACAGGCCAGTGCAGGGGCTGCGGCTGCATGGCTGTTATAATGTTGCGCTCAGTAATGTATTCGCTATGGGTAATGGCTTTTACAGTGCCTGTGCCATCTATCCATACCACGTGAGAAATATATTCATGGGGAAACAGCTTGCCCAGCACCGTGTCTGCCGCTACCACGGGAAGTTGCAATTGTGGGTGTCTCTTTACAAACGATTGTACCCGTGCTTTCTCATCAGGGGTTACCAGAATTATTTGTAATTGATTGCGGTATTTCGCCTGTAAAGAATCAAGCTTCGGAAGTATTGCCACGCAGGGCACACAGCCGGTTGACATAAAATCCAGTACCAGCAGTTTGCCCCTGTATGCGTTTATAGAAGATGGCAAACCTTCGTCGTTAACAATGCCGGGTATTGCAGTATCCGGCACTGTATCACCGATGGTGAGCGGCTTTACATTTGACGCCTGCCCCTCGGAAAGTATGGGCAATAGTATGGCCAGTATGCCAATTATTGATTTCATTGAACATATTTTGTAATTTGGAAATGGAATTTGTTGACAGTGGCTGCTGCTGCAAGCAACAGCAGCCATGCTGCTTTTATACGCATGAGAAACATATAAAGCAGCCTGCCGTGGTTTAATCATAACGGTTACGATTAAACGAAAATATTCTTACACCGGGTTCTTGGGTTTTTTGGCATATTGGGTTTGAAGCAGGGAAAGGGCGCTGCCTTTGAGGCGACTTACTAACCGGAAGTTTTTATGATACTGGAATAGAAAATGAGGATGGCGTTTATAATAAAATGGAAGTGGTAAATGAGGATGTTTATCGTGATGAATTTTTTGCAGGGTGAGATAATGAAGAATAGCATCCAAATTGCGTTTAGGGATGCTCGTTAGACCTGGTGCCGTATGTACATTCTTTGTAGCCATGTTTAATGGTTTTATAATTAACTACAAAGTCTTATATAAAAGAGACAAAGAAGGACGTGTCTCAACTTATCGATTTGAGGCCCTCGGAGAGCCCTTGGAACGAATAAGTGAGCCCACGCCCTAGGAGCGTGAGCTATTCTACTTATCGTCTCGTTCCAATTGAAATTTCCGAGGTTTCAAATCAAGACTCAAAGCGAATTGCTTCAATTATTTATGAAGAGTCGCGAAAATATTAATAATAGCCCATTTAGTTTTCTCTAATCAAAATAGACTAAAAACAAATATATATAAAAAAAATAAAACACACACATGTGTGTACAAGTATTTTTTCTTCTTTCATTACTTAGCTCATACATGGAGAAGCAGATTTTCATATCACCAATTGAACAGTACGTGATTGATTTTGTAAAAGATTTAAGAACAAAAAAGAAATTATCACAAGATGAAATCGGAAGTGTTATTGGTAAAACGAAATCTTTTATCGGCAATATTGAAAGTCCTAAAAACCGGGCAAAATATAATTTGACTCACATAAATTTATTAGCTGACTATTTTAATATTTCACCAAAGGATTTCTTACCTAAGGAAGCTATCATTCTAAAGCCGATGAAAAAGAAAAGACTAAATAATTAAGTAGAATTATTATATACTAAATATATGTCTTAGCGGAGTTTTCCGGACACAAACTTCCAGTGCAAAATAATTTGTAGAAAACCTCGATGCGTCAAACACTACCAAAAATTATAAAGTAAAACGTTTCGATATTATAAATTTCTTATACATTGGAGTTTCGGAGGAAAATAACTTTAAATTTTCAAAGATATAAAGGGAAAACACTGCCGGGCTTTAATCTTATAAACAAATCTGTAAAAAATGTTACTAGTTTAACTTTTTACCGCAAAATGCTATTGTATATATTTGTAATTGTCCTCAAACTATGATATGAAATTACAATTCTCCGGCCATGATAGTTTTATTTGCAAGCACTTCTGGCTTAAGAAAGGCTACGACTTCATTGTTGAAGGCAAGAACTTCAATGATGAAATGTCAGTTGTTGATTTAGGCGTAGGTAAAAATATGGTTACTGCTATCAATTATTGGTTAAAAGCTTATGGTATTACCGATAGTTCCAACCAAATAACTGAACTCGGACATTATCTGTTTAATAATAGAAACGGCCGTGATCCATATTTAGAGGATTTAGGAAGTATCTGGTTACTCCACTATTCATTAGTAAAGGCTGACAAAGCTTCGATTTACAATTTATTTTTTAATGAATTTAGAAAAGAAAAATTTTCTTTTACCAGAGAATACCTTTTAAACTTCTTACTCAAAAAATTAAAAAGCATTGATCAAAATAATGTGAATGCGAGCACGGTAAATTCCGATATAAGTGTTTTTATTCGCAATTACCTAAAGCCCGGATATAGAAACAGGAAGTTGGATATTGAAGAAGAGTTTTCAAACCTTTTTATTGATTTACAATTCATGGAAAATTATCAATCAGAAAATGCCGAAGAGAAAATCGTTGAATGGTATCAAATTGAAAATGATGTAAGGGTTGATCTTCCTGCAGAAATTGTTTTATTTTCTATTCTTGATAGTGAAAACTATGGCGATTCTATTTCATTCATTGAACTTCAATCCGGCTATAATTCACCGGGAAGCGTTTTTGCTTTGAATGAAGAAGGGCTTTATAATAAAATTGAAAGAATCGTTGAAATCTGTTCTGATGCAACCTATACGCAATCTGCGGGAGTTCGGGAGTTGCAATTCAAATCTAAACCTGATAAATGGAAAATATTAAATGAGTACTACGGCAATTAAATTTTCCCCTTCTATTAATATAATTAGGGACAGTAATTATTTATTTAATTATATCTCTACGCCTAACTCAATAAAGATATTTGATCAGTTGTTGAATGATGCGTATGCCGGAAGTAAATGCAATCTTATTATTGGAGCATATGGAACTGGTAAGTCCTCTTTTTTATTAGCTTACCAACAAACGCTCAATGGCTTTCACACCCATTTTACTCAAAAAGAAAAGCTTTTAAAGCAGTCCACAAAATATGAATTCATTCAGGTAGTTGGTGATAATAAATCGTTGCTCGATCATTTTGCCTCTTTATTTTCACTAGACAATAAAGATTATTCAAGTTCGGATGTAATAAAAGCAATTGACAAGAAATATAAGCAGCTCCAGAAAAGGGAAACGGGACTTGCATTTATTATTGATGAATTTGGCAAATTTCTAGAATATGCTTCTAAAAATAATCCGGGGGTCGAGTTATACTTTATCCAACAATTATGCGAATGGGTAAATGATACTAAAATAGAGTCTGTACTTATTGGAACATTACATCAGGACTTCAACACCTATTCCTTTAACTTAAATAGAACCCAGCAACAAGAGTGGAGTAAAGTAAAAGGACGGTTTAAAGAAATTGTTTTTAATGAACCGGTAGAGCAATTACTCTTTTTAGCAAGCAAGAGGATTGAAGAAAAATTTGCGGATATAAAAGAGCCTAAACATTTTGAGAAATTATTTACTGTAATAAAAGATTCAAAGGCATTTCCATTAAAAGATTATTTAAATAAAAAGGTAGCTAGGGCATTATTTCCGTTTGATATTTTATCTGCTGCGGTTATGACACTTTCTTTGCAACGATACGGACAAAATGAAAGGAGTTTATTTTCTTTCATCGAATCAAATGATCACTTATCTCTAAACGATTTCGATCTTACAAAAAATAATTACTTCAGTATCGATAAAGTGTATGACTATTTAATCAGTAATTATTATTCTGTTATAGCTCACAAGACGTCAAAGTCTGATTATACAACCTGGAATAGTATAAGGAAGTCGCTGGAAAAAACTGAGGGTGTTTTACCTGACGATATCCAAATTGAAGCGCAGCAAGTGATTAAAACAATCGGACTACTTAATATTTTCTCAACGGCATCTGCGACACTTGATAAGTCCTTTTATGATTCTTATGGACAATTCGCCATTGGAATAAAAAATATAACAGCAGTAATTGAGGCATTAGAGAAGTTCAAAATAATAAAATACGCAAAGCATAGTTTCAGGTATATAATTCTGGGAGGTACTGATTTGGATATTGACTTAGCCATTGATGAAGCCGGGGGAATTATTGAAAAGACTACTAACCTTGTAGAAACACTCAAGCAATATTTCGATATTCCTCCTATTGCTGCCAAAGCGATTTTTTATGAAAAAGGGACTCCTCGATTTTTTCAGTTTATTTTAAGCGAAGTACCTGCTGTGAATATACCCGAAGGTGAAATTGATGGATACATAAATCTGATTTTTAATGAGGATGACAAAATAACTAAGAATATAAAGTCTGCTTCTGCAAGTTGTAATGAAGCTATACTATTTGGCTATTACAGAAATACAATAGACATAAGAAACACTCTTTTCGAAATTCAAAAAGCTAAAGAAGTTAAGTCCGCTAATATTAACGACAGGATAGCTGTAAAAGAATTGGACAGCATAATAGACCATTATACCAGGATTTTAAATCACTATGTTTTAGACAGCCTTTACGCTAATGATGGAAAAATTGAATGGTATTATCAAGGCGCTAAAATTACTATAAAAGACAGGCAATCATTCAATCAAAAACTATCGGCTATTTGTAAGGATGTATATGCTGACACTCCTGAATTAAAAAACGAGTTAATAAACAAGTCCAAAACTTCCGGGCAAATATCAACAGCAAGAAAAGAGCTTATCAAAAGGTTATTAAATAATTTATCCGAAGAGAATTTGAGTTTTCCCTCTGATAAATTTCCTCCTGAAAAGTCCATCTACTTATCCTTATTAAAAGATAAAGGTTTACATGCACTTGTAAACAATATATGGAGTTGGCAACCACCAACCGACAAATCATTTGATAAACTCTGGCAGGCTGGTAATAAATTTTTAGAAAGCTCTAAAGGCAATGAAAGAAAGTTACAGGAGTTCGTTGATATACTTCTTTCAAAACCTTTCAAGTTAAAGCAAGGGCTTATTGATTATTGGATTCCTGTCTTTTTATTATCAAGGGCCGATGAGTATGCG
>Ga0207705_10002300_pt1 | contig 14785 bp, 21 predicted proteins | sample KBSC13metaG_FD_184314 | JGI IMG/M metagenome (GOLD analysis project Ga0207705, IMG submission 184314) | Corn rhizosphere microbial communities from Kellogg Biological Station, Michigan, USA - KBS C1-3 metaG (SPAdes) (version 2) | ecosystem: Host-associated > Plants > Roots > Rhizosphere > Soil ...
AAAAGATCGGACGATTGGGGATTCCCCCGTTGGCGCTCATACGGCGACAAGGGCCGTTCGGCCGCAAAGCTGCGGCTGTGCGACCGCGAGGGCTGCACCAATGTCGGTGACCGTCCGGCGCCCAAGGCTCCGAACAGCCGCGAGCGCTGGTATTTCTGCGAAGCCCACGCAGCCGAGTACAACAAGAACTGGAACTATTTCGCGGGCCTCAGCCCTGAAGAGGCTGCTCGCCGCGCGGCAGAGGAGGAAAGCGGCGCCAAGGGCTTCCGCAAGTCGGCGCAATGGAAATGGGCCGGGCCCGGCGACGGCAGCCGCTCGCGCGACGAGATGCGCGCGCTGGATGCGCTGGAGCTCGAGAGCGACGCCGACTTCAAGGCGGTGAAGGCCGCCCACCGCCGCCTGGTCAAGGAAACGCACCCCGACGCGAACCCCGGCGATGCCGAGGCGGCAAAGCGTTTCAAGCAGGTCCAGGCGGCCTACGACGTGCTGCGCAAGGCCGAAGAGCGGAAGAACGGCAAGGCGGCCTGACCGCCATCGCCGAGCTCAACTCTTGGGCTTAGGCGGGCGGGCCCTGCGTTCCCCGCCACGGCGGTCGGTGCGCCTGCGTTCGGGTTTGTCACCCAGCGGTTGAGTGGTTTTCCGACGGTCGCCCTTGCGCCGATCGCCCTTGCGACGGTCCGTGGCCTTGCCGTCCGGCCTCGGGAGATTCCCGGCATCGATGGTAATCGATCCGGCAGTAGGATCGCCTTCCCTCAGCCGCGCCTTCGCCGCCGTCAGAATCAGCGCAAGGTTGTTTTTGACGAAGTCGCAGCGTTCATCGTCGTCCATCCGGGCGACCCGGTCGAAGTCGAGGTAGGCTCCTATGGCCTCCTGCGTGATGCAGATCGCCCGGATCTTCCCCTCGATCCAGATGTCCACCAGCGTGTCGGTGCCGCTCGCCCGAATTGAGTCATTCTCCACCCTTAAAGCCCCCTACGCATTACCACTAACCGAAGTTAATCATGATTCGCGGCCCTGCGACAGGGGTTTCAGGCGGCGGCCGCATATCGCTCCGCTGTCTGCTTAATCAGCACAATCATGTTGGGCACGCCCTGCGTCCGGTTCGCGCTGAGGTGCTTGGCGAGCTCGAACGGCGCCAGCAGCGCAGCGACGTCGAGCCGCGCCACTTCGGAGGCCGGCTTGTCCTGCACCGTGCTCAGCACCAGGGCGACGATGCCCTTGGTGATCGCGGCGTTGCTGTCGGCCAGGAAATGCAGCCGGCCATCGACGACGGTGGGATAGACCCACACCGACGCCGAGCAGCCCCGGACCTTCGTGGCGTCGGTTTTCAATGCGTCGGGCATAGGCTCGAGCTGGCGGCCAAGGTCGATCAGCAGCCGGTAGCGGTCCTCGGCCTCGACGAGTTGATATTCCTCGAGGATTTCGCGGAGGGGTGGGAGGCCGGACACGCCTGGCCTCTAGCATTGCTAGCGGTCGCGGAGCGACTCGATTTCCTTGGCCAGGCTATTCTCTTTCTCGACCGTGATCCGTTCGAGAACCTTGAGCCGCTCCTTGAGCTCCTTCACCTCGTCGCGCAGCCGCTGGTTTTCGCCGGACGCAATGGCATCTTCGTCCAGGCGGTGATGAGAGCGCGCCCGCTGCTTGAAGATCCCCGCGATCATCACGATCGCGACGATCAGGACGACCATGAGCTCGCCACTGTTCATCGTACTTTGTCCTCTTGGGGAATGCGGGCCTGATCGCGGAGTGCTTCGATCTGGGCAGCCGTCTGAGCGCCGCCGTCGGTGACGATCTGCTCAACCACGCGCAGGCGCGCCTCGACGCGTTCCATATGCTGGGCATATTGCGCACTCTTTTCGGCCGCCAGATTGCTCTGCGATGCGATCTGCTTTTCCTTGACCCTTAGCCACATCTTAAACGGGGCGAGCCCCATCGCGGCTAGCGGAATCAGAACCCAGATCCAGGTCGCGGGATGGTCCCACATGGTCTTGATGCCCCCTTAGTGAATTCAGGAAGTTTGGTGCGGTAGTTTCGAATTCAAGCGTCCGCGCGCTTTTTGTTCAGCCGCTTGGGGCGAAGCGCCTCGATCTGTGCTGCGGTCTGCGCGCCGCCATCGGTGACGATCTGCTCAAGCACCCGAACGCGCTCCTCCAGCTCGTGGCTGCGCGATGCATATTGGGCCGCCTTTTCGGCCGCGTGCATGGCTTCGACCTCGAGCTTCTTCTCGCGGAATTTGAAAAAGCGGTTGGCGATCAGCATGATCATGATCGTGGGCAGCCCGATGATGATCATGGCCAGCATCACGGCGGTCGGTTCCTGCATCAGGCATTTCCTCCCTTGTCGATGGCCAAGGCATCTATCTCGCGAGCGAGCGACCGGTTTTCCGTGGTTACGTAGCTTTCAATGTCGGCAAGGCGCCGATCGATGTCCTTGAAGCGCGAGCGGATATCGCGCGCGGCCCGCGTCGGCGACGCGCGGACGCCCTGCCAGAACTGACGCTCCTCGACGTCGGCGCGCTCGAGCGACATCGGCTTGGTTGGCGTGACCATCGCGGCAATGAAGTAGAAGGGCAGCACGCCGCCGCCACTCATGAACATCGCCGCGATGAAGCACACGCGCACCAGGCTCACATCGAAGCCGGTGTAGTCGGCGATCCCGGCGCAAACGCCGAACAGCTTGCCGTGACGCTTGTCGCGATAGAAACGCGTCCGGCTCGCGGGCTGCGCCGAATAATAGTCAGGTTCGCGCCCGTAGCCCCGTTCCACCGGCACTTCCTGTGGTCGATTCGAGCGTTCCTGCGGGGCGGGATAGCGGTCGTACGCCATCTTATTCGTCATCCACGAGCAGGCGCTGCCGGTCGTCGCGACCGGGCAGGCACTGTTGCCGCCAGTTGGGGTTCTCCGCGGTCATGATCCGCTCGATCGTGCATAGCCGATCGTCGAGGCGCCGGGCGGCGTCGTGAAGCTCGTCGAGCAGCTTTTCGTCTCCGGACGTCAGGGTCGCCGCCGTCTTCCACTTCGTGATGTAGTGGAACACCAGCCAGGGCAGCCCGATAAAGAGCGTGACGATCGCCAAAAGCGGAATGATAGTATCTTCCATTGGTGGTTACTTCCCCTTGGCCTTGAGCGCGGCCTTCATGGCCTCGAGCTCGGCGTCGACCGACTCTGCGGCCTTCAATTCTGCGATTTCCTCTTCGAGGCTCTTCGGCCCGGTCATGCCGAGGGCGTCGGCGCGGCCTTCCGCGAAATCCGCACGGCGCTCCAGCACTTCGAAGCGGCTGAACGCGTCCTCGGTGCGACTGCCGTTCATGATTTCCCGCGCCCTGGCGCGGGTTACCGCGCTCTCGAAGCGCGCAGCGATCGCATTTTGGCGGGCACGCGCCTCGCGCAGCTTGCCCTGCAGCTTGGCGATGTCCCCTTCATAGCCCTTCAGCGTGTCGTCGATGACCTTGATCTCGTCGCGCAGGCCCTGGGCCATGTCGGCCGCCTTCTGGCGTTCGATAAGCGCGGCCTTGGCGAGGTCCTCGCGGTCCTTCGACAGGGCCAGCTCGGCTTTCTCTGTCCAGTTCTTTTGGAGGTCATCGAGGCGGGAAAGCGCCCGACGCATCTCCTTGCCGTCGGCAATGCAGCGCGCCGCCGAGGCGCGAACGTCGACCAGCGTCTCCTCCATCTCGAGGATGACCATGCGGATCATCTTCGCCGGATCCTCCGAGCGGTCGAGCATCTCAGTGATGTTTGCAGCGAAGATGTCCCGTGTTCGGGAAAAAATGCTCATTCAGTCACTCCGAAATTCAAATCTTGGGCGCCTAAACCTGTTTCATACCATACAAGAGACGTGCCATTTTTTTGAAAGTCCCAAACTTCTAAGAAAACCGTGATTCCCTGTCGGCTATCGAAGTGAAATTCCTTGCCAAATGGTGGGATTTGCCACCAACAGTCGGCCAGATTTTGAAGGAAGGCAATTGGAGCGAACGGATCAGTTCATCGGCCAAAGCCTCGCGTTCCTCGATGCGGTCGAGCGCGCGAGCCGCGCGGCACCATTGAACCGTCCGGTGCTGGTCATCGGTGAGCGTGGCACCGGCAAGGAGCTGATCGCCGAACGTCTTCACCATCTTTCGTCCCGCTGGGCAGCGCCGCTAATTATCATGAACTGCGCCGCGCTGCCCGAAAACCTGATCGAGGCGGAGCTGTTCGGTCACGAGGCCGGAAGCTTCACCGGGGCTGCCAAGACGCGCCATGGTCGCTTCGAGGAAGCCGATGGGGGAACCCTGTTTCTTGACGAGCTCGGCACCTTGTCCATGCCGGCCCAGGACCGGTTGCTGCGGGCAGTCGAATACGGAGAAATCACCCGCATCGGCGCGTCCAGGCCGATCAGCGTCGACGTCCGGATCGTTGCCGCGACCAACGAGAATCTGCCCGCACAGGTCGACAAGGGGAAGTTCCGCGCGGACCTTCTCGATCGCTTGTCGTTCGAGGTCATCACGCTGCCGCCGCTACGCGCGCGCCAAGGGGACGTGCCGCTGCTCGCCGAGCATTTCGGGCGCCGCATGGCGGTGGAATTGGACTGGGCGAACTGGCCGGGCTTCACGCCGCGCGCGCTGGCGGCCTTGGAGGCCTACCACTGGCCCGGCAACGTGCGCGAGCTGAGGAACGTCGTCGAGCGGGCGGTCTACCGCCACGAGGACCCGGAGCGACCCGTGGACGAGATTCAGTTCGATCCGTTCCATTCGCCGTGGGCGCCCACCTCAGGCGCGGCGGCGGCTCCCGCGGTGGCTGCTGCGCCGTCGGCGGTAGAAAGCCACGAGTCTCCGGGCCCCCTACCGGTCCCAACCACCAACGACTTCCGCGCGGCCGTTTCCGATTATGAGCGCCAGCTGCTTGAAGATGCGCTCAGCCGCAACCGCTTCAACCAGCGCGCGACCGCCGCTGCGCTCGGCCTCAGTTACGACCAGCTCCGCCACGCCTTGAAGCGGCATCGCCTGCAGGACGCTTCCTGACCCGCCGTTTATCGAAACGCGCGTGAAAAGATCCTGAAAAAGGAGTACTAGCCGCACCGCTTGCCAAAGGAGGGTTCCGATGAGAACTTTGACGGTGGCTGCGGGAATTGCATCGATCATGCTCCCGCTCTCAGCAGCGAACGCCGCGGTTTTGTCCGTGGGCGGCCCGCTCTCCCAGAATTGCTACCGCGCCGCCCTCAGCGGCGACACCCGCAACCAGGGCATCGACAGTTGCTCACGCGCGCTGGCGGAAGAACCGCTTGGGGCGCGCGATCGCGCCGGCACCTTGGTCAATCGCGGAATATTGGAGATGGCTCTTGGCAAGGACCGGCTTGCCGACGCCGACTTCGACGCCGCGATCCGGCTCGACGAAACGCTTCCCGACGCGTGGCTGAACAAGGGCTTCCTGCGCCTGCGCCGGGGAGACGGCCGCGCCGCGCTGCCGCTGCTCCAGAGCGGGATCGACCGCGGTGCACGCCGCCAGGCGCTGGCGATCTTCGCTCGCGGAGTCGCCTACGAGCAAATGGGCGAGTTCAAATCAGCTTACGCCGATCTGAAACGTGCCAACGAACTAGAACCCCGGTGGGCGATGCCCAAGGAATATCTGGCCAGCTATCGGGTTGAGGCGCGCTAGCTGGCGGGCCAACGCCTCCTAGTGAGCGTTGGTCATCGCCAGGAGCATCGGGATAGACAGCAAGACATTCAGCCGCGAGGCGATGCCTGCCGTCGCGGCGGCCTTTGCCTTCGCCGCGTCGTCAGCAGCCACGATGCCGAGCACTTTCTTCTGGTTGGGCCAGATGATGAACCAGACGTTGAAGGCCATGATCAGCGCCAGCCACATGCCGATCCCGATCAGCCGCGCCGAGGGCTGAAGCTCCATCGCCTCGCGCAGCTCGCCGTAGGACCAGGCAAGCAGCAGCCCCGTCAGCACCGTGAATGCCGCTCCCCAGCGGAAATAGAACAACGCCTTGGGAGCAATATATTTGGAGACTCCGGGCTTCAGCTCGGCCGGGATGGTCGGCATCGTCGGCGTCTGCACGAAGTTGAAATAATAGAGCAGGCCGATCCAGGTAATCCCAAAGAAGACGTGGAGCCACTGCAGGACGCCGTTCAGCAGGCTGCCGGTCGGGTTTGGGGCATAGCCTGAGTCCGGAAACACGGCGATCAGGATGGCAAGCACCAGGCCGACAGTCAGCACCAGCCACAAATTCCCGAAGAACTTAGCCATTTTCTCCCCCTTTTTGAATCGCGCTGCCGCGCTTCGGCGCGAAACGTCGTTTCGCCGTCTTTTCTAGGGTTGAAATTCGCTCCTGCGCAAGCATCTCAGATGCAGTGCGGGCGGGGGCTTAGCCAAGGGAACGCAACGTTCCCCCAATGAACAGGAGTTTGCCTCAATGCCCTTCCAGCTGCCCGATCTGCCTTTCGCCCCTGACTCGCTGTCGCCGGTGATGTCGCCCGAGACGCTCGAATACCACCATGGCAAGCACCACAAGGCCTACGTGACGAAGACGAACGAACTGCTGCAGAATGAGCGCGACCTCGACAGTGCGTCGCTGCTGCAGGTCGTGAAGCACGCCCAGCGAACCGGCAACCAAAAGCTGTTCAACAACAGCGCCCAACTGTGGAACCACAGCTTCTTCTGGCAGTGCCTCGCGCCCGCGCAGGGTCAGCAGCCCCAGGGCAAGCTCGCGAAGCTGATCGAAGACGGGTTCGGCAATGCGCAGGCGCTGCTCGACAAGCTGCAGGAGGAGGCCGTCAACCATTTCTCCAACGGTTGGGCATGGCTGGTCCTCGATCGCGGGAGCCTGCGCGTGACGTCGCTGCACGATGCCGACACGCCGATCGTTCACGAAGGCATGGTGCCGCTGTTCACGCTCGATGTGTGGGAGCACGCCTATTACATCGACTATCGGAACGAGCGACCGCGCTTCGCATCGAGCGTGCTGTCGAACATCGTCAATTGGGACTTCGTTGCCCAGAATCTCGACGGGCAGGGCTTCGAGCGCGCCAACCAGGGCGAGGACGCCCGGTCGCCGGAGCTAACGTCCTAGCTACTGCTTCAAGCGGTACCCCGTCCTGAACATCCATGCGATCGTCGCCATGCAGATGGCGATGATCGCCACCGTTACTGCGGCGCTCGCGGAAACGGGCACATCCGCGACCGAGTAAAAGCTCCAACGGAAGCCGCTGATCACGTAGACGATGGGGTTGAAGAGGGTGACGGTCCGGAACGGCTCGTGCAGTGTCTTTACCGAGTAGAAGGCGCCGCCGAGGAAGGTCAGGGGCGTGATCACCAACATCGGGATGATCTGCAGTTGCTCGAAATTCTGCGCCCAGATCCCGATAGCAAAGCCGAACAGGCAGAAGCCCGCGCTGATGCCGACGAGAAACAGGACCATCGCGACCGGGTGGTGGACTTCGACAGGAACGAACAAGGTTGCCGTCGCGAGGGTCACGAGCGCCAGGATCACCGATTTGGTGACCGCTGCGCCGACATAGGCGAAGACCGCTTCGAAGCTCGAAATAGGAGCTGAGAGGAGTTCGTAGATCGTGCCCGTAAACTTCGGAAAATAAATTCCAAAGCTGGCATTGAAGATCGATTGCATGAAGACGCTGAGGAGCGTCAAGCCAGGAACGATGAAGGCTCCGAAGCTGATCCCGTCCATGCTCGTCATGCGGCTTCCCAGCGCCGACCCGAAAACGACGAAATAGAGCGCCGTAGTGATCACGGGAGTGATCAGGCTCTGCCACAGGGTGCGTTTCCAGCGCGCCATCTCGAAACGGTAGATGGCGGCGATCCCGTGCCCGTTCATTCTGCTGCAGCCTTCTCGTTGCGCGGCCTGTGGACCAGCTCGACGAAGATATCCTCGAGGCTCGACTGGTGCGTGGACAGGTCCTTGTAGGCGATGCCGAGGTCGCCGAGCCCCCGCATCAGCGAGGCGATTCCCGTGCGCTCGGCGTGGCTGTCGAACTCGTAGCAGAGCACGTGCCCATCATGTTCGAGCCGAACATTCCATTCGCCCAGTTCCTTCGGCACGGCAGAGAGCGGTTCGGCGAGCATGATGTCGAGGGTCTTTCGACCCATCTTGGCCATCAGCGCCTTCTTCTCATCGACCGCGATGAGCTCGCCGCGGCTGATGACGCCGACGCGATCAGCCATCTCCTCGGCTTCCTCAATATAGTGGGTGGTGAGGATGATCGTCGTTCCGGCGGCCCTAAGCTTGCGGACGAGTTCCCACATGTCGCGGCGGAGCTCGACATCCACGCCGGCGGTGGGCTCGTCGAGAAACAGGATCTCGGGTTCGTGGCTCAGCGCCTTGGCGATCATCACGCGGCGCTTCATGCCCCCGGAGAGGAAGCGCATCTCGGCCTTGCGCTTGTCCCATAGCGACAGCCGCTTCAGAAGCTCTTCGATATAATCGTCGCCGCGCGGTCGTCCGAACAGGCCGCGCGAGAAGCTGACCGTGTTCCAGACGCTTTCGAATGCCTCGGTCGTGAGCTCCTGCGGCACGAGCCCGATGCGGCTCCGCGCATGACGGAAATCCTGCTGCCAGTTCTTGCCGTCGACCAGGACTTCGCCGCTGGACGCCGTGACGATGCCGCAGACGATGTTGATGAGCGTGGTCTTGCCCGCACCATTGGGACCGAGGAGCGCGAATATCTCGCCGCGGTGGATGTCGAGGTCGACCGACTTCAGGGCATCGACCCCGGTACCGTAGGTTTTGCGGAGCTGGCGGATCGAGAGGATCGACGGGCTCATTCGATCGGCCCCGGTTCGGCCGGTGCCGCATCGTCCTTCATCAGCCCGTGGCGGAGAAGCATTGGGATGTTCGCGGCAGCAAACAGGAAGGTGAGGGGCAGGGCGCCCCACAGCTTGAAGCCCACCCAGAAATTCGTGGAGCTGTTGCGCCAGACCGCCTCGTTGAGCAGCGCCATGAAGAGGAAGAAGGCCGCCCAGTTGCGTGTCAGCTTCTTCCAGCCATTCTCGTCGAGGCCGGGATAGGTACTGCCGAGCACGCGCTGGAGCAGCGGCCGGTCGGTCAGCAGGCCGAACCACAAAAGGCCGGAAACCAGCGCGTAATAGATCGTTGGCTTTATCTTGATGAAGCTCTCGTTGTGCAGCCAGATTGTCAGGCCGCCCAACACGACCACCATCACTCCCGAGAACCAAAGCAGCGGCGAAATCCGGTGGTAGCGGATTGCCGAGAACAGCATTGCCGCGATCATCGCGGCCATGAACGCGCCGGTTGCGACGAAGATCTTCAGCACCGACGGGACCGGCGCTAAGAAATTGACGAGGAAGAAGACCAGCAGCGGCCCGAGGTCGATTAGCAGCTTTCCTGCCCCTTGGGGCTCAGCCTTCGCTGTCATTCCGGGGGGAGGCCTGCGATTGCCCGGGCAACAGCGCGCGGATCGAATGGGCGTAGGTCGTCAGCGGTCTCACCGACACCGATGGCGTGGATCGGAAGTCCGAACTTCTCGGCCGCCGCGACGAGGATTCCGCCGCGAGCGGTGCCGTCGAGCTTGGTCATGATGAGGCCGGTCACGCCTGCCGTCTCGCGGAAGACCTCGACCTGGGCAAGCGCGTTCTGGCCCGTCGTCGCGTCGAGGACGAGGAGGATGTCGTGCGGCGCCTCGGGATTGAGGCGGCCGAGCACGCGCCGGATCTTGGCTAGCTCATCCATCAAATGCTGCTTGTTCTGAAGACGTCCCGCGGTGTCGACGATGAGGACGTCCTCGCCGGTGGCGGTCGCCTGCTTGACCCCGTCGAAAACGATCCCCGCAGCGTCTCCACCTTCCTTGCCCGCGATAACGGGAGCGTCAACACGCTGTCCCCACACCTGCAGCTGTTCAATCGCGGCAGCGCGGAACGTGTCGCCGGCGGCGAGCAGAACGCCATAATCCTGCTCCTTCAGCCATTGCGCGAGCTTTCCGATCGTCGTCGTCTTTCCCGAGCCGTTGACGCCGATCACCAGAATCACGTGCGGGCGCGGAAACCCTGTGATTTCCAGTGGCTTCGCGACTGGAGCGAGGATCTCCTCGATTTCGTCGGCAAGGATCGAGCGCAGGCCGCGCTCATCCAGCCGCTCGAACTTCTGCGCGGCAATCGCCTCGCGGATGCGGTGCGACGCTTCAGGTCCGAGGTCGGAGGCGATGAGCGCTTCCTCGATATCGTCGAGCGTGGCGGTATCGAGCGCCTGTTCCTTGACCAGGCTGCCGAGGTTGTCGGCGACCCGCTCGGCAGTCTTCTGAAACCCGCCCCGAAGGCGGTCGAGCCAGCTCATGCGCGCTGACCCACCAGGGCTGCCGTCAGGCGGTTCCCATCGAATCCGGTGATCCGGGCCTGGCCGGCCTGGCCGCGGGCCGCTCCGGCGAGGGCGACCGGCGCGAAATTGTCGGTGTGGCCGACGCCATTGCCCTCGACGAGCATCGGCTGGGTTGTTCCAACGAATCTCTGCAGCCACCGCTCACGCCTTGAGGCCGCTGCGTCTCGAAGCCGCGCGGCCCTTGCCTTCACTAGCTCGCGTTCGAGCTGGGGCATGCGCGCGGCAGGGGTGCTGGGCCGAGGCGAGAAAGGGAAAATGTGAGTGGCAACGATATCGCAATCGTCGAGTATTTTCAAACTGTTCAAAGCCATTTCTTCAGTTTCGGTGGGAAATCCAGCGATGAGGTCGGCGCCAATGGACGCGTCCGCCCGGGCAGCCTTGATCCGCGCCACTGTGCGGACCGCGTCGGCGCGGCTGTGCCGGCGCTTCATGCGTTTGAGGATCATGTCGTCGCCGGCCTGAAGCGACAAATGGAAGTGCGGCATCAGCCGCGGCTCCGCGGCGATGAGCTCGAACAGGGCGTCGTCGATCTCAATGCTGTCGAGCGACGACAGGCGAAGGCGCTTCAGGCGCGGCTCGGCGGCGAGGAGGCCTTGGCAGAGCTTGCCCAGGCCGCCGCCGTAATCGGTGATGTCGACGCCGGTGAGCACGATTTCCTTCGCGCCGCGGTCGATCTCGCGGCCGACGGCGTCGCGGATGGCCTCGAACGGCAGCGAGAGACTTGGCCCGCGAGCCTGCCATATCGAGCAGAAGGTGCAGCGGTGGTTGCAGCCGGTCTGGACGGCCACGAAGCTCTTGACGTTGGCCAGCATGCCGGATGGCGTCATGACGTCATTTGCCGCGAAACTGTTGAGCTTGTTCGCGTTTCCGACAACCCGCGAAACGCCTGCCATGTCGGCGAACGCGGCACTATCAAGCTCGGCGGCGCAACCGGTGACGAGGATCTTCGCATCGGGCCGGTTACGATGCGCGCTGCGGATCGCCTGGCGCGTCTGGCGGACCGCCTCGTTGGTGACGGCGCAGCTATTTACGACAATCCAGTCCTCGTCCGCGGGTGCGCTGCGGGCGATGGTTTCAGTCTCGGCGAAGTTGAGGCGGCAGCCGAGCGAGACGGTTTGAACGCTCATTGCAGGGCCTCTAGGTCGAGCTCGCCGCTGAACACGTGCGTCGCACTGCCGCGCATGCGGATCGCTTTCCCAGGCGCCCAGCTGACGGTCAGCGACCCGCCCGGCATCGTCACCTTCACCGGCGATGAGGCGCGTTTGCTCTTGATGGCGGCGACGGCCGTGGCGCAGGCACCCGTCCCGCAGGCGAGCGTCAGGCCCGCCCCGCGCTCCCAGGTCTTGAGGCGGATTTCGTCGCCAACGATCTCCGCCACATTGACGTTGATGCGGTCTGGAAAGGCCGGATCATGCTCGATCTTGGGCCCGACCTGCTCGATCGGGACGTCATCCAGCCTGTTCACGAAGAAGACCAGGTGCGGGTTGCCGACGTTCAGCGCCGTCGGATGCTCGAGCGGGCCCCAGGCGAGGGGAAGCGCGGCTGTATCCATCGCATAAGCGAGGGGGATGTCCTGCCAGTCGAACTTAGGCTCGACGAGCGTGACTTCGACCTCGGCTCCCATGTTGGCGCCGGCCAGAACGCCTCCGTCGGTGTCGATGCGTTGCGCACCGGTCAGTTGCACGACGCAGCGGGTGGCATTGCCGCAGCTTTCGACCTCGCCGCCGTCGCTGTTCCAGATCCGCATCCGGAGGTCGGCGGTTTCACTCGGCTCAAGGACGATCAGCTGGTCGCAGCCGACGCCGGTCCGCCGGTCGGCGATGGCCTTTGCCAGGGCCGGCGTGACATCGAACGGCCGCTCGCGCGCGTCAACGATGACGAAGTCGTTGCCGAGGCCGTGCATCTTGTCGAAGCGCCGCTCCATCGCGTCAGGCGAGCTCCGGCGTGCGGGCGCGCATCGGTGCGATGACCTGCGCTGCGAAGCGATCCATCTCTTCCGCCTGCGGGCTCATCTGCAGCAGAAGGAGGTCGAGCCCAGCCGCTTCATATTCCTCGATCCGCTCGCGGATCAGTTCAGGCGTCCCCACAAAGTTCGGACGCAAGCCCCTGTTCGAGACGGAATATTCCTGCAGCTTGAGCTCGCGCTCGAGCTCCGTGCCCGACAGCCATTGCTCGAAATTGTCGAAGCCCTTGGGCGGCGTCGGCGGCATTTGCGTAACTCGTTCCAGCTCGCGCTTCGCCTCCGCCTCGCTGTCGCGGACGATGGCGAAGGCGGCCATGCCGTACTGCATCCGGTCCTTGCCGGCTTTGGCACGGCGTGCGTCCATATCGGCGATCTTGGGCTTGATCGCCTCGACGGGATCGCCGTGCATCACATAGGCGTCGCAAAGAGTCGCGATCATCGTCTTTGCCGCTTCGCTCTCGCCCCCCGCATAGATGGTCGGGCGGGGCTTCCGGACCGGCTTGGGCTCGCAGATCGCATTGTCGAGCTTGTAGCGCTCGCCCGAGAAGCTGAACCGGTCCTTCGTCCACAGTCCGTCGACGACCTGCAGCCATTCGGTGGTGCGGGCATAGCGGTCATCATGCTGGTCGAACTGCAGGCCGTACTGGGTAGCCTCATCCGCCCACCAGGATGAGACGACGTTGAGCGCGAGACGGCCGTCCGAAATGTTGTCGATGTTGGCGGCTTCCTTGGCGAACAGCGCCGGCTGGTGGAAGTTCGGACGAACGGCGACCATCAGCTCGATGGATGACGTCACGGCCGCAAGTGCTGCCGCGGTCGACCAGGCGTCGAGCGCGGGCTGGTCGACTCCCTTGATGTCATTGAGGTTCAGCTCGGCGATCAGAGTCAGGTCCCAGCCGGTCTGCTCGCTGCGCTGCGTCAGGCGCTTCACATAGTCCCAACTCGCCTCCATCCCCTCGTCAGGGATGTTGCGCAGCCAGCCGCCGAACACGGGCATCCAATATCCGAACCTCATGCGGCTTGCCTTTCCGCGATCAGGGTCTCGAGATAGTCGATCAGCCGGTCGTGCGGATCCCAGCCGAGCACGTTCAGCGGGTCCGCGACATAGTTGGACATGGCGTTGATGTCATAAAAGCGCGGCGTACCGTCGCGGCTGTCGATCACGACCTCCACTCCACCGAGGTCGAGGCCTGTGGCCTGCGCGATCCGCTCGGCGGCCTCGATGATGTGAGGTGGCGGCGTGACCGCTGTCATCCGGATCGCCTTGCGACCGGGCTGGGCGACGCAGGCGTCGGCCGGGCACAGGTCGAAGCTGACGCCGCTGCTTTCGACCTCAATCGCATAGAGGAAGCAGCCGCCCAGCGTCTCGATGCGGGTGATCGTGCCGCCGCGGGGTGGGACATAGTCCTGGACGAGGATGACCTGGTCGACCGACTGCGGCACCATGCGATCGGCGATCGAGGCTTTCAGCTCTTCGGGTGACGAGTATCGGACGATGCCAGCGCCGGAGCCGCCGATGTTGGCCTTGACCAGCACGGGAAAGGCCATGCCCTCGGTCGCTCCGACAAGGTCGCCGACCCGATGCACGACGCGCGTTTCCGGCACCCCATAGCCGAGCGACCGGATCAGCGAGAGCTGTCGCGCCTTTGAAGAGTCGATCGCGAGCACCTCGGCGCCGTTGAGCACACGCGCCCCAAGCCGCGCCCAATGGTCGAGCAAGGCCTCGGCGTAGAAGATCGGGTGCTCACTTTCGCGCAGGAAGCTCGACTGAGCGACGCGGCTGAGGACCAGCGGAGCGGGGACTTCATCGCTTGCTGGGTCGAAGGAGTGGCCCGAGAGTTTGATCGGCAGGTAGGACATGCCTCGCCGCTCCAGCGCCGCGAACAGGGGTTGAAACCACTGCGGGTGCTCGTAGAGGACGGCAAGCTGCGCCTGGGGACTACGAACGGTCATGTGCGGCGGGGACTTAGGGAGCGGCACGCGCCAAGTCCACCGGAGAGGGACGAGATCGAATGCAGAAAGCCGCCAACGACGTCATGCAATCGATCATCTTCTCCGCGATCATTGATGCGGTCGCCGCGCTGAAGCGCGCGTCGGGCGGCTTACCCAACCAGCTGCTTCGCGATGTGCAGGCGATCCACCCCAACGTCACGCTGGCGGATCTGCCGAAGGAGCTTCAGGAGCAGATCGCAGAGACCACGCGGTCGGCGTTCACCGGGCTCTTGAAGGAAGGCTATGCGGTCGGTCCTCGTCAGCAGATGCAGCAGTCGCGGCCGCTCGACCGGGTTCCCGAGCGCCAGCGTCCCGACCGCCGCGGTCCGCCGCGTGGGCCGTCGCAAGGTCATCGCCGGGGCGGGCGCCCGCCCAAGGGTGGCGGCAACGGCGGAGGCGGACGCCCGGGCGGTGGCGGCGGCAAGCCGCGCGGTTGAACTTGGAGGCGTAAGCGGCTAAACGCCGTGGCGTCTTAGGACATACATCGATGTGAGCGCCCACGGGTGC
>Ga0207705_10002301_pt1 | contig 14779 bp, 11 predicted proteins | sample KBSC13metaG_FD_184314 | JGI IMG/M metagenome (GOLD analysis project Ga0207705, IMG submission 184314) | Corn rhizosphere microbial communities from Kellogg Biological Station, Michigan, USA - KBS C1-3 metaG (SPAdes) (version 2) | ecosystem: Host-associated > Plants > Roots > Rhizosphere > Soil ...
CCGCGGTCTGCTGGTGTTTGAAATCGATGCGCCGCATGTCCCGCTCCATCTCCGGAAAGAGATGCGCCAGGTTGGTGACATAGCCCCAGACGTGGGTGCAGGTCGGATCGCAGCAGCCGTTGGAGCCTTCCCAGCCGTACACATCGCCGTTCGCGATGCGGAAGACGACGCCGACGTGCCGGAGGGTCGCGGCCTGCGAAGTGACGCAGTCGAGCAGCCAGTAGGGCAGAGTGCTGTCGTAGAAGACGGAGCGGAACTTCTCCGTGCGCGCTTTCAGCACCGGGAAACGCTGCACCACATCCTTCGCCGTGGTCAGCGCATCGGGCCAGGTGGCGCTATAGTGATTGCCCACCCACGTGCCGCCGCTATATTTGTTGGGATAACTCCAGGTCAGGAAGAACGGAACCTCCACGCTCTTGCCGGGAGCGACGACGAGATGCGCGGCGAGCGCCCCATGATGCGTATCCCCGATCGGAGAGGGTTGGGTGGCTGTCTCCGGCGAAGAGGGTATTTTCTCTTGCGAAGCGAACGCATCCCAGCCCGTCTTCCAGTCCGCAAAACTGAGGCTGTGGCTGGTGTTCTTATGCAGCACGCCGAGGGTCATGGTGCCGAAGCCGGGGGCGCGTGCGGGCACGCCTGCGGGGATCGTCACCTGCGCGCCTCCGATCCGCGCCAGAGTACGGTAGGCTATCCGGCGCGCTCCGATCAGTTCGACCTGATCGGGTGGGAGGATCGATCCGGGCGACAGTATCACCCGACCTGACCCGAGCGGGCGGGTAATGAGCAGCCTCCCATAGGCTGTGTTCTCTTGCCTGGCCCCCGGCTGAAGCGTTACGTTGTTCAATGCCACTACCGCCCGTTCTCCGAACCCCGGAAGAGGCTGGATTCCGGTGAAGCGCGCGGGCAGAATATCGTCGAGCAGGGCGAGCACGTCGGCACTGCCGGGCAGATCGCTGAACTCGATCTGATCGACATTGATATGGCCCCATCCGCCCTTCTGGTCATCGACGATCTCGATATGCGCGTCTCGCCCGGCCAGACTGCGGACATCCCAGAAAGCGGGCAGCAGTTGCTCTGCATCATGTCCGGAGTTCGCGCGCACCGTTTTGCCATCGACGATCAGGCGGATCTGCGTGGTGCGATGGACCCCGCCCCCGATCAAAAACCGGACGAAGCCGCGCTCGATGCGGAAAGTTTTACTCGTCAGTTTGCCGACCGTATCGTCGCCGTTCAGGAAGGAGTTGACCAGGCCATGCCCCAGAAATCCGCTGACCGCCTGCTGGCCTGGCAGCGTGCCATGCGCGGGTTCCTTGCCGAATGCGGCGCCTTCGACGGTCCAGTTCTCGTAGCCCTTCTCGAAATCTTCAAACGCGATATCGGGGCGCAGTTTGGTCTTGTCGAGGGGTTTGCCTTCAGTCAGTTCCGCATAGTGCTGGAGGAGCGGCATATTCCTGCCGGAGAAGACCAGGGTCGCGCCTGCCCGCACGGCTTTCACGATGGCCTGAAGCGTGACCGCCTGAAAGTCAGAGGCAGCATCCTCCAGCCAGATCAGCCTGCCAGCAGCATTGGCATCGGTGGGCAGGCGATCGAGGCCCTCGACAGAGAGCGACGCAGGGCGGCCTTCGTAGGGCGTATTGAAGGCTCCGGCAGGCAAGTTGGTGTAGAGATGCAGCGGACGATCTGCGGTGATCTCTCCGGCAGGCTGTGCACGCATCGAGAGGAGGGTGGCGTCTCTGTGCTTCACAACTTCGTTGATATTGCCGCCGAAGTTGGGATGGACGCTGCCCGACCCGGTCGCACTGAAGCGCAGCGACGCGCCCAGCGCATCGTAGCCGACGGAGTTCTGGAGAAACGCCCCGAGAGAGACCGTCTGCTCGTGCTCGGTGGGGTTGTGCACCTTGAAGACAAAGCAGGCGACAGGCAGCGAGGAGAACGCGGTATCCAGCGGCGCGAAGGGCGTAAACGCGGTCATTTCGACATGTACGGGCAGATCGGTGTCCTGAAAGCGCAGGGTTGCGGACGGATACTCGCCCGTCATCTCGATACTCTGGATGCGCGGCAGTCCCTCCGGCCCCCCGGCGGTCTGGAGCATCTTCGCCGTCCTGCCCGCTTTGACACCGAATACGAAGGGCACGAAACCATCCCGGAGCGTGTTGAACAGTTGCCAGGTGTTGATCTGCCCGTCCACCCCGATCTCGAAGTTACCGGTTCCGATACCTCCCAGCGGCATACGCGCATCGGTATGCGTCTGCGAGCGGTAGCGGCGCGGTGCGGAGGGCGCGAGCAGGGCGCGCTTCCAGTCGACCAGATCCGCCGCCTTTTGCGCTTCCCGTCGGCGCGCTTCCGCCTCTCCTGCCACCCCGGTCAGCATCGCGCCCGTCACCCCGATACTGGCGAGAGTGATAAACTCACGGCGCGAAACCGTCGGCTCTGTCTCGCCCACTCCACTCTCCGGCGTTACTTGCGGCCCGCACACTCCGGAACAGTTGCACTTACGCGGCATTGTGACTCTCCTTTGACGTCAACGAACGATATGGGAAGTGCGCCTATACGCACAAATTTTACACGGCCACCATGGGTCGTGCCCCTGGCTGCATAATGGTAATCGGAATGTCCCGAGTGACCGGATGGCTTTGCAATGCAGCCTGCAGTTCGGTCAGCATCCAATCCAGCACAATCCGGTCGACACGATGCGTCTGTATCAGCCTCAACGCCTCCAGCGCATCCGCAGCCGTCAGCACAATATAGCCCGCTCGCCGCAGATTGATCTCGACAAGCCGCAACATATGGCGCTCCGAATGCACCGCCAGAACCGTCTTTGCCATTGTCCGCTCTCCTCAAAATCGGATACGAATGTAGATAGGGGTCTATTCGTGCAAGGAGAACCGGCTTCCTGCCTATAGGGACATCAGGTTTTACTTCCTTCCCTTTGGGTCGGTAGGGCGGCATCCGGGTGGGACTCGCGTACACGGGTCAGAAACACCAGGGCGGCGAGGACGCCGAAACCTGCCATGGTCGCAAACATCGTGCGCATACCGGCGTGCTGTACCAGCCAGCCACATACGGCGGGTCCCAGCGCGATTGCGAGTCCACCGACGCCTGCCAGCCGCGCCTGCGCCCGCCCATGTCCGCCCGGAGGCGTACTGTCGTTGATGAATACCACGGCGATAGCGCCCATGATCCCGAAGTTGAGGCCATGCAGCGTCTGTACCATCAGCACCCATAGGGGCGTGGAGGCGGGAATATAGGCCAGCAGACGCAGCGGCATCAGGACAAACGCGAGCGCCAGGGCGGGACGCCGACCGTACCGATCCGTCCAGTGTCCGACTTGCGTCATGATCAATACCTCGCAGACGACGCCGGAGGCAAAGACGCTGGTGATCCATAGGGGCGAAGCGCCCAGAGTTTTGAGGAACAGGCTGAGGTACGCGGACGCACCGTACAGACTGAACTGATACAAAAAATACGCCAGCAGGAAGGCGCGCACGTTCGCCGAAAGCCTCGCAGCCTGCGCACTCTTCTCGCCCGGTGGTGATTCCTCCGGTCCCCGCCGTGCATCGGGCACCAGCCAGGCCAGGAGCGCGACCGCCAGAAACAGCAATGGCCCATAGGTGAAGATAGCATCCAGTGCGGAACGAGTCAAGCCTGTATGAGCGGCCACTCTATGGCTGAGCAGCCATCCGGACAGCAGGGCCACCAGAATATAGCCGACCGATCCCCATACCCGATAGCGCGCATACGTTCCTCCCCCGCCCCGTTTGCCCTGGATCAACCGGCCTACCAGGACGCCGCCGACCGCGTTCAGATAGAACGTGCCGTTGGTTCCGAGCGCACTGAGGAGGAGGAAGGCGTGAAGGCTATGTGCTCCCCGATACGCAAGGTAGGCGCAGCCGGACATCAACGCCGCCAGACTCATGAGCGGGCGGCGCGTGTCGAACTTATCGGAGAGGTAGCCGAGGAGGGGCTGAATCAGGAAGGCCAGCCCGGCTCCCATACCGGTCACTAGCCCGATCTGTTGTCGGTTGAGACCGGAAGCTTCCAGGTACAGAGGAACGAAGGGCTGCAAAAAGCCCACCGAGGCCGTCGTGAGAAACATACAGGCGATCAGCGCCAGATGCGATAGACGCGAAACAGGAGACGAGTCTTCGGTAATCATGCAGCAGCGCCATAGGCCAGGGTCCAGAAGTCGGAGAAGATTGTGGGAGGCTCGGGGGAGTCCATCATGCGCTGCGTCAAGAGAATGCCGATCATGTCGTTGGCAGGATCGGTGTAGGCAGTGGTGCCGAAGCCGCCGGTCCAACCGAAGCGGCCGGGGTTATGATAGATCTCCGCGCGTCCGATGTCTACGGCCATGCCCAGGCCCCAACTGGAGTGGGTTCCGAAGAAGAGTTCGGAGCCTGCGCGCTGCTCAGGGGTGAGTTGATCCGAGGTCATCAGTTCCACGGTGGCGCGAGACAGAATCTGCTCTTTGCCGTGTCGGCCTCTGTTGAGCATCATGCGACAGAAGGCGAAATAGTCGTCGATGGTGGAGACGAGGCCGCCTGCGCCCAGTTCGAAAGCCGGTTCCGAACTCCAGGCGCTGTTTGCCGGATCGTCGAAAAAGTCCAGATTATCTGTCTGCGGATTGCGGAAATAGAAGGCAGGCAGACGGTCGGTTTTCTCAGGCGGCAGATGGAATGCGGTGTCTTTCATACCGAGCGGATCGAAGATGCGCTCACGCATAAACGTGCCCAGGGATTGACCGGACACCCGGGCGATCAACGCTCCCATCACATCGCCACTTACATGGTACATCCACTTCTCACCTGGCTGCGCCAACAGCGGTAGCGAGCCGAGTCTCTGCAGCCAGTCGTCCAGGCTCGGCGCTTGTGAGGGCAGCATCGGGCCGTCACCGCCGACCCGATACTCCCGGATAAGCTTCTGGATGGGATAGGTGTCCGGCATGGCCATGATGCTGCCGAAGCCCATGCGATAGGTCAGCAGATCGCGCACGGTGATTGGGCGTGAGGCGGGCACGGTGTCCTCGATCTCCGAGGAGAGGTATTTGAGCACGCGCCGGTTGGCCAGCTCCGGCAGCCAGGGTTCGATCGAGTCGTCGAGCCGCAGCCGGCACTCCTCCATAAGGATCATGGTGGCAACGGCCGTGATGGGTTTCGTGATCGAGGCGATCCGGAAGATCGTGTCCTGCTGCATGGGAGCAGGATTGTCGAATGCCAGCGCGCCGAGCGTCTCCACATGCACATCGTCATGGTGACTGACCAGCGCCACCAGCCCCGGCATCTCTTTTCGTTCGATATGTCCGGACAACACCCGATGCATCCGCTCCAATCGCGACTTCGAAAAACCTGTCGTGCTCATCTTACGCTCCTCGCGCTCGCCAACGAGGGCGCAGCGCCATCTCCTGTTGAATTGGGTTCCCTATTCTTTACTCTTCTGCCAACGACAACCCGGAAGACATACGCCTGAAAAGATACGCCTTGCATTCCGGATCATCACCCAACAGACAAAGTTCGTTCTGTAAAGAGGTTCCTTAGCGCGCCTCCTCGCACATCTTCGAGAAACGCGTGTATCCCGACACCTTCAGACGGATAGCACCGTTGATTTTTCTCCACGAGTGTGATAAGGTGTCGCGATACTCAAGAAAAATTTTGCTGTCACGATTATGCCAGGCGAACGTAATAGGTTCGAACTTATGACCGGGACGTCGAGGTAAAACAGTGATGAAAGAGCAAACAGATTTCAAAGGTTTGATCCACGGTGGATTGCTGTTCGTGTACTGTTTTGGTGTCTCTGTAGCACCCCCCTCGTGGGGACAGGCGTCGATGCCGCCGACTCAACCTGCACCGGAGGCGACGGCTCCGCTTCCAGATCCCTTCTATCTGGCGCTGGAAGGGCTTTCCAAAAAGTATGGCGTCGCCTTTGTTGCGGAGGGGAGGCCGCTCCTCTCCAGTAAGACGGGTCCTCTGCTTCTGCAGAATGGCGACGCTGCGCCTGAAGAGGCAGCGACGGATCCAGATCCCACAGCACAGCAAGATCTTTCCCAGGAGGAAGCCGTGCAGAAGGTCGCCGCCAGATTCGACTATGATGCCGTGCGCCATGGCAGCGTCTATCTCCTGCAAAAGCTCTACACCAACCCCGATGATCTGCCGGAAGTGACCCCCGAAGAGCTTCGAGGGGGGCTGAAGTCTCTCGGCGCCCCAATCCGCTTCGACCGAACCTTCGCAAAAGCGTTTGCCAGTTCAGTCAACGCAAACCTGCTCGACATCACCAAATCCAGACACCCGGTCACCCAGGCTGAGTTCGTTTACCGGGTCCTGCATAACGGCAAAATCCTGCACGCTCTCGTGGATAGTCCTGCCTCGATGCCCGATATGTTCATGTACTGGTTGGCGCGAGACTTCTTCTTTCTGTCCCACGACGACCGCGCCAGGGCGACTCGCGACCTCCTGGCCAATAGCCTTCCCCGTGATCCTGTCTTCCACTGGCAGCCCTTCGGACAGACTCCCGTATTCGGCTACGATACCCAGTTCAATCCTCAGGCCAACCGACTGTTCATTCCCGCAGGCGATTGCGATCGGATCGTGGTGACTCCCTATGGCACGCCACTGCCGAGAGCGGACTACTGGATGCGTACCGGAACCCGGCTCCCCGACCCCGATCCCACCGATCCTAAAACCCTCTCCGCAGAGATGAAACGCTTCCTGGACGACAACGGCAAATCCTCCCGAGCGGTCACGATTGCAGAGGCGCTCTCTGCATTGAATAAGAGGGTGCCCAAAGGAATCGGTTCCAAGATCTATCAGCCTGATCCCATCTACGCCTCCAAGCGGGTCACGATGGTAGGGACCGAGAAGCTTTCTCCGGAGACGCTCATACAGTGTCTGGCAGCGGTCTATGGTCTGGGAGTGGAACACCGCAGGGATGACCATGTCGTCCTCACCGGCTTGCCGGGGCCCACACTGGAGGATGAAGCTGCAAAGACTTATTTTCGGGGATACGACAAGTATGCCCAAAAGGCCCTTCCTCCTCCGCTCTATCGTGTGCTCCATGCCCGCTTTCTCGCCGGTCGCACGAAAACGAAGAATCAGGAAGGGCCACGCCTTCTCGAGTACGATACCCAGTATGAGTTCCAGAGGCTCGCGGCCACCCTGCGTAACACGGCGATGCGTCAGTTCCGCTACCTCGCCGAACCGCAGGTGAAGGCCGCCGACAAAGAGAAGCTGCCTCTGTCGCATTTAGGCGAACGGGAGCAGAAGCTGTTTATGTTCGCCCAGACCATAGCGGCGTATGCGGGCCACTGTGAACTTGCGGAGATCCCGCTTCCACCCTATGTCACGCATAGCAACGTCTTTCAGCATCCAGGCGTTGTGAAGATCACAGGAGGCGTCTATCAGAAGGGCGGTTCGCCGACTGGCCCTTACGTCTACGATCCTCTCTATTTCAGCAGGATGACTTCAGGGGGATCTGGCTATAGTTGCCCGGATGATACCGCGCGTCTGGCGCTCTTTATGACCTATACCGATCCAAACTCGGGCGTCTCCTACGGGCCGGTTCAGTTCCTGGACACCTCTCTGTATCTCCCGGATCTAGAATGAGGGCAGACACGCTATTTCCAGGGTCTGCCCGTTCCGTTTTTCCGTTATGACCATGATGTCGAGGTGAAAACAGATGGTGATTGAGCACATCGGAAACGTTCAATGTCATTTCCAGGGTTTGAAACAGATTAGTTTGCTGTTCCTGTGTTGTTTTGGTGTCTCCCTGGCGCCGCCCTCCTGGGGGCAGACGCAGGTCCCGCCCACGACATCGGCTCCAGAGGTCGCGGATCCCCTGACGAACTCTCTCTTTTTGGCCATGGAAGGACTCGCGAAGCGATTTGACGTCGCTTTTGTTGCGGAGGGGCGGCCCTTCCCCCAGGTTCCGAGCGAGTCGGCTCCCGTTTTTGCCGGAGAGGTAGCGCCTCAGGCGAATGTAGAGGTCAATTCACGTCCCGTAAGCCTCACCCCGGAGGAGTTGGAGGTTCAGAAGGTCGCCGCACGTTCCGACTATACCGCGGTGCATCAGGGCAAGGTCTACCTGCTGACCAAGCGCTACACCAACCCTGAGGATATGCCCGATGCCGCCCTATCTCATCAGCGAACTCAACGATTTCGCCAGCCATGCGATGCTCCGCGGAGGTTTTGACGGCGATTCAAAAACCGATATGGAGTTCACACTCTCTCTTGCCTACATCGATCCACAAACGGGCGCGACATCGCACCCTACCGAGTTCTTTCACAGTTCTATGGCTCGCCCCTCTCAAACGCGCCCATAGAAACAGGTCCCAGGACACCCCTCCTGTCTATGTGGCCCGCGTGGAAAAGGAGCCTGCGCGTTCGCAGGCTCCTTTTCCATGACGATGTCCCGATGTTCCTGTCGGCAACTCGAGCGCCTCGGGAACTAGGAGGCGCGTGGGTAGTAGCGGGTGATCCAGCCCTGGGCGAGACGGGCGTTGAAGAGGCCCATGACCGCGCCGAAGATAAGCATGCCTGCCAGGTTCGAGGGAACCATCAGAAGCATGAGAAGGCCGAGCAGGAGGCCGATGAGCGGACTGCCGTTCAGGCTGCCGCTGATCAGACCGGCGAGCAGGACGTTGCCGAGAGCGATCCCGATACCGTAGAAGAAGGAGACATTCCAGCTCACGCCGCGCGTACGCCCGACGATCACCTGGCAGAACCAGAGGAGGGCGAAACCGATCGCCGCCCCCGGCACCAGCGGCCAGAGCGTCTCCCAGGTCTCTGCAACTCCCTGGGTCGCCGCAAATCCCTGAGCGCTGACATGCATCATTTCGCCGACATGCGTCGCCTGTTGTGCGAGTATGCTGCGCAGTCCGAACAGCGCGTAGATCACATACAGCACGGCGATGCTGACGACGCCGTTCAAGACCATCATCGCCAGCAGACTGATGCTGCCCGGCCGCAATCTTCGTTTTCCACTCATGGTAGGCAACCCCCTGATCGATTTCTATTTCAAAGCTAGAACGTAAGCCGGACTTCGGCGAAGGCGGCGCGGGCCGCTTTCAGCAGCTCTTCGATATCGTTGTCCGTCATCGCGGTCGAGAGGAACGCGGCTTCGAACTGCGACGGCGGCCAGTAGATGCCGCGGTCGAGCAGCGCGCGGAACCACTTCCCGAACCGCTCGGTGTTGGATGTCTTGGCGGTCGCATAGTCGGTGACGGCGACAGCGTCCGTAAAGAAGACCGTAATCATCGAACCTACTTGATTTACGACAACCGGCACCTGAACGTTTCGCGCCGCTTCGCGCAGCCCTTCCGCCAGCCTCGCCCCGAGAGTCTCCAGGCGACTGTAGATGCTCTGCTCGCTTTCGCGCAGGAGGGAGAGCATCGCGAGGCCCGCGGAGACCGCGACCGGATTGCCGGAGAGCGTGCCCGCCTGATAGACCGGCCCGACCGGCGCGACCGCATCCATGATCTCCCGTTTGCCGCCATACGCGCCCAAGGGCAGGCCGCCGCCGACGATCTTGCCGAGGGTCGTCATGTCGGGCGTGACGCCGAAGCGCGCCTGGGCGCCGCCATAGGCCAGCCGGAAGCCGGTCATCACCTCATCGAAGATCAGGACCGCGCCGTGCGCCGTAGTCAGTTCACGCAGGGTTTCAAGGAAGCCCGGTGCGGGCGCGACACAGCCCATGTTGCCGACGACCGGCTCCAGGATCACGCAGGCGATCTCGGTGGGGAAGGCGGTGAAGACCACGCGCAGGGCTTCGAGATCGTTGTAGGGCAGCGTAAGCGTATCGGCGGTGGCGGCGGGCGGGACGCCCGCGCACTCCGGCAGGCCGAGGGTCGCGACCCCGGAGCCGGCTTTCGCCAGCAGAAAGTCGGCGTGGCCATGATAGTTGCCTTCGAACTTCACGATCTTGCTGCGCCCGGTCCAGCCACGCGCCACCCGCACCGCGCTCATCGTCGATTCCGTGCCGGAGGAGACCAGGCGCACCTTCTCGATCGAGGCGACCGCGTTCTTGATGGCGGTCGCCAGCTCGACCTCCAGCGCCGTCGGCGCGCCGAACGTGGTGCCCTTGCGCAGTTGCCCCTGGATCGCCTCCACGACCCGGTTCGGCGCGTGCCCCAGGATCAGCGGCCCCCAGGAGCCGATGCAGTCCAGGTAGCGGTTGTTGTCGGCGTCGTAGAGGTAGGCGCCTTCGCCGCGCTCGATAAACAGGGGATTACCCCCGACGGCCCGAAACGCCCGCACCGGCGAGTTCACGCCGCCGGGGATGACCTCGACCGCCTCCTGAAAGAGCGCGAGGGACTTCTCATGATTCATGCCTGATTAAATCTCCGTGGTTGGAATGATGCAAAGCGAATGGAACGATGGAATGCTGTCGGCAATACGTCCGGCGAGGTTCAGACGACGCCACGATTCGGGCGCGGACGCCAACCGGGCACGCGGCGCAGATTGATCGTATCGGATTCAGTGGGGATCGAAAAGATGATGCAGTGAGGAAAGCGCGCAGCCAGTCGGCGGGCATCGGTCCAGCGCGGCTCGAACCAGACACGCAGCTCATGTTTGGCAATGATCCGGATCGCCTGTTGGACAGGGTCCTCCCGGACGATCTGCGTGGTCGCTGCCATGGGCAGGCGGCGGACTCCCCGGCGACCGGGCCATTCGGAAATCAGTCGGATCGGATCCGGCATCACTCTCCCCCGAGTCTCCCCCCGAAATTCCGCAGAGCGGACGGTCGAAGGCAGAAAGCTACATATAGGTATGCACACATGTCTGCTGCCTTAGCGGTAGGGCGTAGAAAAGGAGACAGCCGAAAAAAAAAGTTCAAAAAAAACCCGTTGCTGCCGGTAAAAAGGTTGACAGCAAGCACGCCACCATGTAAAATGGTGGTACATAAGGGGTGACCGCGGGGAGACAGTGGGGGAACTCAGGGGAGACTTTTGAAATATCTCCTCGAAAGGTCCTCTGCCCCGCAGAAACCGGAAAGTTTAGCAAACAGCCGAATGGCGATGAGCTCCCGTGAAAACCGAATGTGGGGCCGGTTTGAACACAGCCTGGACGATAAAGGCCGTGTGATCGTACCCCAAAAATTTCGTGATAAGCTCGGAGAAGAGTTCGTTCTCACGAGCGGTCCGGGTCATCATATTCGCGCCTACCCCATGGCCGTTTGGGAGGCCCTGGAAGATCAGATCACCAGCGATGACCTTGCCGGCGAACTGAACGAAGAGGCCAACTTTCTACAGCGCATGTTCGGTAACTGCGAATACGTCAGTCCCGATCAGCAGAACCGGCTCTCGATCCCGCGCCATCTGCGCGAATGGGCGAACCTGCGCGAGAGCGATACCGCCATCATCCTGGGCAGCGGCACTCGCCTGGAGTTCTGGAGCCGCGCCGGATGGGAAGCCTATAGCGCCGAGTTTACCGCACCCAATGCGGCCCAGGCGATCAAAGCGCGCGGCATCGTGAACCGCGACAGCGTGACCACAACCGAACCGGCGAGTGGAGACGCGGGGTAAGGGCGTCCCAAAACGACTTGAATCAGGTTCAGACGGCGACGACCGTCGGAAAAGGCCTTACGCGCATCGGACGAACGCCATGACGCCGGAATCTCGAAGCTATCACGTGCCCGTTATGCTGCACGAAGTTCTGGCGTATCTCGCGCCGCAGCCGGGCGAAACGATGCTCGATGCGACCCTGGGCGGCGGCGGACACAGCGAAGCGCTGGCCCAACGTCTCCGACCGGGAGGAACCCTGATCGGCCTCGATCGCGATGCGGAGGCGCTGGCATCCGCAGGGCAGCGACTGGAACCGTATCGATCTGACCTTGATATTATACTGATTTCCACCGGTTTTGGCAACATGGAAGCGGCTTTGCGCACGGATCGCGCGACAACAACACGTAAAATCGACGGAATTCTGTTCGATTTAGGGGTGTCGTCCCACCAACTCGACACCGAACGTGGGTTTAGTTTTCGTCGCGACGAATCGTTGGACATGCGCATGAGCCGCACGGGATCGGAACCGACAGCGGCAGAACTGCTGGGGACTGCGAGCGAAACCGAGATCGCCCGCATCCTCTGGGAGTATGGCGAAGAGCGGTTCTCCCGACGCATCGCCGCCGCCATCGTGGCGCAGCGTGAGCGCGGGCAGCCGGTGCAGACCACCGCGGAGTTGGCGACGCTGGTGGAGCGGGCGGTGCCCCGCGCAGGCTGGCCGAAAGAGATTCATGTGGCGACCCGGACTTTTCAGGGCATCCGCATCGCCGTCAACGACGAACTGGGACAGTTGGAAGCGGGCCTGACCGCCGCCATCGCCCGCCTGAATCCGGGCGGACGCCTAGTCGTCCTCAGCTATCATTCGCTGGAGGATCGCATTACCAAACGGATCTTTGCGGAAGCCGCCGGTCGCACGCCGAACGCTCCGGGCTCTTCGCCCGCAGCCTGGCTCCCGAGCGCACTGCAGGAACCTACGCTGTCTCTGTTGACTCGCAAGCCGATCCTGCCCACGGAAGGGGAAGTCGCGCAGAACCCGAGGGCGCGCAGCGCCAAATTGCGGGCCGCCGCCCGCATTGCTTAATGTTATGGAGAGCGTGTTATGTCTGCAACCCAACGCTATAACTATAATCAGCCAACCGCTTTTTCTACCACTTCGTCTCCCCACCGTCTGCCCGTGCGGACGGGGACGGGAGCCGAACGAGGTCGGGAGACGGCACGTGGGGGCGTGCCGTCTCCCGGTCCGGCTCGTTCGGTCGGTCGTGTCGCCGTGCCGTCGCGTTCACGCGGTGAGACGGTGCAGTTGTTCCTGATGGTCTGCTGTGCGGCGTTCTGCACGGTGGCCGGTTTTGCCTATCTCTCCTGTTATGTCATGATGACCAACGAGGCGTATCGCCACTCGAAACTCACCCATCAGGTCCTTCAGGAGACTCAAAAAACGCAGCACTGGAAACACCAGCAGGCGCTGGTCAACACGCCCGATAATATCGAGAAGCAGGCGAAAAGTTTGAATATGGTGCGCCCCGATGAGAAATTGACAATCACTATCCGCTAGTTATGGGTCATCGTTCGGTCGGTCAGGGGTGTCAGGGCTGTCAGGAGAGAACGGGGGCGCCTCCTCCATGACAGCCCCAACCTCCGGGAGAGTGGAAGCCATGGCTGTCCGCAGCAATGTTCGTTATGAGATTCCCCGCCAGCGTGTCTGGCTTATCTTTGGGGCGATTCTGTTCTGCTATGTGGGCCTGGTCTTCCGTCTGCTCTGGCTCCAGGGTCGGGAAGGGGTCGCCCTGCGCGCGGAAGCGGCTGCGCGGCGACGCCATAAGATCGAAGTGCCCAGCCAGCGTGGCTCGATCTGCGCCAACGACGGCAGCCCTCTCGCGGTCAGCCTCTACTCCGGCACCCTCACTTTCGATCCCGGCGCGCTGCGGACCGATCCCAACGATGTCCGCCATGCCGCGCGCAACGAGAAAGACCTCGATCGGGCGATCACGGCTCTCGCGCCATTGGTGCATCAGTCGCCGGAACAACTCGCGGCGACGATCGGCACCGCACGCGCAAACTATCAGTTCCATCCCAAGGCCAAAGGCATCCGCAATATCCTGATCGCCAAAGATCTGCCTCTGGATTTCGTCGGCAACTATCGGAACGCGCGCATCCCCTTCCCCGGTTTCAGTTTGACGGACGGCAGCCGCCGCTACTACACCAGCGGCGCGAATACGGCGCAGGTCGTCGGCTTCGTGGGCAAAGACGGTCAGCCGCTCGGCGGGCTGGAAAAAGCGTGCAGTAAATGGCTGATCGGGCAGACCGGCCTCGCCTCCTCGGAACTGGATGGCAGGCGCCGCCTGATTCCGGACACGCTTCAGCGGGTTCGACCGGCGCAGGACGGTCTGGATGTCCATACGACGCTCGACGCCAATATTCAGCATATCGTCACCGAAGAGGCGTCGAAGATCGTAAATCAGTTCCATCCGGCGGGGATCTCCGTCGTGGTCGTCGATCCGCAGACGGGCGACATCCTCTCGCTGGTCAGTCTGCCGAACTTCGATCCCGGCCAGAATCTCTCAGGCGTTTCGATCGACGCCCAGTGGGAGCGCTGCGCGACCCGTCTCTACGAGCCTGGCTCCACGCTGAAGGCGTTGACGCTGGCCGCGGCGCTCGACAACGGCACAATCACGGAGAACAGTTGGTTCAACTGCGACGGTCACTTCGAAATCGGACGCAAGGTGATCCACTGCGCCCACGGCGAGGTGCACGGCTCGCAGAACGCCGCGGGGATTCTCAAGCACTCCTGCAATATCGGCGCGGCGCTGGTCGGACTGAAGATGGGTCCGGAGAAGATGCACGACACTGAGGACCGCTTCGGCCTGCTGGACAAACTCGATATCGGTCTGCCCGGTCAGAAGAGCGGTTACTATTCGCTCGACAAGACGGAGAACATCCACAGCGCCGCCAAGACCGCGCGCGTCGCCTTCGGGCAGTCGATCACGACCACCCCGCTCCATGTCGCGATGGCCTATGCGGCGATCGCGAACGGCGGCACCCTGCGAAAGCCGCGCCTGCTGACCTCGTTGACCGACAGTTCGGGTGCGGTCGTGCAGAAGTGGGACCCGGCGCCCGGCAAGACGATCCTGAAGGCGCAGACCAGCGCGGAACTGACAAGTATGCTGCGCGGCGTGGTGACGGAAGGCACGGGCAAAATCGCGGCGGTTCCGGGCTACATGGTCGCCGGCAAGACGGGAACCGCCCAGAAGTACAAGCCGGGCAAGTACGTCGGCTCGTTCATCGGCTATC
>Ga0207705_10002303_pt1 | contig 14775 bp, 19 predicted proteins | sample KBSC13metaG_FD_184314 | JGI IMG/M metagenome (GOLD analysis project Ga0207705, IMG submission 184314) | Corn rhizosphere microbial communities from Kellogg Biological Station, Michigan, USA - KBS C1-3 metaG (SPAdes) (version 2) | ecosystem: Host-associated > Plants > Roots > Rhizosphere > Soil ...
CAGTCCTCCTCGACGATCACGGACGACGGCGAGGCCGATTCATACATCGGCCCCGGCGCGGTGGCATCCGCAGCATCGGCGGGTCAACCGCTATCCCCCAGCCCGACGCTCTGCCTGGAATGCCTGAAAGCGGCGGCCGAGAGCGGCGCAACGACCGTGATGCGGGGGTAGCAGGTGGCGCCATCGAAAATCGAACAGTATTTTGCGCAACGCCAGCCTCAGATCTCATTACCCGTTCGGCTCTACGCCCTCGTCGATGCGCTGCTCTATGCACGCGCGCATAGCTCGCCCGCGCTTGAACGATCCGCAGCCACCGTCGCCCTGTTCGATGGCACGGCCGACGCCTCGCTGGCCGATGCCGGTCCGTGGGTGATCGACGTCGACCAGGCGCCGATCGCCGTGCGTCGCACGCTGTTCGAGCTGGCCGCCGGCGCTGAGGGCGTGTCATGGCTCATCAGCGCGTACCCGTTTCGTGGCCTTGCGCAGGAACTGCGCGAGCGGCTGGACGTCCGGATGCCCGACGGCCGTACTGCACTGCTGCGTTTCTACGACGCTCGCGTCGTCGGTGATATCGCCGGGCTGCTGTCGTTTTCCCAGCGAGCAGAATGGGAGGCAGCGGTAGCGGAGCTTGGGCCGGTCTTGGCGCGCGCTGGCGCCGCTTTGTTGGGCGGAGCAGCAACGGCGGGAACGGCTAGCCTGTCGGGCGACGCGGCAAAGGAGGACAGCAAGGCCGCGCCTGTCGCACGTACGCTGCCGCGCACCAGCGAAAGCTGCAAGAAGTGCCCGCCGGAAGAGACAGGGCGGTCCAAGCGCGCCAATCATTCGATGACGCCAGCCGCACGAGAATATCAAGGGCGTATCACCGGGCGGCCATAGAGCGTCGAGGAAGGATGGAGCGAGGAATGGGACTGGTTCGACATCGATTTCGATGGCTTCAAGCCTTCCGAGTGCCTGTTGCAGGAGGCCAAAGGCAATTACGACCAGTTTCTCGAGATGCCCTGGGCGGCCAAGTCATTTAAGGGCTTCGACAGAATGGCGTCGACGATCGTCGCGCAGGGCGAAGTCGCGCGGGCGAATCCTCCAACTCGCCTGATGTGGTACTTCCAGGGGCCAAAGGCGCGGCAGAAGATGCTCCGCACTTCTAGTGCAGAATGGGATTTCGTCCGTCGTCGTACCTTGAGACATCACATGCAAATCAACGCTCAATTTCGCGATCAATCGCTCTCACCAACCGACTTCGAAACGGTACTGAATCGACTGGGCAAGATCATCGATTCGATGGCCGACAAGCACGTTGATCTCGTGCGAAGCAATTGGCGCCTGAAAGGAGACTCTCAGGAAGAGGCCTCGCTCTACCCGGTATTTGATGCCAACGAACCATCAACGGCCGCTCTTGCGGTCCTCCGGGAAGAGTTCCGGACCTCGCCGAATCAGACGTACGTCGCGATTTGGGACGGTAACGAAACATCCGTTGCCGGCGTCAATATGGTGTGTCACGTAGGGCAGCCCGGCAAGCTGAATTCGTTTGCTATCGAGATGGTGGGTGAACACCGCGTGGACGACCTTGACTCGGTCACACACATCTTGATGCAAGCCGTGCATGAATTTGCCCCGTCTACGCGGAAGTGTCGCCCGAGGAATACTTCGAGAAGCGTGTTTTCGACGACAAGCCGGGCGTCGGCTGGATGCTCTATCTGCCCAAGGTCATCACCACGCAGCAGGTGCCCGAGGCGCATGCGCTAACCCCGGTTCCCGAGGCCGGCAGGAAGCAGACCGGCACAATCATTGTGAGCGTCACCGATGCAATGTTCTCGGTGGACAACCCCGGCAAGGGCGGGATGGTCGCTTTCAATCGCCATCGCCGCACCACGAAAGCAGGCAAGCTTCGGCGGGCGAGCCCGCACTGGATGGGGCACACGCACGCTACCCACGCGCTCGCGCGCGGCGCAGAACTGACAACGGTGCGCGATAACTTGCGTCACTCATCAATCTCGACCACGTCGATTTACCTGCACAGCGACGAGGTGAAGCGCGCGCAGCAGATGGCGGGCGCTTTTGGCGCAGGCAAATGAAAGCTTGGAGCAGCGCATGAAGCTAAAACGTGTGTTGAAGCGCGTGAACGTTCGGTTCGGAACTCTTAAGGTTGGGCAGACGTGCCTGCTGAAGCACGTGCCGGGAGAATTGGTCTCGAAGGCCGATGAATCGACGGCATTCGCTCCATACGGGCTTGGCTTTCGGATGTACGCGGACGATATCGTTTCGATCGAGTGCGCGCGGCTGTGTCGTGCCCTCGAGCGGGTGCGGTACGGCATGAGCAGCGCCGCGCGACGAGCGTAGGAAAACGATGACCTCGAGGAATCGAGTCCTCGCGAAACACCCGACCGCCGTCGCCATGCGCGGGGTAGGCGCTTTCGCCGGCGGACGCGTCCACTATGTTGAGAAACTTTCGCCTACTGCTCGCAAGATTGCGGGATACGGTCAACGCGAGTCTTGGGCCTTGGTGGACGCTTGTCCGGCGCCTGGTCTAGGACAACAGATGCAGGCGTGCAACAGGGGGGCGTGTGAGAGAAAACGCTGAGCAGAGCAACGACCCACGAGGCTACTCTGCGGCGCAGGTGAGTAACTTCGAAGAGCAGGTGCGCAAGCTGCGTAACGAGAGCGCTAGACTCAAGTTCGATTTGGGATGTCTTTCGGAGCAGCTCACCGCATCGCGCGCCAAGACGTTTGCTCAGCAGGGGCTCGGCCGGCGCTTTCACCTGATCGAGCGATGCGTGCTCAACATCTTCGAGATCTATCCGGGGGGCCGTAAGGAATTTCTCAGCGCCGACGAGTGCACCGATATCGCGATCCAGTTCCACGCCTTCGCGATGAACGTCTACGCGCTTTTCGATAACATGGCTTGGGTGTGCCTACTTGAATCTGGGCACATCTTGCCGCCAAAGAAGATTGGATTGCTCAAAGAGGCTTGCCGACCGTTCATCCCACCGAAACTGGCGGCGTTTCTCGCTGAGCCCGACATCACTTGCTGGTTCCGTGACTACGGGACGCTCTACCGTGACTCCACGGCTCACCGCATTGCGCCATATCTGCCATCGCGTTCATACACGCCCGAGGAGGGGAAGCGGTGGCAGCAGCTACACGTGAACGCGATGCAGGAATGGATTCCGCCAGCTCATGATCAACAGGGGGAGGGCTTGTCGGAGCGCCTAGAACGACTCGACAAGCTAGAGCGGGAGAAAGCAGAACTCGGGCGCAACAGCCTCTTCATGTGTCTTTCGCTGACTGGGGAGGATGCATCCCCGCCGGTCTACCTTCACCCGCAGCTTCTGTGCGATTGGGGGCTCGCCCAAGAGACGATCCGGCATTTCCTTAGGGGCATGCGAGAATCCCGCGGTTGGCAAGTGCCCTACATTCCGCCACTCGAGGTGGTCGATTGACAGTGCGCCCAAAGGAAAACACCTGCCCGGCCGGCACAAGGAACAGGATGTTGTATGCCGTTCTACCTCGTGAATGCCAATCAGGAGGGCGCCACGATGCTGGGGACAGCCATCAGCAAGCATACGTCAGTTGGGGCGGCCGTCGCGGATCTCCGAGCACGAAATGAAGACTGGAATCGGAGGGGCTTCCCGGTGCCGAGCGTCGTCATTGTGGAAACCGCAGACGAGTTGGCGTGGGGGCGACAGTTCTGGTCAAGACCGTGATGCGCCGATTCTCCGCTGACGGGAAGCCGTGCTGAAGAAGAAGGAAAACGGGGTGAACCATGAAAAATGCTATTGCTGCAATCAATGTCCTCGGAGCCGTTGCCGCGCTTATCGCTGCTTGGTGGTGGTTTCGAGCGTCCCGCACGAACTTGCCAAAAATCGACATGGTGACCCGCAAGCCGGCGGCTCCGATAGGCATGTTGGAAATGGCCAATGATATGGTCGTCGCTGCGCGATTGAATGGAATCGCCGCGTCTTGGAGCGGGGTCGCGGCCATTCTTGGTGCCATCTCGATTGCGCTGAGTTCGTTCTGACAGCGCACGGAACGCTGGAGGCTCCCGCGTGAAGAGCTGCGAGCATAGCAAACGGAAAGCGAGAACGGCACAATAGCGCCATGAATACACGGGAATCCAGTCGACAGGTGAGTGAGGCAGACTCGAAAGTTCGTCAGCTCGCACTCGAGCATTGTCAGAGGCAGTTTGCAGAGTCGGACGCGTGGTATATCGAGCTCGTCAAACACCTCGCGCTGATAAATAGCGCGGGGCTTGCTGGCGTTTGCGCAATCTATGCATCCGACTCGCGGTCAGCGCGAGTCTTCGCGGGATATCCGTCAGCACTGTACTTCGTAGCTGGCCTGATCTGTGCCGTGCTGGTAATGAGTATTACGTCTGCCTCGATGCAGCGCCGCGCCGCGGCGATGCTAGAACGCGTGCAGCAGCTCGATCGCGGCGAGATCACATCGCGTGACGTTCTTGCGCAACTAGAGAATGGGCTTAGCGAGTTGAGCCTAACGCGATGGCTAGGACTCGCAGCGTTTGCTGCATTCGCCTTGGGAGCGTGGCCCTTTCTAAGGGCCGCCATTGAGTAGGAAAACGGGGGCAAAGAACAACAATGAACAGACGTACTCTGATTATCGCGTTAGGTCCGCTGATGCTATCGATTATCTCCGGATGCTCTTCGATGAATTCGAGCAAGGGAAGCCGCGAGCACATTGAACTGAAGGCGTTTGCCCCTTTTGAACTTCGGGTGCGCACGCCTTCGCGAAGCTTATCTGCGATCGTTTATGAACTCGCCGTTCAGGAGCTCGGTAAGTCGCTGGATATCGCCGACCGCGGGCCGGGCAACGGGGTCATTGAGGTCATGTTTGCGAGCCATGGGGAAAGCGCCTTTTTCGGCTCGTCCATTTCGTCCGGTGCAGCGCAAGGGGCGGCGTCCGGCTGGTACAGCGGGAACACGTTCAACGGTTCTTCTACGTCAACAGTGACCGCGACAGCCGTGAATTCCGGCGCCTCTCTTACGTGGCAGAACAGCACGATGATCGTCGTCGTGCGAAATAAGGAAGGCCGGAGACTCTACACCGTGGACTATGACTACAAGGGCGGCTGGGAATTGTCCGGCTGGGTAGTCAATACGCCCGAGGAAGCTGCTCGCTTGTGTATCGAGCGCGTACGAGAGCGTATGACCAAAGACGGCGTCATCTAGGCTTCGCCTTATCGGAAAACGCCAATCGGTGCCGATGCGAAGAACTCATTCTCACGAAGAGGCGAACATGACACATTACGGAATTCGGGTAAAGGACGGTCGAGTAATAGCCGGCTATGCGCATGATGGCGCTCGTCTGCGAGTCATGCCCGGTGACTACGGGGCGCGATGGATCTCGATTGCCCGCGGGCAAGATCCTACGCTTCGCGCGGCGCTTAGGGTCTTCGGTGCTGACACTCGGGGCGGTGACCTTCACGTGCTGCGCGAGGAATATGTCGATGACCTGGATGAGTTTCCGAATTTGAGCGACGAGAGCAAGTTCGAAATTCTGGCGGTGCGTGACTGATCGGAAAACGAATATGCGCGATCGCCTTCTTACCCTTGCGGCGTTGTTTGTCTTCACAACAGGCAATGCGTTTGCGGCTGCACCAAGCGCACTGCTGCGACAACAACGATTGCGGATCGATGGCGCGATCTCGGCGCGAAACGCACTGCTCGATAGAATCCACTTCGTGGGTGGCAACGACGATTCGGTTCAGCTGGCATCCATCAGTGCCTCAGAGCTAACGGTCGAGTACGCGCTACAGGCGCTAGAAGGCGTCTTTGCGATGATTGACCACCGCACGGGGAAGCAAGCCGGTTTGAAATCCGTCGGCGAGCCGATGTCGATGCTTTGTCAGTTATTAGACTCAACGGAAAACGACGGGGGAGTAAGGATGGAGCAAGCACCAGATATAAAGGTCGACGAAGTGTTGGCGCCGCAGCAGCCGGCTGTACCTTCAGGCAAGGAAAAAGACGATCCGTTCGGCCTTGCTCGCGCGGCCGACAGCTTTCGACATGGCTTCGTCGATTCGACTCGCATCCGCGAGCAAGAGAAGACCGTGCGTGAGGCAAACGGGCATCAGCAAAAAATGCTCGAGCTGGAGCACGCGAAAGCGAACGTTTCGGTCTAACTGGATAATTGCGGCCGGTATCTGCGCCTTTCAGGCCCTGCTCGCTGCATACGGTTTCAAGACGAACAACGTCAGCTATATCCTCGCGGCGGCAAACGGTGTCGGAGCCTTCTTCGTCAGCCGGAAATTTTGATAGGACGGAACCCGGAGAAAAGCAATGTACGACGACGATCCTGGCCTTGGCCTGAAATACCGTTCGTGCCTCGAAAAGATTGGCGCCGATCTCCGCCGCAACTGGTTTGTGATCGCACTGTTTTCTGCATCGGTTGGCTATCTCTTATGCGGCGCAATCGATGCCCGCAAAGTCGTTTCGAACGAAGGTCATGATCCCAGGTAATCGCATGCGGAAAGGCAAGGAGTTCCCTGGGGCGAGCGGGGCTAGCACCCAGTCGCGCGATTTGGAGAGGTTCGCTAAGATGGGTCCGCTTGAGCAGCGGCGGACGATCCGCGAGGGCATGGGGGCGGCCATCGTCGAGCATGTCGCGACCAATCTTTTGCATCTGAGTGTGCGGACGTTACTCGAGTCCATCAGCTTGCCGTGCAGCACGATCCTGCGAAGGATCAAACGCGGGGAACGCCTGTCAGCATACGAATCGGACCGAATCGCACGCGTGCTGTTCGTGCTTGGGCATGCCGGGGAGGTGCTCGCATCCGTAGAATTAGCGGCGGAATGGATGCAGCGAGGTAACGCGATGCTGGGCGGCCTCAGACCGCTCGAGATGCTCGACAGCCAACCCGGCTATGATCGCGTGCGGACGCTGTTGTTGCGGGTCGCCCATGGCGTGACCGCATGAAGCTGTATCGGTTCGAGATCGCGTGTGCATGGCAATCGTCACTTTTGCGGACCACGTTCGTGTAGTGCGAAGCGTAAGGGTTGTGTAGCAGCTGAATTGGCTCGGCGGTGCGTGTCTGAACCCGCGAACCTCGGCCATTCCGGCCTGGGGCGCTAGGAACAAATTTCTGCGAACTTTGGGAACAGATTTCTGCAAACCAACGGCTGCGTGGATGACATGGCGAAGCATCGGCATAGTATTTGACATAATCCCAATTATCAACGATTTGAGTGTAGAAGCCAAGTAGTAATGTCGTACTTGAGCCAAATAGAAATGTCGTAGATGGCGAGCGACTCAGGACGACCAGCAAGACGTACGAGCGTGCACGCGGCAAGACCGCCATTCGAGGGACCCGCACTTCCTCTACGATGGGCCCACGCGTAGGTATATCCAGCAATCCGTTCTTATGGCTCATTCGTTCTGCACCCAACGCCTCGTGTGCGCCATTTCGCCGATCACCCGTTGCAGATCAATACGTGACGGTCACCGCCAACACATCGCGATACGAGCCCGCTCGCCTGCTTTGCTTGCCCGGTATACGACCATAAATGCCGTAGGTCCGCGTGACCTGAGTCTGCGACAGGGAGTAACTATCCGATGTGACGGACGTCCCCGCCGTGCCGTCGCCCCAGAGTTGCACACGCGTGGCGTCGGTGTACAGGTTGTAGGTGAGCGAATCCTGGTCAGACGTCAGATGGCGGCTCGCAGGACCGCCGCTACCCCCGCCTATTGCGATGGTGTAGCTGACTGTGCTCGGGGCCGTCGCAGTACACGTCACAGCGACGTTGCCCACGCTGTCATCGCTGGCTGAATTCAGCGAGTCGTAGGTTCCGAATGCAATGCCAGTGACCGTTGCGGTACAGCTAATTGCCGCGCACGCGCCTATCGGCATCCCCAGCGTGCACACCACCATTAACCAACTCCACTGCCTTTTCATTGCTCCTCCCATTCCGTGAGGGGATGTCGGTTGGGTCTTGAATCAGGATGCGACACGGCCGGCCTGCTAGCGGCCGATACTCGTGGTCAATCGCCGCTCCAACCATGGTCCATATCGCGCAATGATCACCGACAGGTCAGTGGGCCGATCTTCGGCAGGTTACCCGGCACCGCCTCGTAATCGAGGAATGCCGAGCAATGGAAGCCATTGGTCCCGGTCGCCATCAACTCGTTGTGAGCCGCCAGATCGCGCAGGAATGCCTGCCCATCGTGTCCCACCACGCCTTCGACGTCACGGCCCTTCACAACCACTTTGGTCCCGAGCGGAAGTGCTTTGCCGTCGGGCATCACTAACACCACAAGCGCGCCGTGGCTTGCGTGAATGGGAAACTTCACGACCACGCCCGAGCGGTCCTTGGGACGTACGATACTCACGGTCGTCGCTACGTCTGCGTCGACCGATACGTCGTTAGGCTCGATCGAAATGCGATTGGATTCGTAGGCCCGCAGATCGGGAATCAGGACGCGTCCACTGTCGCCCGTCTTGCCAACGAAGCGGTTTTCGTCCAGTACGCTAATGCCGCTGGTGTGATTGGTATCAACCACGGCAAAGCTATCCTGAATGGTATTTGTCATGAACAGCCCCCCGTCTGCGAAGGCAACTGCGCCATCGGCAGTCAGTCGGGTGGTCATCGTGCGCCCCAATCGGTCCACCCCTAAACCGAACAGTCCAACCGATGACTTGTACCTAAGGTCGCCAAAAACATGTTGGCTTTGCTGCCCTTGACCGCCCTGCGCGGCCGCCGACCATCCGACATCGCCCACCGAATTGGCCGATTGTGAAGCCTGTAGTGTTTCTGTCAGGCGACCGCCTTGCAAGTTGACGCCGAGACTGATGGCGCTTCTTGATCCAAACGGCATCGAAAGTGCAAGGAACGCGCCGGTCCCCGCGCCCGCAGAAAAATCATGGAAGCCCGTGAGATATGCCGAGGCGCCCGCAAAGAGGCGCCGAGAGTAACTGACCGACATGAGCTTGACGTTTTCATTCCCGTTTTTGATTCCGGTGTAAGCCACACCTATCGAGCCCCAACGCCCCAGCGCTCCACCTACGCTCGCGCGATCGAGGCGTCGTGGCACAAGATCACCATTGACGCTGGCCAGATCGCGGAATCCAATGTTCGCAATCTGGGTCGATGCGCTGAAGCTGAACGTCCGGTTCAGGTGCTGAATCCCGATCGAGTACTGCGAGCCGGCCCGGCCCTCGGCGAGGCTTCTTGCAGCCGACACGGACACGACAGCAAATGAGGCTATCGATATCGCTGCTCCTGCTCCGGCCATACCGATGTTAGAGGCGCCCTCTCCGTGCGCTTCTACGGTCAACCACGGCATGATTCCGCGCCTGTACGACACCTCACCGGCCATCGACGCGTAGCGGCTCGTCGGCGTGCCGTAGTCTTTTCGAATCTTGCCAACCTCCATACTTAGCGAACTCAGACCAGGCTTTAAGAGGGAGGGGCTCGCGTAAAACGGTAGCGTCTGCACCACCTGCCGGCCTAGCGCATCGGTCACGACCACCGAGACGTCACCGCTTCCGGTCACCACCGGAATCTCGGCGATGTCGAATGGGCCTGCATCGACGTGGCGAGACATCTGCTGGACGCCGTTGACCAGCACGTCGACAGTGGAAGGAACCGCCGTTATCGAGCCGAAGCTCGGCAGGGGAAAGATGATGAGGTCAGGACGCAACGCAAAATCGGTGGCGATCTGAACTCCGCCCAACCGGATCGGGCGCGTCCATGCCAGGCCCCCCGTGATGACGTCGCCAGCCCGATAGCGGCGCATACTGTCTGGAGTTGAATACGTATAGGTTGTATCGAGCCGGACCAGAGTGTTGCCGAAGACGTTCGCGGTCCCGAGGAAACTCGAGCTGAGGACGCCATAGTCGCTGAACACCTGGGCGTCCAGCAACCCTCCGGCCGATCTCCGTCCCTGCTGCTGCGCGACGACAAAGTCGTAGTTCACCACCACCCCGGGACTCGTTGGGGAGGATCGGCGATCGGTCGATTCGCTGGCGTCGGAGAGCAACGTCGATATGACGGCCCCCCGCGCCGCGATGATGTGCAGCGTTTGTGTGGCCGCCTCGATTTCATACGAGATGTGCGGTAACCGGTCCAGGCAAACAAGATCTTTCTCCGTACCCCCGGACGACTCTGGCAACAGCAGACCGAACGCAAGCAGGTCGCTGCGGGAAGCGCAGATCTGACCGTCACGTTGCACGAAATCCGCGACCTGGCTGACATCCCGGCCGTTGACCATCACCGCCATCACCAAGTGACGCTCGGCGGCAAGCGAACACCCCAGTGTCATTACGAAAAAAAAGACAAACCAGAGTAAGAACCGGACCGTCGAAGCCCCAGCGTTATGGGGTTCGCACAACTGGCACGAGCACGTTCGAGGCCAGGCCGTTGATCGTCACTTTCAGATTCACCGCCGAGTCGCTCTTTTTTATGCGCTTGCTGATGCCGTTCGTTTGCCAGTGTCTTTCCGCCCCGCTCAGAACATACGCGCTCCCGTTCGAGGGTATGCCGGAAGCGGCGCCGCCATCGACGGACCAGGTCAAGTTCTCCAGCTGGGCGCGCTGCCCACCGTTGTTTACCGCGACTAACGTGCTGTCGCCGCCCTTGCTGACGTCGAGCGACCAGTCAATCTTTGCCGGAACAATCGAAACGGGTTCGACGAACACCGGCACCGAGAAATGGACCACGAGCCGCACGCCCTGGGCGTCGGTCGACAAAGGGACCTGGTCAAGCAGAAGTCGGTACGGCATTTCCCGGTCAGTTGCCGGCTGTCGCACAAGGAGCCGCACGAGCTGCGACTCGCCGGCCGGCATGGTGATGAACGGAGGGCTTAGAACCAGAGCCTCGGCAGCCGCGAGCTGCTCCGGTCCTTCCGTTTTCTGGGTCCAGGTAAATCCGCGCACCTGAACGGTAACAGGCACCGTGCCATGGTTGCTCAACTCGAGCGTGGCCGTTGTGCGACCAGGGTCAAGTTGCACCGAGACAGGGTGTACTTCCAGACTCTGCGCGAGGACGTGCAGCGGTGTCAGCGCTGCGAGCCCGGCGAAGCTGGCAAAAACGAGGCCTTTGAGCATCTTAGCCACCGGTTAATAAGTGACGGTCACATTGACCGTATCGGCGTAGTTTTGCGCCGGGGCGGTACCCAGTCCGGTAAGGATTTTCATGTAGACGGGCGTGAGCACCGGCGTGCCAGTACCTGTTGCCCGAAGCGTGTCTGTGCCGACCGTGGTTCCCCATAACTGGGTATTGGCTGCATCCTGGTAAAGACTGTATGTCATCGTGTTGAGGGGTGTCGTCACGCCGGTCAATACGCGACTGGCGACGCTGGCACCGGCCCCCGTGCCTGCGTCCATCTGAATATCGTAGGGCGTGCCGTTGGTACACTGGACTGTCACACCTCCGGTCCCCGTGCCGACCGACGCAAACGACTGGCCGGTCAATGTCACCGCTGCAGTGCTGCTGACAACGCAGGAGGCGACGACGTCAGCGCTGACTGACATCGCGGAGGAACCGGTGGTGGCTGCGTATGCGGAAACAGCGAGCAGCGCCGTCAGGAGCAGGGATGCCTTAACCGCTATCGAAGTAGTTGATGAGAGAACTGATTTCATTTGAATTCCTTATTAATAAAAATTGAAACCTGGAAATTTCGAATCAGGGCGGGCAAACCGCCCATGATCGGACCCGTCTGGGTTTTTGCCCGGCGCATCAGATGTTGCCCGCTGTGGGCAGAACTCAATCGAACTCCTGGGCCGCCCCGTTTATGAAAAACCGACGTCCCGCCACCGGATAGGCCGGGAAACGTGTTGGCACACAGGATGCCCGTGGTGTCATGGACGAATTGAACCTCAGTTGCTGGCGGCTGTTTTCGGCGTTAAACCAAGAATAGGCTTGTTCGTAACTAATTATCAGTTTATTTCGGCACACAAATATCGAGGTGAGCGCTGGCGAACAGACGTTTCGTCACACGTATGGTTTAGCGAGGTGGCCCTTGTTATTTCGGTTGGTTTTTCCGGAAAAATAAATGTTGTTATTTTGATTTCTTGAGTCAAATGGTGGTTTCGCGGTCAAAGGCGCGCGCGGCCGGTCGAGTAGGGATGGTCGTGCGAATGCGTTTGCCGCGGCTCACGCCACGCAATCCCTGTTGCTTCATCAGGCGCTCGACCGTGCAACGTGCCACCGCAATGCCTTCTCGGTTCATCTGCTTCCAGTTCTTGCCCGCACCGTAGACCTGCATGTTGGTTTGCCAGACACGCTTGATCTCGGGCTGCAGGAGCGCGTCGCGTTTGGCTCGCGCACACAGCCGCGAAGGATCACGAAGCTGTGCAGCGTGGCGCCGATAGCCCGACGGGGCAATCCGCAAGACCTTGCAGATCGGCTCGACCCCGAAGGTGTCGCAATGCTGATCGATAAAGGCCTTCAGGACTTCGTACGGCGGTCGAACTCCGCCTGGGTGAAAAACGCGCTGGCCAGCTTCAGGATCTCGTTGGGGCGGCGCAGTTCCTTTACTTCGCATTCCAGCGCCTTCAGGCGTTCACGTTCCGACGTGGTAACGCCATCACGCTCGCCGCTATCGACTTCTTCTCGCTTGACCCATCCCAGCAAGGACAGGCCGAACACTGGACCACTTTGCGCCTGCGTATCGCCGTGGATCGTATCGGGCTTGACTTCAGCGCCATTCAGGATCAGCCCATCAAGAATGTAGACGGCTTCGTGAACGCCGCACGGAATGAAGTGGCTGAACAGCGCGATGTACATGTCGGACACGTGGTAGTAGCCGATCCCGCCGTATCCGCCATAGCGGACGTGATACTCGGACAGCAGGTTCTGCTCGTACAGGCTCCACTTGGTGCCGTCCGCCGACGCGCGCTTGCCGCTGCCCCAGTATTTCGGCAACGCGAACTGGTTATAAGCGTTGATCACCTTCACGTTCGCCTTGTCGAGCCGCTCCTCGGTGACGTGCTTCAGGTTCAGCCAGGCGACCTGCTTGCGGCTGAGACCCTTTACCGAGCGCGCCGTCTGACTGGGACCCAGGTTACAGCCGTAGCAGAACAGCGTCGTGATGAACCGCTTGCGCGGATCGTCGATCTTCGCGTCGAATCCGGACAGCGGGCCGAACAGCTTGTGCAAGTCGAGCCACTGCTCTGTTTCGGTGAGGAGATCCAGGATGCTGACCTGCGGCATCGACGCCGAGATGGCCTGATCGATCAGCGTCCGGTTCGGTGGCTCGGGCTCCTTGCCGGGCCTGTGAATGACGAGTTCCTGATCGACGAACTCGATGCTGTCGTTCGCCGGGAAGTTCTCATCGGTCTCGTCGAGCGCTGCATTCAGCTTATCCCGCAAGTCTTTCGCGAAGGCGTTGCCATCGGTGGGCAAGCCAACGATCTCGCAGTAGCGCGGCAGCTCACGCTGAAATTCTTCGTCGGAGACCTGATGCACGCGATAATCGTCGAAACGGTCGCTACCCTCCACGTAGAGGTCGCCGGAATTGAGTTCCCGCATGATCTGGCTGAAGACGCCCAGCTCAAAGAACCGGCGGTGCAGCATCCGACTGTCCCGGCCGTGCGGGAACACCGCACGCTCCCATTTTTCGGGAAGCCAGTCCAGCGGCAGGTTCGCGAGGTCGTTCTCCGTCAACAGCAGATATTCGCGGTGCGCGTTCCGGAAGCCTTGCAGCCAGGCGAGCGCGACCAGTACCGCGCGGTCCTGCGAGCTCGATCGCAACGGCAGCACGTCCAGACACTGGAATAGCAGTGAGCGCTGGTTGCGATAAGGCACGAGCATGAACGGCAAGTCGAACTGGCCGGCATAGGCAATGTGCTCGTTGCACTGCGCGAGCGCCTCGGCCGGGTCGCCGAGCGCCTCGCGGATTTTCGGCAACCTGTTGCGCTCCGATACGCCTTCGTCCTGGAGGATTTGCAACACGTCGCGGAACTGGCCGACCAGCCCCTCCAGCACATCGGCATGTTCAAGCTGGTATTTTTGCAGCCGGACCTTCGCGTAGGATTCGAACTTGCGCACGACCTTGATGAAGATCTCGGCGACGTCATCGAGCGCTTTCTGCAACTGCGCCTGAATGAAGAGCACCGCGAGCGCATAACGCTTCTCGGCCTTGAGCGAACGCAGTTCCGCGACGTCGAGTGCCCGTGCTTCGGTGATCAGCTGGGCCCGCTTGCTGACAGACAGGATCGCCGGCGGCGCCGGCAAGCCTTCCGCCAGTGTCCTGATCCCATTGATATGTTTGAGGAAGCTGGCGATCGCCCGCGCGGCCGGCCGCTTCGGCTCCTGTTTCAGATCGTCCCAACCCGACTTGCCGGCCATGACGACGAGTAGCGCGTCGATCCGTTCGGTGAGGGTTACATCGAGTGTGCCGGTGATGGCCCCATAGATTGCCTCGTTGAGATCGTTACGCGCCTGCGTGGCGATGCGCTGAAGCGTCCCCTGCGGCGGCAGTTCATACCGGCGGCGGACCAGGTCCTCGATCAGCACATTGATGATGTCAGGCAGTTCGATCTTTGTCTGGGCCTCTTGTGCCGCGAGTTCAGTCAGCCACGCCGTCTCGCTCGCATCAAACGCCCGGATGTCGAGCCAGCCGCGCAGCAGCTTCTGGTGACGGATGCGGCTGCCGGACACGTCGTATCGCGCGATCACAGTCCGGGACACGGCGCGGGCCCGCATCGCGGTCCGGATGTGATCGATGATGACGGGCGGCACATCCACAAGCATCGGAAAGTAACCGAGACGCTGCAGCAGCTTCAACTGCACCATGATCAGCACGGAGGTGGCTTCCTGCCGG
>Ga0207705_10002308_pt1 | contig 14761 bp, 14 predicted proteins | sample KBSC13metaG_FD_184314 | JGI IMG/M metagenome (GOLD analysis project Ga0207705, IMG submission 184314) | Corn rhizosphere microbial communities from Kellogg Biological Station, Michigan, USA - KBS C1-3 metaG (SPAdes) (version 2) | ecosystem: Host-associated > Plants > Roots > Rhizosphere > Soil ...
CAGGCAGCAATCGACCATGCCACTTATAAAGTCTGGCAGAAGACGGACACGAACGGCGGCCCGGCCGGCAAATACCTGGTGCGCGCCGACGGTTCGCTGGCGTACCTCGTCGATCCGGGCATCAACGGCCAGTTCCACACGCGTCCGGACGGCTCCGAGGTGAAGAAATTCGATGCGCCGAAGGCCGTGCTGATGTCCTACATCATCAAGGGCATCCTCGACCACCAGCTGCCGTGGACCCTCGTGCTGTTCGGCGTGATGGTCGCGGTCGTGCTGGAGATGTCGGGCGTGGCCTCGCTCGCGTTCACGGTGGGCGTGTACCTGCCGCTCGTGTCCACGTTGCCGATCGCGATCGGCGGCATCATCCGCTGGCTCGTCGACCGCCGCAATAACACGCTGCCCCAGTACCAGGGCCTGTCCGGGGACGAACTGCAGGCCGCGGGCGACCGCAGCTCGGGCACCCTGCTGGCCTCGGGCTATATCGCGGGCGGCGCGCTGGCGGGCATCATCATCGCCATCACGGCCGGCGTGATGACGGATTTCGACAATGCCATGAACAAGTGGGCGGAAGCCGCGAATCCGTTCTTTGCGGGGGCGAGTTCGGATCTGCTGTCGCTGATTCCATATGCCGTGATCTGCGTGCTGCTGTACGTAGTTGGCCGCGAACGGACGGTCAAATAGTCATGCGCTGATCGTCGCCTTCATGGACTCCATCTCGGCGACGATCCATTCACGGAAATGCTGTACTTTCGTCATCGCCTCCTTGTGCGGATTGACGAGCAGCCGATACCCATACCCGAACGGCGCGCTGCGGCACGCGAGCTGCAACAGCGTGCCCGCGCGGATGTCCTCGAACGCGATCCCGTACGGCACGAGGCCGATCCCCTGGCCCGCGACGGCGGCCTGCGCCAGCACGCCCCAATGGCTATACGTGCGCGAAAAGTCGTAATCGCCCTTCAGCGCCCGGTTTTCGTTCAGCAGCTGCAGCCAGCTTTCCGGCGTGCGCTCGCACAGTAGCGGGAACCGGGTCAGGTCCGACAGAGCCAGGGCGTCCTGCCCGTCGGCCAGCAGGTCGGGGCTGTACACGGGCACGAGGCGTTCGCGGAACAGCAGGGCGGGATCGTCGTCACGCACGGGGCCGTAGCGGATGGCCACGTCGACGGCGTCGTCTTCGATGTCGACCGGCGTGTCGTTGGAGTCGATGCGCAGGTCCAGCTCCGGATGCAGCTTCGTGAAGCGCGACATGCGCGGCACGAGCCACTTGATCGCGAACGAGTGCGTCGTCGAGATGCGCAGCACGGCCTCGTCGTCGCCCCGCTGCAGCGCCGCCACTTTCGCGCGCAGGTCGGCCAGCATGCGTCCCACGGCGATCGCCAGATCCTGGCCCTTGGCCGTCAGCGAGATGTGGCGCGCATGCCGCACGAACAGGGGAAAGCCGATGGCTTCTTCCAGCTGCTTGACCTGCAGGCTGACGGCGGCGGGCGTCTTGTGCAGCTCGCGCGCGGCCAGCTTGAAGCTGCCCCAGCGCGCGGCGCAGTCGAAGTCGATCAGGCCCGAGAGGCTGCGCAGCGGTTTCAATTCGTCCTCATGCGTAAGTTTTTCTTATTCATATGATTTATTTTTCTCGTTTGAACTATTGCCGTTCTCGTTACAGAATATAGCGGATTCACCAAAATAGTGCTGATGCCTCGCCCCAGACTAAGGAAAACTTCATGTCCAAGAATATCCTGGTGATCGGCGGTACCCGTTATATCGGCAAGCTGCTCGTGCAGCGGCTGCTGCGCGCCGGCCATCGCGTGACCATCGCGACGCGCGGCTATGCGCCCGACCCGTTCGGCGACCGGATCGCCCGCGTGCGCGTCGACCGCCGCAACGAGACCGCGATGCGCAACGCCTTCGCCCGCCTCGGTCCGTTCGACATCGTGTACGACCAGATGTGCTACAACCCGCTGGACGCGGCCATCGCCGTGCGCACGTTCGCGGGCAGGGTGGGACGCTATGTGATGGCGTCCACGATCGACGCCTACCGCACCCTCGGCTACGCGCACGCGAACCCGTTGCGCGAGAGCGACCTGGCCGTTGAGGCGCAGCCCATCGACACGTCCTATCCATGGCACGATCCGTCGCGCGCGACGGAGTGCTATGTGGCGGGCAAGGTGCAGGCCGAGGCCTATCTGGTGCGCGACGGTTCGCTGCCGCTCGTCACGCCGCGGCTGGCGCACGTGCTGGGCGGGCCGGAAGACTTCACGGGACGCCTCGCGCACTATGTGGAGCTGGCGCGCGTGGGCGGGGTGCTGGAATACTCGAATGCGGATGCGGTGCTGTCGTTCATGCCGCTGCAGGACGCGGCCGATTTCCTCGCCTGGGTCGGGATGCAGGATTTCACGGGGCCGGTCAACGCGGCGTCCGACGGCGCGCTGTCGGCAAAGAGCCTGTACGAGCGGGTCGGCGCCGTGCTCGATACGAACGTGGCAATGCGCCAGCGCGTGCCGCCGGCGGAGATGGGGCGGCTGTCGCCGTTCGACGTGCCGGGGGCGATGGTGCTCGATACGTCGCGCGCGCAGGCGCTCGGCTACCGGTTCGGCCATTGCGAGGACTGGATCGACGATACGATCCAGTTGCATGACCTGGCGTTCGTGTAAAAACGACGACGGCGTCCCGCAGCCGCCGTCGTGATGGATGCGTGAAGGTTTATTTCACCCCGTGCATCAGTTTCTGGATCAGCGGCGCGATCAGGAACAGCAGCACGCCGGCACCGATCAGGGCCCAGAAGCCGAACGTGTAGCCGGACAGCGCCGATTCCACCGTCATGCCTTTTTCACCCGACACGATCGAGGCGAAGATGCCCGACAGGTTGTTGCCGATGCCGGTCGAGAGGAACCAGCCGCCCATGCCCAGGCCGACGAGGCGGGTCGGGGCCAGCTTGGTGACCATCGACAGGCCGATCGGCGACAGGCACAGCTCACCGATCGACTGGATCACGTAGACCATGAACAGGGTCCAGAACGGGATCTTGCTGTCCGCGCCGACCAGGTGCTGCAGCGCGAACATCAGCAGCAGGAACGCCAGGCCGTTGAAGATGAGGCCCAGGCCGAACTTGCGGGGGATGGACGGGTTCTTGCGGCCGAGCGCGACCCACACGGCGGCGACGATCGGCGCACACACGATGATGGCCAGTGTGTTCACCGACTGGAACCAGCCGGTCGGGAAGACCCAGCCGCCAAAGTCGCGGCGCACGATGTACTCGGCCAGGAAGGTGAACGAGCTGCCCGCCTGCTCGAAGAAGCACCAGAACATCACGTTGAAGAAGAAGATCACGAGCATGGCGATCGTCTTGTCGCGCACGACGGCGCCGCCGCGGATGCCTTCGGCCATCAGCATGACGGCAAGGATGATGAAGAGGACGGACAGCACGCCCTGCAGCTTCTCGGCGCCGAGCTTCAGGAGGAAGTACACGACCGGGATCACGACGAGGGCGCCGATGGCCACGCCGACGACGCGCATCGGATTGGCCAGCGGGCCGGTGGCCGCGCCGATGCCTTTCAGGCCGCGACGGCCGAACTGGAACCAGATCAGCGACAGGATCATGCCCACGCCGGCGGCGAAGAACACGACCTTGTACGCGGGCACGCCGGTCTGGGCCGAGAAGGCCTGCGCCAGTGCGCCGGTCAGGATCGGGGCGAGGAAGCCGCCGCCGTTGATGCCCATGTAGAAGATGGTGAAGCCGGAATCGCGGCGCTGGTCGCTGATGCCGTACAGCTGGCCGACCATCGCCGAGATGTTCGGCTTGAACATGCCGTTGCCGACGATGATGGTGGCGAGGCCCATCTTGAAGACGTCGGGGTTCGGGATGGTGATGGCGAACAGGCCCAGCACCATGAACGAGGCGCCGACGAGGATCGAGCGCTGGTAGCCGATCACACGGTCGGCGATATAGCCGCCGAACACGGCACCGGCATAGACCAGCGCAAGGTAGGAACCATAGGTCAGGTTGGCGTCGGCCTGGCCCACGCCGCTGCCGCCGTAGAACTGGGCGACGATGTAGAGCACCAGGGCCCAACGGATGCCGTAGAAAGCGAAGCGTTCCCAGAATTCGGTCATGAACAGCATCCACAGGGGCGCCGGGTGCCCCATGATCTGTTTGAACTCCGGTACCGCTTTCGATTCCGCGGTTGTAGTAGCTGCACCGCTCATGCGGTTCCTCCCCTGAATCTTTGTAAGAATGATTGTCTTTTTTCGGCGTGGCCGTCCTGGGTAAGGGCGGCCGCTCAGCGTCGCATTTTAGTGTAAATCGTGTATATGGGGCCACCTTTTTCCAGCTCAGCAGTATGCGCGTGCGCCAATCGTAAAAAGGGTGACACAAACTCTTGTGACTTGTCGTATATTGGAGCAACAGATTTGCCGATTCACAGAAGAGGAAAGGAACCAACCATGAATTACGACGTCGTCGATACTCTGATTTCTCCGGAAGGAAGGCTGGAAGTCCTGTCGAAAGCCGAGGTGTTCAAGCTCCTCGATACGAGCCAGGGCGGGCTGTACCAGGTCTTCCGCAAATGCGCGCTGGCGGTCCTGAATTCCGGCAGCTCGATCGACGACGGCAAGGAACTGCTCGAGCGGTACCAGGATTTCGACATCAAGATCATCCAGCGCGAACGCGGCATCAAGCTCGATATCCGCGGCGCGCCGGCGCATGCCTTCGTCGACGGCAAGATGATCAAGGGTATCCACGAGCATCTGTTCTCGGTGCTGCGCGACATCGTCTACGTGAACTTCGAGGTCACCGACAACCCGCGCTTCGACCTCACGCGCCCTGAAGGCATCACCGACGCCGTCTTCCACATCCTGCGCAACGCCAACGTCATCCAGCCGCAGCGCAATCCGAACCTGGTCGTGTGCTGGGGCGGTCACTCGATCAACCGCGTCGAGTACAACTATTCCAAGTACGTCGGCTACCAGCTGGGCCTGCGTGAACTGGACATCTGCACGGGCTGCGGCCCGGGCGCGATGAAGGGCCCGATGAAGGGCGCCACGATCGGCCACGCCAAGCAGCGCCTGACGGGCGGCCGCTACCTCGGCCTGTCGGAGCCGGGCATCATCGCGGCCGAATCGCCGAACCCGATCGTCAACGACCTCGTGATCATGCCGGACATCGAGAAACGCCTGGAGGCCTTCGTGCGCGTGGGTCACGGCATCGTCGTGTTCCCGGGCGGCGCCGGCACGGCGGAAGAGATCCTGTACATCCTCGGTATCCTGCTCCACCCGGACAACGCGGAACAGCCGTTCCCGCTCGTGTTCACGGGGCCGGCGACGGCGCGCGAGTACTTCGAGCAGATCGACCATTTCATCGGCCTCACGCTGGGCGCGCAGGCGCAGAGCCGTTACAAGATCATCATCGACGACCCGGACGCGGTGGCGCACGAGATGCAGCAGGGGATCCGCCAGGTGCGCGAATTCCGCAAGTCGCGCAGCGACGCGTACTACTTCAACTGGGGCCTGAAGATCGATCCGGAGTTCCAGCGGCCGTTCCGGCCGACGCACGAGAACATGCGCAACCTGTCATTGCACAAGAACCAGGAGACGCACCTGCTGGCGGCAAACCTGCGCCGCGCGTTCTCGGGCGTCGTCGCCGGCAACGTGAAGGAAGAGGGCATCCGCGCGATCGAGCAGTTCGGCAAGTTCGAGATCCATGGCGAGAACGAGATCATGGCGCCGATGGATGCGCTGCTGCAGTCGTTCGTGGAGCAGAGTCGCATGAAGCTGCCGGGCAAGGAGTACGTGCCCTGCTACCGCGTGGTGCGATAGCCCATGAAAAAGGCGCGGACGAATCCGCGCCTTTTTTTGTGATGCGTGACGTTCAGTCTTCCTTGCGCAGGTGCGGGAACAGCAGCACGTCACGGATGTTCGGCGAATCGGTAATGATCATCATGAGACGATCGATGCCGATGCCGCAGCCACCGGTCGGAGGCATGCCGTATTCCAGCGCGCGGATGTAGTCGGCGTCGTAGTACATCGCCTCCTCGTCGCCCGCCTGCTTCGCTTCGACCTGAGCCAGGAAGCGTGCCGACTGGTCTTCCGGATCGTTCAGCTCCGAGAAGCCGTTGGCGATCTCGCGGCCCACCATGAACAGCTCGAAGCGTTCCGTGATGCCTTCGCGCGTGTCCGATGCGCGCGCCAGCGGCGACACTTCGACCGGGTAGTCGATGATGAACGTCGGTTCCCACAGCTGCGCTTCCGCCGTCTCTTCGAACAGCGACAGCTGCAGCGCGCCCAGGCCCGAAATGGCGTGCGGCTTGACGCCGAACTTCGCCAGTTCCGCCTTCAGGAAATCCATGTCGTGCAGCTGTTCGTCCGTGTAGTGCGGTGCGAACTTGTTGATGGCCTGGACGATCGTCAGGCGGTGGAACGGTTTGCTCAGGTCCAGCGCGCGGCCGCCGTACGTCAGTTCGGCGGTGCCGTGGGCGTCGATGGCGGCCTGGCGGATCACGGCTTCCGTGAAGTCCATCAGCCACTTGTAGTCGGTCCACGCGGCGTAGAACTCCATCATCGTGAATTCCGGGTTGTGGCGGATCGACACGCCCTCGTTGCGGAAGTTACGGTTGATCTCGAACACGCGGTCGAAGCCGCCCACGACGAGGCGCTTCAGGTACAGTTCCGGCGCGATGCGCAGGAACATCTGCATGTCCAGTGCGTTGTGGTGCGTGATGAACGGCTTCGCGGCTGCGCCGCCCGGGATCGGGTGCAGCATCGGCGTCTCGACTTCCATGAAGCCGTTGTCCTGCATGAAGCGGCGGATCGACGAGATCGCGGCGGTGCGCGCCTTGAACGTGCGGCGCGTTTCCTCGTTCATGATCAGGTCGACGTAGCGCTGGCGGTACTTCGTTTCCTGGTCGGCCAGGCCGTGGAACTTGTCCGGCAGCGGGCGCAGCGCCTTCGTGATCAGGCGGAGCGTGGTGACCTTCACGGTCAGTTCGTCGGTCTTGGTCTTGAACAGCGTGCCTTCGACGCCGAGGATGTCGCCCAGGTCGTAGTGGCGCAGCGCTTCCATCGCTTCCTCGCCCGTGTTGTCCAGGGTGACGTAGATCTGGATGCGGCCGTCGGCGCGCGGGCCCGAAGAATCCTGCAGGGTGGCGAAGGCGGCCTTCTTGCCGGCTTCGCGCTTGAGCATCATGCGGCCGGCCAGCACGACCTGTTGCGGTTCCGCTTCCAGCTGTTCGCGCGTCCAGCCGCCGAACTGCCCGGTGAGGTCCGCGGCCTTGTGCTGCGGGACGAAGTCGTTCGGGAAGGCGATGCCTTTTTCGCGGATCGCGGCCAGCTTCGCGCGGCGCTCGGCGATGATCTTGTTGTCTTCGGCCGCGAGGCTCGTGGGCTCGTTGTTTTGTTGTTCTTGGCTTATTTCTTTATTATTGGTGCTCATGTCAGTAAAGGGCTAGTTTGGGTTCACGGGGTGGCCGGGCAGCTCGCCGACGTCCAGCTCTTCGTAGTGCGCGACGATAGCCACGATGTTGTCGAATTCGCGGAAGGCGGCAGCGGGCAGCGTGGTGGTGATGACGACGGCCTTCATGCCGGCGCGGCGCGCCGCTTCCACGCCCATCGGCGCGTCTTCGAACACGATGCAGTCCGCAGGTGGAACGCCCAGCTTGTCGGCCGCCTTCAGGAAGACGTCCGGATGGGGCTTGCCGCGCGCGACGTCGGCCGCGCCGACGACGGCGTCGAAATGGCGGCGCAGGTCCAGCCCGTCGAGCGTGAAGACGATGTTCGCGGGCGGGGCGGAGGTTGCCACCGCCAGCTTCACGCCAGCGTCACGAGCCTGCGTCACGAAGCCTTCGAAGCCCCGGATCGCGGCCCGGTGCGGGGCGTAGATGTCGCGGTACAGCACGTCTTTTTCCTGCGCCAGCACGGCGATCTCGTCGTCCGGGATTTCCGCGCCGAGACGCTCGCGCAGGATCTCGCGGGCCTGGGCGCCGGCCGTCTCGCGGAAGAACGCGTCCGGATCGTACGTCTTGCCGCGGCGGGCAAAGAACGCCAGCCACGACTCCGTGTGGAACGCCATGTTGTCGACGATCGTGCCGTCCATGTCGAAGATGAAGGCGCGCTGCGCTTGCGTCATCGGCTTACACCCCTTGCTTCAGCGAGGCGGAGATGAAGTCGTCGAGGTCGCCGTCCAGCACGTTCTTCGTGTTGCCGGTCTCGAAGCCTGTGCGCAGGTCCTTGATGCGCGACTGGTCGAGCACGTACGAACGGATCTGGTGGCCCCAGCCCACGTCCGTCTTCGAGTCTTCCAGCTTCTGCTGCTCGGCCATGCGCTTGCGCAGTTCCAGTTCGAACAGCTTGGCGCGCAGCATGTCGAAGGCCTCGGCCTTGTTGCGGTGCTGCGAGCGGTCGTTCTGGCACTGCACGACGATGCCCGACGGCGCGTGCGTCAGGCGCACCGCGGAGTCGGTCTTGTTGATGTGCTGGCCGCCGGCGCCGGATGCGCGGTAGGTGTCGATGCGGACGTCGGCCGGGTTGATCTCGATTTCGATCGACTCGTCCACTTCCGGGTACACGAAGATCGACGAGAACGACGTGTGGCGGCCGTTGGCGGAGTCGAACGGCGACTTGCGCACGAGGCGGTGCACGCCCGTTTCCGTGCGCAGGTGGCCGTAGGCGTATTCGCCCTCGACCTTGATGGTGGCCGTCTTGATGCCGGCGACCTCGCCCTCGGACAATTCCATCACCTCGGCCTTGAAGCCCTTGCGCTCGCAATAACGCAGGTACTGGCGCATCAGCATCGATGCCCAGTCCTGTGCTTCGGTGCCGCCGGCGCCGGCCTGGATGTCGATGAAGCAGCTCGCGTGGTCCATCGGGTTGCTGAACATGCGACGGAATTCCATCGCCTCGATGACCTTCCTGATTTCCTCGGCATCGCCTTCGACCGCTTCGATCGTGGCGTCGTCGCCTTCTTCGCGGGCCATCTCGAACAGGTCGGCCGCGTCCGTCAGGTCGGCGCGCGCCTTTTCCAGCGTCAGGACGACGCCTTCCAGCGCCTTCTTCTCACGGCCCATGTCCTGGGCACGTTTCTGGTCGTTCCAGATGGCGGGGTCTTCCAGTTCCTGGTTGACCTGCTCTAACTTCTCCGCTTTGCGGTCGAAGTCAAAGATACCTCCGAAGTTCGGCTTCACGGCTGGTCAGGTCGTTCAGCAGGGCGGAGAGGGCATTGATGCGTTCAGCTTCCATGGTCTTGTGGCAATAGTTAGTTGATTAAATCGAACCCTCGATTATACCGCAGTGCGCGGCCCGCCCGTGCGCGCCTTGTCGTGCGACATGACGGTGGCTTATGATGGCCCGCTGTTGCCAACGATTTTGCCGGATTGTCCACTCCATGACGCGCCGTTCATTCCTTCCTTTGCGCCTCCTGCCGCTCGTGGCGGCGCTGCCCGCCGCCCAAGCCGCCCCCGTGCCCGCGGGCACGCACGCGACGCTCGCGATCCTCGAGACGACGGATATCCACGCGAACGTCGTCGGCTACGATTATTTCCGCCTCGCTGATGACCCGTCGCTGGGGCTGGACCGCACGGCGACGCTGATCGCCCAGGCGCGCCGCGAGTTCCCGAACACCGTGCTGCTCGACAATGGCGACACGATCCAGGGCAGCGCGCTGGGCGATTACCAGGCCGTCGTCGCGCCCGTGCAGTGCGGCCAGCTGCTGGGCGTTCACAAGGCGATGAAGCGGCTGGGCTACGACGGTGGCAGCGTCGGCAACCACGATTTCAACTATGGCTTGGCCTTCCTCGGCCAGGTGACGGGCAGCCGCTTCGAGGTGCCCGGCGTCGCGCGGCCGGCGAAGGCATGCGCGGGGCCGGGGTTTCCGGTCGTGCTGGCCAACGTCTACAGCGTCACGACGCACAAGCCGCTGTTCGCGCCTTACCGCATCGTCGAAAAGCGCGTGCGGGCCGAGGATGCCCACGGGCGCCCGGTGGAAGCGACGATCAAGGTCGGCATCATCGGCTTCACGACACCGACGATCCTGTCCTGGGACAAGCGCTGGCTCGATGGCCGCGTCTATACGGAAGGCGTCGTCGAGACGGCGCGGCGCTATATTCCCGAGATGCGCCGGAAGGGCGCCGACGTCATCGTCGCCATTTCGCACGGCGGCCTGGATGCGGCCCCGTATTCCCCGGCGATGGAAAACGGGAATTACTACCTGGCGCAGGTGCCGGGGATCGACGCGCTCCTGATGGGCCATGCGCACCAGCTGTTCCCGAACCCGGCCAGCATGGTCGCGCAATTCAACCTGCCCAATGTCGACAAGGTGCGCGGCACCGTGTTCGGCGTACCGGCCGTGATGGCCAACCTGTGGGGCAAGAACCTGGGCGTGATCCGTTTCGAGCTGCGCCACGACGGCAAGGGCTGGCGCATCGAGCGCGACAGGGCCGTCGTCGAGACGCGCGCCACGCAGCAGGCCGACAAATCGTATGTCGACCCCGACCCGGCCGTGATGGACCTCGTGCGCGCCGAACACGAGGCGACGATCCGCTGGGTCCGGACGCCCGTCGGCAGCACGGATTTCCGCATGTCGACGTATTTCGCGGACGTGGGCGATCCGTCCGCGCTCCAGGTCGTGAACGAGGCGCAGGCGGCCTATGTGCGCGACTATGTGAAAGCGAACCTGCCGCAATACCGGGACGTGCCCGTGCTGTCCGTGTCGGCCGCGTTCAAGACCGGCGCGGCCGGGCCCGCCGATTACACGGATGTCCCGGCGGGGAGCCTGGCCCTGAACAACGCGGCCGACCTGTACCTGTACCCGAACGCGCTGTATGCCGTGAAGGTCGACGGCACGGGCCTGAAGGCGTGGCTCGAAAAGGCCGCGAACCGTTTCAATACCATCGATCCGGCGGCTACCGGTTCGCAGGAACTCGTCAATGCGGGCTTCGCCGGCTATAACTTCGACACGGTCACGGATCCTGGCCTGCGCTACGAGATCGACGTGACGCAGCCGCCCGGCCGGCGCATCCGCAACCTGCAATGGCAGGGCAAGCCCGTCGGCGCCGACCAGGTCTTCCTCGTCGCGACGAATAATTACCGCGCGAGCGGGGGCGGCAATTTCCCCGGCCTGGACGGCAGCCGCACCGTGATCGCGTCGCCGGACACGAACCGCGACGTGCTGATCGCCCATGTCCGCAAGCAGCAGACGCTGACGCGGACAGCGGACGGCAGTGCGCGCAGCTGGCGCTTCACGACGGTGCCCACGGCGGGGCCGGTCGTGTTCCATGCGCCGCCGGGCAAGGTCGACGTCGCGCGCGCGGCGGGACTCGACAACGTGGCCGAGCTGCAGGCGGACGATGGCCAGGGCAAAGGGTTGGCGCTGTACGTGATCGATCTGTCGAAATGAAGCGAATCCTGATGGCGGCGATGCTGGTTGCGCTGGCGACGACTGCCGTTGCGGCGACCGATCCCGCCGCCGCCCTGCGCCTGGGGCTCGCGTGGCGCAACGGCATCGGCCGCGCCGCCGATCCGGTGGCGGCCAGGCGGTGTCTGCGGGAGGCGGCGGAAGGAGGCGAGCCGGCGGCGATGTTCGTGCTCGCGCACATGCTGGCGGATGGGGAGGGCGGCCCGCCCGACGCTGCGGCCGCGCGTGCCTGGTTACAGGAAGCGGCTGAACGCGACTACCCGGAAGCCCTGCAGGAACGCGCGCTCACCGAACCGGACCCGCAACGCGCGGACACCCTCATGCGCGCGGCGGCGCATGCGCTCGCGCACCGCGCGCACGCGGCGCGCAATGCGGCCGATCAGGGGTGAATCAGGAAAGCGCGGATCAGTTGCGCTGGTTGCGGCCGGTCGCCTGGATCTCGCCGGCAGCGATCTCGGCCAGGTCGATGAGGCCTTGCACCTCGGCCGCACGCAGGCGGCGCGGTTCGCGGTCGATCACGCACAGGGTGCCGAGCGGCTGGCCGGACTTGTCGCGCAGGGGCACGCCGGCATAGAAGCGGATATGCGGTTCCTGCAGGACGAGCGGATTGTGGCGGAAGCGCTCGTCTTCCAGCGCGTCTTCGACGACGAACAGCTCGTTCTTGAGGATTGCATGCGAGCAGAACGCCCAGTCGCGCGGCGTTTCGCGGGCGGCCAGGCCGACGCGGGCCTTGAACCACTGGCGCGTCGAGGTGAGCAGGGAAATCAGCGCGACCGGCGAGCCGGTCACCATCGCCGCGAGGCGCACGAGACGGTCGAAGCGGGCTTCGTCCGTGCTGTCGACGAGGCCGGTGGCCGCCAGCGCGGCCAGGCGCGTCCGTTCATTCGGACCGACCGGGTAGCCGGGCTGCGGCGCCGGCTGGTATTCCTTGTCCGTGCTGGGATTCGGGGTCGAGCGGGCGTGGTCGTCACCATGCATCAGGCCTTGCACGAGGCTGAGGCGGGTACGACGATGCCCGCCCGGCGTCTTCCAGGATTCGATCGCGCCGCTTTCCATCCAGATCTGTACGGTACTCGTCGCTACGCCGAGCAGGCGCGCGACCTCGCTCGTGGTCAGGATCGGATCGTCTTCTTGAACGTTGCTTTGCATAAACTTCCCCATTTCCGTCAGTATAGCGGATTCGGAGGTTCACATTTCTTGAAATCTAGTTTCATTGCGGAAAGTTACCGCGTTGCGATCGATGTTGCAGCAAGTTCATATTGGTTGCATCGTCCCGCAATCCTCAGTGTACGGCATGCTTTTCCGGTTGGACGAGAACAAATGGGTTGACGACCGAAGCCCACAGCAGAGTGTCGGCTGCCTGCCACGTGCGCGCCTGTATATCGGATACCTTGGCAACCTTGCCTTCGTTCATCCAGCGGGTAATGCTGTCCTTGTCGTCATGGGCGATGCGCAGGGCGACTTCGACGAGGTCGAGTTCCTCGCTCACGTACACGACGGACCCGTGGGCGAAATGGCGTTCGAGTTCGGACCAGTGCACACGGGCGGTCTCGCGGTTGATCTTGTCGTGCAGTTCGTTGTCTTTCAGCGGATCGGTTTTCATGATGGGTCACGTTCAAAGGATTCGACGACGGGAAGCGGCGAACCCGCCCATGTTAACCGATATGCATGGCCCTTGCGGACATTGCCGACCAGTGCGGGACGGAAGCAGGCGAGGTTGGTGCCGCCGGGCCGGCGCACGCTCGGATAGATGACGCCCATCGAGCCCGCGTCCAGCAGGTCGGCCGCGAGCGCCTGCGAGCCGACATAGCTTTCCGGATCGAGGCACGCGTCCCAGGCGTCGGCGCCGCGCAGGTCGTGGAAGGTCGCGCTGAAATCGGCCAGCAGCGCCTGGTAGTTCACGCTGTCGTCGAAGCGGCCGATCTCCTGGTACTCGACCGCCTTGTGGAAGGTGACCTCGGCCAGCGCGGTCTCGATCTCGAAGGCACAATACCACGCGCCACGCTCGCCGTCGTTGAAGCGGCTGCCTTCCGGACGCGCATACGTATAGGCCGCGTTGATGATGCGGAAATTCGGCACGCCGAATACGAGCTCATCCACGCCGATGCCGGGCAGCAGGCCGGATTCGCCGCGCAGGCGGTCATTGGTCGCGTTGTCGAGGTCGAACAGGTCGCGCAGCATGCCGTCGTCGTCGGCCAGCGGGGCCAGCACGGAATCTTCCAGGTCGGCGAAGCGCGACGGGATCAGCCGGCATGTGTCGAACTGACGCAGCGCGGTCAGGCGGGGGATGAGTTTCACTCACAGCCCTCCGCGGCGGGCGTCGAGGAGGCGGCGCACGGTCTGCATGGCCAGCAGGCCGCCGCCCAGCATATAGGCCAGCGGTGTGCGGCCGTTGAAGATCGGATTGGTATTCGGGAGGTGGACCCATTCGTCGGCGAGTTTGTCGCCGTACAGGATGTGCAGGGCTTTATAGATGCCGAGCAGGTAGGAGATGCGCGTGATGCGGTCGACTTCCAGCACGCGCGCGGGGTGCTTCTTCCACTCGTAGAACGACGAGGACGACAGCCCGCCGAGCAGTTCGCGCGCATCCTCGTCCCGGATCTGCCACGCGCCGGCCAGGCGAAAGAATCCCTTCAGGGCCGATTCGGACAAGCGCTCGCGTTCGGAGCGCGCGGACAGGTCGACGAGTACCGCCGGCTCGAACCGGCTCTTGGGGTAGGCGTAAGCGAAGCTCATAAAAGATTCCTCCGGTTATGGATCATATATACTCCGCTTCCGGACATAATGCAAGCGTCTTGTGCAAACCTTTACGCCGTGCCAGAATTCAAAACTTGTCAAAACCTCATCCTTGCAAACGACGAGAAAGGAGGCGCCATGCGTCTGCTGTCGATTGTGGTCATGGGCATCAGCATGCTGATGCTGGCGGTAGCGAGTGCGGCGCGGCCGTCGAACGACGAGTTGAAGAAGCAGGTGGCCGATACCGAACGCGCTTTCGCGGCGACGATGAAGGCGCGCGACCATGCCGCGTTCACCTCGTTCCTGGCCGACGAGGCCATCTTCTTTTCCGGTCCGACGCCGTTGCGCGGCCGGGAAAATATCGCGAACGCGTGGCGTACATACTACGAAGGCGAACGCGCGCCATTTTCCTGGGAGCCGGAGCAGGTCGAAGTCGTGGACTCCGGCACGCTGGCGTACAGCGGTGGGCCCGTCTACGACGCCAGCGGCAAACGCGTCGGCCGGTTCAACTCCATCTGGCGGCTGGAAGCGCCGGGGCGCTGGAAGATCGTGTTCGACCGTGGCGAACAGCCGTGCCAGTGCGAGGCCAAGGCGGCGAAGTGATGCCGCCGGCGGCCGCCGCGCTCAACATCGTGA
>Ga0207705_10002310_pt1 | contig 14746 bp, 13 predicted proteins | sample KBSC13metaG_FD_184314 | JGI IMG/M metagenome (GOLD analysis project Ga0207705, IMG submission 184314) | Corn rhizosphere microbial communities from Kellogg Biological Station, Michigan, USA - KBS C1-3 metaG (SPAdes) (version 2) | ecosystem: Host-associated > Plants > Roots > Rhizosphere > Soil ...
GAATTTGAGCGCGCCCATTTGCTCTTCGACAGCGGTCGAACTGTTGCCGGTGAAGGCGATGGTCCCGCCCTGCACGATCAAGTCGGCGGTATCGGACACGCGGTTGGCGAGCGCTGTCGCGGAATTATCGAGCTGCAACGTACTGCCCGTGGAAACGGTGAGCGCGCTGTTCAGTGCCGAACCATTCCCGCTCAGAATGAGTGTACTGAAGGTGAGCGTGGTCGCGCCGGAATAGGTATTCGCGCCCGCCATGGTTTGCGTCGCGCTGAAAAATGACAGGGCGAGCTGGCCGGCGCCATTGTCCTGCGCCACGCCGGCGAAATTCCCCGTTCCCTGCACGCTCGCGGTGACTGTGCGCGCCTGGTTGTTTGGTTGCAGGATTCCGCCCGACACGCCGCCGCCGGAAAGCGAGCCGATATTCGCACTGGTGGAAGTCTGACCCAGGGTCACGATCACTCCGGGAGCGTCGGCGAGCGTCACATTGGAAAAGAAAAGGGAGGACGATCCGCTGACGAGAAACTCACCGGCATTGACCTGGACCTTGGGCATGAAGTTGGTGCCCGAAACCGTCAGCGTCGCGGCGCCGTTCTTAACGAGTGTCGCGTTGTTCACGTTGTTGGAGATGGTGGAGCTGATCGTCGCCGCCTGATTGGCCGTGATACTGAACGTGGAACCCGAGGCAGCGATCCTGCCGCTTTGAATCGTGTAGCCAGGGGAGTTGAAGGTGATGTCGCTTACCGAGGGACCAGGAAATGTCGAAGTAACCGTCCCACCCGTGCCTGCAAAGATCGCCGAGCTTCCATTCGTCCAAGGCACATTCGCGCTCGTCGAGGAGTTCCACCAATCCACCGTGCTGGTGTCCCAGGTGCCGGCTCCCCCGTTACCGCCAGTTCCCCAAGTTAGTTGAGCGGAAGAGGTCGAAGTCCAGACGAGAGCCGGCGCAAGGAGGGCCGCGGCGAGCCAGTGGCGCTTCAATGGGAAGAAAGCATGTCGATTCATCTAAAGTGGCGCGTCGCTTGTTACGCTTGTCTCACAGCGCCGAAGACAGCCGCGGCTCCATCGCGCCAGAAGCATTCGGGTTCGACAAACCCCGCGTCGCCGAGCATGCGCAGTTCGGTAATGAGCGGCGGGTAGTAATCTTCGTGCGCCCAACTCGCGAAATGTTCGTAGGCCTGTGGCTCCGCAATGCCGTGGGGCTCCATTGAGCGCGCCCACGCGCGGTAAGCGCGGTCGCGCAGGGGAGAATTGGCAGGGACAGCGGCGTCGGCATTGACGAAGAGACCGCCAGGCCTGAGCGCGGCGAAGATTTCGCGATAGATGCCAGCCTTCACGGTGAGGTCCTTGACGTGATGCAGGGCGATGCTGGCCGCGATCGCATCACAAGGCGGCAGGGGATTCGTAAAGGAGCGCTCGACGTAGCGAACACGCCCGCCGTACGCCGCGCATCGCTCCCGCGCCGTCGCCAGCATGTCCGGATCGGTATCCCAAATTTCCACGGAGGCATTGGGAAATCGTTCGGCGATGGCGGCCGCGAGCGCCCCGGTGCCCCCTCCAAGATCCAGCACCAGTCCGCCTTTCGCCGGCACGCTGAGCGAGAGCAGGTCCAACTGGACGGTGCGCATCGCCGGATACGCAGGAACAAGCTTGCGTATCAAGTCGTCATACTCGGCGACGCGGAGCTTGAGGTGTCCTTCGACAGAATGGGCCATGCCTCCAACGGTGCCCGCTTCCCCTGGAAAAATCGAGCCGCTTTGCATCATCCGCCGCTTGGAAATGCGTGCCGCAACGCATCCTTCGTGGCTCACACCGCCCTCGTAAACTTAAGAAAATGCATTGACGGATTAAAGAACTTAAACAATAAACGCTCAATCATGAGCGGAAAGCCCCAAAAGAAGCTGATATCCCGCTGCCCATTTTGCGAGGGCAAGCTGGAGATCAGCCGGCTCGGATGCGCTCATTGTGACACCTTGATCGAGACCACGCTGCCGATCCCGCCTTTCTTCCGACTCCCGGCCGATATGCAGGAGTTCGTCATGATCTTCCTCCGCTGCCAGGGCAAGATTCGCGATGTCGAGAAGGAACTTGGCATCTCCTACCCCACGGTCATCAAGCGCCTCGACCTGGTGAACGTGCTCCTCGGTAACCAGGCCGCGCCCTCCGGCCGGAAGGACATTCTAGAACAACTCGAGCGTGGCGAGATCACCGTGCAGGAAGCCACCCAACTCCTCAAAAACACCTAATATGCCTATGTACCAGAATATCGAATGGGCCGCCATTTTCGTCCCGATCAGCCTCCTCCTCATTGTGGGAGGTCTGTTTTCATTTCGCAGTTACACAGGTCTCAAACTTGGGCAGGCCTTCTTTGCGCTCGCGGCCAGCGTGATCGCCGGCGCTTTTGCCGCCTACCATCGCGCGCTCGCCATGGAACCGTTCCTTCGATCCCCCTACGAGCACAACAACCGCAACGTGGAGATCTACCTCGCCATTGCCGCCGTGGGTCTTGTCTATCCCTTGATCGTCGCGCTCGCCCTGCGACTGTGGGGACGCTGGATCGGTGGAAAAGCGACTCCTGCTGAATGTGAACCCGGTGTCGCCGGCATCCGCGCGTGGTTCTGCGCCTCGAACATCGGTGTCGCCGTCCTGCTCGTCGACTGCGCGTGGTATGGCTACGATGTCTCGCCATTCCTCGGCGCCATTCTCGTCGCCGCGCTCCTCGCCGCCTATCCCCTCCTGCGCATGGAGTCGTCCGCGCCCGCCGCTGTCGCCGCTTCGCCGGTGGGTGAAGACCTTTCCGCTGAGCGCGAAAAGATCGTCTCCATGCTCGAAGCCGGAAAGCTGACGCCCGAGGAAAGCGCCGAACTCCTCCAGGCCCTCGGGGAAAGTTCTCGCGCTCCTTCGCGGCAGGTCCCGCTGACCGGCCACCAGCGTCTGATGCTCATCGGCGCCGCCCTCGTCGCCCTCGGATTCTTCCTCCCATGGTTCGTTATCAATCCGGGAAAAGAGATGAACCATCTGTTCGGGCAGATGCAATCCGCAATGCCCCGTGCCGCCGGCAACCAGTTTCCTGCTTCACTGCCCGGCTATCCTCCCCAACCGGAAGGCTACCCACCGCAGCGAGACCCGTCCGCCTATCCCAGCCAGATCACCACCGGCGACGTCTCGATCAGCGGCGGGGACATCCAGCACGGCCTCGGCTGGGCCACCCTCGCCCTGGCCCTCGCGGCGGCGCTCATCCCCTACGTCGCCACCGCCCTCGACACTCACACGGCGCGCATCATCCGCCTCCTCTGCCTCGGTATCGGCGGCATCATTGTCCTCTACCTGGTCACGCAGAATCTTCGCTTCGTCGGTTTCGGCCTCATCATTGCCGTGAGCGGCTACGCTCTGGAAATCGTCGGAGCCATGCGCGAGCGCCACGCCACCAGCGCATAGGCGATTTCGGATTTTCGCCCGCGGTCTGGTCCACTTTGTTGCTTGGCATCTCTCCGGGATGCGGCGCAACCTTCGGTCGCAATGTCCCGCTGTTTCCCCCCGCATTGTCGTTTCATCCTCCTCGTATTGATCGGGCTCGTGGTCGCCCTCCCCGGTGCCCGAGCCCAAGGCCTCAAGGCCGGCGTCGGCCGGGCGGACATCACGCCCTCGGGGCCGATCCGCCTCGCGGGTTACGCTTCGCGCACCAAGCCTTCGGATAAGATTGATCAGCATCTCTTTGCGAAGGCCCTCGCCTTCCAAGACTCCTCCGGTGCGATCACGCTCCTGATCACCGCCGATACCATCGGCACGCCGCGCACATTCAATGACGAACTCGCCGGACGGATTGAGAAGGAACTCAAGATCGACCGCAGCCGCTTCCTGTTCGCCTGCTCGCACAGCCACTCCACGCCGGTGGTCCACGGTGGACTGACCGATATGTATGGCCTCAGCGCGGGAGAGGCGCAGGCCGTGGAGCACTACGCCGGATTCTTCCAGCAGAAGTCCTTCGAGGCGGCGCAGCGGGCGATCCAGGATCTTGAACCCGCGAGCCTTGCCTTCGGACGTGGCGAGGCGTTCGTGGCCGGCAATCGCCGCCAGTTTGGGCTCAAGGGCGTCGGTTTCGGTTTCAATCCCAATGGCGTGGTCGATCGCGACGTGCCGGTGCTGCGTGTTGCCCGTGAGGATGGATCGATCAAGGCGGTGCTCTTTGGTTACGCCTGCCACAACACCACACCCGGTCCGAATGATGAGATCAGTGGCGACTGGGCCGGGTATGCCGCGGAGAATCTCGAGCGCACCTACGCCGGGGCAACGGCTCTTTTCATCACCGGCTGCGGCGCCGATGCGAATCCGTATCCGCGCGGCAGCCTGGCCCTCTCTCGCGCCCATGGCCTGCAACTCGCCGGCGCGGTGGCTCGCGTCCTTACGGAACCCATGACTTCGATCAGCGGACCCATTTCCGCGGCTTACGAACGCGTGGATTTGCCGCTCGAGAAGACGCCCGACAAGGCCTACTACGAAGCCAAGCTCCAGGAAAAACCAGCCGCCACCCAGCGCTATGCCCAAAGATTCCTCGATCGCATGGCCCGTGGTGAGGCTTTGGAAACGACGCATTCCGCGCCGGTGCAGGTGCTGCGCTTTGGCAACACCCTGACGCTCGTCGGACTCGGCGGTGAAGTCGTCGCCGACTACGCGTTGCGCCTGAAGCGCGAACTGCCTGGGGAACGGCTTTGGACCGCGGGCTACTGCAACGACGTCTTCGCATATGTGCCCTCCATGCGCATCCTCATCGAGGGCGGCTACGAAGCGGATGCGAGCCTCATCTACTACGGCCTGCCCACGCGCTTCGCCCCTGCGGTCGAAGACACGCTCGTTCAAAAGGTCTTCGATCTGGTCAAGCAGACAGGCGGTTCCGTCCCAACCGTCCAAAAGAAATAGGAATGCCACATGTTTGGAAAATCGATGAAAACACTCCTGCTCGTTTTAACCAGGGCATCGCGGTCGGAGCGGCTCGTGGGGTGTTCTCGTTGCCGCGTGGGGGAGGAAGTAATCAGTAATCAGTCCAGGCAGAGTAATCAGTCTCCCATTTGCGGCCGCGAAAGGAGTTTGACTGATTACTTTGCCCGAACTGATTACTGATCACTGATTCAAGCCTTGCCCCCATTTTCCCGCGTCCATTAGCCTCCGTGGATGAAAGTCCTCCTCACCGGCGGCGCCGGGTTTATCGGTTCCAATTTTGTCGATCTGCTTCTCGCGGAAGGCCATAGCGTCAGCATTTTCGACGACTTCAACGACTTTTACGATCCCGCTATCAAGCGCGCGAACATCGCCGGTTTTGCGAAGGACGTGCCGGTCTATGAGGCCGACCTGCGGGATTGGGAGGCGGTGGAGCGGGCCGTTCGCGAGACCAAGCCGGATTGCATCGTGCACCTGGCTGCCCGGGCTGGGGTGCGTCCGTCGATCAAGGAGCCAAAGCTCTACATCGACACGAACATCACCGGCACCTGGCACATCCTCGAGGCCGCGCGGTTGCACGGCGTTCCGAGGGTCGTTTCCGCTTCCAGCTCGTCCGTCTATGGCGTGATCAAGACGACCCCGTTCTCGGAGGACATGCTCATCAATCAGACGATCTCGCCCTATGCGGCGACGAAGATGGCGACCGAACAGTTTTGCTCCAATTACAGCCACCTTTATGGCATGCGGACCATTTCGTTGCGCTTCTTCACGGTCTATGGGCCGCGGCAGAGGCCCGATCTCGCCATCCATGGCTTCAGTAAGAACATCTGGGAGGGCAAGCCCATCAACCAGTTCGGCGACGGCACCACCCGCCGCGACTACACCTACATCGACGATATCCTTCAGGGCCTGCGCGCCTGCCTGACGTACGACGGCGCGCTGTGCGATGTGTTCAATCTCGGTGAGAGCCAGACCACCACGCTCAACGAACTCATCGCCACGATCGAGCACAGCCTCGGGAAGAAAGCCGTGATCAACAAGATGCCCGAGCAACCCGGCGACGTGCCGCTGACCTACGCGAATATCGACAAAGCCCGGCGGCTCCTCGGGTATAATCCGCACACGAAGATCGCGGAGGGCATTCCGAAATTTGTCGAGTGGTTCCACGCTTCTCGGCGGGGAAAGTAGCTGGGACACGCGCTCCAAACCTTCATCCATCGGCAACGCACAGCATCGCGGCCAGTCGCACCGCTTCATAGAGACTAGACGGATTCGCCACCCCTTGCCACGCGATGTCGAAGGCCGTCCCGTGATCGACGCTGGTGCGGACCACCGGCAGGCCGAGCGTGGTATTGATCGCGGAATCGAACGCGAGAGCTTTCAGGGGAATCAGGCCCTGGTCGTGATACATGCAAACATAGGCGTCGGTGCGGCGGCGGCGCTCCGGTAGAAAAGCAGTGTCGGGGGAGAGAGGCCCCTCGATGGTGAGGCCGGTGGCGCGCGCCGCTTCCACGGCCGGCGCGATGATCCGCTCTTCCTCCTGCTGGCCGAAGAGGCCGCCTTCTCCGGCATGCGGATTCAGCCCGCAGACCGCGAGGCGCGGTTCACGTCCGCGGAGCCGGCGCATCGCTGAGGCGGTGAGATCGATGACTTCGCGGATGCGCTCCGTGGTGAGAAGCGCCGCGACCTCACCCAGGCCCACATGCACGGTGACGAGACTGCACGTGATCTCCGGCGCGGTCAGCATCATGCAGGACTTCTCCGCGCGCATGCGCGTCACGAAGATCTCCGTGTGACCCGGAAAGTCGTGCCCTGCCGCGTGCAGCGCTTCCTTGTGAAGAGGGGCCGTCGCCACTGCGTCCACTTGCCCGGCGAGAGCCGCATCGATGGCGCCAATCACATAGCGGTAGGCCGCATCCCCGCACCGTGCATCCACCTGTCCCGGAATGACCTCGCCAGCCTCAATCGCCGCAAAATCGACGACAGCCGCTTGAGAAATGGAACCGCGCGCCGCCCATTCTGCATAAGGAATCACCGGCGCTGCGAATGGCAACGAGAGCTTCTGCGCGACACGACGCAGGATCCCGGTATCCCCGAAAACAATCGGAGTTGCCACGCGAGTGGTTTCCGCGTGATCGAGAAGGCGGAGACAAAGTTCCGGCCCGATCCCGGCGGGATCGCCCATCGTGACAGCAATGCGGGGAAGTGGCGTGGTTGGCTGAGGGTCTGGGTTCAAGTGAGTGACAACCTATACGCTGGAAAAATCCGAAACTCGAAATCCGAAATCCGAAACAAATTTGAAAAATTGCAAGGCTCGAAACGGTCACACGCGCGCCCCTTGGGTTTCACGCATTCACTTCGTTCGAACTTTGTTTCGGATTTCGGATTTCGGGTTTCGAATTTTCGCTGCGCCCCTACGGTGGTTCGACCTGCAACGCCATGCGCCGGCAAAATACCCGCAGCTCTGCGTCGATTTTCTCCGGCTTGCGGCCGCGCATGATGTATTTGGCCACCGCATCCCCTGGCGGAACCCGGCGAGGGATGGCCGCGAAAAACTCAGAAAGTCCCGCGCCATCGCTGTCGTAGTGCAGAAACCAATAGGTGAGGAGCGCGGCGGAATTGTAATTATCGTAGGCGGCCTGGGCATTGACCTGATCCTGCCAGGTGTCGTCGGTGAGGGACATCAACTGACCGGTGGGGATGAGCCGGAGGCTGCGCTGATCCTTGGTCTTGCGCCATTTTAGGAGGTAGTCGCGCAGGGCGGAATCGAGCCCGGTAAAGCCGTAACGACCGCGCACATAGGGCGTGGCCGCCATGCATTCCGCGAGACCCTCCCGCAGCCATATTGGCACGTAGAGGTTCCACGGCCCCATGATCTGATGGGTGACTTCATGCTTGAGGACGAACAGATGTTCCTGGTGGGCCATGGTCAGGCCATTCGTCGATTTCTGGATGCCAAGATTGGGCAGCAGGAGCAGCATCTCACTGCCGTTGAAAAAGCCTCCGCTGCCGCCGGCGCCGCCGGCCATTCCATAGTCGTTGGCATTGGAGAAAAACATGACGCGATAGGTTTTCGGCTCGGGCGCGGCGTCCAGCCCCAGGGGCAAGGTGCGGACCGCGACCCGCGTCGCTTCGAACACCGAGGCCAGGTCGCGCACCACGCTGACGGGGAGCTTCACGTCGGAGGTCATTTCGAAGTGCGGGCTGGCGTAATTGGTCGCGCCCGTGGCGCGGTCTTCGGAGACGATTCGCACATCGAAGTTTCCGGCGACCGCTTCCGCCGGCCAGGGGTGCGGATTCTGCGCGAAAGCCGCCACCGCAGCCGCGAGCCAGAGAGGCAGCAGGAATCTCACAACCTTGGGTAGTAGACGAGATAGGAGGTCGCTTCCATCTCCTCGTAGCGCATGCGGCGATTGCGCGCCCGCTCATCCCAGCTCTCGCTGAAGATGACCTCCCCGCGTGCGTTGTTATATCCGTTCATCACCGAGGCGTGCATAAAGCCTTCACGGGTGGGCCAGGTTTTCCTCTCGGTTGCATCAGCCCTAGGAAGCTGGGCGGTGGGATCGGCGGCGAAGCGCTCGGCGAAGGCGCGGTGCACGTATTCGCGCTGCTCGTCCCAGCGCCGGAAGACGATGACGGGGAAGCCGGCGTCGATGCTCTGCTGCGCGCGGGCAAACTCGAAGCGCGTACCGTGAAACATGCTCATCCCGGCCTCGTGCGCGGCGGCTTCATAGACCTCGCGAATGTGTGATTTCTGGGTGCTCCCGTAGCGGATGCCCGCGCCGGCGGCGAAGTCTTCGGTGTCGAGCGTGAGCCCTGAGGCGTGCATGACCATGGCCAGCGCGGAAACACCGCAATACGCCCGGTCTCCTTGCGGAAAGACCGGCAGGCCATCGATGATCTTATCGCCGGTCGAGGTGGTGTGGACGTTGCCCGCCAGGGTGCGCGCCTGCACGGTCCGATCAGGCGCGCGGCGCCAGGCGTCGAGAAGTTGCGGCGCATCGGCCGGGTCGCGGAAAAGAGTGAGTTTGACGAGTTGATCGGGCCACAGCGTGAGCCGCGCGCCGAGCCCGCCGTATTGGTAGATCACCGCTTTGTGCCGGAGCCATTGGGTCGAGCCGAGCGTGATCTCGCGACCCGGGCCGCCGAGCGCATCCAGTTCCTTGCGCACCGCCGCGGAGGTGTCCGCGTAGAGCCTGGCGAACTCCGGTCCCCGAGCTGCCGCGACCGCCTTTTGCTGATCGTCAGGAACGTAACCAAACCAGGCGCCGGAATCGAGGATAACGATGGTGAGTGAGGTGATCTTCCCATTGTCAAAACACCCCGAGACGGAAGTCACGCTACGGCCAAAAACTTTCACCGGGTAGAGGCAGGTGCGAAAGAGCCTGGCGCCCTGGGTCAGCGGTTGGGACCAACCGCGCGGCGAGGAGACGGCTTCCCACACCTCCGTCGAGCGCACGGCTGGCGTGAAGTCGACCTCCTGGACCTCCTGGGCATGCACCGCCGTCGCGACCAGCGCGGCGGCGAGCCAGGCACGCCTCATGGCGCCGGCGTAAACTCGACGATGACTTCACCCTCCCGGGCCGGGGTCGCGCGGATCTGCGTCTTCTCGTAACGGAATACTTTGGTGTCGTGACCTTCCTCCCTGCCGGGATGGCCGGTAAAGGCGGCAATGCCTTGCGAGACGCGGGTGAGAAGGGTGCGGCGATCTTTTCCGCTGTCGCGGAAGACCACCCGGAGACTGGTGAGGCGGTCGTTTGATTTCACGGCTTGAACTTCAGCGGCGGGCACGCCGAAGACGACAGCCTTGTCGGTGAGTTTCCGGGTCCCATCCGCCGCGGGAGCCGACCACGGTCCCGGAAGATCCGCACTCGGGGTCCAACTCGCGGGGTCACCGGCGAATTTTTCGACGCTCCCGGCCGTCCCGAAAATGCCGGTGTTGACGGTCTGTGGAATGGCCCAAGTGGTGGCGACCAGGGCGGCGCTCAGGGTGAGTGAAAGAAGGGTTTTCATGGTTCTGTGGGGTGGGGTGGGCGCGATGCCGGATGACCCGCGCGAGCTTCGTTCCGAGCGAGATTATGGTTCAAAATGGGCCCTACGCCAAGTCACCTTTTTATCAACACCGTTTAATGCGATTTAACAAACTATCGAGCGGCGAATGGTGCCGCTGGTTGCCCGGATTCCCCGAATCTCTCCCGGAATTGGGACTCGCCGGATGGCACGCTCTCCACGAAGGTCTCTCCCGCATGTCCGCACCGTGTTCTGTTGTCGAACTTCTCCAAGCCCTCGTGCGCATTCCCAGCGTGAATCCGCATGGGGATCCCGGCGGGGACGGAATTGTGGGCGAAGGCAGGATCGCGGCCTGGCTCGAGGAATTCCTCCGGGGCCTCGGTGCGCAAGTGGAATTGCGCGAGGTCCTGCCGGGACGGCCCAATGTGGTGGCCCATTGGCCCGGAGACCGCCCCGGAAAACCGCGCGTCCTGTTTGCGCCCCATACGGACACAGTGAGTGTGCTCGGTATGAGTATCGACCCATTCGCCGGCGACGTGCGCGACGGCAAGGTGTGGGGCCGGGGCGCGAGCGATACCAAGGGGCCGATGGCGGCGATGCTCTGGGCGATCCGCGAGATGCGGGAACAGTTGCCCGGGCTCGGACACGAGATCTGGTTTGCGGGGTTGATGAGCGAAGAAGCGGACCAGTTTGGGTCGAAGACACTGGCCTCCGAGGAGCGGTTCGACTTTGTCATCGCCGCCGAGCCCACCGGGCTGGAGGTGGTGCATACGCACAAGGGGAGTGCCTTCCTGACGCTGCGGACTCGTGGCAAGGCGGCCCACGCTTCGCGTCCCGAATTGGGGGAAAATGCCATCGTCAAGATGCTGCGGCTGCTGGCTTGGATGGAAGACGTGCTGGCGCCCGAATACGCCGCCTTGCGCGATCCCGTGCTCGGTTCTCCGACGATCAGCATTGGCACGGTCCGCGGCGGCTCGAAAACGAATATCATTCCGGACGCCTGCGAGGCGACGGTGGATATGCGCCTCATCCCGGCCCAGTTCACGCCCGGATTCGGAGAGGCCCTCGCCGCGCAGTTGCGGGCCGTCTGCCCGGATGTGGAAATCGATTTCCCGCTCGCCCCTCCGCTCTATACGGACCCCGCGCATCCCCTCATCGTGAAACTCGGCGAATGCGGCGCGAAGCCCGTCGGCGCGCCATGGTTCTGCGACGCCTGCTTCTTCGCCGAGCGGGGCATGGCGGCCATTGCCCTCGGGCCGGGAACGATCATGCAGGCCCACACCAAGGACGAGCACATTGCGGTTGCGGATTTGGAGAAAGGCGTGGAGTTTTTTAAGAACTTTCTCGCGAAGCTATGAACGACGAATTTCATCCGTGCAGGTCGAAGCATTGCGTCGCTTGTCTTCGTCTGAGCGTTTCGACAAGGGGTTGCGATTCCTGCGCATGACGCGCGAATGGCTGGCGCTGGAGTGCGGCGGCGCAATCCCGATTGGACTGAGGATCAGATTTCGAAAGAAACGCGGCGGCTGATCGACAATGTCAGATACTGAATTGCCGTGGACCGCGAAATGATCGAGACGGAGGTCGACCGCTTGGGATTGCGCGAACAGTGGCTTGTGTGTCAGCCATCGAAGGACTAGCTTTGCGGCCCTTTTTCCCATGAGCCAGCCCCAAACCGCCATCACTCCCCGCCGCGACGAAGACTTTCCTGAATGGTACCAGCAGGTCGTCCGCGCGGCTGACCTTGCCGAGAACAGCGACGTCCGCGGTTGCATGGTCATCAAGCCGTGGGGCTATGGGCTGTGGGAGAATATTCAGCGCGTGCTGGACGGCATGTTCAAGGCCACCGGGCACCGCAACGCCTACTTTCCCCTTTTCATTCCCATGTCCTACCTGGCGAAGGAGGCGGAGCACGTCGAAGGTTTTGCCAAGGAGTGCGCCGTGGTCACGCATCACCGTCTCGAAGCGGACGGCAAGGGCGGTCTGCGTCCGGCGCCGAGCGCGGAATTGACCGAGCCCCTGGTCGTGCGCCCGACGAGCGAGACGATTATCGGCGCGAGCTACGCGAAGTGGGTGCAGTCCTATCGCGACCTGCCGATTCTCATCAACCAGTGGGCGAATGTCGTGCGCTGGGAAATGCGGCCGCGGCTTTTCCTGCGCACCGCGGAGTTCCTCTGGCAGGAAGGGCACACCGCGCACGAGACCAAGGAAGAGGCGATCGCGGAAACGGAGCAGATGCTGCGTGTCTACGAGACGTTTGCCCGCGACTACCTCGCGCTCCCAGTCTTCACCGGCGAGAAGAGTGAATCCGAGCGGTTCCCCGGCGCCGTGCAGACGCTTTGCATCGAGGCCATGGTCCAGGATCGCAAGGCGATCCAGGCTGCCACCTCGCATTTCCTCGGGCAGAACTTTGCGAAGGCCAGCGGCATCAAATTCCAATCGCGCGAAGGCAAGGAGGAGCTGGCTTGGACGACGAGCTGGGGCATGAGCACGCGCATGATCGGCACCCTGATCATGGCGCACGCCGACGACGATGGCCTGGTCCTGCCGCCGCGCATCGCACCCAGCCAGATTGTCATCCTGCCGATTACCCCGAAACCCGAGACGCGCGACGCGGTCCTCGCGGCGGCTGACAAGCTCGCTACCGAACTGCGAGCCCAAACCGCGTTTGGCGAAAAGATCAGCGTGGAAGTGGACAAGCGCGACATCGGCGGCGGCACGAAGAGCTGGGAATGGATCAAGAAAGGCGTGCCGATTCGCGTGGAGATCGGTCCGCGCGACCTGGAAAAAGGCAGCGTGGCCGTCGCTCGGCGCGATCGCGGACCGAAGGAAAAGGACTTCGTGGCCAACGGGGAATTCGTCGGCCAAGCCGCCGCGATTCTCGAAGAGATCCAGGCTGGACTGCTGGCCCGCGCCACGGCCTATCGGGATGCCAACACCGTCAAGATCGATACGAAGGACGAGTTCTATGCCTTCTTTACCGCGAAGAACGCGGGCAAACCCGAGATCCATGGCGGTTTCGCGCTCGCGCACTGGAACGGCTCCCGCGAAGTCGAGGAGAAGATCAAGGAAGACCTCAAGGTCACGATCCGCTGTATTCCGTTTGACGCTCCCGAGGAGGACGGCCGCTGCATCCTCACCAATGAGGCGAGCAAGCGCCGGGTGGTCTGGGCGAAGTCCTACTGACCGCCGACGTCGCGAAACGAAAACGGCCCGGATTGCTCCGGGCCGTTGTGTGATCGTTGGAGACCAGGCGTCGAGCCGGTCTGGTTGAAGATCGTTACTTGCCTTTCATCTCATCCAATTTGGCCGTGAAGGGGCCCGGGCCGCCTTCCTGGTAACCGAGTTGGCCGACCTTCTTGCCTTCGGAGTTCAGGACGATGATGGTCGGGTAGCCCTCAATCTTGTACTGCTTCTGGAGCTTGTCATTCTGCTCCTTCACTCTTTTGGGCAGTTGCTTCGTTTGTGGAAAATCCACCGTCACAAGCACGAGATTGTCCTTCGCGTATTTTTCGAACTCCGGCTTCGAGAAAACTTCTTTGTGGAGCTTGATGCACCAGCCGCACCAATCCGAGCCGGTGAAATCGAGAAGGACCATTTTCTTCTCTGCTTTGGCGTCGGCGAGCGCCTTGTCGAGATTGTCGCCCCAGCCGCCAGCGGCGAAAGAGACAGAGGAGCCCACGGCCAGAATGGCGCAGGCGGCGAGGAATCGGGTCAGGAACTTTTTCATAGGTCCACGTATGACGCCGTAACCCGGTCAGATGTTCAGCAATTTTCTAATGGAGAGAAACATCCACCAATCGGATTGCGCATCCTTGAGGGCAATGGCGCCGGCTACGGCTAGTAGTCCACCTAATACGGCCCGCCGGGTCGGACGCAGGTGGTCGATGAAAAAGGAGAGGACGATGGTCATCAGGGGTGAAGTGGCGACGATTGGGAGTACGATTCCGCTGGCCGTGCTTCGGAGCGCCCACTGATAGCAGCCTACGCCGATCGTAGGTCCGGCGAGAGCATTGGCCGCGACCATGGGCCACGCATTCCGCCAGCGTTCCCGGGGTGTGGAGTCGTCCGCCGGTTGCCCGGCCCGGCGAAAGAGTGCGAAAGCGAGTGCGGTCATGAGGATCCCACCGGTGACCCGCTGGTAGGCCGCCGTCCCGCCGTCGATGGGGAAATGGGTGAGCGCGGCGATCGCGTTGGCTTTGCGGCTCAGAACGGCTCCTCCAGCCTGCCCGAGCGCGGAGCCCAGGCCAAAGAGGGCGCCGATCCAGAAGGTGCGCCGGTCCACCTCCATGCCGCGGTCGGGTGCCAGGGCAACGGCTACGCCGACCAGGATGACCGCCGCGCAGGCAAGATCGACCGGTCTCAGGCTGGTGCCGAGCCACAGCCACTCGATGAGCGCCGCGATGGGCGCGGCGAGGCATTGGGTGATGAGGATGGAGAGGCGGGGCCCGATCCGTGGCAGGGCGCCGAAGAGCGCGATATCTCCCAGTCCGAAGCCGATGATGCCGCTGAGGAAAAACCAGGGAAATGAGGCGCCGCGCAGCCCCTGGCCGAAACCGTGGGCCCAAATCGCGAGCAATACGGTCCCAATGGCGATGCGTCCCAGGTTGGCCGCCGGTCCTCCCAGGACCCGCGACGAACGCGCCGCAAAGATCACCGACAATGAAAAGAAGATCGTGGTGAGGAAGGACGGAAGCATGCGCGACGGGAGCCGCGCAGTAAGCCGCACAGTGCAAGGGAGCGTAAAGTGATTTGCGTGTCATGCGGCTGGATTCGATTCGCCAGGGTGGCTGGGAGGAGCCATATT
>Ga0207705_10002312_pt1 | contig 14745 bp, 14 predicted proteins | sample KBSC13metaG_FD_184314 | JGI IMG/M metagenome (GOLD analysis project Ga0207705, IMG submission 184314) | Corn rhizosphere microbial communities from Kellogg Biological Station, Michigan, USA - KBS C1-3 metaG (SPAdes) (version 2) | ecosystem: Host-associated > Plants > Roots > Rhizosphere > Soil ...
CGTGGAGCCGGTCACGTACGACGCCCGGGCGGAGGCGAGGAACAGTGCGACCTCGGCGACCTCCTCGGGCGTTCCCATCCGTTGCAGTGGCACGATTTCGCGGAGCCGCTGAACCTTCTGCGGATTGGCCAGGGTGGTGGCGTTGATCGGTGTCGCGATCGCGCCCGGCGCGATGTTGTTGACCCGGATCCCGAGCGGTGCGAGCTCGAGTGAGGCGTTGCGCATCAGCATGCGCAACCCGCCCTTCGCTGCCGCGTAGGGCGCGTAGTTCGGAAACGGAAAGTCTTCGTGGATGGAGGAGATGTTGACGATCGATCCGCCGCCGGTCTCCTTCATCCGGCGTGCGGCTGCCTGCAGGCACAGGAACGGCCCTTTCAGGTCGACTGCCAGGGTGCGGTCCCAACTGGCTTCGTCGATCTCGAGCAGTGGCTGTGACTTTTCGATCCCGGCGTTGTTGACGAGCACGTCGAGACGACCGAGTCGGGACACGATTTCGGTGACCATCGCCTCGACCGCAGCCGCGTCGGTGACGTCGGCCTCGATGGCGATGGCGGTGGCGCCGGCGCAGGTGAGGTCTCGCGCGAGCGCCTGCGCGTCCTCGCAGTGGCCGAGGTAGTCGATCGCGACCGCAGCGCCTTCGCGCGCGAAGCGTGACGCGACGGCGTAGCCGATCCCGCTTCCGGCGCCGGTCACGAGCGCGACCTTGCCGTTGAGCTCGCGCGTCGGTGCTTCGTTGTGAGCGGTCATGACGGCTCGATCCCCCAGCTGGCGACGGACGACTCGCCGGGCTCAAGAGTGATGAGACCGTCGCCGGTGGCGAACGCGTTCGGTGCGCACGTCATTGGTTCAATGCCGAGGCTGCGTCGGGCGACATCGGGGAGGGAGTCGCCGGTGAACAGCATCAGGTACCGGTAGCCCTCGTCGAGCCAGAATGTCGCTGCCGTCCCGTCCGGCGAGTTCAGATGCACCCGCGCCCGCCCCTCGTCGTCGCGATCGAGATCGGTAAACGCCGTGTCGAGTGCCGTGGCCCCGATCCGACGGGACCGCCGGAAGTCGCATTCGGTGCCGGCGACCGGCTGTGCGCCGGTCGGGATGCCACGCTCGTCGCTGGTCAGACGGGTTCGGCCGGGGGCCGTCAGGATGATGCTGTCGACCGTCGGTGTGCCGACGGTCAGGTAGGGATGTGCGCCGGCACCATAGGGACACGGGTTGGCGCCGACGTTCATCGCTGTGGTGCGGACCGTGAGGCCGTTCGGGTCGAGGCTGTAGTCGACGGCGAGTCGCAGCGTGTGCGGGTAGCCGGGTTGCGGGTGCAGCAGGTACTCCATGACGACGCGGTCGGCGGCCTGCGTCGCGACGGTCCAGTTCGCCCACCGGGTCAGCCCGTGCAGCGCGTTGTGCTTGTCCGGTTCGGTCAGGGGCAGTTGCTGCCGTTGACCGGCGAACTCATACCGGCCGTCGCGGATTCGGTTCGGCCAGGGGAGTAGGCACTGGCCTCGCGCTGAGCGGCATATCTCGTCGGCGCCGTATCCGTCGAGTACGTCGCGGTCGGCGATGGAGTATTGGCGCAGGCCGCCGCCGACCTCAACCACGCTGGCGCGATGGTCCCTCGACACGATCTCGACCTGGCGCCCGGATGGAAGGATGGTGTGAAGGTCGCCGCTGCGTGTGGGCATCACCTCGAGGCTCATTCGCGGATCGCTCCCTTCAGCTTGCTGACAAACGCTGTCCCTGCCGCTGGCACCGCACCCCGTCGCGAGGCCTTGCCCCGGCGGATGCCGTGCAGTTGTTGCTCGATCTCCTCGAGGCTGCGTCCGTTCGTCTCCGGGACACGGGTCCCGAAGAAGATCAGCGCGACCACACCGACGCCGGCGTAGAGCAGGAACGTGCCGGTCTTCCCGAGCGCACCGACCAGAGACAGGAAGGTGAACGAGACGAGGAAATTGAACCCCCAGTTCGTGACGGTGCACAGCGCCATCGCTGGGCTTCGCAGATGTAACGGGAAGATCTCGGAGATCATCAACCAGAACACCGGACCGAGGCCGATCGCGAAGCTGGCGATGTAGACGATGAGGGCGATCAGCGCGAGGTCGGGAACGGCGTGGCGCACACCAGCCGAGGCGAAGAAGATCCCGAGCACCGCCAGCGACACGATCAGCCCGACGGTGCCGACCATGAGGAACACCCGCCGTCCGAAACGGTCCAGCAGCAGCACGGCGACGACGGTGAAGACGACGTTGGTCAACCCGATGAAGACTGTCTGGGTGATCGCACTCGAGACGCTGCTGCCGGTAAAGCGCAGGATGGTGGGCGCGTAGTAGATCACGGTGTTGATGCCGACGATCTGCTGGAAGATCGCGAGCGCAACTCCGACGATGAGCATCGGCCGGACTTTCGCCCCGATGATGTCGCGTAGGCTGCCTTCTTCGGCGACGATTCGGCGGATGTCGGCGATCTCCTTTTCGATCCCCTCGCTGCGCCGATGGACCTTCGCGAGCACCGCTCGCGCCTCTTCGTCGCGACCGCGTTCCATCAGCCAGCGCGGGCTGTGCGGCATCCAGACCATGCCCGCTGCCAACGCGACGCCGGGGATCGCGCCCAGACCGAGCATCCATCGCCAGTTATCGGCGACGCCCTTGAACAGGAAGTCGATGATGTACGCGATCAGAATCCCGGCGACGATCATCAGTTGGTTGAATGACACCAGCCCACCGCGGATCCGCCGGGGCGCGACTTCGGCGATGTACATCGGCGCAACGAACGAAGCCGTACCGACCGCGAGCCCGAGCACGAACCGTGCAGCGGTCAATTCGGTGGCCCCGGACGCGAACGCGCTCCACAGCGCAGCACCCACGTAGATACCGCCGGATAGCACCTTCGTCCACTTCCGGCTCATCGCCTCGGCGAGATACCCGGACGCCGTTGCGCCCACCATCGCGCCGATCAGCAAAGACCCGATGATCGCTTGCTGCTGCAACGCGGATGCGTGGAACGCCGGCTTGATGAACAACAGCGCTCCGGAAATCACCCCGGTGTCGTATCCGAACAGGAAGCCGCCCAGTGCCGCGACGAGTGCGAGCACGAACAGGAACGGCTTCGCTTCGCTTCGCGCTTCATGAATGAAGCCGCTCATCCGTTCCACCTTCCGTCCGGTCGCATCGGGCTAAGCGCCGACTGTCGCGGCAAGCGCGAGGAACTCGGCGCGGGTACGTGGATCGTCGCGAGCGAGTCCGAGCAGCGCGCTGGTCGCCGTCGAGGATCCGCGCGCTCGGACCCCGCGCAGCGTCATGCAGCAGTGTTCGGCGCGGACAACGACGCCGACGCCGCGTGGCCGTAGGTGCTCATCCAGCCATTGCGCGATCTGCTTGGTCATTCGTTCCTGCATCTGCGGACGTCGGGCGAACATCTCGACGACGTGCGCGAGCTTGGACAGACCGAGGATGCGTTCGTCGGGGAGGTATCCGACTGCGGCCGTTCCGAAGAACGGCAGTAGGTGATGCTCACAGATGGACACGAACGCGATCTCCCGTGCCACGACGAGTTCGTCATAGCCCTCGTCGTTGGCGAAGGTGCGCATCTCGAACTCTTTCGGCGACAGCAGCTCGGCGTAGGCCTCGGCGACGCGGGCGGGCGTGTCGACCAGAGCGGCATCGGCCACATCCATGCCGAGGGCTCGCATCAGCTGTGCAGCAGCGTCACGCGCCGCGGCGATGTCGATCCGGCGGGAATGCACCACCCGCAGCGGTAGCACCGGTGGGGGGCCACCCGCCGGCAGCGGCTTGCTGAACACCGCTCAGCGCAGCCGGTAGGCGTTGCGCGGCCACTCACTGAACGGCCGCCGGAAGCCCGGCGCCGCAGTTCGCAGCCGGTCGCGATCGGCTCGCACACCAAGCTCATCCTCGGGCCCGAACCGTGACCCGACGGTACGGATCGCATCAGAGGTGTCGGTGTGACCGCCGAGCGGACGGGGCACAGGTTTCGCCGCCTTCAGAAGGACGCGGGGCGACGAGGGAGAGCGAGGTCCAGGCAAATCCAGGCGCGCTGACGGCGGTCAGTCTCGCACGAAACGGCGTCGATGAGATATCCGGCTAACCGGAGTCGAGCAGGTCTCTCCCGCCAAGGGCGGCGTTGCCGGCCGGTGGACTGAGCCCGATTGGCCGCCCGATCGCCGAGCGCAGCGGCTGCGGATCGCCGACGACATCTCGGCAGCGTGGGCGGGGCAGTCGGGCCCGCGCTGCTGCCCACGCGCAAGTGACCACGCCAGCTAACGGCGTCTACTCCGCTCACGTGGATAGACTCAGATCTCGGCTTCGTGCCGGACTGACCTCGCTTCGGGTGTCGGTGAGTCAGGCGTGGCGACGGTTCAAGCGCTGGCGAGCACGATGTCGACGAACCGCCCGGCATCCAGGCTCGCACCGCCGACGAGGAAGCCGTCCACGTTCTCGACGCCGAGCAGCAACTCTGAAGTCTCGGCTGTGACCGAGCCGCCGTACTGGATGCGCGTCGATGCCGCTGCCCCCGCCCCGACCAGACGGGCTACCTCGTCTCGGATCGCCGAGCACATCTCTTCGACATCCTCGCGCGTGGCTGTTTGGCCGGTGCCGATGGCCCAGATCGGCTCGTACGCGATGACCGCCGCTGCCACGGCCTGGGCGGGCCGGCCGCCGAGCGCAGCGACGAGCTGTCGACGCACCTTCGCCGGAGCAGATCCGTCCTGCCGCTCCGCGAGCGTCTCGCCGACACAGAGGATGGGTCGCATCCCATGGCGGTAGATGGCGTCGAGCTTGCTGCGCACGATTTCGTCGGTCTCGCCGCACCGCGCTCGTCGCTCGGAATGCCCGGCGATCACGTAGGAAACGTGCAGCCTGGCGAGCATCTCCGCGCTCACCTCACCGGTGCATGGCTCGCTGTCGTCGACATGGCACGTCTGCGCCCCGAGCGCGACCGGGACGCGATCGGACTCGATGGCGGTTTGCACCGTCCGAAGCGAAGTGAACGGCGGGTGGATGCTCACCTCTTGCCCCTTGGGCAGGCCCGAACCGTGTAGCAACGATCCCAGCGTCTGCACGAGCTTGAGCGCTTCGACATGGTCTTCGCGCATCTTCCAGTTGCCGCTCACGATCATCTCAGCGCTCGAGGATTCGGGCGAGCACGGCCGCCTCGCTGATCTCGGGCTGCTTGGTCGCGGTGAGCAGCGTCAGCGTCCGGTCCTGTGCGAGTTTGCGCAGATGCCCCAGCGCGTCTTTCCGTTCGGGTTCGACGAGTTCACGCTTGTACCGCCGGGTGAACTCCTCGAACCGGTCCGGGTCGTGGCTGTACCACTTGCGAAGCTCCGATGACGGCGCCACCTGTTTGCACCACTCGTCCAGGTGGGCCTTGGCCTTGGTCAGGCCTCGCGGCCAGATCCGGTCGACCAACACCCGCGTGCCGTCCCCGCGCTGCGGCTGCTCATACACGCGGCGCACCTGCACCTTCGTCGTCGACATCCGCTGCCTCCTTCACACGTGGACCTACGGGGAACGACCGCTGGGTGTGGAGCGTCCGCCGTTATTGACATGTCAGTCCGGAGGCCGGGGTGAGCGACGACCGAGCAAGTAGTCGCTCCAGCGCCCGGTTTTGACCTGTGCTCGGGCGCGGTGCGGGGTGGGTACGTGCCGCGAGTCCAGGGTGTCCATGATCCGGTCACGCCGCGCGTCGACCCAGAACGCGAGCGCACCCCACCTGCCCGTGTGCGGGGTGTGCGGGTGCGGCCGGGTCGGCGCTTGCTCGAGTGCGCGTCGGTAGGCCGCGACAAGCTCAGCTTGTTCCTTCGGCGGCATGTCGTTGGCGAGCCGTCCGAGGATTCGATGCTCCCGATCCGCCTGAGCGTTCACCGCCCTGGTGAGCTCACGAGTCAGCCACCCTTCATCGACGCCGGCAGCCAGCCCATCACCACTGGCGAGCTGCTCAAGTGATCTCACGGTGCGTTCGACCCGGACCGTCCCTCGGTCGAGTGCCGTGACCGAGGGCGTATCTCCGAGTACCCGCAGGGCGGCAGGCCGCACAACATGCTGAACGGCGGCCAAGTGCGCGGAGAGCCAGACCACCGCGTCGAGCAGCGACCCGTTCGGGTCGTCCAACACCGCAAAAGCACGCTCGTGCCCGTCTTCGATTTCGGCTAAGCCGTGCCATTGCTCTGGCATGGGACACAACCGCTTTCCAGCGTGGTTCGCGGGCGGCTGGGGAGCGGGGTCCGGACAAACCCGAGGCGCGTTGAGTACATCCATCATCCCACAACCCGTCGTGTTCCGATCCGTTTCGTGAGACACTGGTGACGTTCCCGCGCCGGGTCTGTCCAGACCTCAGCATCTCTCGTCGCCTCGTGATCACGACTGGATCGGCGAGACCTTGACTGCAGTCCGCGACGCGTCCGCGTTCCACGGCCCAGTCGCTGGGGTGACCAAGGCGAGCCCGAGGTCGGTGCAGCGGTGAGCACCTGGCACCGCACACCGACAGGTCCGGTGCAGGAGCGCCCGCCGTCCCCAGCGCCGAACCGGCCACAGCGCTGGCAGAACTGGGTGCTGCCGATCGGCCTCGCGCTGACCGTCCTGCTGTTCGTGCATTCGACCGGCAAGGCGCCGAGTCGCACCTTCAGCTACACCACGTTCGTGACCCAGGTGACGTCGAACCAGGTATCGACAGCGACGATCAGCTCGTCGGGTTCGGTGACTGGCAAGCTGCACAGCGGCGCGACATACCGCTCACAGATTCCGACCGCGTTGAACGACAACGCGTTGTCCGCCTTACTGTTGGGTCACAAGGTCCAGGTGCGCGGCACCACCTCAGGCGGGTCGTCCGCTCTGAGCGTGCTGCTTTCGTTGTTACCGCTGCTGTTCATCGTCGGTGTGTTCCTGTTCATCGCGCGACGCGGTCGAAAGCAACTCGGCAGTGGTGTGGGCGGGCTCGGCGGGTTGATGGGCATCGGCAGGTCGAAAGCGAAGGTGTACGACGAGGAGAAACCATCGACGCGGTTCACCGACATCGCCGGCTACGAGGGAGTCAAGGCAGAGGTCACGGAAGTCGTCGACTTCCTGACCCATCCCGAGCGTTACGCCTCCGCCGGCGCGGTCGGACCGAAAGGCGTCCTGATGGTCGGCCCGCCGGGAACCGGCAAGACCCTGCTAGCCCGGGCAGTTGCCGGGGAAGCGGGCGTAACGTTCTTCGCGCTCAGCGGCTCGAGTTTCGTGGAGATGTTCGTCGGCGTCGGAGCATCACGGGTCCGGGACTTGTTTGCCGATGCCCGCAAGCGGGCGCCGTCGATCATCTTCATCGATGAGATCGACGCCATCGGAGGCCGTCGCGGCCCCGGCGGCTTCGGATCCAACGACGAACGCGAGCAGACCCTCAACCAGCTGTTATCGGACATGGACGGGTTCGAACCGGGTGTCAACGTGGTGGTGATGGCGGCGACGAACCGGGCGCAGATCCTCGATGAGGCCCTGTTGCGTCCGGGGCGGTTCGACCGGACCGTGGAGATCCCGCTGCCCAACCGGACCGAACGCACCGCGATCCTCGCCATCCACGGCCGCGGCAAGACCTACGCGCCGGACGTGGACCTCGACGCCGTCTCCCGCGGCACCCCGGGATTCTCTGGCGCGGACCTCGCCAACCTGGTGAACGAAGCTGCGATCAACGCGGTGCGCGCCGAACGCAGCGCGATCGACGCCGCCGATTTCGACACCGCTCGGGACCGGCTGCTCATCGGACGCCGTGACGCCTCCAACGCGCTGCTGCCAGAGGAGAAGCACGCGGTCGCCGTCCATGAGAGCGGGCATGCGCTGGTCGCCAGCTTCTCCGAGCACGCGGACCCCGTCGCGAAGGTCACCATCCTTCCGCGAGGCGCGGCCCTCGGCGTGACCGAGCAACTACCTGAGGACGAGCGCCACCTCTACCCGCAGAGCTACCTCAGCGACACTCTCGCCGTGCGCCTCGGCGGACGCGCAGCGGAGATCCTCGTCCTTGGCGAACCCTCGACAGGAGCGGCCAACGACCTCGCAGGAGCCACCGACCTTGCGACCAGGATGGTGCGCGAGTGGGGGTTCTCCCCCGACGTGGGACCCATCGGTTACGGCCCGGAAGGCCCCAGCCGGGACAACCCCTTCGCCGGCCGTCCCTATGCCGAAGACACCCAACGTTGCATCGACCGCGAGGTCGCCCGGCTGCTGCGCGAGGCCGAGATCCGTGCCACGTCGCTGCTACGCGACCACCTCGACGTGCTGCAGCAGGTTGTCGACCTGCTGCTCGAACACGAAACCATCGACGGCTCCCAACTGGCCGCGATCACCGGCATGCCATCAGCCGCCGGCCGTGATCGGTGTGTGGAGCCACCTCGGGCCGTGGCGGCGATGGTCGCCAGCGCCGCCCAGTCCGCCCCACCAGATCACAACCGACCACGTTCCGAGGAGACCGGACCATGACGCCACCCGTGACGTTCACCATCGGCAGCGATGTCTCATGCAGTGACGGCGAAGCAGGCGAACTCAGACGCGTCGTGCTCGACCCAGTCGCGCGTGCGATCACCCACCTCGCCGTCGAACCGAAGCACCGGCGGGGAACCGGGCGGCTGGTCCCGGTCGAGCTGGTCGACTCAACCGACGAGCAGATCCGGTTGCGCTGCACGAAGGCCCAGTTCGACGCGTTGGAAGAGGCCGACGAGACCCGATTGCTGCCGATGACAAGCGGAGTCTGGGGCTACAGCAGCGGCGAACTGCTCGCGCTGCCCTACTACGGCCTCGGTCTGGAAGGGGCAGTCATGGGCGGTGGCGGCCTCAGCACAAAACCCGTCGCGACGGTCGAAGATCGGGTGCCACTCGGCGACGTCGAAGTACGCCGCGGCGAGCCCGTGCACGCCACCGACGGTGAGATCGGACGCGTTCAGGGAATCGTCATCGACCCCCGCGACCATCACGTGACCCATGTGCTGCTCGACGAAGGCCACCTGTGGGGCAAGAAGCGCGTCGCCATCCCGATCACCGCGGTAGCCGACGTCACCGAAGGGGTGCGGCTCAAGCTCACCAGGGACGACGTGCGCGACCTCCCCGAGATCGACGTGGTCGATCCCAAGTGACACGACTTCTTGTCCTGCGGCATGACGCTGGCTGCCCGCAAGCGGCTCTTCCGTTCATCTGGTGAGGGCGACGGGCACGATCGCGGCGCCTTGGCGACACGCGTCGTTCCGGTCGGGCCGGTGCCGGGGAGCATGGGTGAATGCGGCGAGTCAAGGCGCGTACGAGGATGGCGGCGTCGGTGATGGTAAGCATCACCACCACAGTGGCCGCCTAGCCGGGATAGGGCAAGTGCCTTGGCATCTGGCGAACCACGTCCGGTGCGGCTGCTAGTCGAGTTGGCTCTCGTCTCGGTCCGCCCGGTCCAGCTCGGCGCCCAGCGCGCGAGCTTCCGTGCGGTCGAGATCGAAGGCATCGGCGAGTTCCTCCTCGTCGCCGGCATCTGCTTCGGTGTCGTGCAGGGCGGCCACGCCGTCACGCTCGCGGTCGGCTGATGGAGCGTCCAGGGACACATCGCCGGACCGACTGGTTCTCTGCTCGTGGTTGGTCACTGCTCATGTCTGTTCGCTTCGTCTGGCTATGTCAAGTCCGAGGGGCGAGGGTCGGACGGTCAGCAATGTGAGGCAGAACGAACTGCGAGTTCTGCTGCGGTTGTCGTGACGGTGAGTGCATGCGTACGCAGGTGATCGCTGACCGCCCCGCGGCGATCGAGGGAGAGTAGGCTTTGGCCTGACTTCGAGCCGCGGACCGTCTAGTCCTCGCGCACCCTTGGCCCGTCCCATCGACTGACGGGCACTCTTTCATGAAGCGCAGGACGTTCGACACGTTGCTCATCTCACTCGGCCTCACGATGATGCTGGTACTGGAGGCCGCGGGGGGTTTGCTTACCTGGGCGCATACGTTCATCAGTGGTCAGGTTCGAACGCAGCTGTCCGCACAGCAGATCTTCTTCCCCGCGAAGGGGGATCCGGCGTTGGCATCTAGCGCGATCGGCCCGCACCTGAATCAGTACGCCGGTCAACAGCTGGTCACGGGTCAGCAGGCTGAGGCGTACGCGGACCACTTCATCGCCGTGCACCTGCGGGTGATCGGGGGCGGCAGGACGTATTCGCAGCTGTCGGCCGCCGCCAAAGCCGAGCCGAAAAACACCGTTCTCGCCGGGCAGGTCGAGACCGTGTTCAAAGGGGAAACATTGCGGGGGTTGCTCCTCAACGCCTACGCCTTCGGCAAGATGGGGACGATCGCCGGCGCCGCTGCCGTCGGGGCATTCATCGGCGCACTGCTGATGCTCCTGCTCGCCGGGTTGGGCCTGCTGCACCTGCGGCGCACCTCGCCGGACAGGGAGCTGTTCGCGCCGCCAGGCATGGACGTGTCCGAACCCGCCGCCGTCGCGTAGCAACCAGGCACGTGGCATGAATCGAAACCGCGCCTGTGCCGTCGGCACTCGGCTCCGTGATGGATGACGAGCGGGATCGGTGGGCCCGGCTGCTCGCCGCGTCGGGGCCCGAACGAGCCGCCCAACCGTTGCGGATCTGCGAGCTCTGCGTAGACACGCTTGCCGTGACCGGCGCCGGGATCGCGATGGTGACGGCTGCGGGTCATCGCGGTGTCGTGTGCGCTACGGACAGTGTCTCGGCGACGATCGAGGACCTTCAGCTCACGCTTGGCGAAGGTCCGTGCATAGACGCCGTCGGAGGCGGAGCGCCCGTACTTGTGCCCGACCTCGCTGACGCCTCGGACGTCGCGACCGAGCGCTGGCCGACGTTCCTGGAAAGCGCCGCGCGCGCCGGGGTGAAGGCCGTGTTCGCGTTCCCCCTTCGCGTCGGGGCTATCAGCGTCGGCGCCATCGACCTGTATCGGGATATCCCGGGTGATCTGAGCGCGGCCGACCTTCCGGCGGCTCTGATGGCCGCGGACGCTGCGGCATTGGCCCTGCTGTATCTCGACGTCGAGGGTGAGGATGCTTTCAGTGACGATCAAACGTCGCGGTCGTCGTACCAGATGCAGGTGCACCAGGCGACCGGCATGGTGATGGCGCAGGTCGGAGTGACGATCGACCAAGCGTTCCTGCTGCTGCGGGCCAGGGCGTTCGCCGACGGCCGGCCGCTGGCGGAGCTTGCCACCGACGTGGTGGCCAGACGCGTACGCTTCTCTGTGGAGGACGAATGACCGACCTCGATCGCGCCGAGAACAGCCGCGCGGATGTCCCGTCGCGCGAGCAGGCGCTCGCGGACACCTTCGTTCGGCTGGCCGACACCATGGTCGACGACTACGACATCGTCGACCTGTTGGATCAGCTGGTTCACGCGTGCGTCAACGTCCTCGGCGTCTCGGCGGCCGGGCTGCTGCTCGATGATCAGAAGGGCAACCTGGCCCTGGTGGCGTCCTCCAGCGACGAGACCCGCCTGCTCGAGCTGTTCCAACTGCAGAACAACCAGGGCCCGTGCCTGGACTGTGTCCGCACCGGCTCCGCCGTGACCAGCGGTGACCTCGACCACGACCGTGAGCGGTGGCCGCTGTTCGTCCCCGCCGCGGCAATGGCGGGATTCCGGTCAGTGGCGGCGGTTCCGCTGCGGCTACGGGATCAGATCATCGGCGGTCTCAACCTGTTTATGGACTCCCCGCACGAAGTGCCGCCGAGGGACCGCCAGCTCGCACAAGCCCTCGCAGACGTCGCGACCATCGGCATCCTGCAGCAACGTTCGCTGCATCGCAGTCATGTCCTGTCCGAACAGCTGCAGAATGCGCTGACCAGCCGGATCGCCATCGAGCAGGCCAAGGGCGTTCTCGCCGAGCGAGGCGAGCTCAGTTTGGACGCGGCATTCGACGTCCTGCGCCGTTATGCCCGTGACCACAATCTCAAGCTGACCGAGGTCGCGAATGCCGTGGTGACGGCCGGGCTCCACGTCCTGCCGGACTAGTCGAGTCCTCTTCCCGATGGCAGTGTCATTCGTCCCGCTGATGTGCGACACTGAGGCACTTAGCGCGCCTGATTCATCCGGCCCTCGTGGTCTCGCCGCCTCGTGTTCGGCAACCGCAAGGGCGGCGCCCCGTGACTGCTTCCCTCGACAACGTCGGCAGTAGCGACATCGGCGCGCGTAGCCGCGCAGTCGCGTCCCATGCGGAGGACAGCGGGCGCGGCCTCCCGTGCGTTTACTGCCGGAGCGTCATCCCGGCAGCGTCGTTCGCGTTCTGGTCCGACCCGAAACGGCTGCTCTCCGCTGACTGTCCAGCGTGCGAACGTCGCGTCACCCTCGCCACTTCCACCTGGCGTCGATGGCTCCGCTCCATGACGGCATGACCGACGTGCAGCAGTGGAGAGAGCCCCGTTCATGACTGATTTCCGCACCGACGGCGGGCGCTCGCGGACACCGTCCGCCCCGGCGTCGCTGAACGTGTCCAGCGCGTCTACTGACCCCGCCGCCAACCAATATTCGCGCGGACGCCCGACGCACATCAGCAGCCTGCACGTCGGGCTGATCACCGCAGCTATCCTTCTCGTTCTGCTTGTCGTCTTCCTCGCCCAGAACGCCCGCACCATCGAGATCCACTTCCTCGGCGCCCACCTGCGGGTGTCGTTGGCCGTGGCCATGCTTGCCGCGGCAGTCGCCGGCGCGCTCATCACCGGTGCGGCCGGTACGGCACGGATCGCTCAGCTGCGGCGTAGCCGCCGCACAAGCGTCACGGCTGCCGACCCCTCACGCGACCCACATCAAGGGACCTGAACATGTTCGGTTACAAGGTCATCCGCCAGTACGAACACGGCATCGTGCTGCGCTGGGGCAAGGTGCAAGACAAGATCCGCCAACCCGGCCTGACGTGGGTCAACCCCATCACCTGCCGGCTCCACAAGGTCAACCTGCAGATCGTCGTGTCCGGCGTCACCCCCCAGGACGCCATCACCCGCGACAACGTCACTGTGATGGTCGACGCCGTCGTCTACTACCGCGTCGTCGACGCGATGAAGGCCGTGTTGAACGTGCAGAACTACCACGAGGCCGTCGCGCAGGTCGCGCAGACCTCGCTGCGGTCAGTGATCGGCAAGAGTGACCTCGACGACCTCCTGTCCAACCGCGAGGCCCTCAACGCCCAACTGAAGACGGTGATTGACGAACCGACCGAAGGTTGGGGGGTGCGGGTGGAACGCGTCGAGATCAAGGACGTGTCCCTTCCCGAAACGATGAAACGGTCCATGTCCCGGCAGGCGGAGGCCGAACGCGAACGACGCGCCCGCGTGATCGCCGCAGACGGAGAGTTCCAGGCATCGAAGAAACTGTCCGAAGCGGCCGCGGTCATGGCCGCGACCCCGAGCGCACTGCAGCTGCGGCTGCTGCAGACCGTCGTCGAAGTGGCCTCGGAGAAGAACAGCACTCTCGTCATGCCATTCCCGGTGGAGCTTCTGCGTTTCTTTGACCGGGCAATGACGCCGACGCCTCCGCAAGTGTCCGCCTCAATGCCGCCTAACGGCTCGACAGCGGCAAAGAGCGAGGGCACCCTGACAGAAATCGCCGTTCCCTAACGGGCCTCCCGCGCCAGGCGCGGGGATCCCCAGAAACGTGGCGAGGACATCGAAGCCAGCACGTTCACTACTACTGCTGAATCGGCAGTGCGCCGAAACTTGGCCGAGCAAATGGAGGTCGCGGGTGTCCCTGCGGATCGACGTGCACGACAGTCACCAGCAGCAGTCCTGCTTGGAGTGTGGTGCCACGATTGGGTCAGTCGCCGGCGGAGACGACGTTGACATTGAGCACGTTGAGACCTGCCCCGCGCCTCACCAGGAATGCATCGAAATCCCGCCGCGCTGACAAGGCCAACGCCGCGAACAACTGATTGGATGCGACGCCCGTCACCGCGACAAACCCCTGCAACCGGCCGATTCTGTCTGCGGTACCACGATGCCCTGGGGCTGATGCCCTCTACATGCGGTGCCGATCAGCGCGCACTCGTCTCCCGTTCGCGCCATCACGCGGGGTCATGCGTGCGGTCGCGCTCAGCGTGCCTTCGTCGCTTTTGGAGTGCTCGGATCGATGGAAGGGCTGATGGAATCCGCACTGCTCAGCGGACGCGCAGATCCTGCTGAGCGCGAGAGCTAACCGCAACCTTGAATGCCGCCTCCGGAGAGCCCCTGAAGGGCAACTCTGGGGGCAACTGTCGGGGCAACTGACCGGTGGATGGTCAACCGCATCAGGCGGTTGACCTGCGGTTTTACCGCCCCGATGGTGACCGAGCAATCAATGCTCGGTCGCGGTCGGTGAGCGGGGCAACCGCTCCGTCTGATGGAAAACCGATGGAAGCCTCCCTCGGTTCGAAGCGGCGGAACGGAGCGGAACGATGGCACATCTGGCATGGCGACGCAACGGCTGGGAACTGCGCTACCGCGACCCCGCAGGACGGCAGCGGGTCGAGCGATTTCCCGGTCCGGACGGGCGCAAGCCGCCGGCGGAGGCGACCGAACGTCTGGCGGCGGTGCAGCGGCAGTTGCGGTGGCGGGAGTACGTCGGACCGGAGCAGCGAGCGGTGACCTTCGCCGAGTACTACGCGCGCTGGGACGCCACCCGCCAGGTGTCGGCCAGCCGGAGGCACACCGACGAGGGCCGCGCCGAGCGGCACGTGCTGCCGCACTGGGGCGGCTGGCGGATCGGGGACATCCGCCCGTCAGACATCGACGACTGGATCGCCCAGCTGTCCAAGCGGATGGGGC
>Ga0207705_10002316_pt1 | contig 14725 bp, 10 predicted proteins | sample KBSC13metaG_FD_184314 | JGI IMG/M metagenome (GOLD analysis project Ga0207705, IMG submission 184314) | Corn rhizosphere microbial communities from Kellogg Biological Station, Michigan, USA - KBS C1-3 metaG (SPAdes) (version 2) | ecosystem: Host-associated > Plants > Roots > Rhizosphere > Soil ...
ACCTCGCGGAGGCCGACCTCCCCGAAGGGGGGCGAGCCGGCGACGTGGGTGATGACGATCCGCAGGCGGTGCCACGCGCCGGCCGGGACGCTCAGGACCTGCGGGTCCTCGCTGGGCTGGACCGCCTGGGTCAGGGAGCCGCGATCGGTCTGGACGGTGACCTTCTCGATGAGCGGGCCGAAGCCGAGGCTCGCGACGAGGCGCACGGTGATGCTCCGCGCAGCACTGACGTAGCGACGGTCCACCTGCAGCCACTGGCCCTCGGGCCGGGTGAGCGGGGCAGAGCGCCACGCCGTCAGGGGGCTGCCGTCGATCGCTGCCGACGGCTGGCCGGACAGGTCCGTGCCGCCGAAGGCGTCGGGGTAGGCCGCGCTGGACGAGGCGGTCACCGACCGCAGGCCGTCGTACGCCGCGGTCGTGAGCTGCTCACCGGGCACGGGCAGCAGGTCGTGGGCACCACGGGTCTGCCGGTAGGGCTCGTCCGCGGTGAGGACCGGGCCGAGCGCGTGGTGCACGACGCCGAAGGACCGCTCCCTGCGCTGCAGCCCGTCCGCGAGCGCCTGCTCCCCCGTGGTCTGTCCGTCGAGCTGCGAGGTGAGGACCACCGGCTGCTCGGCGGTGATGCTGCCCGACTCGAGCAGCGGAAGCAGGTCCTCCGGTCCGCCGTCCAGGGTGACCGCGCTGTCGAGGTCGACGGCGTGCGGTCCGGCGACCGGGACGTCCACCCGCCAGAGGTCGAGCGCACCGAACGACTGGTCCAGGCTGACGCCGGGCGAGCTCTCGAGCGCCGCGCGGACCCGCACCGGCGACAGCGTGTCGGCGGTCGCGGGATCGAGGTCGTTGCGCACCAGGACCTGGCTCACGCCCGAGCGGGCGAGCACCGCCGCCAGGGCGGGCGACCCGCGCCCCGTGGACAGGGCCTGCTCGACGGCGTCGACGACGCGGGTGTTGCCGGCCGGCGTCAGCGGGACCTGGTTGCGGACCGCCCAGGGGCTGTGGGCCAGCGCCTCGAGCGGCTCACCGATCGTGCGTCCCCAGGTGTAGCGGCCTGACGTCGCCTCGGGCAGGACGAGGGTCCGGCCCGGCGTCCGCGCCATCGCGTCGGCGGCCTGCTTCCACCAGGACGGGACAGCGGGAAAGCCTGGGCCCGGCCGCAGCTCGCCGGCGAACGCCGGAGCGGCGACACCGAGGACCAGCGCAGCCGCGACGAACGGGACAGCCCGTCGCAGTGCCGGGACACGCACCGAGCGCAGCCGCACGAGCAGGTGCGCGAACCCCAGGAGCAGCGGCAGCCGCAGCACGCCGTCGAACTTGTAGATGTTGCGGAACGGCACCAGCGGCCCGTCGAGCAGCGACCGGATCGTCGCGGCGAAGGGGCTCCCGGCGCTGCTCGCGTGACCGGCCGCGAGTGCGATGAGGCCCAGCAGGGCCAGGGGGACCAGCCATCGCCGCTCCGGCAGGCGGCGGCTCGCCAGCCCGGCGAGCCCGAGCAGCCCGACGACCGTCGTGAGGACCACGAGAGCGGTGTTCGTCGCGAGCAGCCAGGCGCCCGGCCAGAAGCCGCCGCCGTTGCTCGGGACGAACGCGAGCCAGTCCGTGGCGCCCCGCAGCGCGTTGAGGACGCCGACCGGGCCGGTCGTCGTCGCGGCCGACTCGACCCAGTCGGTGAACGGCGGGCTGTAGGCGCCGAGGAAGAGCAGCGGCCCGAGCCACCATGCGGTCGCCAGCACGACCGCCGTCCCCCACCAGACCAGGGCCCGCACGCGATCGCGCACCGCCCAGGGCCGGGTCAGCAGGTAGAGGAACGGCACGGGCAGCACGGCCAGGGTCGCCGAGGCGTTGACCGCACCGAGGCCGAGGACGGCGACCCCGGACAGCAGGGCTGCGCGACGGCGGTCCTCGGCGGCGTACCTCACCAGCGGGAGCACGATCCAGGGCAGCACCGCCATCGGCAGGGCCTCGGACGAGAACGGGCCGGCCACGGTGAGCATGCGCGGCGACAGGGCCCAGGCCAGCCCAGCCACGACGGCGACGCTGTCGTCCAGCGAGACGGTCCGGCGCACTAACCGCCGCGCGCCCTCGTACGCCAGCACCAGGACGACGGCGCACCAGAGCCGCTGGACGAGCCAGACCGGGAGCCCCACCTTCTCCAGGACCCAGAAGAACGGACCCATCGGGAAGAGGAAGCCGTAGGTCTGGTCGCCGACGCCGCCGAAGCCGTTCTCGGCGCTCCAGAGGTGGGCCGAGCGGGCCAGCAGGTGACCCGGGTTCAGCGCGAGGCCGAGATCGGTGTCGAAGGTGATGCGCCCGGGCGCCTGGAGCACCGACAGGATGGTCAGGAAAAGCGGCACGAGCAGCGACTTCGCACGCCCGGCAGCCATTGGTCGGAGAGTACATTCCGCACCCATGACGAGCCCTGACCCGCGCTTCGACGAGACCTGGGACGTGGTGTCGTCGTTCCAGGGCTGGTGCACCCGCGACCAGGCCCGATCCCTGTGGGACGCGGCCTCGCGGCTCGGTGACAAGCCCTCGGTCGTCGAGATCGGCTCGCACCAGGGGAAGTCCACCGTCGTCCTCGCCCGGGCCGTCCAGGGCAAGGGCGGCACGGTGCATGCCGTCGACCCCTTCGTCGAGGGCCGCCTGTTCGGGGGGCAGAAGACGCGCGAGCTCTTCGAGGAGCACGTCGCCACCGGCGGGGTCACCGGTGCCGTCGAGCTGCACGCCGAGTACAGCGGCAAGCTCCGGCCCGACTGGACCGCGCCGATCGACCTGCTCTACGTCGACGGCAAGCACGACTACTGGACCGTGGTCGACGACCTTCGCTGGGCCGATCACCTGCCGCCCGGTGGCGAGCTGCTCGTGCACGACGCCTTCTCCAGCATCGGTGTCACGCTGGGGCTGCTGCGGGCGTACCTGTTCAGCAGCGAGTTCAGCTACGTCTCCCGCACGACGTCCCTGGCGCTCTTCCGCAAGACGCCGCCGTCGTCCGCCGACCGGTTGCGGATGCTGGCGCAGCTGCCGTGGTGGCTGCGCAACGTCGTCATCAAGGTGCTGCTGCGGCTGCGGCTGCGCCCCGTCGCGCGGGCGCTCGGCCACTCCGGCGACTACGACCCCTACTAGAGCCGTTCTCGCAGCTCCGCGACGAGCAGGTCGGCCAGGTGACGGCGGCCCTGCTCGTTGAGGTGCTCCGAGCCGTCGGTGGGGTCGATGAAGGCGTCCTCGCCGAACGCGGTGCCCGTCTGCAGGACCGGCACGTCGAGGCCGGCACGGAAGGCAGCGTCCGCGGCCGCGAAGTTCTCCGCGACCCGCTGCGCGAGTCCCGGCAGCACGCGCTCCCCCGTCGCGACCGACACCGGCGCCTGGTAGACGACGACCGGCACGCCGAGAGCGCCGGCCGCGCGTCCGAGCGCCGTGAACGCCGTCGGCTCGATGACCCCGCCGTGGTGGTAGGCGTAGAGCAGCCGGAGCCGTTCGTCGCCGGTCACCGACCCGTCCTTCAGCGGCCGCGCGTAGTCGCCGACCGTCCCGGGACCGAGCAGCGTCTCGTACGGCACCTGGTAGTAGGCACCCCAGTTGCCGCCCCGCTTCAGCGATCCGCGCACCCGCCAGGACGCCGTCGCCGGGTCGAGGTGGCGCAACCGCTGCAGGGCGTCGTGGTGGCCGAAGCGCGGGTGGTCGATCCAGGGCTGCAGCCGGCCGCGGGTCCAGAGCGGGAGCACGACCGCGCGGGGCCGGTGCGGCAGCCGGGCCAGCAGCTCGAGGTACGCCGTCAGCAGGTCGGCGTGGTAGCCGCCGCCGCTCACGGCGGTCAGCGACCACTCCGGCTTCAGCCCGTCGGCCACCATCGCCGGCAGGGTCCGGCGGTCCTTGTCGTGCGGGCCGACCCAGACGAGCACGGACTCGCCGAGCATGACGACGTCCGCGCGGGTGCCGAGCAGCCGGCGCGCGTCGCGCAGCTGCGGGTGGTCGAGCCGGTCCCGAACCCTGCCCATGCGGTCCTTGAGCTCGTCGACGACGGCACGGGTCACGGCCGGGACGCTACCGTCCGCGCCGTGGAGGACCGCGCGTCACTGGCCCGCGGCGGCGGACTCGTCGCCCCTGCCCTGACGCTCGTCAACCTCTTCGCCTACGCCGTCACGGTGGCCGCGGCCCGCGAGCTCTCCAAGGACGCGTACGGCACGCTCGTGGCCCTCCTCGGTGTGCTCCTCGTGGCGTGCGTACCCGCGATCGCGCTGCAGGCCGTCGTCGCCGGATCAGTCGCCCGCGGCACCGCCGACGCCGGGGCCCTGCTGCGCCGCTGCCTCCTCCTCGGGCTCGGCGCGGCTGCGGTCGCCGCCGCCCTGTCACCGGTGATCGCGGCCTTCCTGCACAGCGGGGTCGCGGGGCCGTTCCTCGTCGCCGCGCAGCTCGCCCCGTTCGCGGTGATGAGCGGCGCGATGGGCGTACTCCAGGGGCGCGAGCGGTTCGGCGCACTCGCCCTGGTCATCGTGGTGCAGGCGCTCGGGCGGGGCGCCGGTGTGGTGCCGTTGGCCTTCTCCGGTACGGGGGACGACGTCCTGCTCGCACTGCTCCTCGGGATGCTGGCGACCGCCCTGTTCGGCGTCGCCCTCGTCGGTCTGCCGGGGCGTGGGCCGTCCTTCGGCCTCGTCGAGGTCGCACACGCGACCGGTGGCATCCTCGCGCTGCTGGTCCTCGCCAACGTCGACGTCCTGCTCGCCCGCAACGTGCTCTCCGGCGACCAGTCCGGTCGCTACGCCGTGGGGTCGGTGCTCGCCAAGGCGGCCTTCTGGCTGCCACAGGCCGTCGCCGTCGTGGTCTTCCCTCGCCTCTCCGATCCCCTCGAGGGCCAGGCCCTGCTGCGGCGTTCGGTCCTGCTCGTCGGAGGGCTCGGCGTCGTCGAGGTCCTCGGGTGCGTCGTGCTGGCCCGGCCCGTCCTCGAGGTCACGTTCGGCACGGCGTACGGCTCCCTCTCCCCCTACGCCTGGCTCTGGGTGGTGCAGGGCGCCGCGCTGTCGATCGTCCAGCTGCTCGTCTACCGCGCCATCGCCGTGCGCGACCGCGTGACCGGAGCGCTGATCGGGATCGCAGCCGTCGTCGAGACGGCGGTCGTCCTGCTGTGGCAGCCCGACCGTCCGTCGCAGGTCATCGCCGTGGCCACATCCGTAGCCGCCCTGACGACCGCGAGCCTGCTGCTGCGCTTGCGTGAACCTGTGCACACCCAGACGACCACCGATCCTTGACGCCTCGCACCCGCGATCGGCGCCGGGCGCCTCGTCAGTGGCCGGCGTCGTCCCAGGTGCGGCCGACGCCGACGCTCACGTCGAGCGGCACCGAGAGCGGGTAGGCACCGCCCATCTCGCGACGCACGAGCTCCTCGAGCTGCTCCCGCTCCCCGGCCGCGACCTCGAGCACGAGCTCGTCGTGCACCTGCAGCAGCAGCCGCGACCGCAGACCCTCGGACCGGAGCGCCGACGCGACGTTGAGCATCGCCACCTTGATGATGTCGGCAGCGCTGCCCTGGATCGGGGCGTTCAGCGCCATCCGCTCGGCCATCTCGCGCCGCTGCCGGTTGTCCGAGGTGAGGTCGGGCAGGTAGCGCCGGCGGTCGAGGATCGTCGAGGTGTAGCCGTCCTTCGTGGCCTGCGCCACGACGTCGCGCAGGTAGTCGCGCACGCCGCCGAACCGCTCGAAGTAGGCCTCCATCTGCTCCTTCGCCTCGTCGCGCGTGATGCGCAGCTGAGCGGCCAGGCCGAAGGCGCTCAGGCCGTAGGCGAGGCCGTACGACATGGCCTTGATCCGCCGGCGCAGCTCGGGGTCGACCGCGTCGACGGGCACACCCAGGGCGCGCGACGCGACGAACGTGTGCAGGTCCTCGCCCGAGTGGAACGCCTCCTTGAGCCCGGCGTCGTCGGAGAGGTGCGCCATGATCCGCATCTCGATCTGGCTGTAGTCGGCGGTCATCAGCGACTCGAAGCCCTGACCGGCGACGAAGCCCTGCCGGATCTCACGGCCCTGCGCGGTGCGGATGGGCACGTTCTGCAGGTTCGGGTTGTCCGACGACAGGCGGCCGGTCGCCGCGACCATCTGCTTGAAGGTCGTGTGGATCCGCCCGTCGTCCGCGACAGTGGGGAGCAGCTGCTTCTCGACGACCATGAGCAGCCGCGTGACCTCGCGGTGGTTGAGCAGGGCCTCGATGACGGGGTGCGTGCCGACGAGGTTCTGCAGCGCGTCGGCGTCGGTCGTGTAGCCGGTCTTGATCTTCTTCGTCTTCGGCAGCTTCAGCTCGTCGAAGAGCAGCGCCTGCAGCTGCTTGGGTGACCCGAGGTGGAACTCGTGCCCGACGGTCGCGTACGCCTCCTCGGCGGCCAGCTTGACCTGGTCGCGCAGCCGCGACTCGAGGGCCTCGAGGTGGTCGACGTCGGCGGCGATGCCGACGGCCTCGGCGTCCTTGAGGACGCGTACGAGGGGCAGCTCGACCTCGTGCAGCAGGCGGGTCGCGCCACGGGTGTCGAGGTCGGCGTCGAGCGCGACGGCGAGGTCGGCCACAGCCCGCGCACGCAGCGCTGCGTCCTCGGCGGCGGTCTCGTCCTCCCCTCCGTCGAAGGAGAGCTGGCCGTCCTCGGCAGCTTCCTTGCGCAGCTCGGTGCGGAGGTAGCGCAGAGACAGGTCGGCGAGGTCGAAGACGCCCTGGCCGGGCAGGGCGAGGTACGCCGCGAGGGCGGTGTCGGACGTGATGCCCTCGACCCGCCAGCCGCGCGCTTCCAGGGCGTGCAGCGGGCCCTTGGCGTCGTGGAACGCCTTCGGCACGTCGGCATCGGACAGCCAGGCGGCGAGGGCGGCGTCGTCCTCGGGCGTGATCTCGTCGAGCGCGATGTAGCCGGCCGGCCCGTCGCCCTCGGTCGCGAGGCCGAGCCCGTTGGCGTCTCCCGTCCCCCGGCCCCAGGTGCCGCGGACGTGCAGACCGATGCGCTGCCCGCGCGGCAACGACGCGAGGAAGGCCGCCACCTCCCCCGGCTCCAGGATCTGCAGGTCGACCTCGAAGCCCTGGTCAGCCTCCGGCTCGGCCGACGCGAGGGTGTCCCAGAGCCGCTCGCGCAGCACCCGGAACTGCAGCGCGTCGAAGACCTTGTGGACCTCGTCGCGGTCCCACTGCTGCACGCCGAGGTCGTGCGGGCCGACCTCGAGCGGCACGTCGCGGACGAGCTCGGTGAGCCGCCGGTTCATGATGACGTTCGAGAGGTTGTCGCGCAGGCTGTCGCCGACCTTGCCCTTGACCTCCTCCACGTTGGCGACGAGGCCCTCGATGTCGCCGTAGGTCTGGATGAGCTTGGTCGCGGTCTTCTCGCCGAGGCCGGGGACGTTCGGCAGGTTGTCCGACGGGTCGCCACGGAGCGCGGCGAACTCGGGGTACTGGGCCGGCGTGAGGCCGTACTTCTCCTCGACGGACGCGGGTGTCATCCGCCGCATGTCCGAGACGCCGCGGCTGTTGTAGAGCACCGTGATCCGGTCGTTGACGAGCTGGAACGCGTCGCGGTCGCCGGTCACGATGAGGACGTCCATGTCGTCGGCCGCGGCCTGGGTGGCCAGCGTCGCGATGACGTCGTCCGCCTCGTACCCCTCGGCGGTGACCACGGGGATCCGCAGCGCGTCGAGCACCTCGCGGACGAGCGACACCTGCCCCTTGAAGTCGCTCGGCGTCTCGGAGCGGGTCGCCTTGTAGTCGGCGTAGGCCTCGTGCCGGAAGTTGGACTTGCTCACGTCGAAGGTCACCGCGACGTGCGTGGGCGCCTCGTCACGCAGCACGTTGATGAGCATGGCCGTGAAGCCGTAGACGGCGTTGGTGGGCTGGCCGTCGGTGGTCGAGAAGTTCTCGACCGGGAGCGCGAAGAACGCGCGGTAGGCGAGCGAGTGCCCGTCGAGCAGCAGCAGCCGTGACCGGGAGCGTTCGACCTCTGACACAGGCCGAGTCTAGGAGTGGGGTGCGTCAGCCTTGACCGGCAGGACCGCGCGGCGGCGGGTCTGCCGGACGATGCGCTCCGTGCCGGTCAGCTTGCGCCGCACGACGGACACGGGTGCGGTGCGCCGGACGGCCTGTGGCGCGAAGCCGAGGCGGGCGAAGAACCGGGCCGCATCGCGCGAGCCCGGGTGCACGCTGACGACGAGCTGCTCGATGCCGTGCTCCTCGGCGTAGGCGGCCGCCGCGGCGACGAGGGCCTTGCCCGCGCCGCGCTTGCGGTGCCGGTCCGCGACCACGGCGTGGCTCATGTGGACCGCGGGGAGGTCGACGAGCGCGTTGGCCGTCGACACGGTGAACAGCGCCATGCCGAGGGCGACCTCGGGCTCGCCGTCCTTGCCGCCGACGGCGAGGACCAGGTGGCGCGACGGGTCGGCGATGGCCTCGGAGTAGCGCTGCGCCAGCGCGGCCCGGGAGGTCACCGACGTGCCGCGGCTCTTGCCCTCGACCGGCAGCACCTGGTCGCGCAGCTCCTCGCCCAGCTCCAGGAGCACGGGCAGGTCGTCCTCGGTGACGGCCCGGACGCGCACGAGCACTGGTACTCCTGGAAGGACGAGCCGGCGGACCGGCGGCCGAACGCTCTCGAGCCCGGGTGGGCGGCTCGGTGCGAGCACTGGGTGGCTGCCACAGGGGGTCCTGGGCTCCCCCCTGAGCTGCGGCTCACCCTACTCACGCCAAGCCCCGGCGCCAGTGCCCAACCGGGTGGAACCGCGCCCGGACGAACAGGTCTCGACCTTGCGTTGACCCTGTCTCGACCGCAGGTCTAGGGTTGCCCTTCAAGCGGGACCCGGTAGCGCTCAGTAGAGAACGTGCAGGGTCGGGGAAGACCTGGACGGAGCCAACAGCGCTCCGGGTCCCGCCTCCCTCCTCGGGTCAGTCCTCGCCGAGGTAGGCCTTGCGGACCTTCTCGTCGGTCAGCAGCTCCTTGCCGGTGCCGGTGAGCACCATGCTGCCGGTCTCGAGCACGTAGCCGACGTCCGCGAGCGCGAGCGCCGCCGACGCGTTCTGCTCGACGAGCAGGATGGTGGTGCCGGAGGCCTTCAGCTCGGCGACGGTGTCGAAGATCAGCTGGATCATGATCGGCGACAGGCCCATCGACGGCTCGTCGAGCATGAGCAGGCGGGGCCGGCTCATGAGCGCGCGCCCGATCGCGAGCATCTGCTGCTCACCGCCGGACAGCGTGCCGGCCTTCTGGGAGCGCCGCTCCTCGAGCCGCGGGAACCGGTCGAAGACCGAGCGGACGTCGTCGGCGTACGCCTGCCCCTTGCGGCTGTAGGCGCCGAGCTCGAGGTTCTCCTCCACCGTCATGAGCGGGAAGATGCGGCGGCCCTCGGGCGAGTGCGCGATGCCGCGCATCACGACCTGGTGGGCGGCCACCCCGTCGATGCGCTGGCCGTCGAAGGTGACCGTGCCGGTCGTGGGCTTCAACAGGCCCGACAGCGTGCGGAGCGTCGTCGTCTTGCCCGCGCCGTTGGTGCCGATGAGGCTGACGACCTGGCCCTCCTCGACGTCGAGGCTGATGCCCTTGATCGCCTCGATCGCGCCGTAGCTGACCCGCAGGTCCCGGACCTCGAGCAGGCTCACGCGCTCTCTCCTTCCGCGGGCTTGCCGAGGTACGCGGCGATGACGCGCTCGTCGGACTGGACCTCCTGGGGCGAGCCCTCGAGCAGCTTCTCGCCCTGCACCAGGACCGCCACCCGGTCGCAGAGGCTGAAGACGAAGCGCATGTCGTGCTCGATGAGGACGACGCTGAGGCCCTTGGCCTGGATCTTGCGGACGAGCTTGACGGCCTCGGCGGTCTCGTTGGGGTTCATGCCGGCCGTCGGCTCGTCGAGCAGCAGCAGCCCCGGCTCGGTCGCGAGGGCGCGGGCGATCTCGAGCCGGCGCTGGTCGCCGTAGGGCAGCGACTTCGCCAGCTCGTTGCGGACGTGGCGGAGGCCGACGAAGGCCAGCAGCTCCTTGGCCATCTCGTCGGACTCGCGCTCCTCGCGCCGGTAGCGCGGGCCGCGGCCGACAGCGCTGAGCACTCCCGCCTTGGTCCGCGCGTGCCGCCCGACGATGACGTTCTCGATCGCCGTCATGTTGGGGAAGAGCCGGATGTTCTGGAAGGTGCGCGCGACCCCGGCCTTGAGGATCAGGTCGGGGCGGCCCCGCAGGGGCTGGCCCTTGTACGTCACGCTGCCCGACGTCGGGGTCTCCATCCCCGTGAGGCAGTTGAAGAAGGTCGTCTTGCCCGCGCCGTTGGGCCCGATGAGGCCCATGACCTCGCCCTCGGCCACCGACAGGGAGACGTCGTTGACGGCGACGAGGCCGCCGAAGCGCTTCGTGACGTTCGACGCTTCCAGGACGCTCGTCACGGGCGTGCTCATGCGTGTGCTCCGGGGGGCGGGTCGAGGGCGCCGGCTCGGTCGAGCGCTGTGGCGTCGGTCTCGTGGAACTCGCGCTGCCGGCGCTTGCTGGCGATGATGCCCTCCGGCCGCAGTCGCATGATGAGGATCAGGGTGAGGCCGAAGAACATCAGCCGCAGGTCCTGCAGGAAGCGGAGCTTCTCGGGGAGCAGGTAGACCAGGCTCGCGCCGAGCAGCGCGCCAGGGACCGTGCCCATGCCGCCGAGGATGACGGCTGCGAGCAGCAGCGTGGACTCGATGAAGGTGAACGAGTCCGGCGCAGCCACCTTGACGACGTGCGCGTCGACGGTGCCGGCCATGCCGGCCAGCGTCGCGCCGAGGGCGAAGGCGAGCAGCTTCAGCCGGGTCGTGTTGATGCCGGTGGCGGCCGCGGCGAGCTCGTCCTCGCGGATGGCCACCCAGGCGCGTCCGATGCGCGACTCCGCGAGGCGCAGGAAGGCGAACATGACGAACGCGACGAGCAGGATCTCGAGGAAGAAGTAGTTGGCCTGGAAGGGCAGCTCGACGCCGAACAGCGAGTGGTTGTCGCCGAAGCTGAAGCCGCCCGGCAGCTTCAGGTCCGGGATGTTGCTCACTCCGTTGGGGCCGTTGGTCAGCGACGGCCCGGAGCTGCCGTCGAAGTTGTTGACCGAGATGCGGAAGATCTCACCGAAGCCGAGGGTGACGATCGCGAGGTAGTCGCCGCGCAACCGCAGCGTCGGTGCCCCGAGCACCACGCCGAAGACCGCGGCGACCAGAGCGCCGAGCACGATGACGAGGAAGAAGGGCAGCGTCGTGTGGATCGGGCTCGTGCTGGTGCCGCTGTAGATGGCGGCGAAGTACGCCCCGACGCCGAAGAAGGCGATGTAGCCGAGGTCCAGCAGTCCGGCGAGGCCGACGACGATGTTGAGCCCGACGGCGGCGGCTGCGAAGACGCCGATGGACGCGGCGATCCGCAGGCCGTAGGGGCTGCCGCCCTGGGTGAACGGGAACGCGATCGCGACCACCGAGGCGCCGACGACGAGAGCCGCCCGCTGGCGCTGGGTGACGGCGCTGACCGAGGCGACGATCCCGACCCGGCTCGCGATGACGAACAGCCCGATGATGCCGAGCAGGAAGGACAGGAACTCGCTGCCCGCCGTGATGGCGTTGAGGGAGAAGGCCCGCAGGATCACGTGGTCGTCGCCGTTGGCGATGGTGCTGTCCGGGATACCCAGGCCGACGACGAAGCCCCACAGCGCCAGACCCGCCACACCGAGGGTCAGCACGATCTCGGCCGGCTGCCGCCAGGGCACGTCCGGCAGGTGCCACACCGTGAGGGGGCGGTCCTGACCGAGGTCCAGCAGGTACGCACCGACGGTCAGCGCGACGGCACCGCCCACGGCCACCCACGCACCCGTACCGACGTTGACGAGGCCGCCGCCGGCGTAGCCGATCAGCAGCGCCGTGAGCAGCGACACCGCGAGGCTCCAGGCGCCGGCGGCGCGGGCGGCGGCTGCGCGGCGGGGCGGGTCCAGGACCAGCACAGCCAGGCCGGCGACGGCGAGGAAGAGCACGTACATCCGCGCGCCGCCGGGGTAGCCGCTGTTGAGCATCTCCCCCGGGAAGCCGGCGAACTGCGACCACGGCAGGAAGCAGGCGACGGCCTGGACGGCGGCGCCGGCGATCGCGAGGAGGCTCACGGGCGAGCGGTCGCGCATCATGCGCGCGCCGCCACGCGCTCACCGAGCAGCCCGTACGGCCGGAAGACGAGCACCAGGATGAGCACCACGAAGCCCCAGGCCTGGGCCCACGCGCCGCCGGAGAGCGGGCTGGGCGCGTACTGGGTGGCCATGACCTCGACGATGCCGAGGATGAAGCCGCCGAGCACGGCGCCGCTGATGTTGCCGATGCCGCCGAGCACGGCGGCGGTGAACGCCTTCACACCGGTGAGCGCACCCATACGCGGGTCGACCTGGCCGAACTGCAGGCCGTTGGACAGCCCGGAGATCGCGGCCAGCGCGGCGCCGAGGACGAACGCCGTGACGATGATGCGGTCGGTGTCGATGCCCATGAGGCGCGCGGTGTCAGGGTCCTGCGCCGTCGCCTGCATGGCGCGGCCGGTCCGGCTCTTCCGCACGAAGGAGGAGAGGGCGACCATGCCGAGGACCGCTGCGGTCACGGTGACGAGCTTCGGCAGCGAGATGGTCACGCCGCCGCCGAGCTGCACCTGGTAGGTCGGGTCGATGAGCTGCGGGAACGGCCGCGGCGACTTCGCCGTGTAGAAGTTGCGGACCAGCTCCTGCAAGAAGATCGAGACACCGAGCGCCGTGATGAGCGGCGCGAGACGCGGCGCCCCCCGCAAGGGGCGGTAGGCGAACCGCTCCATGACGACGGCGGCCGTGATGCTGACGACCATCCCGCCGAGCAGCATGAGCACCAGGGCGACACCCGTCGGGGTGCCCGCCGGCAGCAGCACGGTGTAGGTGAACAGCGCGCCGAAGCCGCCGAGCATGTAGATCTCGCCGTGCGCGAAGTTGATGAGCTGCACGATGCCGTAGACCATCGTGTAGCCGAGTGCGACCAGCCCGTACGTCGCACCGAGAACGATGCCGTTCACGAGCTGCTGCAGGAACAGCTGCATGGTGTCCTCTCGCCTGACGATGGCGAGGGGGCGACGACCGTGCGGTCGCCGCCCCCTCGGTGACGCCGGTGTCCTACTTGAACGAGTCCGTCTTGGCGGGGACGAACGCGCCGTTCTCGACCTTGTAGACGGTCAGCACCTTGTTGTTGGTGTCACCGAACTGGTCGAACGAGATCTGGCCCGTGACACCGGCGAAGTCGCTGTCCTGTACCTCCTTGACGATCTCGTCGCGCAGGGCCTGGCCGGACTTGCCCTCGCCGTAGGACTTGGCGAGCGCCTTGATGATGGCGTTGGCAGCGTCGAACGCGGCGGCGCCGTACGGGTCGGCCGGGTCGGAGTACCCGGCTGCCTTGTAGTCCGCGAGGAACTGCTTCGCCGAGTCGAGCTTGTCGGTCGGGGCACCGAGAGCGGTGGCGTAGTCGCCGTTGGCGGCCGAGCCGGCGATCTTGATGTAGTCGGCAGCGTCGACACCGTCACCACCGGCGAGCGGGATGTTGAGACCCGCGGCCTTCATCTGCTTGGTGATGAGGGACGCCTCCGGGTACTCACCGCCGTAGAACAGGTAGTCCGGGCTCTCGCTCTTGAGCTTGGTGATGAGCGCCGAGAAGTCCTTGTCACCGGGGTTGATCGTCTCGGTCGGCAGGACGGTCGCCCCGTCCTTCTTCGCCTGGGCGGCGAAGGCCGTCGCGAGGCCCTGCCCGTACGCCTTCTTGTCGTGGACGATGGCGATCTTCTTCTTGCCGAGGTCCTTGACGGCGTAGTCGGCGCCGAACGGGCCCTGGATGTCGTCCGTCGCGCAGACGCGGAAGTAGGACTTGTACGGGCGCACCTGCGTCTTGCCGGCCGCGAGGGCGTCACGACCGGTCAGGTCGACACCGGAGTTCGACGGCGAGATGAGCGCGAGGTCGGCCTGCGCCATGACGGGCGCGACGGACTTCGCGACGCTGGAGTTCAGCGGGCCGACGACGCCGACGACGCTGGACTCGGCCACGAGCTTGGCGGCCACCTGGGCGCCGACGTCAGCCTTGGCCGTGTCGTCCTGCGCGTCCATGACGAGGGTGACGCCCTTGATCGTCTTCGCGGCGTTGGCCTGCTTGATGGCCAGGTCGACACCGTTCTTGATGCCGTTGCCGACGGCGGACAGGTCGCCGGACAGCGGCGCGACGACACCGATCGTCAGCGTCTTGTTGCCACCGCTGCTGCCGTTCTCCTTCTTGTTGCCGCAGGCGGACAGCGCGAGGGCGCCGATGATGATCGGGACCGCTACGCGAGCGATACGGGGTGTGTGCACGGACGACCTCCATGGGCCTGTGGTCTGGCTGGCGGGGCCGAACCTACTCAGCCGAACGGCGGATCACCAAGCACCCTGACCCTGAGCGACGGCGGCGTTGCGCGACCGTGATCTTTCAGTCTGGGGCGTTTGCGGCCGATTCGGACTGAGTCAGGACACCCTCGAGCCGCCCGTCGAGCACGTCCTGGGCCACCGCCCGCATGCTGCGCCGCTGGTCCATCGAAGCGCGCTGGACCGCCCGGAACGCCTCCGGCTCGGTCATCCCGTGGTCGGTCTGGAGCACGCCCTTGGCCCGGTCGATGAGCTTGCGCGCCTCCAGCCGGCCGGTCAGGTCGCTGACCTCCCCCTCGAGCGCGACGATCTCCTGGAACCGGCTCACGGCCATCTCGATCGTGGGCACGAGGTCCTTC
>Ga0207705_10002318_pt1 | contig 14717 bp, 6 predicted proteins | sample KBSC13metaG_FD_184314 | JGI IMG/M metagenome (GOLD analysis project Ga0207705, IMG submission 184314) | Corn rhizosphere microbial communities from Kellogg Biological Station, Michigan, USA - KBS C1-3 metaG (SPAdes) (version 2) | ecosystem: Host-associated > Plants > Roots > Rhizosphere > Soil ...
ATATCCTCGACCACCGGATACTTCTTCGCGGGATCGAAGTTCACCGGCTTATAGATCACGCCCCAGATATCCGTCTTGCCGTCACGCCCCTTGGCGGTGAATACCTCCGGAGCATGCCAGCCGGAAGCAACCAATTTGCTGATATTCGCCTTCTCCAACACGGCCAGTTGCCTATTGTCTGCCGTGCGGTAAAGACTCATCACCGGCGGATCGTTGATCGTCGAGCAGATATCGACATAATATTTCCCGTCCTTCGAATATTCCAGATGATGATTCCCCGGCGATTCAGTCAGCGGCGTTAGGCCTGTGCCGTCAAAGTTGATCCGGTAGCCATGGACAAAGTAGGGGTCCTCTCCGGCGCGCATGCCGCTGGCTTCGAACCATATCTGCCGCTTCTGTTCGTCGACATAATTCACCGCGCGAACCACCCACTTCCCCTTAGTGATCTGGTTTTCAACCTCTCCCGTCTTCCCGTTCAGAAGGTACAGATGCGCCCAGCCGTCGCGCTCCGACATCCAGATGATCTCTTTGCCATCCGCCACGTCGTACCTGTATTTCTTTCCTGTGTCCGTCTGGTTCATCACCAGGGGGCGGTAGTCAATAAAGGTCGAGCTCTCCTCCGAGATAAGGCTGCGCGCATGACCGTTCTTTCCATCCACCTCGATGACGCGGTATGCCTGATGTCCTCGCTGGTTGTACTCGAAGGTGAACCCGCGGCCATCCTTCCACCACACCGCCCGCGATAGATCGAAGGGATTGGGAAACAGTTCGCTACTGATATTGAATTGCTGCTTCGTCTCCATGTTGAAGAGAACAGGCTGCTGCAAGGCAAGCACATCGCCTGCCTTGGGATACACCATCGACGAGTAGATCGGTTGTAGCTGCGATGCCGGCGAGGACTCAACATAGTGCACCAAGCGGCGATAGCCGGGGCGAATGCGGTACGCCACAAGATGCTTCGAGTCAGGCGACCAACTGAAACTCTCCGCCGAGTAGTAGTTCCCTTCCGAACCATCCGTGCTCAGCACGATCCTTTCAGAGCCGCTCTTCGCCCGCACCACAACGTTATAGTTCTGGATAAAGGCAAACCACCGCCCATCGGGCGAATCCTCTCCACGTTTTTCGCTATTGACTGCCTTGGGAGTATCGTCATAACCGCCGTCGGAGCTATCCTCGTCATTTCCTTCATGAAGTGAATGACTCGAGCAGACATAGCTTTTCACATCGCAGTGCCAGCGCATCTCATCCACCACAAATTCAATGGCGCTCTGCTTATCGACGAATCGAAATCGCGTGAACGGAAGCTCTTTGGCCTTGATTTCCTTCCCACCCTCTTTTGTAAGCGCGGCAGCCAGCCGCACCTGGTCGAACGCGGGCTTTTTTACCTGCGTCGCCGCGTCCACGAGAATGAAATCGTGACCGCCCTCCACCGTCTTGCGATAAACGAAGTTATCCGAATCACCCAGCCATATCGGAGGATCCGGAATATTCAGCGCCAATCCGCGATTCTTCTGATAAAGCTCGGCAGCCCGCGCATAGTCGGCGCGCGTTACCTCCGCCGCGGCTTGGTTTGCGGCCAGCATCGGCCACAGAGCCAACGCAATCAACACCAATATCTTTTGTGTCATTCTGTCTTCCTTACCTCTTGCACGATCTTTGGCTCATCCTCTAGCTGAACTCAGCAACCACTTCAAAGTGCTTGGCCTGACCGGCGGCAAAGATTGCAGTGTCTTTGTGCAGGCCGCCTATCTGCGCCTTCTGTCCATTCACGGTGATGTCGGCCAGAGTGTTCTGAACAGGCAGGCGGAACTTCACGTGCAGCTCCTTCGGCCTGCTCTCCCCACGGCAATCCACAGTCGCCACAATGCGATTGGCATTCTTCTTTTGCATCCTGAAATCCACCCGGCCCCATCGTGTCGGAGCCTGATCGATTCTGATCTCCTTGCCCGAAGCGACCCAATCCCTTGGCAGCCCCTTGGCGAGATAGAGGCGATCTTCGTCCGAGTCTTCCAGCACCAGCATCCATCTCACCAGCGCGGGAACTGTAAGTTGAGCCGGAATACAGAACAGTGCCGTGCCTCCGGTGATGCCCGACACTTCGCCCGCCGTCCAACTACCTCTTGTATGGTCGTGGAAACGATGCGAATAGAGAAACAGAAGATACTCTTCAATGCGGTCGAGGCGTAAGAGCATCAAGGCATAGCCGTAGGAAATAAAGCCGAGCATGTCGCGTCCGCCCGCGTGAGGTCGTTCTACATTGGCGACAACCCCCAGCGTCATCGCGCCATAGGCACGCATGCAATCGATCACCACGTTGGCGAGCTCCGGAGGAAGAACGTCCGCATGGAGCAGTTCGGCGTAAGCCCGATGCGCCCATTGCTGCGGACTGGGATGCTCTTTCTCCAGCGACTCCCAGAAGGTAAGCGTAGTTCCCGGTAGTGGTCCTATATAGGGAGGCTTCATGTCACGGCGAATATTCTTTTGCACACTGGCCGTCACTGCCTGCGAGAGCATCTCGCTATGCCGCATCCATTCATTTTTTGTTCCGCTAGATCGCCCTTTGTCCAGACGCTTCCATATGCCGGCAATATCCTTCAATCCGCGCGCGGCCATCGCACTATTGGCAAAGTAGGGCTTCCACCATGTCATCGGCTGCGGTGCAAGACACGCATCGGACTCGCTCCACCCATGAATCAACCCATGCCCCGCATCGTCGGCAGGCAACTTCAGGCTCTCGTCGTGCAGCTCGGTCAATAGTGTTGCGGTAGCTTCGATCTTCGCTCGATGCTTGACGAACAGCGATTTGTCGTTGGTGTAGTTGAAGTATCGCGCCAGCAGCGACAGCGTCAACCCGAACTGCGCCGTCTCCGGCCCGCGCATATTAATCATTCCTTTGGCATCGACGAAGTCGGTGTAGTAGTTGTCGAAGACCTGCCCCGCCATCTCAAAGCGCCCCCACTCCAGATTCGTATAGAGCGAGCTTGTAAAGATATCCTGAAAGCCATCGTATTCGGAGCCGTAATAGTCACGGTCGACCGCTCCATATTTTGGATAGACTCCGCCCGGCCGCACCATCTGCTCCTTCGCAAACGCATACCTCGACATATCCACCCAGGATTTGTCTGGCAGCGATGCGGAAGCTGCATCGTGCAACACACTCTCCCAATAGAGTGCGAACTCCAGCAGCCCGCGATAGAAGGCCTCAGGTGCAGGGTCCTCTCTCCGAGGAGGAAAGGCCGGGTAGCTATACCCGTACTCCACTTTCACAATCTTTCCGTTCTCCACCTGCACCGTCCGATGCCACGTCTGAACGATGAACTTGTCTCGTGCCATGACATCGCCGAAGACGATTACCTCATCGTGCGCCGCGTCCGAGATCGGCATCACCTTACGAACCGCGGGCATCCATCCACCCAGCAATCCTTCAAAGCGCTTTTCTACTCGCTCTCCATGCAGATCGGGAAACGACTGCACAGGATGATACGTTCTGGTGTTCCCTCCGGGATAGACCGGCATAGTGTCTTCGCACTCTCTTGTGCCGACAAAGGTATTCCAGCGCACGCGCGCGCGAGGATTGCGCAGGCCTTCGGTCCCCTGTGGAGGAGCGGCGGAACGCACTCGCTCCGGGTCTGGATCGCCGTCCTTCAGCAGCGCCTCGGCCAGCAGATCAGGCCCGGACTGCCCAATCTCACTCAGGTTGAGGCCGAGATGCGGGGCGCCTTCCGCGAATACGGCTTCAGCACTCTTCGTCAGAACGCGTCCCGTGCCGTTCGACGAGATCAGCGTGATAGCGCCATCGCGAGACCGAAGATCCTCATACGCCTTCCACGTCTCGGTATTTCGCTTGAAGCTGCAAAGAAGCGTGTGGCCCTCTACGTCGATATCCTTGGCAGCGATCGAGCCGGCTGCCTGTAATCTCCCGGCTTCACCTTTCGTCTCCGCCACGGAAGGCAGGCCATTCACCCCTGCGGCCGCAATGGCAATGCCTTGTATAAAACGCCGTCTATCCATCGCCTGCACTCCTCTGAATTTTCCAACTCCGGCAACTAGTTCGTTCCGGCAACAGGCCCATAGAACTTCCACTGGGTCGTATAGTCCTTCGTCAGCTTCTGGCCGGTCAGGATCGCGCGCAGCATCTCAATCGGCATCTCGTTCTCATGCAGGATGGCGTCGTGAAACTGCCGGTTCGTCATCTTGCCGGAGCCAACCAGCTCCTTATGCAGCGCGCGAAACTGTAGCGCACCGACCATATAGGCGCACTGATATAACGGTCCGACCGATCCATCGAACGAGCGGCGTACCTCTGCTGTGGCGTTATCCGGCTCATGCCCAACACTGTTGATCAGAAAGTCGACGCACTGTTTTGGCGTCCACAACCCGAGATGAAAGCTCATCGTAAATATGATCCGCGCTGAACGATGCAACCGCCAGAACAACATGCCCACCCGCTCTTCCGGTGTCGCGGCAAAGCCCTTGTCCCAATAAATCATCTCCCAGTAGAAGGCATTGCCCTCCGACCAGAACGGCGTCGCGAACACCTGGCGATAGTTGCGATACCGGTCCGTCATGTACTCCTGAAGATAGTGGCCGGGAATCAGCTCATGAAACACCGTGGCCCGCGCAAACGGAATATTGTTGCCGCGCATGCTCATCATGCGCTGGTCGTAGGTCATCGTGTCCGTCGGGAAAGAGACGCTGATGATATCGCCGCCGGTGAAGAACGGATTGACGAGTTGCCGCTGCGGCGACATCATATCCATCCTCCACGTCTCCTTTGCAAGAGCCGGTATGGTCACCAGATCGTTCTTTTCCGCGAAGTCGATTCCTTCAAGCGCCAGCTTTCGTATCAGCGCAGGCTGCTCGCCCGGCGCGACGTGCATGTTCTTCACATGCTCCAGCGCCTTGTGCCAATCGTCGCCGTAGCCCATCTCCCGCGACGCCTTCAGCATCTCTCGCATCGACCACGCCATCTCCGTCTTCGCGATGGAGATCAACTGCTCCGGCGTATACGGAATCATGTTGTCGGCAAGTTCCGCCATCAGAGCATCGCGTCCCACCGGATCTCCGATGATCGTCGTCTTGTCGTCGGCACTGATCCCAACCAGCTTCTCTTTCAGAAAATTCGCATAGTCTCCCAGAGCCTGATCAGCCTGCTTGTATGGCTCCGCCACCCACCACGTGAACTGCGGATCGTAGCCGTTATAAAAGTCGAACTGCCGCTTCAGCGCTCGCTGCAAGCTCTGCACGGCGAACACAGCGCGGTTGGCAACGATCCTGTTCACTCGAATCGGCGCAACCTGTCCTGACTGCGCGTTTCCCTTAGCAGATGCGGACAGCCCCGCCTCCTCCGCCTTGCGGACCTGCGCAATCGTCCGCACCATCTCCGTCAATTGCCCGGCCTCTTTTTCGGGATCAGACGGCTCCATGCGCCGAAGCGAATCATCGAGGCTGATGATCGTCCCGGCGAATGGAAGCAGCGGCTTCATCTCGTCGATCTGCTTCCCCACAATCGACAGTTGGTGCAGCTCAGAGTTCACATGGTTCTTCAGGAGCAGATAGTCAACCTGGTCCTCCTGGTTCAGGGCATCGAAGTCGAGCTTTGCCAGCGTCTGCAATTCGTCGTCATAGAACTGCTTCATCCGCGTCGCGCGCTCGGGCGCAATCGGCAACGCATATTTCTTCAACAGGCTGCGGCGATCGGCTCTGAAGTGCTCGATGATGGGCCGCATCTGGCTTACTGGAGCAGCCCCCGCGGGCTGGCTTGCGGAGCCGACGCAGCAGAACATCGCAATCATTCCGGCAACGGATACGAACCAACGCAAAGCCCATAGGGCCGGCTTCTTACTCATCAATGGCTCCCTCGCAGTTTCTTCTTGGTCCGCGCCACGGCTGGGCATGGCCTCGTTGACAGCACGTGCTGGAGCGCTCCGTGCTTCGGTCCGTCTTATATCACGACACATACACAACTGTATACATTTATGGATTTTATGTTTGGCCAGACGATGCCTCTTTGTCACTTTTTGCCCCTCTGCACTCCTCCATCGATATGTTTTCTCGAAGGAAAACGCCTGCTCAGCGGCAGCTATAGTCGATAGTCACGGTCCCATGCAGCGTTGCACCGGCCGTAATGTCGAAGCCGCTCACGCTCTCGCCTCCGCTCCCTATGCCCGCAAAGCTCGATCCACCGTTCTGCACGGCTGTGCAGATTTCACCCGCACGCAGTCTTGTTCGCACGCTCGCGATCAACCCGTGCGCACCCGCGGCAGGAGCGATCATGGTAAGTCGTCCCCGCTCTGCCGTGCAGGTGTATCCCTGGGCACAGGCAGCGCTGCCGCCACGATTCCCTGTCCCTGCTCCGATTGCCGCCGCCCCGCTCCCTATCCCAACGTCAACCGCACCGTGCGTCGGTTCCTCTCCGGAGAGCGAACCTGCAGCTTCCTGCCCTTGAGTTGTTCCGCCGCCGCGGCTTACAACGATCTTTCCGCCCGAGTTAGTAATCGCAAGCGCAAGCCCGGGAGTCTTTGGATCCTGCAACTCGATTCGCGTTGTACTTACCGGACCATTCACCTCGCCATAGAACGCGGTGGCAGTCATGCGGGGCACGGTAAAGTTTCCGTTTGCCGGGTCGTACTCCATGTTGCCGTTCTGCAACCGGAACAGTTGATAGGGCGGCGTATGATCGCATCCCCTGGAGTCACACCCCACCGTAAACAACGATCCCATATTCAGCGGCGCATTCCTTATATTGAACAGCTCACGGTAAGGACCCAGATAAGTGTTCCAGCGAATCGGTTCCAGCGTCCCTCCGCATCCCGTGTAGAGGACGCACGGATTGCCGTTGGTCCACACCGACGGCTGATAGTTCGCGCTGATGCCCGCCCCTTGAAATCCCCATCTCTGCCCGTTGGAGTTGTAGCCGCTGCTTAGCGTGTGCTGGGTCAGCTGCGTCATCTTTCCATTCATCGAGAAGCTGGGATGATGGGGATTCTCGATCACGTCGCCCGCGGCCCACTCCACCGAGTTCGGCTCGAGCGGCACGCCTCCTCCTGCCACCCGCGGCGCTATGACCTCGGCCCCGGGATAGAGATGAAAGCCATAGTAGGAGGGCGGAAGATCGATCGTAGCAGTAGACGCTTTCGCATCCCTGCCGGCCTGCGGCCATTTCAACACCCGGTTGACATCGTCAACATACTCCGGCCGATGCACTTCGCCGTTGAAGGAGGGATCGCTCGCGCCCGCGATGACGACGGTCTCTGCGTGGTCGAAGATGTAGGACTGGTTCGCGCCCGCGAAGCTGGCCGTAACCACTCCGCCGTTCCGTGACAGATTCACCAGGGCAACCGGAGGACGGTAAACATTGAGCACATTGACCTTCGTATTTCCCATGGCATTCCATATGTAGGCCAGATGGTTTGAGTCCGTCGCGCCCACGACCTCATAGCTGGTGCGAAAACCGTCCCGCTGCAAATTGCGGTCAAGACTCAGATACTGGCCGCATACTCCTCCCTGCCACAGCGACGTCGGATTGTTCGCATCGGTGCCGTTGGGATTTTTGTGAATGATCGTCACGTCCTGCAAGCCATTTCTCGATGGCCCGACCTTTGTAATCAGCACCTGCTCGGGATACCACCCCCCGGCCAGACAGGCCTTTCCGGCTGTAAAGGAGCCTTTGATCAACCGAACGCCGGAGAGGGTGATCTCTTCAGGCTCGACTTTCACCCGGGGCACAGGAATAGACGTAGCCACAATCCCAATCCCCGTAGACGGCGGCAGAGATACCGAGACTGGCATCACATGGACGGAAGTTCCCTTCACCAAACTCTCCGGCCCGGTCACAATGCCGGAGATTGTTCCTTTCGATATGTCCAGCATGTAGGCGCCGTCAGTCGTAGCATCCTGCGAATGCGGCCCGGCTGCATAGGTCACGGGCAGCAAGGTCGTTCCCGGCGAAGCGCCCGAGGCTGCGCTCCCATGAAACCAGCTATCGCTCTCGCCCCCCGCCCGCGTGTCCAGCGTGAAGCCCTCGTCCGCCTTGGCAGTTACGCCGCCATCGGTCCAGGCATAGGTGTACTGCGCAGCGAAATCGCCGGTCGCATGCTTGATCGAATTTGAGACCTCCATTTGTCCAATTCCGCGAGTGTTGAAGGTCCCCTTCTCCGAAATGCCGTGCTGCACCGCCCACCCGCCATCCTGTCCCCAGGTAAAGCCCGGCTGGCTGAACTCGTAGACGTTGTAGCGCGCAATCGTATCCCGCGGATTGAACAGATCAAAGCTGAATCGGTGAATCACCGCCGCGGTGCGATTCTGATAGTTCGCCAGCGTGTTATGGAACACCTCGTTCTGCTCCGTCCTCGCCGTGCCTGCCTCTTTGGCCTGTGCGGCGTTCGGTGCGGCAACCTGAGCAACTGCAGAGAGGCTCAGCAGAACACCGGCAAACAGGATGGTGAACAGGGTGCCAAACAGGGTGATGGATCGCTTCATTGAAATGCTCCTTACTCCGTTATTGTAGAAAGTTAAGATGCAATTGCCGTTCTCCTGCGCCACCTCTCTCCGGCCTTCTCTCCAGCCCATGCCACCGGCTTTATAATCAGCCAGATGTCTCGCCGCGCCCAACCCGTCCGCCATCCGGCCAACCAGACGCTGCTCATCGACGCCGACGACACGCTCTGGGAGAATAACGTCTACTTCGAGCGCGCCATCGCCTCCTTCATCTCCTACCTCGACCACCGCGTCTACAATGCCGAGCAGGTTCGAGAACGACTCAATCACGTCGAGCACGCCACCATCTCTACCCGTGGCTACGGCCTGCACAGCTTCCGCCAATCGCTCGTCACCTGCTTCGAGCAGCTCACCGACCGGCCCATCACTCCCGACAAGCACGCCCGCATCCTCAGCTTCGCGCAGTCCATCGCCGATCAGGAGATCGAACTGCTGCCCCACGTGAACGAGACCCTGGCGGACCTCGCCACCCGCCATCGCCTCATCCTCGTCACCAAGGGAGACCACGCCGAGCAGACCGACAAGCTGCGCCGCTCCGGCCTTGCCCCACACTTCAGCGCCGTCGAGGTGCTCCCGGAAAAGCACCACGCCGCCTACCGCAGCCTTTCCGCGCATCACGGCTGCGAGGCCTGCACCACATGGATGATCGGCAACAGCCCCAAATCCGATATCAACCCGGCATTCGCCGCCGGCCTCAACGCCATCTTCATTCCCCACGACTTCACCTGGGCGCTCGAGCGCGAGAACATCAACCATCCCCCGGCAGGCTGCCACCTCATCGAGCTATCCCGCTTCGCCGACCTCTCCCGACATTTTTAGGCCTGAATTTCATCTCCCGGCTTTCAAACTGTAAGGTTTGACGCTCTCGTCCGTCAGCTACAGTACCGGGCGCTTTGCCCGGCCAAAGGAGAATCAAATGACCACATCTCTATGTCCTTGCGGAGCAGATTGTCCCTGCGGAACGGACTGCCCTTGCGGTTCCGACTGCGCCTGCCCATCATCTAACTAGTCAGCGTCAAATAACCGGCGCGGAGCGTATCTCTGCGCCGGTTATCCAAGAGCGTCCAACCTTATGCAGACCAAAGCCATCGACGATCTCATCCTTCAGCGAAGCCGGTTCCTCCAGTTTGTCAGGGGTCGTGTCGATACGCCGTCCACCGCCGAAGACATCCTGCAAAACGCCTACATCCGCGCCATGGAAAAGTCCTCGACGCTCAACAAGACCGAGTCTGCCGTAGCCTGGTTCTATCGCATCCTGCGCAACGCCGTTATCGACCACTACCGCCACCGCGCCGCCGAAGACCGCGCGCTCGAACGCTGGGCTGGCGACCTGACCGCCGAGGCCTCCCCCGACTCGACGACACAGAATATCGTCTGCCGCTGCATCGAGCAGGTCCTTCCCTCCATCAAGCCGCAATACAGCGAGATCATCCGCAAAGTTGATCTTGGCGAGAGCACACTGGACGCCTTCGCCAGATCCGCCGGAATCACCCCCGGCAACGCCGCCGTCCGCATCCATCGCGCGCGCCAGGCACTTAAAAAGCAGCTCGCCCTGGCCTGTGGAACCTGCGCCGAGCATCGCTGCGTCGACTGCACCTGCTCCTGAGAAACTATCCTGAAACTATAAAGAAACGTCATCTCGACTGGAGCCGCGCAGTTTCTTCGCACGGCGCGGCGGAGAGACCACTGTATTTCGCTTTGCCTTTGCAAGATATCGCGCAGGCAAGCGCAATTATTAGATAGGTTCTAATCCTTCTCTCTTCTCCACACCCCAGAAATCCCCTATATTTACCCTCCGTAAATATCCACCCAAAACTCCCTGTAACATTGATCTAGAAGTGAGAGGTGTATGAACGAAGGTCGTTGGGTTTTATTGATTGCGAGTGAAGTGGGCGGAACCGATTCCGTCTCCGATCGTGCCATGGAACGCCTGGTCGATGCCATCAAGCAGGAGGGCTACGAGGTCGTCCGCACCTCGACGCCGGAGGACGGCCTCTCGCTGGTCACCTCCGATCCCTCGCATAGCGCCATCCTGCTGGACTGGGACCTCGAGGGCGACAACCAGTTCGACGAACGCGCAGCGCTGAAGATCCTCCGCGCCGTCCGCCATCGCAACAAGAAGATTCCCATCTTCCTCATCGCCGACCGCACCCTCGTCAGCGAGCTTCCGCTCGAAGTCGTCAAGCAGGTCCACGAGTACATTCACCTCTTCGGCGACACTCCGGCCTTCATCGCCAACCGCGTCGACTTCGCTGTCGAGCGCTATCACGAGCAGCTCCTGCCGCCCTATTTCCGCGAACTGAAAAAGTACAACGACCAGGGCGCCTACTCCTGGGACGCTCCCGGCCACATGGGCGGCGTCGCCTTCCTCAAGCATCCCGTCGGCATGGAGTTCCACAAGTTCTTCGGCGAAAACATCATGCGCTCGGACCTCGGCATCTCCACCGCGCCGCTCGGCTCCTGGCTCGACCACATTGGACCTCCCGGCGAATCCGAACGCAACGCCGCGCGCATCTTCGGCGCAGACTGGACCTTCTACGTCCTCGGCGGCTCCTCCACCAGCAACCAGATCATCGGCCACGGCGTCATCGCGCAGGACGATATCGTTCTCGCCGACGCCAACTGTCACAAGTCCATCTGTCACTCGCTCACCGTCACCGGCGCCCGCCCTGTCTATATGAAGCCCACGCGCAACGGCTACGGCATGATCGGCCTCGTCCCCCTCAAGCGCTTCGACCCCGAATTCATCCGCGGCCTCATCGACAAGAGCCCCCTCTGCGCCGGCGTCGCCAACCAGAATCCAACCTACGCCGTCGTCACTAACTCCACCTACGACGGTCTCTGCTACGACGTCAACAAAGTCGTCACCGAGCTGTCAAAGTCCGTTCCCCGCGTCCACTTCGACGAAGCCTGGTACGCCTACGCCAAATTCCACGACATCTATCGCGGACGCTTCGCCATGGGCGTGCCCGACGACATGCCCAACCGTCCCACCCTCTTCTCCGTGCAGTCAACGCACAAGATGCTGGCAGCCTTCTCCATGGGCTCCATGGTCCACATCAAGCTCAGCCCCCGCGCTCCGCTCGACTTCGACCAGTTCAACGAGTCCTTCATGATGCACGGGACCACCTCGCCGTTCTATCCGCTCATCGCCTCGCTCGACGTGGCCGCCGCCATGATGGACGAGCCCGCCGGCCCCACGCTGATGAACGAGACCGTTCAGGATGCCATCACCTTCCGCAAGGCCATGTCCTCGGTCGCCCATCGCCTTCGCGACGCCGAGGACAACGGCGACGGCTGGTTCTTCCGCCTCTTCCAGCCCGAACAGGTCACCGACCCCGCTACCGGCGAGACTTACCTCTTTGAAGAGGTTCCCGACGAGCTTCTTGCCACGGAGCCCAACTGTTGGACCCTCAAGCCCGGCGAAGAGTGGCACGGCTTCCAGGACGAAGATATCGAAGACGGCTACTGCATGCTGGACCCCACCAAGGTGACCATCCTCATGCCCGGCGTCAACGCTCAGGGCAAGGTCGGCGAAACCGGCATCCCCGCCGCCATCCTGACGGAGTTCCTCGATGCCCGCCGCGTCGAGATCGCTCGCACCGGCGACTACACCGTCCTCGTTCTCTTCTCCGTCGGCACCAGCAAGGGCAAGTGGGGCAGCCTGCTCGAAAATCTCTTCGAGTTCAAGCGCCTCTACGACACCGAAGCTCCGCTCGAAGAGGCGCTCCCCGACCTCGTCTCCAAATACCCCAACCGCTATCGCAATGTCACGCTCAAGGAGTTGAGCGACGAGATGCACGCGGCCATGGTCGAGCTTAATCTTCCCAACCTCGTCGGCGAAGCCTGCGACGAAGACTTCGACCCCGTCCTCACCCCGGCGCAGACCTATCAGAAGCTGCTCCGCCACGAGACCGAGAAGACGCGCTTCTCCAACATGGCCGGCCGCATCGCCGCTGTGATGCTGGTTCCCTACCCCCCCGGCATCCCTATGTCCATGCCCGGCGAGCGTCTCGGCGGCAACGACAGCCCGGTCATCCGCCTCATCCTCGCCATGGAGGAGTTCGGCAAGCGCTTCCCCGGCTTCGAGCGCGAAACTCACGGCATCGAGGTCGACGCCGAGGGAAACTACTGGATGCGCAGCGTCATCGAAGCCACCGGGAAAAAACGGAACGGCAACGGAAACGGCAAGCATCGCCCGCCCAGTTCCGCGCCTCCGCTCAAAAAGCCACGCAAGCTCAAGCCCGGATCAGAGCCCCCGGCTTCCATCAACCTAAGCCCTCTCTCCGAGCGATAGAGCAATCAAGCCGGGAATTTACACCTCGCAAGAGAATGTGGATGCCCGGCATCTGACCTTCACCAGTGCCATTCAGATTAAAAGAGAGACGTCATCTCGACCGAAGCCGCGCAGGTTTCATCGCGCGGCGGAGTGGAAAGACCCCTGTATTTCGTCTTTGCTCTTGCCTTTGTCTGTTTCTGCTATCCGGATTTACAACCAGCCAAAGCGGTCTCTTTCAGAATTCACGTCACTCCACCCGCGTCCCGCATAAAAAAGCGGCCTCGTATCGAGTGCCGGTTGCCATCAGATCTTCGATCATCTCGACCGTCTGAATGCCGCCTCGTGCTCCCACCGCGGTACAGTTCAACGCAGCCGCCGCGCAGGCGAAGTCGAGCTGGCGCTCGAGCGTCCACCCCTGAAGCAGCCCGTAGATAAATCCGGCATGAAAGGTATCTCCGGCCCCGGTCGTATCGACCACCGGAACCCGATAGGCAGGGTTGTAGTGAAACTGCTCGCCATCCCACGCCAGCACTCCGCCCTCTCCCAGCGTCGCGGCGGTCACTCGGCATCCATAGCGGAGCTGCATTCCGCGCAGCGCCGTTTCCAGATCCTCTTCCTTCATCAAGCGGCAGGGAAAATCCCTGCTAACGATCAGATAGTCAATTTTCTCGATCAACTCCTCTACCCCGGGATAAAGCTCATCCAGATCGGCGATGACCGGTATCCCGGCCTCCCGCGCCCAGGTCGCCGCCAGTGTAGCCGTCGACGTGTCGTAACCGTCGACGTGGAGTGCTCGCGCGTTCACGATCCACTCCTTTTCCAGATCGCTTGGCCGCAGGTCCAGCCGTTCGTCCCGCCGCCAAAGCACCGTCCGTTCCCCTCCATCGTCGACCAGGATCAACGACTGCCGGCTCGCGCACTCCTCTACCGCGATAATCTGTGTCTCCACTCCGGCGCGGTCGAACGCCTTGCGATGCAGCGTCGCGGCGCTGTCGTCACCCAGGCTGCCCACATATCGCGTGCGCAGTCCCCAGTACTGACATGCAACCACCGTGCTCGCGACCTGTCCTCCCGGCAGCACGTCTGCCGCGTTGAACTCTACCTTGGAACCTCGCACCGGGTAATTTGCAAGGGGAATCACGGTGTCCGTGGCGTTGAGTCCCACTCCTACCAGGTCGACTTTAGACAATTTCATCATATTGTCACTGTAAATGAAGTGACTCGATCGACAGGTGATCGTCTCCAGCCTCGCCTTCCAAAACTGCCCCGGCCGTCGTGAAATGCCCCCGCAGCGAGCCCGGCATATTTCATCTCCGATTTCACCGCCGAGCCTCGCCTTGATCCTCTCAGCCGGAAGAAAATCCGCCCTTGGCGGACGAGCCCGAACCCCGCCGGGAATGGTATACTAGGCTTCGGATTGCTCACCGCACCTTTCGCTCTCAAGCGTAAGAAAAAATGCGGAGGGGTGGCGAAATTGGCAGACGCACTAGCTTGAGGTGCTAGCGCCGCAAGGCATAGGGGTTCAAGTCCCCTCCTCCGCACCAATCCAAAGAATTCAAACAGGAATCAACCAGTTGCACCGAGGTCAACCTGTCCAGCTTGACCTTATTTCTTTTCGCTAACTCATTGTTTCAGTCGGCTCGTTTCGGAAGAACCCAGTTCGGCCTGACAAAGTGGCAGGTATATCCGTTTGGAATACGCTCCAGATAATCCTGATGCTCCGGCTCGGCCTCCCAGAATGCACCTGCAGGCGCCACCTCTGTCACCACCCGGCCGGGCCACAGACCCGAGGCGTTGACGTCGGCGATCGTCTCCTCCGCAATGCGCTTCTGTGCGTCGGTCGTGTAAAAGATCGCCGAGCGATAGCTGGTCCCGATATCGTTTCCCTGACGATTCAACGTCGTAGGATCATGAATCTGGAAGAACCATTCCAAGAGCC